>ERZ1026772.501-NODE-501-length-28772-cov-4.708326_pt1 | contig 28772 bp, 29 predicted proteins | sample MGYA00380124_ERZ1026772 | MGnify/ENA primary metagenome ERZ1026772 (study PRJEB33269, sample SAMEA4719760) | human gut metagenome | biome: human-associated habitat; feature: organic feature; material: feces | place: Cameroon | collected 2013-10 ...
GCACTCTTTTTGGCATGAGCCGTTCGGAATGTGCAGATAGAGCAAAACTGCTCCTACAACGACTGGAACTGGGAGATGTGATGGATCGCAAGCTGGCCACTTATTCTACAGGTATGCGCCAGCGGCTTTCTTTGGCAAGAGCATTGCTTCACCGTCCGCAGATTTTATTTCTGGATGAACCGGCTTCTGGCCTTGACCCCGAAAGCGCTCAGAATGTAAATTCTCTGATTCAGGAGCAGGCTGCCGAAGGAACTACGGTATTTCTTTGCACACATCAGCTTCGGTATGCGCAGGAGATCTGCAAGGCTTATGGACTTATGGATAAAGGGCAGTTGTTCGCTACAGGGAATATTACTGAACTACGCGCTATGGTAAGCAGAAATCGCAGGGTGCGTGTGAAAGCAAGCTGCTTGCCAAAGGACATGGTATACAAAGAAGTTGGTGATCACATCTACGATGTGGATGTGGCCTCGGAGCATGACATCCCACTGATTGTAAAAAGAATTGTAGAGGCAGGTGGTGATTTGTACCAGGTATCGGAACAACAGATGTCATTGGAAGAAATCTACTTTTCTCTGATCGACCGGAAACATGCAGAAACGGAGCGTGAAAATACATGAATATTGGACAATTCGCCTTAATGAAAAAGGATATGCGAAGCGTTACATCAAATAAGCAGGTTTTCGCGGTTCTGCTTATCGTACCAATTGTGCTTACCATTGCTTTGCCGTCCATTTTTGTGTTTGTAATATCATTTGCTCCCGATGCTGCCTCAGATTTTCAGAAACTACTGGATATGCTGCCTGCTCCCAATGGGGAGTACAGCCAGCAACAGCAAATTTTGGGCCTGATATTGAATCAAATCATGCCATCTTTCTTTCTGATCATCCCGATCATGGCATCGTCTGTCATGGCGGCAAGCTCCTTCGTGGGCGAAAAAGAAAAGCACACCTTAGAAACATTGCTGTATTCTCCGCTCTCGCTGGGGCAGTTGTTCCAATCCAAAATACTGGCAGGCTTCTCGGTTGGAATGATGGTTTCCTGGAGTTCATTTGCTGCCATGCTGCTGGTAATGGAGCTGGAATTCTTTTTCCTGACCGGCAATCTGCTCCTTCCCGCAGCGAGTTGGCTGGCAATCATGCTTCTGATCGCACCGGCGATCTCTCTGGTTGCAATTGCTGTAACCGTGCGGAGTTCTGCAAAGGCACAGACTATCGAAGAAGCACAGCAGCGGGCAGTATTTCTGATCTTCCCGATTTTTGCTTTGGTCATCGGACAATTCACGGGCATTATCCTAATCAGCGCGGAACTTCTCTGGGGAGGGGGTATTGTTCTGGCAGCACTTGCTATATTGCTTGTGAAAGGGGCTGCTGGAAACTTCACTTACGAAAAACTGCTGAAATAAGGATACCGTCAAAAATGGCTGATTCTGTTTGATCTCGCAACTATTCTCGGCGCTGGGAATGATGTTCGGCACCGGCGGGGACAAATGGCAAGGAAAGTCGAGAAAACTCCGCCGTATACGGTATAACATTGCCTGTAAGGAGTTGAGAAGGATGAGGGAACAGATATTGGCTGTCCAGCGGATGCAGGACTACATTGAAAAGAACAAAGCGGAGGAAATCAGCCTGTCTGATCTTGCGCAGACATCGCTGTTTTCACCGTGGTATGCCTACCGGCTATTTCGTAATGCGCTTGGTCTGACACCGACGGAGTATATCCGCAAATATAGGCTTACTCAGGCGGCAAGTCAGCTTTGCAGCGGTGAGATCAAAGTCATCGACGCGGCCTATAATGCTGGGTTTACCAATGCGGATACTTTTACGAGGGCATTTTACCGGGAGTTCGGTTTGAATCCGAGCGAATATATGAAAAATCCCGTTCCCGTTCCATTCTTTGTTCCTTACGGCGCAAAATATCGTGAACTGAGAAAGGAGAATATCGACGTGTCTAACATTCAACCTATTTTTATACAGGTTATCCGAAAGCCAGAGCGCCTGTGTATTATCAAGCGTGGAAAACAGGCAGAAGACTACTTTCCTTACTGCGAGGAAGTAAGCTGTGATGTGTGGGGCATCCTTATGAGCATGAAGTCACTCTGCGGAGAACCTGTTTCCATGTGGCTGCCTGAGAAGTACAAAAAACCAGACACTTCTACCTATGTACAAGGTGTCGAGGTCGAAACAGACTATATGGGCATTGTTCCCGATGGCTTCGACACCATTCATCTGCCGGAGGCGGAATATCTGATGTTTCAGGGCCCGGCGTTCAGTGAGGAAGATTACTGCGAAGCCATCCGCACCGTGCAGGCGGCGATGGACCGCTATGATCCGTCCGTCGTCGGCTACCGCTGGGATGATGAGAACCCGCGCATCCAGCTCGAACCCCGTGGTCAGCGCGGCTATATCGAGCTGCGGGCAGTCAGGAGGGTTCAGAAATGAGCGAAGCGATTTTTGTTGAAGGGCTGACGAAAACCTATGCCGGGAAAACCGTGGTCGATTTCTGGCACAACCCTGCCGATTGGAGTTATGCTTGGCGTTGCCGCACTCTGCACAATCCTTGCTGAATGCTTCTTCCGTTGGAAATAAGCATTCACGAGGATTTAGGTAATGGCGTATATCAGGTCTATGTAGAAATTGATGGTAAGCTTGTTCCCTATGTTGCAGTGGATTCTGCAACCGGTAACTACCATGGGTAAAAAAATATATATATATAGAATCTATTGACGCGTAACCGCTCGGTAACTATACTTGAAGTTACCGAGCGGTTACTATTTATGAGGAGATACATGATGGCGGAAGGTACGAAGGAACGGATTTTAGACATTGCACTCGAGCTGTTTGCGCAGAACGGATATCTGGGCACGTCGATGAGCGATATCGCGAAGCAGCTGGGATTTACGAAGGCGGCGCTGTATAAGCATTATGCCAGTAAGCAGGAAATCCTGGATCAGATCGTAGAGCGGATGAACCGGATGGATTATGAGCGTGCAGAAGAGTATGAGATGCCGGAAACGGAGCCGGACGGTTTTGCGGAAGCGTATATGCATACGCCGATTGAGAAGATCCGGACATACAGCATGGCGCAGTTTGATCACTGGACGAAGGAAACCTTCTCCGCAAATTTTCGTAAAATGCTGACGCTGGAGCAGTATCGTGACCCGAAGCTTGCACAGCTCCACCACGATTATCTCGCGGGCGGGCCTTTGGAGTACATGGCGGCCATCTTCCGCAGGCTGACAGATTCGGATGAGGACGCCATGCAGCTGGCACTGGAATTCTATGGGCCAATGTATCTTTTATACAGTGTTTACGACGGTGCCGAGGACAAAGAATCGGTTTCGTCCTTGCTGGCGACGCATATTGATCACTTTATTGCCAGAGTTGAGTCGGATTACAGAAAGAGTGGGGGAACAACATGAGAGAAAAGAATATGATCATTCGTCTGGAAACGAAAGACGATTACAGAGCTGCCGAAAACCTGACCCGCGAGTCATTCTGGAATGTTTACCGGCCCGGCTGTATGGAGCACTATGTGCTGCACTGCTTACGGGATGACCCGGCATTTGTGCCGGAGCTGGATTTCGTGATGGAGCTGGACGGCAAACTGATCGGGCAGGTCATCTATGTGCGGTCGGAGATCGACTGTGACGATGGGAGAACCCTGCCGATTATGACCTTCGGTCCCATCGGCATCGCACCCGCATACAAGCGGCAAGGGTATGGAAAGCAGCTGCTCGACTATTCCATGGAAAAAGCCGGGGAAATGGGGGCAGGGGCACTTGCCATTACCGGCAATATTGACTTTTACGGCAAGTCCGGCTTTGTGCCTGCCAAAACCAGGGACGTGCGCTATGCCGACGACCCGGAGGCGGACTATTTTCTCATCAAGGAGCTGAAACCCGGATTTCTGGACGGTATCTCCGGCATTTACAAAGACCCCGAGGGGTATTTTGTCTGTGAGAAAGACCCGGAGGGGTTTGAACAGTTTGAAGCCACCTTTCCGGCAAAAGAAAAGCAGAAGCTGCCGGGACAGCTGTTTTGAACAGGAAAAATAATTTTGCCGGCAGGGATGAAATCAACATGGAAGAATCATCCTTGGGAGAGAATTTTTACCGTCAGGGATGAAAACAACGGGGAAGAATCATCCTAGAGAGAGAATTTTTGCCGACAGGGATGAAATCAGCATCGTCGAGGGACCTGCGTTCTTGGAAATATCATTGGGTGAGATTTTAAATCCCACAACTTTTAGGATTGACCCAAAAAGGATTGACCCAAAAGGAAAGCAAAATTGGCAGCATTGGAGGGATAACCGATGAACTATATTCGGATCACAAAAGAAAATATTGATAGGGAACATATCTGCTGCGCCATGTCCGGCAAGCAAAGCGTTGCAAAAAAGGAATGGCTGAGGCAACGCTTTGATGATGGACTTGTTTTCTATCGAAGTGAGGAGCGCGGCAAGTGCTTTATCGAATACATTCCGGCTGAAAGCGCCTGGATGCCTATTGCGGCAGAGGGTTATCTTTACATTAACTGCCTGTGGGTATCCGGCTCCATGAAGGGACACGGATACTCGAATGATCTGCTGGAGGCATGTATTTGCGATGCCAGGACACAGGGGAAGAAAGGTATTTGCATTCTGTGTGCGGAGGGCCGGAAACGGGAATTTCTCGCCGACCCGAAATTCCTTGCTTACAAGGGATTCCGGGTGGCAGACATATCCGACTGCGGAATCAATCTCATGTACCTTCCCATTGAACCGGTCGCACAGATGCCAAAGTTCCGGGAATGTGCGAAGCATCCGGTGATTGAGGAAAACGGTTTTGTCCTCTATTACACCGATCAGTGCCCATATACCTGTTATTGGGTGCCAAGGGTGCAGGAGGCGACGAAGGAACATGGTATCCCGTTTAAGGCCATCCATATCACAGACAAAGAATCTGCACAGAAGGTACCTGCACCGGTCACGACCTATGCTCTGTTTCGGGACGGTCAGTTTCTGACACAGAGTATTCAGTCGGATAAAAAATTTCTGGCGCTGGCAGGCCTGTGAGAAAGCATTACACCTGCTTATACCATTCCGCAGAGCATTCCGATGATGTGTGCAAGAAAAGCTGCGAGGTAGGCAACGGCGCACTGGAAGAAAACGACACCGACGGCCCAGCGGCCGCCAAGCTCTCTCCGGATGCTGGCGACGGCGGCAACGCACGGCGTGTACAGCAGGCAGAAGATGAGCATGCAGAGTGCGGCGAGCGGTGTCATGACGGAAGCAACGCTTCCTCCGAACAGAACCTGAAGCGTCGAGACAACGCTCTCCTTGGCCATAAAGCCGGAGATGAGTGCGGTGACGATCCGCCAGTCGCCGAGGCCGAGCGGGGCAAAAAGCGGAGCCAGGAGACCGGACACCATGGCCATCAGGCTGTCCGAGGAGTCGGTGACATAGTCAAGCGACGGCCCGAAGCTCTGCAGAAACCAGACGACAATGGTGGCGAGCAGGATGACGGAGAATGCCTTCTGCAGGAAATCTCTTGATTTCTCCCAGAGAAGCTGCAGGGTGTTCTTCGCACCCGGCATGCGGTAATTCGGCAGCTCCATGACAAAAGGAACGGCTTCACCCTGAAACAGCGTGCCCTTGAAAAGAAGCGCAGCCAGGATGGCAAGAACAATTCCGAGAAAATAAAGTCCTGCCATGATCAGTGCTCCCTTTCCGGGGAAAAAGGATGCCACGAAGAACGAGTAAATCGGGAGCTTCGCGGAGCAGCTCATAAACGGTGTCAGAAGAATGGTCATGCGGCGGTCCCGGCGGGACGGAAGCGTTCTTGTCGACATGACGGCAGGCACCGTGCAGCCAAAGCCGATCAGCATCGGAACGATGCTGCGGCCGGAAAGACCGATTTTGCGCAGCAGCTTGTCCATGAAGAAGGCGACGCGGGCGATGTAGCCGGAGTCCTCCATCAGGGACAGGAAGAAGAACAGGACGACAACAATCGGAAGGAACGAAAGGACGGAGCCTACGCCTGTGAAAATGCCGTCGATGACCAGGCTGTGAATTCCTGCGCTTGCACCTGCGGCCGTGAGAGCATGGTCCACAACATCGGACAGGGCATCAATGCCATATGCCATGAGGTCCTGCAGTGCAGCGCCGATGACATTGAAGGTCAGGTAGAATACGAGCAGCATGATGAGGATGAAGCAGGGAATGGCGGTATATTTTCCCGTGAGAATCCGGTCAATCTTCTCGGAACGAATCCGTTCCTTACTCTCCTTCGGCTTGACAACGGTTGCCTCGCAGACTCTCTCGATGAAGTCAAACTTCATGTCGGCAATGGCGGCGGCGCGGTCCATGCCGCCCTCCTTTTCCATCTGTACGATGACATGCTCCAGCATTTCCTGCTCATTGGTATCCAGATCAAGCTGCGCAAGAATCAGAGGATCGCCCTCGATGGCCTTGTTGGCAGCAAAGGAGAGCGGGAGACCGGCGCGCTCTGCATGGTCCTCGATGATGGCTTCGACCGCATGATGCGCGCGGTGGATGGCTCCGCCGTGATCATCCTTGGAGCAGAAATCCTGAACCTTCGGCTTCTCCTGGTACTGTGCGATGTGAAGTGCGTGGCGGATCAGCTCATCGACGCCCTCGTTTCTGGCAGCGGAAATCGGAACGACGGGGACGCCGAGGAGGGCCTCCATGCCGTTGATATCAATGGAGCCGTGGTTGGCCTCGACCTCATCCATCATGTTGAGCGCAATGACCATCGGAACATCCATCTCCAGAAGCTGCATGGAAAGATAGAGGTTGCGCTCGATGTTGGTGGCATCGATGATGTTGATGATGGCGCGGGGCTTGTCATTCAGAACAAAATTCCGTGAGACGATCTCCTCGCTGGAATAGGGGGACATGGAATAGATGCCCGGAAGATCGGTGACCAGCGTGTTCGGATAGCCCTTGATGGCGCCGTCCTTGCGGTCTACGGTGACACCGGGAAAATTGCCGACGTGCTGATTGGCGCCGGTCAGCTGGTTGAAGAGAGTTGTTTTGCCGCAGTTCTGGTTGCCGACCAGGGCAAAGGTGAGCAGCGTTCCCTCCGGAAGAGGCTGCCCGTCCTCCTTATGATGATATTTGCCGTCCTCGCCAAGACCGGGGTGAGCGGAAGGACGGATTTCCTGTACGCGCGTATGCTTGTTGGTGCGTTCCCTGATCGGCGTCACTTCAATTTCACCGGCGTCTGCAAGGCGCAGAGTCAGCTCGTAGCCGTGGATCTGCAGCTCCATGGGATCGCCCATGGGGGCAAATTTCACCACGGTTGTTTCGGCTCCGGGGATGACGCCCATATCCAGAAAATGCTGACGAAGAGCCCCTTCTCCGCCAACCCTTGTAATCACGGCGCTTTCGCCGACTTTTAAATCCTTTAAGGTCATCGCAGTACTCATAACCTTTCTCCTTTGAATCAATCATTCTCATCGCACACAGTGTAACAGATGAATGAAAATTAGCCACACCTAACTTACAGCTGGCAGAAATTTTTTCCTTTTTGGCAGCAGGAGGAAGCAGTTGCCTCATGACAGTAAAAAATTTATTTTCCCGGAAAGCATGTTGCATCGGACACTTTCCTGTGGTAAAGTGATAACCAATTAAAACACGGAAGCAAAAAAGAAAGGCAACCGGAGAGGCCGCAGCTGCGGCGGGGAGGATAATTATTATGAAGAAAAGAGTACTGGCTGTAGTGCTGACCGGACTGATGGCTGCAGGAATGCTGGCCGGCTGCGGAAGCAAGAAGAGCTCTTCCGACAGCGATGTGGAGTACATCAAGAATAAGGGAAGTCTGATCGTCGGAATCACCGATTTCGAGCCGATGGACTATAAGAATGAGAGCGGCGAATGGATCGGCTTTGACGCCGATATGGCGAAGCAGGTTGCTAAGGATCTTGGTGTAGAGGTACAGTTCGTGGAGATCGACTGGGACAACAAGATTCTGGAGCTCCAGAACAAGAGCATCGATGTGGTCTGGAACGGCATGACACTGACCGATGAGGTGACGTCCTCGATGGCGTGCACCAATGCTTACTGCAACAATGCACAGGTTGTGGTTCTTCCCTCTGACAAAGCAGATGCTTACAAGGATGTCGACAGCATGAAGGATCTGGCCTTTGCCGTGGAGGCAGGCTCTGCAGGTGAGGATGCTGCGAAGGAGAACGGCTTCAATTATACAGCGCTGACCTCTCAGGCGGATACGCTGATGGAGGTTTCGGCAGGAACCTCGGATGCAAGCATCATCGACCTTCTGATGGCAGGTGCCATGATCGGTGAGGGAACGGATTACCCGACATTGACGCATACGCTCGAGCTGACAACCGAGGAATACGGCGTCGGCTGCCGCAAGGATTCGGATCTTGCTTCTTATATTAATGATGAATTTAAGAAGCTCTATGAGGATGGCACGATGCAGAAGATCGCGGAGCAGTATGGCGTACAGGATGCAGTCGTTGCACAGTAACAGCAACTGAGAATGGATGGCAGCAGGGCCCGACAGTTTTGCCGGGCCCTTTGCGTGGTGAATACGGAGGTTTTTTCCGGCATGTTCTGGACCGTTACAATATCGCTACTGGAAGGCTTTTGGGGGACAGGGAAGCTCTTTGCACTGACACTTGTGTTTTCACTTCCTCTGGGCCTTTTTATCTGTCTTGGCTCCATGAGCCGCGTGACAATTCTTCGGTATCCGATCAAATTTCTGATCTGGGTGATCCGGGGAACGCCGCTTCTTCTGCAGCTTCTGGTTATTTATTACGGACCTGGCATCATCCTTGGCAACAACTGGTGGGGCTCCGGGACAGGCGGGAGATTTCTTGCGGCTCTGGTCGCCTTTGTCATCAACTATGCATGCTATTTCTCGGAGATTTACCGCGGCGGCATTCAGTCGATTCCGGTGGGACAGTATGAGGCCGGGCAGGTGCTGGGCATGACCAAAGGACAGATTTTCCGCAAGGTGGTGCTGCTTCAGGTGATCAAGCGCATTGTTCCTCCGATGTCGAATGAAATCATCACGCTGGTAAAGGATACCTCGCTGGCCCGCGTCATTGCGGTCTATGAGATCATCTGGAACGGTCAGTCCTTTATCAAGAGTGCGGGCATCATCTGGCCGCTGTTCTATACGGGCGTGTTCTATCTGCTGTTCTCCGGCCTTCTTACGATTCTGTTTGACCGTGTGGAGAAGAAGCTGAGCTATTTCCGGTAAAGATGAATAAAGGAATAAAATCATGTCAATTCTTGAAGTAAAGAACATACAGAAAAATTTCGGAAGCACGGAGGTCTTGAAGAATATTTCCTTTTCCATGGAAGAGGGAACGGCGCTGTCCATTATCGGCTCCTCAGGCTCCGGCAAAACAACCCTTCTTCGCTGCCTGAACTTCCTGGAGACGCCGGATGGCGGAACCATTCAGGTGAGAGGGGAAACTCTTTTTGATGCGGGACGCCATGAAAAGGCAAGTGACGAGGAAATCCGGAAGAAGAGGCTTCACTTCGGCATGGTGTTTCAGTCGTTCAACCTGTTTCCGCAGTATACGGCACTGGAGAATGTGATGCTGGCTCCGAAGCTTCTGCTGGAAGATAAGGGGAAGGACAAAGAGCAGGAGGAGAAAAAGATCCGTGAGCACGCCATGCAGCTTCTTGATCAGATGGGGCTTTCCAACCGGATGGACAACTATCCGCACCAGCTCTCCGGAGGCCAGCAGCAGCGCGTTGCGATCGCAAGGGCTCTTGCACTCCGGCCGGATATTCTCTGCTTCGATGAACCGACCTCGGCGCTGGATCCGGAGCTTACGGGAGAGGTGCTGAAGGTTATCCGCGGACTTGCGGACAATCACACAACGATGATCATTGTGACGCATGAGATGGAGTTTGCGAGAAATGTGTCGGATTATGTGATTTTCATGGATGGAGGCCGGATTGCCGAGCAGGGAACGCCGGAAGAGGTCTTTGAGAATCCGAAGGAGGACAGAACGAAGCAGTTCCTGTCGAGATACAAGAAAAGAGACGAGGACTGAAAGCAAAATCCGGTCTTCACAGGTGCCAAATAAATCGAATTAGCGTATACTGTAAATCAGCCGGGGCGTTCTCTGTGCCCCGGCTGAAGTGTTATTTTTCAGCAGGGAGAATTTACGATGGAGGGAGATGCAGCTGCAGGCTGACAGCTGCAGGAAAGGAACACAAATGGCGGACAGGTATGCATTTGGAATTGATGTAGGCGGTACAACGATCAAGCACGGCCTTTTTGATGCGGAGAAGGAAGAGCTGGTGGAGAGCTGGGAGATTCCGACCAGAACCGAGGACAACGGCAGATATATTCTGGAGGACATTGCGGCCTCTGTGAAGGCGAAGATGGAAGAGAAGAAGCTGGATAAGAAGGATATTGTCGGTCTTGGCATCGGCGTTCCGGGACCGGTTCTCCCGAACGGTGTGGTCAACGAGGCGGTCAATCTTCACTGGGGCGTTACCGACGTTGCCTCCACGCTGTCGGGACTTTTGGGGGGCATGAAGATTCAGGTCGGAAATGACGCCAATGTGGCAGCACTCGGTGAGCAGTGGAAGGGAGGCGGCCAGGGCTTTGACAATATGGTGATGGTGACGCTCGGAACCGGTGTCGGCGGCGGCATTATCATCAACGGAAGGATTCTTCCGGGCTCCCACGGCGCAGGCGGCGAGATCGGACATATGCAGATTTCGGATCATGAGACCGATGTCTGCAACTGCGGCAAGAAGGGCTGTCTGGAGCAGTATGCCTCTGCGAGCGGCATTGTTCGTGTCACGAAGAGAGAGCTTGCGAAGAACAGGAAGGCAACAACGCTGAAGGATGACGGAAAGCTTTCGGCCAAGAAGATCTTCGACGAGGCAAAGGAGGGCGATGCCTTTGCGGTCTCCATGGTTGATGAGTTCGGCAAGAAGCTTGGCGAAGCGCTGGCTTCGATCGCAGCCGTTGTAGATCCCGAGGCGGTTGTCATCGGCGGCGGCGTTTCCCGCGCCGGTCAGATCATTCTGGATGTTACCGAGAAGTATTACACACCGGCAGCGTTCCATGCCTGCCGCAATGTGGTGTTCAAGCTGGCACAGCTTGGAAACGATGCAGGAATGTATGGAGCAGTCCGCATGGTGCTGCAGTAAACCGTGAAATAGCAGGCGGCGCTCCGTCGGAAGACGCAGCGGCGCAAATTGCAGCGATATTTTTACAGGCAGGGAGGCCCGGCAGGATTGCCGGGCCTTTGCAATTGCTTTAAGATGGAAGACATGATTGAGATCAGGGAGATTACGGATTTTGCTCTGCCGGAGCTGGATCCTTACACAAAGCTGAATGAAAACCAGCTGAAGCACTATTACGAGCCGGAGCACGGTATTTTTATCGGAGAAAGCCGGACTGTTGTGGAGCGTGCACTGGCGGCAGGCTATGAGCCGCTTTCCCTCCTTATGGAGAGGCGGTATACCGGGACGGAAGGAAAAGAGATCCTCCGGCGTCTGGAGAGCCTGCCTTACCATGTGACGGTTTATACGGCAGAGCTGGATACTCTGAGCCGACTGACCGGATATCATCTGACACGCGGGATTCTCTGCGCATTTCGCAGGCGGACCCTTCCTTCGGTGGAGGAGGTGTGCCGACATGCAAGGCGGATCGCGGTTCTGGAGAACATCGAGAATCCGACCAATGTCGGGGCGATGATGAGATCTGCGGCAGCACTTAATATGGACGCGGTTCTTCTGACACCCGAATGCGCGGATCCTCTGTACCGGAGAGCCATCCGCGTTAGTGTGGGAACTGTTTTTCAGGTTCCGTGGACCTACATCGGGGTGCCTGAGAAACGAGGCACCTGGCTGAAGAGAAGGGATCCGGAAAGCTGCTGCATGGAGAACGGAGACAATCCGTCTGCATGGCCCAAGGAGGGCATGGCGTATCTGCAAGGGCTCGGCTTTAAGACGGCGGCGATGGCGCTGCAGCACGATACCGTGGCAATTGACGATCCGGAGCTGCTTTCCGAGGAAAAGCTTGCCATTGTGCTTGGAAATGAGGGCGATGGTCTTTCGGCACAGACCATTGCTGCCTGCGATTACACCGTGAAGATTCCGATGTCGCATGGTGTGGATTCCCTGAATGTGGCTGCTGCGAGTGCGGTGGCGTTCTGGCAGCTTGGCCGGAAAAACTGAGAATGGAAGCCGGGAATCGGAGCTGAGAACCGGAGCCGGGAACCGGTATAAGAACAGACGAAAGAGGACTTGGTATGTGCGGAATAGCCGGGATTATTAATATCAGCGGACAGGCTGATCAGCGGGACAACATGCAGAGGATGCGGGACCGCATGCTGCATCGCGGTCCGGACGGCGGAGGAACCTGGGTTTCACCGGACGGAAGATGTACGCTCGGACACCAGAGACTCTCGATTCTGGATCTTTCTGCGAACGGCGCACAGCCGATGCTTTCACATTCCGGAAGGTCTGCCATTGTCTACAACGGAGAGATCTATAATTTTGCAGGTGTCAGGGCGCAGCTTGTGAAGGACGCGGAGGCAAAGGGACAGAGCATCACGTTCCGAAGTACCTGCGATACCGAGGTGCTGCAGGAGGCCATTGAGTTTTACGGCATGAAAAAGGCGCTTTCCCTGTGCAAGGGAATGTTCGCCATTGCCTTTTATGAGCTGGAAACCGGAACGCTGACACTGGCAAGAGACCGGATCGGAGAGAAGCCTTTGTACTACGGGTGGCTTTCCGGACTGCCGGATGAGGATAACAGAGACGACAGGGAGGGAAGCGGAGAGGCCGTTTTTGCCTTTTCCTCGGACCTTGGCAGCATTCGTGCGATCCGCGGCTTTTCCAATCCGATCCGGGAGAAGGTGCTGGATCTGTATTTTGAACATGGTGTGATCCCGGCTCCTTATACCATCTATCAGGATATCTTCAAGCTGGAGCCCGGCAAGATTCTTACACTCACGCTGCCCGGTACGAGAGAGGACGCGGAGCAGGAGGTCTACTGGTCGGTGACGGAGGCTGCAGTTTCCGGACAGAAGAATCTCTTTACCGGGACAAGAAAGGAAGCTGCGGATGAGCTGGAGCGGCTTCTCCGTGCTTCGATCCGGGACCAGATGGTGGCGGATGTGCCGCTGGGAGCATTTCTTTCTGCGGGGATTGATTCCGGAACGATCGTGTCCCTGATGCAGCAGGAGAGCAGCAGGAGGGTAAAGACCTTTACCATCGGAATGGAGGATCCTGCGTACAACGAGGCGGCGATTGCGGCTCAGATTGCGCAGCACCTTGGGACAGAGCACACGGAGCTGACGATTACGGAGGAGGATGCGAAAGCAGTGATTCCTCTCCTGCCGGCCATGTTCGCCGAGCCGTTTGCAGATTCGTCACAGATTCCGACGTACCTTGTCAGCAAAATGACCAGGGAGCATGTGACGGTATCCTTGTCCGGCGATGCCGGTGACGAGCTGTTCTGCGGCTATTACGACTATCCCGCGACAGCGCGCAAGTGGGGGAAGATCCGCGGGATTCCGTATCCTCTCCGAAAGGCAGCGGGAATGGCACTGGAGCACAGTCCGCTTTCGTCCCGTGAGCTGATCCGGATCAAGAGTCAGATTCTGCAGGCAAAGAGCCCGGAGGAGGTGTACCGTCTTTCCTTTGAGACCGATCCTCTGCTGTTTCAGATTGCAAAACGGCACGGGGAGCTTCCCTATGCTTACACGCAGACCGGCAGGGATGTCACCGGCGAAGTGTGTCATGACATCATGCTGATGGACCTTCGGATGTATCATCCGGATGACATTCTGGTCAAGGTGGACCGGACGGCGATGGCGGTATCTCTGGAGACCCGCGTGCCGTTTCTGGATAAGGATGTCGTGGAATTTGCATGGACGCTTCCACTGGAATATCTGCGCGAGGGAGATACCGGGAAGCTTGTTCTTCGGGATGTGCTGTACCGCTATGTGCCGAAGGAGCTGATGAACCGGCCGAAGAAGGGCTTTTCCATTCCGATCCGGAAGTGGCTGAAGACTCCGCAGCTTCGCGCCTGGGCGGAGGATCTGATTGCTCCGGAAAAGCTCCGGGAGCAGGATCTCCTGAATCCGGATGTTGTGCAGCGGATCTGGAGAGATTTCATTGAGCACGATGTGTGGAGAGTCCAGATCTGGTATATCCTGATGTTCCAGGCCTGGTACGAGGGGGAGTATAAGCAGAACAGATAAAACAGATCATTACAGGAAAATGTGTCAGGCACAGAAACAGGGAAAGATGTTGACAGCACAGGAATGGTGTGTTATCTTATCTAGGTCTGAGTAATCAGAAGACATTAAGCAGAGTTCCACTCTCACCTGACCGGTTGGAATCCGTGGTTGATATGAATTCTACACTGGCAGCGTTCATGATTTTCATACCGCATGAAGGAAGCAGGATCACGATTTGGAATGATTCAAGGTGCTTCTGACAGCAGCAACAGCTGCGCAATCGTCAGAATGCGGATGGAGTACCGGCGGGCAATTCCGCATGTGCTTTCACAGGATGTGAGAAATGATGACAGTGGCGTCTGCTACTGTCATTTTTATTTTGTCAGCACCTGACGATTCAGGCAGTATGAGGAGGGCAAACCCATTAATAACAACAATAATCGAAGACAGCAGCGTAAGCCGGAAGTGCCGATTAACGAGCAGATCCGGGAGAAGGAAGTCCGTGTGATCGGTGCAGACGGAGAACAGCTCGGTGTTATGCCTACGGAAGAGGCAAGGAAGATGGCCCGGGATGCAGAACTGGATCTGGTTCTGATTGCAGCGACGGCGCAGCCGCCGGTCTGCCGGATCATTGACTACGGCAAGTTTAAGTACGAGCGTCTTCGTAAGGAAAAGGAAGCCAAGAAGAAGCAGCATGTTGTGGAGATCAAGGAAATCCGTATGTCTCCGAACATTGACCAGAACGACCTGAACACCAAGGTCGGTGCTGCAAGAAAGTTCCTGGAGCGCGGTGACCGCGTGAAGGTGACGCTTCGCTTCCGCGGCCGTGAGATGGCGCATATGAGTGAGAGCGCCCACATCCTGACGGATTTTGCCAACGCACTGGTGGATATCGCCGTGGTTGACAAGGCACCGAAGGTAGAAGGAAGGTCCATGTCCCTGTTCTTGGTTCAGAAGAAGTAATCCGAACCGGACAGAGTGCAGGAAGTATCAACACAAGACCGGTTTATGACCGGATCAGAAGGAGGAATTAGTCATGCCCAGAATGAAAACAAACAGATCCGCTGCAAAGCGCTTCAAACTCAGCGGAAATGGTAAGCTGATCCGCAACAAGGCTTATAAGAGCCACATCCTTACCAAGAAGACCACGAAGAGAAAGAGAAACCTTCGTCAGCCCGCAGTTACGGATGCAACAAACGTAAAGAACATGAAGAAGATCATGCCTTACCTTTAATTCAGGTGCATGATGGTTATTTGATGGAGGAAATCGAAGATGGCAAGAATTAAAGGTGGCTTGAACGCCAAGAAGAAGCATAACAGAGTTCTGAAGCTTGCAAAGGGCTACAGAGGAGCAAGATCCAGCCAGTACAGAGTTGCGAAGCAGTCTGTCATGCGTGCACAGAATTCTGCATTTGAGGGCAGAAAGCTCCGCAAGAGAGATATGAGATCTCTTTGGATTGCACGTATCAATGCAGCTGCAAGAATCAATGGACTTTCCTACAGCAAGCTGATGCACGGCCTTAAGGTTGCAGGCATCGACATCAACCGCAAGATGCTTGCAGAGATGGCTGTTAACGATGCAGCTGGATTTGCAGCACTTGCAGAAGTTGCGAAGCAGAACGCATAATTGCAGATCGGATTGAGATCGGAAGATGCAAGGGAGCAGAACACGGAAGTGTTCTGCTTTTTGTATTTGCGGGATGGGAGCGCTGCGGTGCGCTGACGGGAGAATTCAGATGAATTTATTTGATGTTGTAGGGCCGATTATGGTAGGACCATCAAGTTCACATACTGCAGGAGCGGTGCGGATCGGGAACGTGAGCAGAAATTGGCGCAGCATCTGCGATGGCGGCAGGGGCTGCGGTGAGTCTTCTCGGCGGAACGCCGGATCAGATGTGTCATGCCGCAGCGATGGCGCTTTCGGCCCTCATGGGACTTGTCTGTGATCCTGTCGCGGGACTTGTGGAGGTTCCCTGTGTGAAGCGGAATGTCATCGGTGCGATGAATGCGGTTTCCTGTGCGGATATGGCAATGGCTGGCATTACCAGCCGGATTCCTCCGGATGAGGTGATTGATGCCATGAAGGCGGTAGGACATGCAATGTCTCCCGACCTTCGGGAGACCGGGCGCGGCGGCCTTGCAGGAACGCCGACCGGGCAGAGGATCCGGGACAGGATCGGACACCCGGCGGGTGAGGCCTGAGGCAGGTCTCACCACATCGGATAGCCGCCGCAGCACAGGCCGCCTCCGCCGCAGCACAGATTGAGCGCGGCATTCAGAAGGCACAGCCGCAGACACCAGTTGGCGGTACCGGAGGAGAAGGTCTCGTAAGGGTTCTGCCGGGACTGATACCAGCTGCTGCCGGAGTTGAGTCTCTGTACCAGCTCCTGATAGGTCTGGTTGGAGGGCTCCATCTGCGCAGCTGTCTGCGCCTGCTGAAGCGCCAGAACATTGTTGCCAAGGCCTGAGTTTGCGATGGCGCTGTAGTAATACCACTGCGCGGAATGACTGGTAATGCTGTTCAGCACGTTGAGGGCTTCCTGATAGTGCCGGCTGTTCAGATAATTGGCTGCCGCCTGAAGCCGGATGGAATCCTCGTCCTGGTTCTGATTCTGGTAGGAGCGCTGCTGACCTCCGAAGCCGCCGAAGCCGCCGCCGAAGAAATCTCCCCAGAAGTCTCCGTCATAGGAGCCGCGGTAACCGTATCCGCCGGACGATCCGTAGGAACCGCCATAGGAGCCGGAGGAACCATAGCCGGAACCGGAAGAGGAGCCGGAACTTGAATAGGGGTGCTGGCGCTCATACATGATCTGCTTGTATGCGGCCTGCACCTCTTTGAATTTCTCCTCCGCCTGTTCCTTGTTGGGATTATTGATGTTGGAGTCCGGATGATATTTGCGGGAAAGCGTCCGGTAAGCCTTCTTGATGTCGTCGTCTGTTGCACTGCGTGAGACGCCGAGAACCTGATAAGGATCAGACATGAAGTGAATTCCTTTCGTCAGTAAAATGATGCCGGATACCGCGATTGACTAATCAAGTCAAAAACAGCCGGGGCGTAATTTCAGCCAGGCTTCAGCCGGAGTGCTTCGATTCCTGCAGGGAGGAATCGGCACCGAGTATCGAGGCATCGGTAAAGGCGGCGGGGGAATGGCTGCGCACGGAATCGGAAGAAGCATCCGGTGCAAGGCCCTGCCGTCTGGCACGAACGTTATTGTAGCGGGTCCAGACTCCGGAGTAAAGGATATTCCGGAGAATGGGGAGATTCTCCACGCAGGGAAGAAGCTCAAATGCCTCGCAGCTGCGGGAGATCATCATGGTCAGAATCTGCTGACAGCAGTCATCAAAATCGGGACGGTCTGCCATTTTCTTCAGAGGATTGAAGCTGCCGCTTTTCTGATCCTTTTCCAGATCATCGTAGGCATCCATGATGTAGATGAATTTTCCAAGGTAGAAGCCCATGTGGCGGAGCGGCTCCTCCCACTCGTCCTCATAAATGGCAAACAGTTCTGCCATAATATCGCCGAAATATCCGGCAACCTGGTCTATGTCGGAGGAATCTGACTTCTCGGCAGCGTGAAGCTTATCAAGGCGATCCTTGATCACGGCTGCCTTATGCCCGTAGTTGATGCCGGCTTCCTGGCTGCGCCTTTGAAGAAGCCGGGCCAGCATCAGCTTGTGAAGCTTTTTCTCATCGCTCCAGTCATCCAGACAAGCATAGTAGGACAGAATCAGATTCATGTCTGCAGCATATTCCGTATACAGATTGATCCGGGTCTGGTGCTCGCCGAGAGGGTGTGCGATACAGCGTGTCTTCGCAACCGTATCCTTTGCATCATAGAGATCCGAGAGGACCATGATGAGGAAGGTCATGTCGTAGCTGAGCGTCATCTGTCCGGGAAATCCGTATTTTCTCTTTAATTCGCGGCAGAAGCCGCAGTAATAGGAACGGTACAGCCCGACCTCGCGAACCTTCAGCTCCTGTTCATTAATGACAACATAACCAAACATAGAAACCTCTCCGGAATCAGTAGATAACGTGCTCCTCAGGAATGCTTCTTAAACTCCTTGCCGCATTTGGGGCAGCGGACCATGATCCTGCCCTTTCCCTTTGGAATACGGATCTTCTGTCCGCACTGCGGGCATTTATAGATATGGTAGCCGGCGTTTCTCTTTCGCTCCTGCGCATTCTGGCGAAGCCTCCAGCCAAGGTTCTGCATCCGTCCCAAGAGAGAACGCATCCCGTTTCCGAAGGCACAGCCGAAACGGCTGTTCCGGATCTTTCCGGAGATTTCCAGATATCTGCGGTTCTCGTTATAGCGCTTTGCAATGTTGCGGGAGAACATCCGGAAATACATGTAAATCAGGAGAATCAGGGAAAGCCACCACAGGAGAGGATTTCTGAAAATCAGCTCCAGAATGATGAGAACCAGAATGACGCCGGAAAGGAACTGGCTGAATTTGTCTGCTCCGTACCGCCCCTGCATGAATTGCATAAATTTGTAACGAAACCGATCGAACATAGGAAATAGCCTCTTCTTTAAATAAATTTGAACACAATATTTATTCTAAATTTTCGATAAGTAAATGCAATGAAGGAAAGTCGAAAATAGTATTAAAAAAATCTAAAGAGCCGGACCCGCACGTTTCATTCGCGGTGGCTTTTGGGAAAACATGATAGAATATGCGTAAAACCCATTGACACATCCGGACAGGCGGCGTATAAAGAGAAACATAAATCATATATATCCTAGTTGATAAGTATGATATAACGTTCGGAGATTCCCAGGAGGTAGATTATGAAAAAGAAGACAGTCAGCATCGTTATCGCAGCAGCAGCCCTTACCCTGCTGGCAGGATGCGGTTCCAATACAGCATCCGGTGCAGGAGAGTCTGCATCCGCAGAAACAGCGGCAGCAGCTGAGACAGAGGCAGCAGCTGAGACGGAAACAGAGGAAGCGACCAAAACGGACGAGGAGACCGATCCTGCGTTCACGGAAGGCGGAGAAGCAGAGAGTACCGGTACCGTGGATCTTTCCAATGCAGACGGACTTCTGAAGCAGGTTCTCGACAAGGGAACGCTGGTTGCCGGCATGGAAGGAAATTGGGCACCGTGGTCCTATCATGATCTGGATACCAATGAGGTCATCGGTTATGATGCAGATACCGCAAGAGCGATCGGAGAGAAGCTCGGCGTTGAGGTTCAGATCGTGGAAGCTCCGTGGGAGTCCCTGTTCGCAGGACTGGATGACGGCCGCTATGACATCGTCATCAACGGTGTTGAGGTCACCGATGAGCGTTCGGAGAAGTATGATTTCTCGGAACCGTATGCATATATCCATACGGCACTGGTGGTTCGCAAGGACAACGAGGAAATCAAGAGCTTCGATGACCTGAAGGGCAAAAAGACCGTGAACTCCATCGGCTCTACCTATATGGAGCTGGCAGAGAGCTACGGCGCAAGTGCGGCAGGCGTTTCTACCTTAAATGATACGATTCAGAACGTCATCGACGGACGTGCAGACGCTACGCTGAATGCGGATGTTTCCATTTACGATTATCTGAATCAGCAGCCGGATGCGAACATCAAGATTGTGGCTACCACAGAGGATGCCAGCCATGTGGCAATCCCGATCCGCAAGGGAGATGAGACCGCGTCCTTCGAGAAGGCAGTCAATGCAGCCATTGAAGAGCTGAAGGCAGACGGAACTCTGGCAGAGCTGTCTGAGAAGTATTTCGGATCGGATGTAACAAAAGAGTGATGAATATTACAGAAGACATCCATGAGCTGGTGGGACATACCCCGCTCATTCATCTGACACATCTGGGGCTCCCGGAGGGAGCACAGATTTATGCAAAGGCCGAGCTTCTGAATCCGGGAGGCTCCATCAAGGACCGTCTGGGAGAGCATATCATCCGGAAGGTGGAAGCGGACGGAAGGCTTGCAAAGGGTGGAACGATCCTTGAGATCACGGCGGGCAATACCGGCATCGGTCTTGCCTTCGCCGCCCTGAACCGCGGATACCGACTGATACTGATTGTGCCCTGCTGCTACTCGAAGGAGAAGCAGATTGTCATGCGGGCGCTTGGTGCTGAGGTCGTGACGGTTCCTGCGGAAGACGGACTTCCCGGAGCAAGAAAAATGGCGGAGAAGCTGCAGCGGGAAATCCCGGGCTCGTATTTTGTGGATCAGTTTGACAATCCGGACAATCCGGAGACGTATTATGAGACACTTGGCCCGGAGATCTACGACCAGCTTGACGGGAAGATCGACTGGTTTGTGACGGGGGCCGGCTCCGGCGGAACCTTTTCCGGAACAGCGAAGTATCTGAAGGAGAAGAATCCCGGCATTCGAATCGTACTGGCGGATCCGAAGGGTTCCATTATCGGCGGAGGTGAGCCGGGGCATTTCCGGATCGAAGGAATCGGCAATGATTTTGTCGCGGAGACGATGGATCTGTCTCTGGTGGATCAGGTGGAGAAGATGGATGACGAAGCCGCATTTGCGGCATGCCGGGATCTGGCGGCAAAGGAAGGTATTTTTGCCGGCTCCTCGAGCGGCGCAGGTCTTGCGGGCGCACGGCAGCTCATCGAAAAGGGAGCCCGCGGCAATTTTGTCATTATCATTCCTGACCGGGCGGAGCGGTATTTTTCAGAAGGCCTGTTTCAGTAAGGCCTGGCAGATCCGCAGACAAGTTCGCGGAGAATTTCCGGAAGAGTGAAAGAGCGGAAGAAGAGGAAGAAGATGTCCAGAATACAGAAAATCAATCCGGAGACTGCTCCGGAAGAGGTACAGCAGACAATCCGGGAGCATCTTGCAAAGGGATATCGCCTGACCAACGAGAAGCTGACGCTTCTGCACAGTGTGCCCTGCTTTCAGGCAATTGAAGCGGGCTCCTATGCCGTGGATGAAGAGCTGGCTTCGATTGTCGGCAAGCGGGCAGCAGACATTTATGAGTACGCGATTTCTGCGGCAAATGACTGCATTGTCTGCACGACATATTTCAGGAAGCTTCTGGATTCAGAGGGAATTGACATCCATCACTTCGAATTCACGAAGGATGAGGAGCTTCTGGTGGAATTTGCCAGGGCGCTGGCAAATGATCCGCGGCACATTCCGGCGGATTTGAAGGACCGGATGCAGGCACGCTATAATGATCGCGAATTCGTGGTCATCACATCCATGGGAATCATGATGCTCGCGAACAATTACTTCAATGACATTATGGAGGTGGAGCCGGAGCGCCTGTGACAGGCACTGGCCGGGCCCGGCCGCACGCTCTGCTCTGTTTATAAAAACTTTCTGATTTCACAGCCTCACTTCAGTGGAATGACATGATCTGTTCTATTATAATGAAAAGACATGTCATTTTTACAGGAAGTGAGGTTTTTACATGCACATCGTTCAAGTCCTTTCCGGCCAGATCCGGCAATATAAAAGATCTGCGATTCTGACACCGGTCTTTACACTTCTGGAAGTTCTGATGGAAATTCTGATTCCGTTTGTGACAGCATCGCTGATTGACCAGGGAATTCAGGCGGGCAACATGGAGCGGATCCTTCATTACGGACTGATCATGCTGATCATGGCATTTGCCAGTCTTCTGTTTGGTATCCTGGGAGGCGTGTTTGCTTCGGATGCTTCGACCGGCTTTGCGGCGAATCTTCGTGATTCCATGTACGCAAATATCCAGACGTTTTCTTTCTCCAATATTGATAAGTATTCGACGGCGGGACTTGTCACCCGGATGACGACGGACGTCACGAATCTGCAGAATGCGTTCATGATGATTATCCGCGTTGCGGTCCGTGCGCCGCTTATGATGATCATTGCACTGGTAATGTGCATCGTGATCAGTCCGAAGATCAGTCTGATTTTCCTTGGGGCGCTGGTAATTCTCGGAGCGTTTCTCGTGGTTGTCATCGGAAGGGCTTCGGAGGCATTCCGGGCAACCTTCCGCAAATATGACGACCTGAATGCGAGCGTGCAGGAGAATGTCTCTGCCATTCGCGTCGTCAAGGCATTTGTCCGTGAGGATTATGAGAAAACAAAATTCAACAAGGCAGTAGAAGAGCTGTACAAGCTGTTCGTCCGCGCAGAGAAGCTGGTGGTTATGAACATGCCGGTGATGACCCTGATTGTGGATGCCTGCATCATCGGAGTCTCCTGGTTTGGCGCGCATCAGATCGTTGGCGGCACGATGACAACCGGAGAGCTGACTTCGCTGTTCAGCTACATCATGATGGTTCTGTTCAGCCTGATGATGGTATCGATGATCTTTGTCATGCTGACCATGTCGGCAGCCAGTGCGCAGCGAATCTGTGAGGTTCTTGAGGAGAAGCCCGACATCTGCAATCCGGAAAAGCCTGTGATGGAGATGAAGGACGGCAGCATTGATTTTGACGATGTGGATTTCGCCTATAAAAGGCGTGACGTTTCCTACGACAAAAACGGACGTGAGGTGGTCACCATTCATGATGTGACGAAGGAGCGTGACGAGCGGACCCTGCATCATATCAATCTCCACATTCATTCCGGAGAAACCATTGGTATCATCGGAGGCACCGGCTCCGGAAAGTCTTCTCTGGTGAATCTGATTTCCCGTCTGTATGATGTGACGCACGGAACCATTAAGGTCGGCGGTGTGGACGTGAGAGATTATGATCTGGAGGTTCTTCGTGATCATGTGGCCGTGGTTCTTCAGAGCAACAATCTGTTCTCCGGAACCATCATGGACAACCTGAAATGGGGAAATCCGAATGCAACACTGGAGGAATGTAAGGAGGCCTGCGCGCTTGCCTGCGCCGATGAGTTTATTGACCGGATGCCGGAAGGGTATGATACAAAAATCACGCAGGGCGGAACCAATGTTTCCGGCGGACAGAAGCAGCGCCTCTGCATTGCGAGAGCTCTGATGAAGAAGCCGGAGATCCTGATTCTGGATGATTCCACCAGTGCCTGTGACACGGCGACGGATCGCAAGATCCGCGATGCCTTTGCGACCAAGATTCCGGGCACGACGAAGCTGATCATTGCACAGAGAATCTCTTCCGTACAGGATGCAGACCGCATCATTGTGCTGGACAACGGCACGATCAACGGTTTTGATACGCATGAGAATCTCGTAAAGAGCAACCGGATTTATCGTGAAATCTACGAGTCGCAGACACAGGGCGGCGGTGATTTCGACGAGCCGCAGTGAAAGGAAGGGGAGGTACACGATGCCTGGAATGAAAAATAATATGAAGCCCCGCCCGAAGGTGGAGAATCCGAAGCAATTATTTGTACGGCTGATGAAGCTGGTTCTGAAGAATTATCTGGTTCCGTTTTTGCTGGTCATTGTCTGCATTCTGATTGCAGCCTGGGCAACGCTTCAGGGAACGTTGTTCCAGAAGACTCTGATTGACGGATATATTCTGCCGATGCTGGCAGCAAAGAGCAATGATTTTGCCCCGCTTGCGGCAGCGCTCGGGAAGCTGGCGATTATTTATCTGATTGGAGTGGCGGCTTCCTATGCCTATCAGAGAATCATGATTACGATCTCGCAGGGAACGCTCCGTGATCTTCGAAAGGAGCTGTTCGCGCACATGGAATCGCTGCCGATCCGGTATTTTGACCAGAATGCGCACGGCGACATCATGTCGGTCTATACGAACGACATCGATACGCTCCGGCAGCTGATCAGCCAGAGTATTCCGCAGACCATCAATTCCATGGTGACGCTTGTCATCACCTTTGTTTCCATGATCGCACTGTCCTGGCCGCTGACCATCATCAGTGTGTTCATGGTACTGGTGACCATGTTCGTCTCCGGAAAGCTGGCGGGAAAATCCGGAAGCTTCTTCGTACAGCAGCAGAAGGACCTCGGAAAAGAAAACGGCTACATTGAGGAAATGATGAACGGCCAGAAGGTCGTCAAGGTGTTCTGTCATGAGGAAAAGGCGATTGAGGATTTCCGGGAGCTGAACGGACAGCTGAGAAACAGTGCCAATCTGGCAAACCGTTATGCATCGATCATGATGCCGGTCAACGGGAACCTCGGGAACATCAGCTATGTTCTCTGTGCCGTAGTCGGAGCGGCGCTTGCACTTGCGAATTTCGGCTCCACGACGCTGGGTACGCTGGTTTCGTATCTGACGCTGAACAAGAACTTCTCCATGCCGATCACGCAGATCGCGCAGCAAATGAATTCCATTATCGCAGCTCTCGCAGGCGCAGAGCGTGTGTTCCGGATGATGGATGAGATGCCGGAGAAGGACGAGGGATACGTCGAGCTGGTTCGCGCAAGAGAGGACGAGAACGGAAAACTTACGGAGACGAAGGAGAGGACCGGAATCTGGGCGTGGAAGCATTATCATAAAGCCGACAATACGACCACCTACGTGCGTCAGCGCGGCAGGATCACGATGGAAAATGTGGATTTTGGCTACGATCCCGAAAAACTCGTGCTGCATGACATTAATCTGTTTGCAGAACCCGGGCAGAAGATTGCCTTTGTTGGTTCTACTGGTGCTGGAAAGACGACCATCACAAATCTGATCAACCGTTTCTATGACATTCAGGACGGAAAAATCCGTTACGATGAGATCAACATCGACAAGATCCGGAAGGCAGATCTTCGGCATTCCCTTGGCATGGTTCTGCAGGATACGCATCTGTTTACGGGAACGGTAATGGAGAACATCCGCTACGGACGCCTGGACGCTACGGATGAGCAGTGCATGGAGGCTGCAAGGCTTGCCAACGCGGATGGCTTCATCCGGAGACTTCCCAACGGTTATGACACGATGCTGCGAAACGACGGTGCCAATCTGTCGCAGGGGCAGCGTCAGCTTCTTGCGATTGCACGTGCCGCAGCAGCAGATCCTCCGGCCCTGATTCTGGACGAAGCGACGTCTTCGATCGATACCAGAACGGAGAGCCTTGTGCAGAAGGGCATGGACGCTCTGATGAAGGGAAGAACCACCTTTGTCATTGCCCACCGGCTTTCCACGGTCCGCAACAGTGACTGCATCATGGTATTGGAGCAGGGGCGGATCATTGAGCGCGGAACACATGAGCAGCTGATTGCAGAAAAGGGAAAATACTATCAGCTGTACACAGGAAATAAGATTGCAGAAGCCTGAAAAGGGGGAGCTTTGCGGATGAATATCAGTGCTCGAATTACAGAAGAAATGGCGGCAATGCCAAACCTGGATGGCAGCAAGGTCCGTCTGGGACAGGTGGAAGCCGCCACCAGGCTGATTGATGAGGGAAACACCATTCCATTCATCGCCCGTTACCGGAAGGAAGCAACGGGATCTCTGAATGATGAGCAGCTCCGGTTCCTCGGAGAGCGGCTGACCGCTCTTCGGAATCTGGAGGATAAGAAGCAGCAGGTGTTGTCAGCCATCGAGGAGCAGGGGAAGCTTACAGAGGAGCTTCGTCAGAAGATTGAAGCTGCCATGACGCAGGTCGCCGTGGAGGATCTGTACCGTCCCTACAAGCAGAAGCGGAAAACACGTGCCGGGATTGCCAGGGAAAAGGGACTGGAGCCCTTTGCGGACTGGATTTTGTCCGGGAAGGCAGACAAAGAACTGTTGACCGAAGCAGTCAAATACGTGACAAAGCCCGAAATTATGCAGGATCCGGAGATTCCGGAAGAGAAGAAGGTGGATTCTGCGCAGGCTGCGCTGCAGGGGGCACAGGACATCATTGCGGAACGGATTTCGGATGATGCGGACCTTCGGACCTGGATTCGTGAGAAGACCTGGAGAGACGGAACGCTTGCGACAGCGGAGAAGAAGGATGCAAAAAGCAGTGCGGCGGCACACGGAACGAAGGAGGACCGGCGCAGTGTCTACGAGATGTATTTCGAATTTGAAGAAAAGATTTCGAAACTCCCGGGACACCGTGTTCTTGCCATTAACCGCGGCGAGAAGGAGAACTATCTTACCGTGAAGCTGAATGCTCCGGAGGAGGAGATCCGGAAGCATATGGAAGGCTGGTTTACCGGGAAGAACCGGTACACGGCTGAAATTCTGGAGCTGACGGCAGAGGATGCTTATGAGAGGCTGATTGCTCCGGCGATTCTTCGTGAAATCCGGGGAAGACTTACAGAGGAAGCGGAGGATAGCGCCATTCAGGTATTCCGGAAGAATCTGGAGCAGCTTCTGATGCAGCCGCCGATCAACGGGCAGACGGTCCTTGGATGGGATCCGGCGTTCCGTACAGGCTGCAAGATTTCTGTGGTGGATCCGACCGGAAAGGTTCTGGATACAACGGTTGTTTATCCGACTGCTCCGCAGAATAAAGTGGCGGAAGCGAAGGCTGTAATCAGGAAACTGATTGAGAAGGACAACGTGTCGCTTATCAGCCTTGGAAACGGAACGGCGAGCCGTGAGTCCGAGCAGGTTATTGTGGAGCTCATCAAAGAGCTTCAGCGGGAAAATCCGCAGAGAAAGCCCTTGCAGTATATTATCGTGAATGAAGCGGGGGCTTCCGTATACAGTGCCAGCAAGCTGGCTACGGAGGAATTCCCGAATTTTGACGTCGGACAAAGATCGGCAACCTCGATGGCAAGACGTCTGCAGGATCCGCTGGCAGAGCTTGTCAAAATTGATCCGAAGGCTGTCGGCGTCGGGCAGTATCAGCATGACATGAATCAGAAGAAGCTGGATGAAGCCCTGGGCGGCGTTGTGGAGGACTGCGTCAATCATGTTGGCGTGGATCTGAATACGGCTTCGTTTTCCCTGCTGTCGTATGTTTCCGGTATTTCCGGAGCACTGGCAAAGAACATCGTGGCATACCGGGAAGCGAACGGCCGTTTCCAAAGCAGGCGTGAGCTGTTAAAGGTGGCCAAGCTTGGCCCCAAGGCCTTTGAGCAGTGCGCAGGCTTTCTTCGCATCCGGGACGGCAAGGAGCCGCTGGATGCTACTGCGGTGCATCCGGAGGATTATGCTGCGGTGGAGCAGCTGCTGAAAAGTCTGAAGCTGGAGGACAGTATGGAAGGCTTCCGGGAGGTGAAAAAGCACGTGCCGAAAGCGGAAGTGAAAAAGCGTGCGGCTGAGCTTGGAATCGGTGAGATTACGCTGACGGATATTCTGAATGAGCTGGAGAAGCCTGCGAGAGATCCAAGAGAAGAAATGCCGGGACCGATCCTTCGCTCCGATGTCCTCTCCATGGAGGATCTGAAGCCCGGGATGAAGCTGAAGGGAACGGTCCGCAACATCGTAGATTTCGGTGCATTTGTGGATATTGGTGTCCATCAGGACGGACTTGTGCACATCTCCCGGATGACCAAACGCTTTATCAAGCATCCGCTGGAAGCCGTTCATGTCGGAGATGTTGTGGATGTCACAGTGCTCTCCGTGGACGTTGGGAAGAAGAGAATCGCACTGTCCATGGTGGAATAAATTTCACCATGGACAGTGCGTGAGCTCGTTCCGGTTTTTCAGCATCTCCATCCATAAATCACTCTGAATTAACCGGAATTCAAAGGCCTTGCGGAGTACTTCTCGGGGAGAACCCTTAGGAAAGTCCACAACGGCATAATCCTGAATAATGATGTCTTTCATTACTTTCCAGGCAAGGTCAAAGGTGATGCTGAATTTGGCACCGGTACCGCTTAATACAAAGGAATCATTCAAATCGCGCTGACGAACCTCGGCTAAGGCTGCCAGAGACTTTTGAAAACTCTCAAAGCGTTTATAAAATTTTTCGTCCATAAGTTCTGATATCCTCCAGCAACAGTTCGTTTTTACAGGTATCCATGTTGATGACATCGAAAGAGTAAAGAGTTGGAATGGTATCGATTGCCTCCTTCAAAGCGTCAAAGCGAACAACGCCGGATACTGCAATATCAAAATCACTTTGGGCAGTTTCGGTTCCCTTTGCCCGAGAACCGAAAAGCAGCACTTCTTTTGCATGAAAGTCAGTGCAGAGTGCTTCAACAGATTGCAAAATCTCTTCTGTAGTCATACAAATTATCTCCTCAGATTCAGCTTATCTATAAGTATAACCAACTGAAATCGGGAAAACAATTCTCTGACAAGCGTGTTATAGTGTCACGCCATCCTTGAAGATTGCGATCTCCCGGCAGCCGTGCTGCTCGGAGAGCGTCTCTTCTCCCGATGCAACAGAAAGCACATAGTCAAGAAGCCGGTCACCCGCTTCGTCCAGCGTTTCCTTTCCTTCCGCAACGGTTCCCGCGTTGAAATCAATCCAGTTTTTCTTATGTGCGGCGAGCTGCGAGTTCGTTGCTATCTTCACGGTAGGCGCCGGTGCTCCGAACGGTGTCCCTCGTCCTGTCGTAAACAGAATCAGATGGGCTCCCGCCGCCGTCAGATCCGTTGCGCTCACAAGGTCATTTCCAGGGCCGGAGAGCAGATTCAGGCCCTTCCTGGTGACAGGCTCTGCGTAGGACAGAACGTCCACGATCTGTGCACTTCCTCCCTTCTGCACACAGCCGCAGGATTTGTCCTCCAGCGTTGTGATGCCTCCCTTCTTGTTTCCGGGGGACGGATTCTCATAGACGACCTGTCCGTGATCCGTGAAGTACTTCTTAAAGGCGTTCACCATGTCGACCGCCTTGCTGT
>ERZ1026772.505-NODE-505-length-28693-cov-6.448181_pt1 | contig 28693 bp, 35 predicted proteins | sample MGYA00380124_ERZ1026772 | MGnify/ENA primary metagenome ERZ1026772 (study PRJEB33269, sample SAMEA4719760) | human gut metagenome | biome: human-associated habitat; feature: organic feature; material: feces | place: Cameroon | collected 2013-10 ...
GACAGCATCCTTGAAATCCATGGAGAATTGGTGGATGATATGGATGAGGTATAATAATGCTCTCATTTTTGCAATTGCTGTTTATACATAAGTCTTATAGCTGAACCTATGCTTGACATGGCCGACAGCATCAAAGAGCATGGCGTTCTCGTCCCCGGCCTGGTTCGTCCACGGGAAGAAGACAGCTATGAGATGTTGGCAGGACATCGACGACGCCGGGCTTCGAAAACCGCTGAACTTGACACCACGCCCGTGATCGTCCGCGATCTGGACGATGACGCCGCCACGATCATCATGGCGGACTCGACAATATCCAGCGCGAAACGCTGCTAGCGGCAATACTGGCAGGCCCGTGATGAAATGCACGATCTGGTGCACGCCAAAACAAACATGGACATGATCCTGGACATGGACAGTGCACTGAAGCACAATCCCAAACAACAGACTCATTCTTGATAATCGGATGGCATCTTGTTTCGTAGAGCAACGCTTTGCGGGACAGGGGCTATTATTATGCTTGCTACGCAAAGCAACTGCATAGCCACATGGTTTACCATGCGTGCAAAGGGGGTTGGGGACTCTGCCACCAACAAGCAAAAGCCTCCGGCATCCTTATGGATGGCCAGAAGCCCTGCTTGCCAGTATAGCGAGCCAATATTAAATCAGCGGAAAATGAAATACCTCGTCGCAGAGCTTATCCAGCATTGTTTTGCGATGGTCGGTCAGGAGGATAGTCGTCCCTTTTTGCTTTTCCTCCTGCAACAGCGCCTCGACCACGCTGATGCTTTCCGCATCCAGGGCGTTGAACGGCTCGTCCAATATGAGGATAGGCGGATGCTCCATGATCGCGGCGGCAATGGCGAGCTTTTGCCGCATGCCAAGCGAATAACTGCCTGCTCTTTTTCGTTCCTTCGGATCAAGCAGTACCTTTTCCATGGCCTTTTCCACTTCCTGCCTGGTGATCCTTCCCTGGATGGATGACAGCATCATGAGGTTTTTGATCCCCGAAAAACGCGGCAGATAGGCAGGGGCTTCAATGAGTGCGCCGATCTGCCCGGCGTGGCTCCCCCGCGTTGTCACACGCTTGCCAAGCACCCGGATTTCTCCCTCGTCGCAGGTAACAAGCCCGCAGATGCACTTGAAAAGCACGGATTTGCCACAGCCGTTTTCGCCTTGAAAGCCATAGCACTTCCCTGCTTCCAGGCAGAGCGTTACATGCTTCATGATTTGCTTTTCGCCAAAGGCTTTGGATACGTTGTTGAGTTCGATGGCCGCTGTCATGATCTATCTCCCTTCCCGTCTGCTGTAATCAAGTTCTTTTTTGAGATATGCGCTGAGGAACGCAAACGCCAGCGAGATCGCCAGCAGCGCCGGGATGGTAGTCTTCACATAGCCCAGACTGACGCCGCCGGAAGCAAAGCGATCCCCAATAATGGACAGCTTCGTCCATGAAAGCGGCGAGAAAAGGTAAAAGCTTCCCGGCAATGACCAGTAAACGAAGTAATCCCATATGCACAGGAACCCGCCCAGCATGATGGCGGCATTTTGTCCCCAGAGTTGCGCCATTCCGAACATGAGGCAGCCGAGGATAAACCAAACGCAGATCGCGATAATGCTCGTATACGCCCAGGCTGTCCATGGGGAAAAGCCGTATACGATCAGCGGCGCGGCGTCATAGGTAAAGTCCGTTGGCGAGTAACCGGAGGCCATGCTGGCCAGCAAGCGGTCCCATGTGCCGGAGAAATTCCAGCCGCCAGAAATAAGTAGAAGCAGGAACTGCACAAGCGCAAAATAGCCGATGCAGACAGAAAGGATCGTCAGCAGGCGAATCATGATCCATCTGCCGCGGGTCTCCCTGAGCAGCTTTTGCGAAAGGCTCTCGTCTGTTCCCAGCAGCCCTGAAAGCAGAAAGACAAGCCCCAAATGATAAAAAATACTGCTCCAGGGACGCGAAAACTCCAGTGCCAGCAGTCCGAAGCCATGCACCGTTTCGCCCGTAGCGCGCATCGCGGCGTGGAAGCCAAACAGCCCTTCAAACATTTTGATCGACAGGCCTGCCAGCACAAACAGCGCGCAGGGCTCGGCCAACAGAACCAGGCAGGCATTCCCGACGGAACGCGCGGCGGCTGTTATTTTTTTACGCATGCCGTTCCAGCCTCCTTTGCATCAAAAGAAAATAGGCCAGCAGAAGCGTGAGCGTCGGTAAGAGTAGTTGCCCCGTCAGCTGCGCCAGTATCGGCAGCACGGCGGAGCCACGCTGCCGTGTTATGCCGATGGATACGCCATATACCCCCGCCCAGCCAAACAGGTTGTAAATAACATTCAGCAGGCTGCTTGTCAGCAAGGGCGAGGCGTAAACCAGCGCGCGGTCGCGCGTCCATACCGATACGAATACAGCCTCTGCGCCCCATATCATGCCATAGAGAAACTGCAGCCAGACAAAGAAAGCGAAAAAGGGCAGCCACCACCCCCCGTCCGCCCAGGCTTTGAGGTACGGCTCACATGAGAAGTATGACTCCGGGGCGGCGGGAAGCGCCGAGCGCAGCAAAAACAGGATCATCAGGAAAAGCGTTTCTCCCAGAGCCAATACGCACCCTGACACAATGCAGGCTACGATGGCTTTGACCGCAATGTATTTCCTGTAGCCGCTGCGCAGGATGATCGCCTGATGATACTTCTGCGCGCGATCCTCGCAGAGTGAAGCGCCGTATGGAAGCAGGGCCAGCACCGGGAGCAGCTCCATCCAGGGAGCGAGCTGCGCGTCGCCCAAAACATCGCCCACAAGGGACATTGTATGAGAAATACAGGCCTGGCTCAGCCTGTCCATGCCGCCTATGATATAAAGAAGAGCGACAAGCAGTACCGACAGCGGAAAACGCATATCGCCATAGGCGCGTTTCATTTCCATGGAGCATAAACGGAACAACGTACATCACCTCAAAACATGGTCTTGCCTGTCAAAGCATGGACGGCATGGACGTCCATGTTGGTATGGAACAGCCAAACGGGGATCAGCGTGACGGACGAGGCTGTTTCGTCTGCCGGTAAATAGCAAAGCTCACCCTGCGTTATCGTCAGCGCTTCCGGCAAAAACAAGCTGTTGAACATGCTTATCAGTGCCATCTCAGCCTGTTCGCGCGAAATTACAGGGGATTTATTCCGCGCTTCCGTATGATCAATCAGGGCATTGCCGGTATACATAAACTGAATGCGGTCTTCGGCGATAAGCAGTTGTAGGTTTGTGCCAATTATCAAATTCCCTGATGGCATAAAAAAGGTGTCAGAGCAGATTGGAACGCCCTCCATAGATAGCTGATAAAAGGCACAGGAGAACGGCTTTGCGGCCTGAACACAATCAGCGAACGCTTCGTTTGAAATCGTCTCTCCCATCTCAAGGAGCGTAGGGATATATGAGTCCAATGCCGCTTGATCCCAGGCATACGTCACATAAGGAACGGAGGATACACAAGCTGCCGTACCAGCTGCCGCCCAGAAATCGAGGATCACATCGGGAAGTGTATAAGAAGAGACGTTATTATACAGAATGGTTTGTGAAACCTGCGTTTCGGTAAACAAAACATTATATATATTTTGGAATTTTTCTGTTTCAAGCTGCACATTCCCCGTCGCAAAGGATAGGAACGAGCTGCCGTCGTCATAATAAGCGATGCCGTTTTCGCGGCCGATGAAGGTTGGCTCCGTTTCGTGAAGCGCCGAGGCGGAGAACAGCTTTGTGAGAGATACATCGCTCCAGACGGTATAATGGCAAACAAGCTCGGCCAATTCCGCCGGCACAGCCATCTCCTCGGCTATGGTCAGGGGTATCGTCAGCAGCAGCACAATAATCAGCGCGGCGGCAAGCGTTCCCTTACAGATAATCTTCAAGCACATATCTTCCTTCCTGCACATCGATCAGAAGCTGGTGATAAAGCGTTCCCTGCCCGTTTGTGATTTCCGTTATGAAGCTCCATACAGGAACAAGATGATACAGCGCTTCGTTCTCATTATCTGCCCGCCTTGCAACGTATGCCACCCGCGCTTCCAGCAGGGTAAGACGCTCCGAAGGCATGGGCATGCGCATGCTGTACAGCGACTGATATTTTTCCAAAGCGCGTTCAAAAGACATGCAGGTTTGTGCGCGTCCCTCGTTTTCTATCGTGGAGCACACGGGGAAAACACGCATATGGCATAATTGCTCGCCATGGAAAACCAGGCAGCACTCTCCGCCGCTCCAATGGGTATTTCCGCTCTGTAGGTCGCCGTTCAGTCGAATTATCGGAATGCCGTCGATCATTACCGAAGAAAGAACGACCTTTGCGGGGAGCGTTTCTTCAATCTTCGCGTATGGTATAGGACCGAAATATGTCTGCTGGTACAAGTACAGATCTGACGCATCGTCTTCATCGAAGAGGAGCGTCCTTGCCTCCGGAGAGATCTCTATGCCAAGATATTCCCATAATGCGCAAATATCGTCGGAGAAGGACGCAGCGGCGGGTGTTTGGGCTAGCGAATCCGATTCATGCGTCAGCAAGACCCAACAGGCGTCGTTTTTCTGATAATCCAACAGCCCTGTCGAAAAGCTCATCGAATGATATGCCACTGCCGATTCCGCCGTATTCGCGCGAATTCCGTAACCATTTTGCGGCGAGCTGGCATAATGGGTAAAGGACGTGACGTTGGCGTTGCGCCCAGCGAAGAAGCGATCCAGCGGCTCCGTATCCATATTGGTTCCCGTGTGAACGCGTATCTTTTTTGCCCAGACCTTTTGAGGCGGCTGCGGCTGGGACGTCAACGTCATGGTGATTTCGGCACCGTTGGGCAAGCGGACAATGCTCGTATCCTCCGCAAAAGCATACGCGACAGACAAAAGAAGGCAAAGCAGGCTGAGCATGTAGGCGGCTTTTCGTAATAACATCTTTCCCTCCATAGGCAGAGAAGCGCAGCGTTAAGCGGACTGCGCCTCTCTGCTTTATTGATCCTTACGGGGTAAAGGTGCCGGAGGTACCGGCCTTTTCCAGCGGTGCCTGGGAAAAGTGCGCACAATTCAGGCAATATTTGTAGCCATCGCGGCCCAGCGTGTCGCCATTTATGTAGGGAAGATAATAATCCTTTTGTTCAGTTGATGGGCGACAAAGCTGCTCAGTAACGAATTTGCCGCTCGTACTCTTTAGTCTCACACGATAAATCCACTCGCTTCCACCCAGGGAACCGACATAAATTCTGGCACTCGCCCAACCATCTTTTTTAATCACTGACGTTTGTTTGGCGGAACCGCGTGCAACGTTAGAAAAGTTAAAACTGGTAGTTTCTGCATGACTTACCATCGTAGGAATCATGACCATGCAAGTGATCATCAGTAATGATATGAATTTTTTCATTAAGGTACACTGTCCTTTCTTATATCTCATAGAAACTGAGAAGGATTTTGTTGCATGATTGCAAATCTCATGGTATACTGACTTCATCCTTGCGGAGATATCGCTTTAGCGATGACGCTGCCCAGCGCTCCTGCAAGGATTTTTTGATATAGCGGGGCTTCTGCACCTGCAAATCAAAGTGCTCATCTCCTTCAAGTAGATTTCTCCTATATACAATAGCAGCTCATAACCAAACACACTGCTATGTAGAAGATCAATTTGAAGTATCATGATATACGACGCAATCGTCAATATGTAATGGCTCCGGAAGTAGCAGTCCGGGTAGTCCCGTCGGCGTTGAAAACGGCAACAACGCGGTAAGATACGCCGCTGGTCATATTGCTGGAATAGTCCTTTGATTTTGAATACCTCATAGTATTGGCTGCGCTTTCAGGAACAGTCAATGTTTCCGCAAACGTCCAATTGTCGCCTATCTTTTTTTGAAGAATGCAACTGGTTACTTCCACCGTAGAGCAGCGGTATTTTAGAGTAGCAGTGAAAGTTACTCTTCCTGAGGAACTGATAGCAACCTTAGCGTCGCGAAAACACTCATCAGAATAGGGTGTTATGCCTGCTTCGGCTGTTGCTGCCACAGCACTTGAAATCAATAAACAGATAATGCTGATAATTGCTACTACTTTTTTCATTTTCCCAATTTTCCTTTCTATTCAATACTTTCCACCATTCTGATAACGTCATGCTCGCTGATGGGGCCGCCTAAATCTTCAATCGTGGAGTCAGAATGCCAAATTGCGACCGTTTCGCCGCAATTTGTCGTAATGTAGACATCTTTTCCATTTTGGGCTTTTATGTAGTGTCCAGCCCCATCTTGAAAAAAGGTTACCGAAACATGCTCAGGATCTTCTTCGTAGGAATAGTTGTAACTTAGAATGTATTTTTCGTGTGGATTCTCATAGACAACGCCATAGCTATAACTGCTTCCTATGAGCGTGCCATAGTATTCGGCAAGCACCCACCCGCCATCGGGAATCCAGGTAGGCATAGGAGGCGTAAAGCCTAAGAATTCACACAATTCTGAAAAGTCTTGCGTGGAGCAATCCACAGCTTCCAGCTCGCCATCGCTGGCTCTGGCTTCGTCGTTGAAAGAAAACTGCCGCTTGTCACCGGTTATATAGTATTCCTGTTCGTCCGCAGATTGCGAATGCGACAGATATGTCCATGAAAATGACACTCCCCCCAGGAGCAGGACAAGACAGGCCGCAACACTAATAATCCGCTTCGTTCCCCAAGTGTTTTTGGCACGTTGAGCCTTGGTAATTTTCTCCTGAATGGCCAACCAGTTTTCCTGTTGTTGATCGGGCCAATCATTAGTTTGCTCTGCGCTGACAGCGTTCATCAGTGCATAGCAGGCATCGATCCAGGCGTCATCAATTTCTACATCATCTTTCTGCACTTCCTTTTCAATTTCCACCAGCATACGATCTGACACTTCTTCTGCGGAGAGCTTGCCAGATTCGTAACGCATTTCAATTTCATCCAGCAACTGTTGCTTAATTGGGGATAACATAGACATCCAAGTTCCTCCTTCACTATAATATACAGTAATTCAGGTAGGCAAAAGGTTTACATCTTTACAAAATAATTTTTCATTTTTCTCGCCTTTTTTCGTATTCGATTGATGGTTGCCTTGATTGTGCCTATGCTGCAGCCATATATGGTTGCTATATGGATAATTGGCAATTCTTCCAGAAAATAGGATCTAAAAATGTTGCATTCCTGTTCTGATAATAGCGGTAAAAATTCGTTGATAAAGCTTATAGCTTCATTATTTTCCAAATCCTCAGTGAAGCTATATTCAAAAGGATCAAATAGTTTCAGCTTTTGGGGATCGTCAAGCGAATATGCCTCATGCCCCATTCGCTTCCTTTGAAGCTGTGCATAAGGCAATAATCGGTTCAAGCAGGTTCTGGTCAACCATGCTCGTATGTTGTTATGATGGACAAGACTATCATAGGATTGATACGCCAGCAGAAAGGTATCCTGTATACAAGTGTTAACCAAATCCAAATAACACGGATTGCCGGCGACTTTTTTCTGACAGAGATTCCATAGAAAGCTGTAATCCTGCTGATAGCAATCTTCTATGAATTTCTCTTTTGCAGTCATGCATATACCCCCTTTTTGTTTCCGTTCTATATACTGTCTGAGATGTCATAATTAAACTATCACTGTATAAATTTGGGCCTGCAGATAGGATGTTTGGAATAAAAATCTCCTAAATAGTAATGCTATAAAAAAGTAAAAATTATAGCATTAGATTTAACATCATTATAGCAAATTTTTTCCCGATGTAAATCAATAAATGACATGATGCGAAAAGACTAGGAAATAAGCAAATAGACTACTCCATCCTCGGGTAGTCTATTTGCTTACTTTATAAGCAGGTAATCTTTCAATGATTGACTAAAAAACGGACTATTTTAATACGTTGGACGATAAACAAAGTGGTGTGGACGATACCCTGCTATCGTCCAAAGTAGGGTGCATTCCATGATAAATCTCTGATTTCGACCCCGAAAAGCAGCCATGAGCAGACTAAAAAAGGGTGGAAAGTGGAAACTTCCATCTGACAAAATGACGCAAAACAGCCCATTTCCTGCGCCTATAGCCCATATTTGGTAGTTATAGCCTGTATTATGACGGATTTCCAGTCTATAAATGCAAAAAGAAGTCCTCATGCTTTGTATCAAAACATGAGGACTTAGTTGTTCTGATTAGACTATGGTGGATTTTGATACAAATTCTCAAAAAGCACTGCATTTTCAAGGCTTTTAGTGTATAATAGAATTGGAACATGGTGAAAAGTCGATTAGACTAAAGACAACATCGTAATCATTCTTTATATGTCGACCAGCGGAGGTCCATATGCCTGAAAAGAAGGTACAGCGGATTGAAAAAATACAATTCGCCAATATGGGCTATAAAGCGGTAGGCATTTACGCTCGCGTCAGCACCTGCCTGCCTTCCCAGCTGCACAGTATGGCTATGCAGGTTTCTGCGCTTACGCATCAGGTTTACCGTTTGCCGTATTGGAGTCTGGCTGATATTTATATGGATTTTGCCAGTGGAGCCGGCGTGGATAACCGTTCTGAATTTCAGCGCATGATAGAAGACTGCGTTAACGGTAAGATCAAATTGGTTCTGACAAAGAGTATAAGCCGCTTTGGGCGCGATACGGTCGACGGTCTCAGTGCTATCCGCGAACTGAAGGCGCATGGCGTTGAAGTGTATTTTGATCTGGAGGAGCTTCATTCCTTTCAGCCGGACTTTGAACTGCAGTATTCTATCCGCGCGGCGATCGCTCAGGGAGAACGGGAGGACTTCCATGACAGCATTGTTCTTGCCATGAACCAGAGGGTTACAGACGGAACTTCGAGCATTTACTCTCGTCCCTGTTATGGCTACAGGAAAGCCGAAGACGGCTCGCTCGCCATTATTCCGGAAGAAGCAGAAAATGTGCGGCTGATCTTCGATCTCTATCTGTCAGGGAAAAGCATTGTGGGAATCATGCGCGAGCTGACGCAACGAAACATCTTATCCCCGACAGGCAAAGCCACATGGAGCCGAAGGGCAATCGATACGCTGCTCAGCAACGAGAAGTATCGCGGCAATTCAACGGCCTCAACTGCTCGTATGAGCGGCAATCCGCGCAGTAAGCCTCGAGATAAGTATTTATATCAGGCGCATCACGAAGCGATTATCGATGAGGAAACCTTCATAGCTGTCGCAGAGGAAAAGAAGCGGAGAAGTAATATTGAATCGGATGAAAATGGTATTCGACGGAAGAAGACTCGGTACGTGGCCAAAGCACAAATAGACGAGCAAGACAACCGAAAATAGACTACTCCATCCTCGGGTAGTCTATTTGCTTGTTTTATAGTCAAGTAACCTTTCTATAATTTAATTGACTCGAAAATATGGGCTTTCAAACACGTTGGACGATAGAAACAGTGGTGTGGACGATACCCTGTTATCGTCCAAAGTAGGGTGCATTCCATGATAAATCTCTGATTTCGACCCCGAAAAGCAGTCATGAGCAGACTAAAAAGGGCCGGAGAGCGGGAACTGGCAGTTGATAAAATGACGCCGTGCTGTTCGTTTCTTGCATCTATATTTCATCTTTGGTAGTTATGGCATGTATCCTGACGGTTTGTCGGTCTATAAATGCAAAAAGAAATCCCCATGCTTTGTATCAAAACATGAGGATTTAGTTGGCAGGGGCAGTAAGACTCGAACTCACAACAAAGGTTTTGGAGACCCACGTGTTACCATTACACCATGCCCCTACGAACACGCATTATTATACCGGGATACGGGCAAAAAGTCAAGCAGAATTTTTGCTCCTTCGGCAATCGCGCGGCGGGCGCGGAAGCCGTCGTATTGGGTCGAGTTAATAATAGGTATAAATTGGCGCGAATGGCCAGAAAACGCTTGACAAATGCCCCGCTGTATGTATACAATAGCATGACCGGCTGAAAAGCGGCCGCGCGTAAGCACGGCGGCTATGCTGTTTTTCGATACACATGTCTTTTCGCTCTTTGCGAGTGGGCGTGGGCGCCTGCTCTTGCATGATAAAGCAAGCTGTTTTGGCATTGCTGTTTTGTTGTGTGCAAACCGAGGCTTCATGTTGTGCCCAAATTCAGCATATAGCCGTGGGGTTTTTAACCCGCACGGTTTTTTCAATTGGCAAGATTACATATTGAAATTTGGAAAAACAAGAAAGAAGGAGGCAGCCAGGTGGACTTAATTCTCGCAATCGCACTCATGGTCGTCTTCGCGCTGGTCGGCGCGGGCGGCGGCTATTTTTATCGCAAGAACATGGCCGAAAAGCGCATCGGCCGAACCGAGGAATACGCGAAAAAACTGTTGGACGACGCCACCCGCAAGGCGGCGGAAACGAAAAAAGAAATGGAAATCGAGGCCAAGGAGGAGGTTCTTCGCCTCAAAACCAAGCTGGACGACGAGATCCGCACCCGCCGCGCCGAAATGCAGCGCAGCGAGCGCCGCGTGAACCAGCGTGAGGAAATGCTGGATAAAAAGATGGATAACCTCGAAAAGCGCGAGGAGGCCATCAACAAAAAGTCCGAGCAGACGCAGGCCCTCTACGACGAGGCCGAGCAGCTGCGCGACAAGCAGGTGAAGGAGCTGGAACGCATCGCCGGCATGACCCAGGATGAGGCCGAGCAGATGATCATCAGCCGTGTGCAGAAGGAGGCCTATCACGACGCCGCCGCCATGGTGCGCGATATCGAGGCCAAGGCCAAGGACGAGGGCGAAAAGAAGGCCCGCAATATCATCGCCCTGGCCATCCAGAAGTGCGCCGCCGACCATGTGGCCGAAACCACCGTGTCCGTCATTAACCTGCCCAACGACGATATGAAGGGCCGCATCATCGGCCGCGAGGGCCGCAACATCCGCGCCCTGGAAACCGCCACGGGCGTCGATCTGATCATCGACGATACCCCCGAAGCCGTCATCGTATCCGCCTTCGATCCCGTGCGCCGCGAGATTGCGCGCATCGCCATCGAAAAGCTGATTCAGGATGGCCGCATCCACCCCGCCCGCATCGAGGAAATGGTGGAAAAGGCCAAGAAGGAAGTGGACAACCAGATCCGCGAGGCTGGCGAACAGGCCATCTTCGAGACGGGTCAGCACGGCCTGCATCCCGAGCTGGTCAAGCTGCTGGGCCGCATGCGCTACCGCACCTCCTACGGCCAGAACGTGCTCAAGCACTCCATCGAGGTCAGCCATCTGGCCGGCCTGATGGCCGCCGAGCTGGGCGCGGACGTTCAGCTGGCCAAGCGCGCGGGTCTGCTGCATGATATCGGCAAGGCTGTCGACCATGAGCAGGAAGGCACGCATGTGCAGCTGGGCGGCGAGCTGGCCCGCAAGTATCACGAGAGCAACGACGTGATCCACTGCATCCTGGCCCACCACAACGATGTGGAGCCGCAGACGGTGGAGGCCGTGCTGGTGCAGGCCGCCGACGCCATCAGCGCCGCCCGTCCCGGCGCGCGCCGCGAATCGCTGGAGAACTACATCAAGCGCCTGGAGAAGCTGGAGGCCATCGCCAACGACTTTGCCGGCGTTGAAAAGTCCTTCGCCATCCAGTCCGGCCGCGAGATCCGCATCATGGTCAAGCCCGAGGATGTAACCGACGAGGGCACCAAGGTGATGGCCAAGGAGATCGCCAAGCGCATCGAGCGTGAGCTGGAGTATCCCGGCCAGATCCGCGTAAACGTGATCCGCGAAACCCGCAGCACGGAATACGCCAAATAATAAAGCAGCCTATCAAGGCGGCAGGTCAAACGATCTGCCGCCTTTTTGCATGCAAAAGGCTTCCCCTTCATCTTCGCTTTCCCGCGCTATTTCGCTTTTTTACGCGCTCCGTATCGACGGCCCTTGCCCGGCGAACGCGCTATCATAGGCAGCGTAGGAGGGAGCGTTATGGTCGTCATAGGCGAGGAATATCTGCTGATGAACCTGCTGATGGATACGCTGTGCCTGACGGCGGCCATGCGGCTGTCCTCCCTGCGCGCGCGGCCGGGGCGCGTGCTGCTTTCCGCGCTGGCAGGCGCTCTTCTGTCCATGATCGCCCTATCCCTGTGGGGGCTGCGCGCCAGCGCCTATGCCGCGCTGCCCATTGCCGTGCTGATGGCGCTGCTGGCCTTTGGTCTGCGCCGCGCGCCGGGCGGCAGCGCCCGGCTGCTGATTGCCGGGCTTTTGTCCGCGGGCATGGCGCAGTATATGCACCGGTTGGGTCTGGGCGGCTGGGCGGCCGCGCTGGCCTGCGCGCCGGGCGTGCTTTACGCCGTGCATCTGCTGCTGCGCTGGCAGTCGCGCGCGGGGGAACGGGCGGACATTCGCCTGCTGTTCGAGCGCGGCGGCGTATCGCTGGACGGGCTGGTGGACAGCGGCAACTGCCTGCGCGATCCCGTCACCGAGCTGCCCGTGGTGGTGGTGCCCTATCAGGCCATCCGCGCCTATCTGCCGCCCGGCACGCGCTGCGAGCAGCTAAGCACGCTGCCGCGCGGTTTTCGGCTGATCTGCGTGCGCACGGCCAGCGGCAAGCGGCTGATGATGTGCTTTCGCCCGCGGGGGCTATATGTGCGCGACGGCCGCGTATGGCGCGCGGCGGACGCGGTGGTGGCGGTATCGCCCTGCCTGCACGGGCGGCGTGCGCTGCTGCCGCCCACGCTGAATTTATAAAATCAATTGCCGAGGGGGATGACATAGATGATTGATATGCGACGGCAGCTATACGCAATCTGGGCGCGGCTCTGCGCGGGCTCGCTGGATTACATCGGCGGGGCGGATCCGCTTCCCCAGCCGCTTACGCGCGAGGAAGAAGCGGAGCTTTTGCAAAAGCTGCCCACAGATGACGGCACGGTGCGCTCCATCCTGATTGAGCGCAATCTGCGGCTGGTGGTGTTCATTGCCCGCAAGTTTGAAAGCTCGGGCGTGGGGCTGGAGGATCTGATCTCCATCGGCACGATCGGGCTGATCAAGGCAGTCAACACCTTTGACCCCGAAAAGAAGAACAAGCTGGCCACCTACGCCTCGCGCTGCATCGAAAACGAAATGCTGATGCATCTGCGCCACACGGCGCGGATTCGCTATGAAATCTCCCTGGATGAGCCGCTGCGCAAGGATTGGGATGGCAACGAGCTGCTGCTGAGCGATATTCTGGGCACGGAGAGCGATCTGGTTTACCGCCGCATGGACGACAAGGTGGAAAAGCAGCTATTGCGCGCGGCGCTGGCGCGCTTGCCCCTGCGCGAGCAGCAGATCATGCAGCTTCGCTTTGGTCTGGGCGGCGCGCGGGAGATGACGCAAAAGGAGGTTGCCGACGCGCTGGGGATATCGCAAAGCTACATCTCCCGGCTGGAAAAGCGCATCCTTTCGCGCCTGAACGTGGAGCTGACCCGGATGAGCAGCTAAGGGGGCAGGAACGAGGGGGACGAGGTGGACGAAGGGGGTACGTTTCTTTCTTGAGTCAAGAAAGAAACGTTTCCCCCGTTTTCCCCGTTCCCTTCGTCTCCTCGTCCCCGTCTTCCCCCACAAAAGTTCGCCCCGCGCGCATAAAGGCGGGCGCGAAAAGCCATACTGATTTCATCGGAGGTAAAAATCGGTATGGCAAGCAGCAAGGTAGAGATCTGCGGGGTGGAAACCTCCACCCTGCCCGTGCTTACCAATGAGCGCATGCGCGAGCTGTTTCCGCTGGTACATGGCGGCGACCGCGCGGCGCGGGAGGAGTTTATCCGCGGCAATCTCAGGCTGGTGCTCAGCGTGGTGCAGCGCTTCAGCAATCGCGGGGAAAACGCGGACGACCTGTTTCAGGTGGGCTGCATCGGGCTGATCAAAGCGCTTGATAACTTTGACGTGACGCAGAACGTGCGCTTTTCCACCTATGCCGTGCCGATGATCATCGGCGAAATCCGCCGCTACCTGCGGGATAACAACCCCATCCGCGTCAGCCGCAGCCTGCGCGATACCGCCTATAAAGCCCTGCAAGCGCGCGACCGCCTGGTGGCCGAGATGAACCGTGAGCCCAGCGTGGGCGAAATCGCCAAGGCGCTGGACGTGCCCGAGGAGGACGTGGTGCTGGCGCTGGAGGCCATCCAGGATCCCGTATCCCTGTTTGAGCCGATCTATAACGACGGCGGCGACGCCATCTACATCATCGATCAGGTCAAGGATCCGCGCCACACGGACAGCCAGTGGCTGGAAAACCTGGCCGTCAGCGAGGCGCTGCGCCGCCTGACCGAGCGCGAGCAGAGGATCCTGCGCATGCGCTTTTTCGAGGGGCGCACGCAGATGGAGGTCGCCGGCGAGATCGGCATCTCCCAGGCGCAGGTATCGCGGCTGGAAAAGAACGCCCTGCAGCACATGCGCAAGTATGTGTCGGAAAGCTGAGCGCCACGCCCCCGGCGGGCGCATCCAGCAAATAAAACAACCGGCCCTCCGTATCTGCCGCGTCATACGGAGGGCCATTGCTGTTCATCATGAGGCCGCCCTGGCAGTGGACAAGGCGCAGGGGCGTCTGCAAGGGGCGCGCCCGCAGCATCGCCGCACCAAGGGGGCCGTTCGGCAGGCTGGCGGTTATCGGTTCAGAAATGCCTGAATCAATTCCATATCCTTTTTATCCTTTTCCCGTCCAAGCTCCTGTTTCATTTCGATCAATCCCTTGATGGATATGACCTTGAAGCCATGGACTGATTCCGTGCCGTCCATCAGCCATTCCTCAAAAATCTCTATATTCCTGCCGTATTTGAACCATCTTTTCCCATGCTCCGTTCGCCGGAACAGACAGCCGTCTGCTTCCAGACGATCAGCTAATCGCTCGCTGCATCCAAGATCAATGTCAGCAGTCTGCTCACGAATATCATATAGCACCATGGCTCCGCCAGTGATGACCCAATACTCATTTCGATCATAAGGGAATTCAGATAGGCAATTTAGAATTTCCCGCTTGTCCATAATCAACCCTCGCAAGCCCTGATTTGCCGTCCCATGGGCATGCTCTGATTATACCATAAGGGCATGAGCATTTCCACCGCGGCTTCTGTGAAGGATGGGAAAGGCTATGGAAAAAGCCCGGGCGGTTTTCTGCCCGGGCTTTCCCGTTCAATCGCATATCCATGATGGCGCTCAGCGCATCGAGCCATGAGGCGCTCAGCGCATCGCTGCGCTTATTCGTCCTCTTCGTCGGATTCGGGCAGCTCGGCGTTGTGATACACGTCGGCCACGTCGTCATTATCATCCAGCATGTCCAGCAGCTTTTCGATCTTGGCGGCGGTTTCCTCATCGGTGATGGAGACGGTGTTCTGCGGGATCATCTTCACGTCCGCGGACAGGAAGGACAGCCCCTGCTGCTCCAGCGCCTCGCGCACGGCGGAGAAATCGTTGGGCGCGGTGTAGATTTCAAACACATCGTCCAGCGCCTTCATATCCTCGGCGCCCGCATCCAGGGCGATCATCATCATTTCGTCCTCGTCCATGCCGGGCTCGCGCTCAACGACGATCTGACCCTTGTTATCAAACATGTAGCTAACCGAGCCGGGAGCGCCCAGGTTGCCGCCGCACTTATCAAAGATGTGGCGCACATCCGCGCTGGTGCGGTTGCGGTTATCGGTTACGATATTGCAAATGACAGCCACGCCGCCGGGGGCATAGCCTTCATAAACGATTTCTTCGTAGTTGACGCCGCTGCCTTCGCCCGCGGCCTTTTTGATGGAGCGCTGAATGTTATCGTTGGGCATGTTATTGGCCTTGGCCTTGGCGATGATATCGCGCAGCTTGCCGTTGCTTTCCGGGTTCGCGCCGCCCTCGCGCACAGCGATGGCGATTTCACGGCCGATCTTGGTAAAGATCTTGCCGCGCGCGGCGTCCGCCTTGCCCTTTTTCGCCTGAATATTATGCCATTTGGAATGACCGGACATACAAATCCCTCCAGAAACTCGTATCGTAGTACTAAAAAATTATAGCACATGGCGGGCTATCCGTCAATGATTTCAGCGCAAAAGCCGGAGCGCGCGCACGAAAAAACGGCATGATGCCATGCCCTACGGTGATTGAAGCCACAGAAAAACGGAAGACTGCTTTCGCAGCCTTCCGCATTGCACTCATCTTATAGCCTGCCCATCTCTTGCGAGGGACGCAGGCTTCGCTGTGACGGTATGATTACCGACGCATCGCGGCGAAGCACTCGCTGCAGTAGATGGGGCGGTCGTTCTTGGGAATGAAGGGAACAGTGGTCTCGGCGCCGCAATTCGCACACGTGGTGGTGTAAGTCTCGCGGGGAGCGCCAGGAGCCGGACGGCTGGCCTTGCGAGCCTGACGGCAAGCCTTGCAGCGGGTGGGCTCGTTCTGGAAGCCCTTTTCAGCGTAGAATTCCTGTTCGCCAGCGGTGAACACGAATTCCTGCCCACAGTCGCGGCATACCAGCGTCTTGTCTTCGTACATGGATGGTAAACCCCCTGATAATTTTTCCGGTTTAAGGAAGGCTGACCTGGTCTTTGACCCCACACTCGCCGGCAGGAGCATTGCTCATAGCATCTTGGCCCCCACGCCGCTCTCTCGGATTTTCATCCGGCCGGACTTACGTCTAAACCGCACCATGCTCACCCAGAAATTCTCCAGGCTTACGTGGACCGCTTTGCCTGCGACTGGCATCGGCTTTCAACCACAGACCCGAACCTTAACCGAAATCATTATATGGCGGTTTGGGCAAAAAGGCAAGTGTTTTTTGCAAATATTTTTGAAAATAATTTTTCCGCATCAGGAAAACGCGCCGTCAAGCGCCTGCCGCAAAGCCTGATGGCAGCCCTGCGCCTCATCATAGATGGCCTGATACAGCTGCCGCGCGGTCTGTGCGCGCGCCTGCGCCATGCGGCGGCCTGCCGGGGTGAGCATGCTGCCGGCCATTTGGGCAATCATGCCGTGATACTCATAAAAATAGTTCCGCTGCGCATCCCCAACGCCGTCGCTTACCTGCCCGTCCGCGCGCACCTCATAAATCGGATCGCCCGCCGCGCCGTGATACAGCAGCATCCGCGCCGTACCCAGCGCCCCGGCGGCGTCCAGCTTGTCCGCGTCAAAGAGGATTTTTTCCTCGATGCGCGCAGGCGCAGGGCCGCTGCCAAAGCTGTGCGCGGCGATGCAATCCGCCACACGGCTGCAAAATTCGGCTGAAAAGCCCTGGCGCTGCAGGAACGCGCGCGCCTTTCCGGCTCCAGCCTCCGCATGGCGCACGCCGGGCGTTTCCATCTCCTCGCGCCGGGCCACATCGTGCAGCAGGCAGGCCGCCATCAGGATATCCAGGTCAGCCTGCGGCTCCTCGCGGGCGATTTGCAGGGCGTTGGACAGCACGCGCAGCACATGGTTTTCATCGTGCGCGCGGTCGGCCACGCAGGATTGCATATAGCCCAGCAGCATCTCGTACACGGCTTTGGTCATGGCTGGCTCCTCACTTGATGCGCAAAAAATGGAAGAACATCAAAAACAGCGCCTGCACCACGGCAGCCACCACATAGATCAGGTAGATGGCCGGCAGGCGGATGCTGATATGCACAGCCACGGCCAGCGTCCAGATAATGCCGCTGATCGACAGCAGCCGCCAGAGCTTTTTCCACCAGATGCAGGTGAACACCGTGCACACGATAAAGCTGGCGGGCATGGCATAGATGAAGGCCAGCCACACGCGCGGCAGCGTGGGCACGGCGAGCTTGAGGGCAAAGTAAGCGATGGTGGCAACCAGCCAGCACAAGCTCACCGACATCAGCAGGATCATCCTGCGGCGGGCGTTGAGCTGGCGCGCGCTTCGCGCATCGTCCACGGGCTTGGGCGTATCATCGCGCAGCAGCGCGTCCAGCGGCACGCCGAACAGCTCCGCGATATTCTGGCTGACCACCAGATCGGGCAAGCCTTCCGCCCGCTCCCACTTGGAAATCGTTTTATCGGAATAGTTCAGCTTTTCCGCCAGCTCGGCCTGCGTCATGCCCGCTTGCTTGCGGCAGGCGGCGATGTTGCGCGCCACGATAGGGCGCAGTTCGGCTTCGGTCAAGGGGAAAATCCTCCTTTGGGTTGGTTCAACGCTTTATCTTACTATTATTTCCGCTCCGCCGTCAAGTCGCCGCGCGCGCCGATTGTGGCAAAAAAGTGCGCCCAGCCCTTCAGCGGCAATCCTCGCGCTCGGCCAGCAGGATATCCACCTGCCGCAGCGCGCGCTGATGCATGCGCAGCGCCGCGCGGGGCGAAGCATAGAGCGCCTGGGCAATTTCATCCCAGGTCAGGCAGGACAGGTAGCGCATCTCCATCAGCGTGCGTGCGCGGGGATTGGGCAGGCGGCCGACAGCCCAGGCTACCTCCCGCTGCGCGCGGGAAAGGTCTGCGCGCAATTGCTCCACGCGCCGCTGCACCTGCCGCAAGCGCAGGGGCGTAAGCACATCCTGTGCGCCCGAGGCCGCGCGGCCATGCGCCCGCAGCGCCCGCAAGTGCTGCAATTGGCAGGTCAGCTCGCTTTGCAGCGCGCTTACCCGGCTTAGATACGCCTCGGCGCGCAGCTCGTTTTCAGGCCGTTGGTTTGCTGCTGGCATAGATTCTCTCCTGATTGGGCAGGGGCGGGCAATCGGCCTCGGTGCGGGCAAAGAAATCCTCCAGCGCCGCGCCCGAGCACAGGATATCCTTGATCTCGATGGCCTCCTCCAGCGAGAAGGACGAGCGCCCGCGCAGCTTGCCCTGCAGGGTGGAATAGTTCATATCCAGCAGCTTGGCCAGCTCGGTTTTCTTGATGCCCAGCAGCGCCATGCGCGCCGCCACATTGCGGTATATAATCGTGCGTTTGCTCATGCTTCATCCCCCTTTAATGCAAACATATGTTCCCGTTAGCGACAAGAATTAGTATAGCCGCTTTGCGTTCAGTTGTCAACAATGGTGTAAAAAATCATCATTTGATGCGAAAACACATCAAATTCCCCGTTACGCTGCGGATTGCGTAAAAAAAGAAGGCGAACCGGCAGGCTATCCGGCAAAAAACCGCCGCGAACGGCAAGATCGGCAGCTCGCGGCGGCAGCGCGGCTCAGGCGCGCTTAAAAATTATTTTTCGTCCAGGCGCTCCATCACGTCCTTGAGCGCCTTGGGCAGCGGCACGCCCAGCGCGGCGGCGTTTTCCATGATGGATAAGCCCTCGTTGGCCGCGTAAAAGCCAATGGCCGCGCTGCGGCAGATATTGCTGTCGCCCGTCAGACGATCCAGCGCCGCGGCCAGCATCACGATGGCCACCATCATCAGCTTCTTGCTGATGCCGATAAAGGCCACCGAGGAGCGAAAGCCGCCGCCCTGCGTCTTGGGGCTTTTGCCTATGAAGGCCGTCAGCAGCCCCGTGGCGTAGTCCAGCCCCATCAGCACAAACATCACCGTCAGCGCCGCGTCCCAGCCGCCCAGCAGATACACAAGATACGCCCCCACCGTGCTGAGCGCACCGGCAAGGCCCTTGAAAAAATGATTCATATGGAACAGCTCCTTTCTCACCCTGAGCAGGGCGCACGCGCCCTGTTTTATTCTATGCTCAGCTGTAAGTAACGGTCAGCACGGGCACAAAGTCGCTGCCCAGGCCGTAAAACATGGTGTAGTGCGGCGAATAGCTGCCGCTGTAGGCCGCGCAGGGCTCGTATACGCCGATGCCATTGCCCTGCTGCACGGCGGCCATCAGACTGGTTATATCGTATACGCCCTCGCACTCGCGGCTCAGCTGCCCCGCCGGATAAGCAGGCAGCGCCGAGGGCGCGGTAAAGGCCGGGCGATAGGTGCTGTCCCAGTCCGCCTGCCGCAGCGCCACCGCGCCCAGATACACATTGCGCGCGGAGGAGGAGCCGCCGTTGGAGCGGCGCAGGCTCAGGGTGGCCTGATGGATGGTCTTGCCCGCCAGCGCCGCCGAAGCCTCGTCAAACCACAGCGTGCCGGTATTGAAATTATTGTAGCCCGCGCGGTACTGGCCGTACACGCCCTGCCAGATCACCTTGTTGTTGGGATAAGCCTTGCGGCTGCTGCCCGTGTAGGTGCAGTGGAAGCTGGGCAGGAAGGTGCGCGTCACCCGCGCGCTGCCCGGTTCGCTCATGCCTCCCGCCGTGCCCACGCAGCCCGTGCCCACCCGATAGGTGGCCATGCTGCTGCCGCAGTAATGGGCGATAAAGGCCAGGGGGTAGGTATCCTCCAGCGCGATGTGCGCGCCCTCCGCGCCGCGGGCGGCATAGCCCAGGTTGGCGTTGGTGGCGGGGTTATCGCCCGTGCACCCACCCAGGCAGGCATGCATGCTGGCCGTGCCGCCCGCCGCGTACAGGCAGGCGCTGCGGGAATACTCCATGCCGCAGCCGTCGATCACCGTGTTGCAGCCCTGCGCCTGCACGCAGTATTCGCTGCCGTCGGTCGCGGTAGAACGTCCGCGATATCCCGAAAGATACAGGCTTTTAAGCCTCAGCCGCTGCACGGCTCGCGCGGTTACGGGCGTTTGCGCGCCGGTGGGATAGACGCAGGCGTCGCCCAGGCTGGCGGCTTGCAGCGATACCTCGCCGCAGTGGCGGATTTCCACCGTGCCGCGCAGGTATACGCCCGGCGCGAAGGCCAGCGTCAGCGCCTCGCCCCAGAAGCCTGCGATCACCACGTTTTCTATGTATGTGCCCGCAGGCACGGCAATGGTAACGGGCCTGGTCAGATAGCGGGGCAGCGCGTCCAGGGTGGATTGAATACCGCCCTGCCAGGGCGCGTCGGAGGTCAGGTGCTTGAGCACAGCGTTGGGCGCGGAAAAGTGATCCTTCACCACCACGCGCGGCGCGCTCAGGCCCTCCTGGTCCAGGCTCATGCGCTCGTCGCCCGCCTCGATGCCGCGGATCTCCAGCGAATCCGTGGCAATGTTGATATCCCCGCCCACCATGTTGATGGCCTCCTGGGTCAATTCCAGATGGCTGTTCGTGCCGTCCAGCTTGCCAGCCAGCAGCAGCACCGCCTGGTTGCTGGACAGCTCCAGCCCCGCGCCGAAATCATCCGTTACCTTGACGGCGCTGATCGTGCGGTCGGCCAGCACGCCGCCGTCAATGCGGTTGTCGGCCTCGGCCAGCGACTGCGCCAGCTGATTGAGCGCGCGCACGATGGAAAACTCCGAGCCGCCGATGATCAGCCGGTCGGCGCTGAGCTTGCCTGCCGTAATCAGATCGGCCGACAGGCTGCCAAACACCCCGCTATCGCCCGTCAGCGTGCCCAGGGCGATCTTATCCGCCGTGATGCTGCGCGCGCTGATGGCCTCCGCGTCCACCGCGCCCACGGCCAGGTTGCGCGCCGTCACCACGCCGTCGCCCAGGGCGGCGGAGCTGAGCAGCCCGCTGCCCGACAGCGCGCGGGGCAGGCTGATGCCCGCGGTGTCTGGATCGCAGGACAGGGACACGGTAAAATCCTGTCCAAAGCTGAGCGTGCGGGCAAACACGCAGCTATCGTGCGCCGCGCCGCGCAGATCGGTAATGCGCAGTCGCTGGCCGATTTCCAGCGCAGGATCGCCTGGGATATCCGCTTCAAAGGGCGTAATCGTCATGCCGCTCAGGGCGGCAAGAAGGCCGCTTGTCAGGCTTTGGGCGCTTCCCGCGCGCAGCAGCGCGTTATCGCGGATCTCCAGGGTGTTGCTGGCCCCGGCAGGCAGCGCGGCGTTGAGCGCGGCCTCAGCCAGGGTCGTTTCTTCATTATTATGGAGAGCGCGCACGCGGTTGAGCGCAAAGTCCAGGCTCGACAGCGACATCGACAGGCATTTGCCCGCCGCCAGCGCGCGGAAACTGGCAGGCCACACGCTTTGCAGGCGAAGCCTGCCCTGCGGGGTGATGCGCGCAAAGCAGCCCATCGCCCCCGCCGCCATGCCCAGCGCCCGGCGCAGCGTGCAGCCCTCGCCCCAATCGGGGCGGGCGGGGATGCTCACCGCGCCGTTGCAGTCCGGCAGCGTATCATAGGGCAGATCGCTCTGCGCCAGGATGTGCGCAAGCACCGCGCTGAGCGGCTGCGGATAGGTCAGCCCATCGCTAAAGGGCGCGGCCAGGGCGTGCACCATCTCGTCATAGCCCGACAGGGTAACGCTGTCCTGCCCCTCGCCGCTTTCAATGCGGCTGACGATAAAGCGTCCGCAGGGCTGATACAGCGTTTCATCCCCAGCCAGCACGCCGATTTCCAGCGTTGCGGCCGCGCCGTTTAGCGTGCGCGTGCCCAGCCTTTCGCCGCCCGGCAGCCATGCGCCCGCGGGACTGGCCAGCGTCAGCTGCCCATGCGCGCCCACCGCGCCGCCCAGCAGCATATCGCCGCCCTGCACGCCCTCCTCAAACCGGAAGGACAGGATATCGTCCGCCGACAGCGCGCAGGTATAGCCCGTCGTCAGCGTCAGGCTTCCCCGCGCGGTCAGCGTGCGGCAGGCGGCTGAAATGGCGGTTTGATAATCCATGCTCATGCCTCCATAAAGATGATTTCAACGCCCGTCCACACCGTCTCGCCGCCGCTTTGCCGGGCAAGGCCCACGCTGCGCTCGCCGCAATAGGCCTGCATGGCGCGGCTTTGGCCGGTCAGCGGATCGGGATAGGACAGCGTCGCCACCGCGCTGCCCGCCAGGGTCGAGAGCATGGCGGCCAGCTGCGCGGCGGGCATATACGCCCAATAGCAGCGCACGCGGCGCTTGACGGCGGCGCGGGACACGCTGGCCGCGCCCGACAGCGTGCGCCGGGCGGATAAAAGCGCATCCTGCAATTCCACGCTCAGGGCGGAGGGATCAGGCAGCGCCGCGCCGTTTAAGGTCAGCATCGCCATGGTCAGCCCTCCCCTCACGCCAGGCTGCGCCCACCGGATACCAACCGGCGGCGCACCTGATTGACAACGGCGTTGGCTACGCGCGTGCTGTCGATATACACGGGCACGGTCACGTTCAGGGACGCGCTGAGCTTATTGACCGCGCTTTGCAGCGCGGCGGCCATGGCTTGCTGCGCCTCGGCCAGCGCGCCGCCCAACTGCACATCATGCCCCTGCACGGCGGCGGACAGCGTATCGCCTGCCCCGCGCAGCGCGCCGGCGATGGCCTCGTCAGCGGTGACGCTCAGGCGCATTTCCAGCTCGGCCGGCAGGGAGACGCGCTGGCCGCTCTGCCCGCGCAGGGCGGTCAGGCGATGCTCCAGCGTATCCAGATCCTGAAACAAACTGCCGGCCTCCGCCTCCAGGCGGACGCACAGCGTATCAAGGGTGGTCATGCTTGCTCCTTTCCGCCAGGGCGCGCATCACGCCCTGCATTTGGCAATCGGTCATGGAAGCGGCGGATTTTGCACCGCGGCGGCCCAGAAAGTCCTCCAGCGCTTCGCACAGCTCGCAATAGGTAGCGTCCAGCAGCGCAAGCGGCTGCGGATAGCCCGCGCGCCGGGCGGCGCGCAGCAGGCGGCGCAGGATATCCCGATCCAGCCGGGTCTGATCCAGCCCGCTCTCGGCCAGCGCCAGCGCCAGGGCGCTGAGCAGGCGGGACAGCGCATCGCGCTCCCGGGCGGCGGAGGCGCACAGCGCGGCAGCCTGGGACAGGGTAACGTGCGGGCAGCCGTCGCACAGCGCGGCGTAGAGCAGCAGCGCGGTATTGCGAAGGCCAGGGGCCAGCAACTCCATGGGCGTCTGGCCCGTCAGATCCAGCAGCCGCAGCGCCCCGCGCAGCGTAAAGCGCAGGGGGTAGGCGCGGCCTGCGATTTCCACATAGACGGGCATCAGGCGCTCACGCTTTCCACCGCGCCGTTCACGCGCAGCACGCAGCCAAAGCCGATTGCGCCGTCCACCTGCGCCGCGCCCAGCGAGCAGCTTTTAACCAGGGCGGGGAAGGTATAGGCCGCGCCGTCGGGAAAATCGATGCGCGCCGTGCCTGCCTTGCCGCTTTCATAGGCGGCGCGCAGGGCGGCCTGGCCCGCGTCGGTTTTCAGGTGGAAGCCCGTCAGGCGGATTTCGCCCGCATCGCGCGCGCCCTGGATAAACCGACGGCAGCCGCTCTGCTCGCTCAGGGTGGTCACATCGATCAGCTCGCTGTCGCAGTTAAGCTCGCTGATGGCGGAAAGCTGGCCGATCTTGGCGGCCGAGCCGCCTGCGGGCGTAAAGGTAAAGGTGGTGCCAAGGCTTTTGGTGGCCATAAAATTCCTCCTTTTATTGGGTCAGCACGCCGTTTTCATCGCACAGCGCGCGGTAACGCATCACGCGGCGATGGACGCGCAGGTCTTCATCGTACAGGTCGGTGCAGGCGCTGCGGCTTAGTCCCAGGCTTGCCAGGGCTTCGTCCGCGCGCACGGACAGGGCGTGGGTTTCGCCCAGGGAAAAGGCCCAGATTTCAACGGTATATTCCAGCGCGTGCAGATGGGTGCGGCCATCGCAGCGCGCCTGCACGGCGTTGCCGCTTTCGTATATCACCGCGCAGGGAAACGCCGCCTCCTGCGCGGGATACTGTCCCTGCGCGCAGGGGATGATCGCTTGCAGCAGCGCGCGCAGCTGCGGGGTAAGATCAGGCATGGGATGCCTCCTTTCTGTAGGGGAGAGGGAGGATGGGACTGGGAGACGTTACTTTCTTCCGTGAAGAAAGTAACAAAGAACCAGTGTGTGACGTGAAAGCAGGGGAAGAAAAGGTGGAAAGAACCCCGCGGGGGCGGCAGCGCCGCCTTCCAGCTTTATCAGCCTGACTTTCACGGCGACAAGGCAGGTTCTTTGTTTCTTTCTTGACTCAAGAAAGAAACGTAACCTCCCCGTACTCCCGTCCTTTACTTGCATATCGCTTGCAGGAAGCCCGCCGCCTGCGTGCGCAGGGCAGGCAGCAGGTAAGGGCGGGCGCGCATGCGGCTGGTGCCCAGCTCCACCGCCGCGGCATGCGGATTGCGCGCAGTCACCTGCATCCAGCCGCAATCGCCCGAAAAGCCCGATTCCGCCGCAATGCAGTCCCGCAGATGCCCGCCGTCGCGGCCGTCGCCCAGCGGCACAGCCTGCCGTGCCTGCGCCGCCGCAGCCTCTCCCGCAGCGGCAAGCGCATTTGACATACGCGCGCGCAGCGCGGCGCGGTACGCCGCAACGCCGTTAAGCGCCATGCACAGCCTCCTTTTCCAGCCGCGCGCGCAAATGCAGCGGATAGCGCTCCAGCGCCGCCACGCGATAATCCGGGCGCGCCGCGTCCGGGGTCAGATAAATGCCGTCCTGCCAGGCAATGTCCGCGCCCAGGGGCAGAAGGAGCATAAGCTCCTCCTGCCGCCGCAGCCCCGCCGCGGTGGGATCCGCCCCATCCTGCAATGGCAAAAGCGTGCCGCGCAGCGCGTGCCTTGCCGCCGCATAGCCCGGCTGCATGCTGCCCAGCGCGTCCGCCGTGGGCGCGTAGCGCGCCGCATATACCACCGTGCTGGCGCGAAAGCGCGGCCTCATAGGCTCACCGCCTTGCACAGCCGGTAGGGGCGCAGCTGGGATAGCACATCCTCGGGCAGCGTGTCCACCGTCAGCGTTACGCCGCCCTCGCTGCGCGCGCGCTCACCCTCCATGCCCAGGCGGTTGTAGAGCAGCACGGCCAGCTGACACTGCGCGTTTTCCAGCGCCGCGGGCAGCTCGGCGCGGTTGAGATAGGCCAGCATCAGCGCGTTCGCGTCGGCCAGCAAATCGGTCAGCAGTTCATCCTGCGCGCCGGTGCTGATGCCCAGGCGGCGATGCAGCCGCAGCAGCATTTCGTTGAGCGTCATGATGCACCGCCTGCCTTACGCGCCCGCGTGGACGGCCACGGTGAGCGTCTTGACGGGCTTGTTGTCGCTATCCACCAGCAGCAGATGGCAGTGCGTCTTGCCGCTGGCAGCCACCTGCGCGTCGTTGCCGGCATGGTTGGTTCCGCCGGTATAGGCCGTGCCGTATGCGCCTTCCTCGGCAGCGGCGGTGTTGAGCGCATACACCCAGTGATAGCCCGCCGGAGCCGCCCAGGCCTCGGGCACAATCACGCGCGTTTTGCCGCTGTCGCCCGCCACGGTCTTAAAGCCCAGGCGCTCCGCGTCCCCGGTCAGCACAGCCAGGCCGGTGAACTGCGTGATGGCCACCACCTTGCTTTCATCATACAGATAGGGCACGCAGTGCAGGGAGGCGAAGATGTTGTCGCGCATGAATTCCGGCTCGCGCTGAATTTCCACCAGCGCGCCCTGCTTGTTGACCAGGCGCAGCGCGCCGGGCTTGACGATAAAGTAGTTCTTTTCCCTGGTTCTGGCGTTGTCGCGCACCTTGTTGGTGATGACGATCTCGCAGCCCCACACCTCGCCCTTGGCGCCGTGCATGACCAGCTCCTCGCCCATATCGCCGCGCCCCACGAAATCGGGATCCTTGCGCAGGGCGGCCAGACCCGCAGCGTCGGTCAGCAGCACCTTCTGCCCCTCGGGATCCTCGCCAAACAGCGTCAGCGCGTCGGCGATGGTATCGGCGCTGATGGCGCCGGAAACATACTTGCGGGCCACGCCCACATCGTTGAGGCACTGGAACAGATCGTCATCCACCGCGTGATCCAGCGCGTGGGCCAGCTGGCGGCTGCCCTCGCCCACGGGATCGCCGTAGCCGGACAGGCGCGCCTCATCGCTGATGGAGATGGCCTTGGCATACTTGTGCACGGTGACGGACTTCATGCTGGCGGTGAGCTGGCCGGGGATGATCTGGCCGTTCTCGGCCACCACGGCCGCCTTGCCGATATAGGAGAACACGGGGAACTTGAGCGTGTCGCCGGGCTGGCCGACCAGGGTGTCGTCCTGCTCGGCCAGGGGCAGGAGCGTTACGCCGTCGCCCAGGCTGCCGTCGATCAGGGAAGAAACGACCTCGGGGATAATCAGGTTATTGGTAGTGGTTACAGACATGTTGCTTTCCCTCCATTATTCATTGTCGCGGCCGGCCAGACGCTGCTTCTGATACAGGCTGGCGGCCTGTTGATAGCTGAGGCGCTGCTTCTTATCGGGAAGCTGCGCGCCGATGGGTGCGGATGGCGCGCCGCCGCGCAGACGATCGCGCACGCCGCGCTCAAGAGATTCTCGAAACGCGCCCTCCACGGCAGCCAGGCTCTGGGTAAGCGCCTCCTCGCTGCCGCATTGCAGCGCGCCCAGCAGGCTTTGGGGCAGGCCGCGCCGGTTCAGCTCCGCCTGCGCGTGGCTGCGGATCTGCTGCGCGCGCAGCTGTTCATCGCGCTCCCGCAGGGTGTTTTCGCGCTCCCGCAGGGCGGCCTCGGCCTGTTCGCGGGCGGCTTTTTGCTGGCTGAGCAGCCCCTCGTAGCGGCGGCGCTCCTGGGCGATGCGCTCCTGCAAAAGCTGGCTCACCTCGGCCTGGGTCAGGCATTTTTCCTGGTTTTTTTCAGGTTCGTTCGGCATGGTTGGTTCCTCCGTTTAGCGCTGGCTTGCGTCGGGGCGGAAATCGCGCAGGAAGGACAGCTGGGGCAGCAGCTGCTCGTCGGGCACGATGCCGTGCAGCTCGCGCACGATCTGCGCCTGCTCGGTATCGTTGACCGGCAGCGAACGGGTGAAGATGAAGCGCACGCGCTCGGGCACGATCTCCCTTTCGCCCAGCAGCGCCAGGTAATGGGCGAACAGCCGCACCCGGCAGCGCAGGCCCTCGCGGAAGTAGCGCTCCTTCACGCCCGTAAGCTGCTCCAGCCCCAGCAGCTTATAGCGCATGGCCACGCCGCTGGCGTTGGCGGCAAACTGCTCGTCGGTCAGGTCGGGCACCATGGAGAACTTGTGGATATCCTCCGACAGCGCCCGGCGCAGCACATCCGCGTCCGATTCATGCGTTTCCTTGGTCAGCCATTCCACGCGCGCGGTGCTGTCGGGCAGCGCCAGCGTTTTATCCTGGCGCAGGCGTTCGCCCGGCGTGCGGCCGTCGCCGTCCTCGGGGGCGGTCAGGCCCATCACGCCGGTGAGCACCAGCAGCGCGTCGGCAAACTGCTGCTTATCATTCACGCGGTCGCTTTGCAGCAGATCGTAGGCGTCGATCAGCGGCAGCACGCGCTCAAAATCGCCGCGCTCGCGGGCGTTGTTCCAGTATTCGGTCAGGGGCACCGCGCCGAAGTAGTGGGGGACGGTCTCCAGCGGCTCGCGGATGGCGGCGGCCTGGGCGCAGCGGTAGCGGGCGATCAGGCTATCGGTGTACACGTTTACGCGCAGCCCTGTACGGTTGCCGCGCAGGTCGGTTTCATAGCGCAGGTACACGCCAAACAGCGGGCGCGCCAGCTCGTCGTCGCTATACACCACAAAGGCGTCGCGCGGATCGACGGCGATGCAGCGCGGGCACGCGTTTTCATCGGCATAGCACAGCTCCACCGCGCGGCCGAACACGCTTTGCTGCATGGCCAGCTCCGCGTCCACCGAGGGCGAATCGCACGCCCGCAGCGCCTGGCACAGGCTTTCGATTTCGTCGCTGGGATCATACTCATATCGGATGGGGCTGCCGATCAGGTAGCCCGCGGCCATATCGCTGATATAGGCGGGGTAGCCATGCGGAATGCGGGTATTGGGCAGCCCCTTGCGGCGTTCGCGGCGGGTCACATCGTGCGCGCCGTCGTAATAGGCGCTCAGGCGGGACAGCCGCGCGCAGTTGCGGGCGTGCTCGCGCAGCACGCTGCGCAGCAGCTCGGGCGAGGGCAGCGCGGCGGGCATGGCCTGATGGGATCGCTGAATCATGGGTAGTTGCTCCTTTCGTTTTTCGAGGGATGAGGGGGGCGGGGGAATGGGGG
>ERZ1026772.506-NODE-506-length-28638-cov-11.180492_pt1 | contig 28638 bp, 19 predicted proteins | sample MGYA00380124_ERZ1026772 | MGnify/ENA primary metagenome ERZ1026772 (study PRJEB33269, sample SAMEA4719760) | human gut metagenome | biome: human-associated habitat; feature: organic feature; material: feces | place: Cameroon | collected 2013-10 ...
TGGAGCTGGAGCAGCAGAGGCTGGAGAAGGTGAAAATGGAAAAGCTGCTGCAGGAGAGTGAAATTAAGGCACTGCAGGCAAGGATCAATCCCCATTTCATGTTTAACACACTGAACAGCATTGCACAGATGGCCTATCTGGAGGAAGCCCCTTCCACAGAGCAGATGATCGAAGCGGTATCAGATTACTTCCGCTATAATCTGAAGGATATTCATCATGTGGCTACAGTAGCGGACGAAGTGAAAAACTGCAGGGATTATATCTATATCCAACAGATCCGTTTTGGTAAAAGGATCCAGTTTGATCTGCAGTATGATGAAACAGCGGCAGAGGGAAGGATTCCTGCCCTTACACTTCAGCCCGTCATAGAAAATGCTATTGTTCATGGGCTGGCGATCCGGGGAGGGGAAATATTCATACGGATCTGCAGAGAAGAAGAGAAGGTAGCCATAACCGTCCGAGATAACGGATGTGGCATGGAAGAAGAAAAGCGAAGACTGATCCAGAGCTATATTAATGGCACAGATAAAACGGGAATCCATTCAGACAGTATTGGACTGAAAAATGTGATTGACAGAATGAAGGCATTTTTTAAAGAGGAATTTGTTATGGAAGTTAATTCCACACCGGAAAAGGGAACAGAGATCAGAATGATGATTCCTTATGAGGAGAGCTTATGTATCGGGTATTGATTGCAGATGATGAAGAACTGGAACTTAAGGCAATGCATTTTTTCCTGGAGCGGAATTATCCGGAAGCCGTGCTTCTGCCGGATGCACAGGATGGTACACAGGTAGTGGAAACTGTGACAAGGGAAAAACCTGAGCTGTTGATACTGGACATTGAAATGCCGGGACTGAATGGGCTGCAGGCCCTTGCCATTCTCAGGGAACGGGGATATAAAGGACATGTGATCGTTAAAACGGCCTATGGTAAGTTTACTTATGCCAAGGATGCACTGCATCTGCATGTAGATGCCTATCTGCTAAAACCGGTTCGTAAAAGTGAGTTAAAGGAACAGATGGATGAAGTCCTTGCCAGGATTGCAGCCGAAGGGCAGCAGAATGAGGACAGAGAAAGACGGGGAGAATTTACCAGTGGATTTATTTTGTCTCTGTGTTTCCCGGAAGAAAAGATCAGGTATCTTTCTGATGTGGAAAGGATCAGAAGATTATCAGAGGAAGCTGCAGGAAAGCTTTCTCTGTTCTGTGATTTCACGATCTGCCCGGCAGAAGGAAATGTGCTGCCCATGCTGATCTATACCTCCTCGGCTATGGATGAAAATGGATACCGGAAGTTGTCAGAGGACGTGAGAGAACTGATGGAACAGATCTGCCAGTCTGTGTTTGGCCTGATTCCCGAGATCCGGGCAGGATTTCTGATCGCAGATATTGAAGAAAGACTTCCTGGCCAGATCCAGATACAGGAGCAGGACTCTGACCGGGACAGAGAACAGAGAGATACATCCGGAAGCAGTCTGCATCTGCAGAAAGCAGTTCAATATATAAAAGAGCACTATACAGAAAATATATCGCTGGAGGATACGGCGGCGCATACAAAACTCAGTACCAGCTATCTGAGCCATCTTTTTAAGCAGGAGCTGCATAAGAATTTTGTGGATTATCTTACTGAGATCCGTATGGAACAGGCAAAACAGCTGATCGGTCAGGGGGTTGACAATGTGAATGTACTGGCAGAAAAAGTGGGGTACCAGTATGCTTCCTATTTCTGCAGGCAGTTTAAGAAATATACCGGTATGACAGTAGGAGAATACAAAAGAAGGAATTAAGGCACGTCCGGGAAACAAGGCCTGCAGTAAAAGCAGATTGCAACAAAAGTTAGTCTGTGCTAACATGAAACGGGAAGGAGTGTAGGAATATGACAGCTTTGTTGCAGCGGTTTGAAGATATTACAAAAAAGGATATTCTGACAGCAGGTGGTAAGGGAGCCAATCTGGGGGAAATGGTACATGCGGGCATACCGGTGCCGGATGGTGCGGTACTGACCACAGAGGCCTACAGATTGTATGTAGAGGAAAATAAAATTGACCTGAAAGCATCAGCGGAGGAGATCAGGAAGGCATTTCTGACAGGAAGTATGCCGGATGAACTGCATACGACGCTTCTGGAGTATTATATCGGGATCGGAGAAGGAGAACGGGTAGCTGTCAGATCTTCTGCCACTGCGGAGGACCTGGAAGATGCCAGCTTTGCAGGACAGCAGGAAACCTATCTGAATATCAGAGGAGAACAGGAACTGATGGAAGCTGTGAAACGCTGCTATGCTTCTCTCTGGGGTGACAGAGCTGTCAGTTATCGCAGGGAAAAGGGCTATGAGGATGAGAACGTTGCACTGGCTGTAGTGATCCAGAAAATGGTGGAAAGCGAAGTAGCAGGTGTTTTATTCACAGTGAATCCGGCTAGTGGAAAGAAAGAGGAAATGCTGGTCAATGCGTCCTACGGTCTTGGGGAATCGGTGGTATCCGGTGCAGTAAGTCCGGATGAACTGGTCTGCGACAGACTGGGTAATGTGATAAAGTGCCAGATCGGAGCCAAGGAAACGCAGGTTGTTTACGGAGAAAAGCAGACAGTCACCGTACCCGTTGCGGAAGAAAAAAGAAACAGATGCTCTCTTTCAGGGGAGCAGATCCGGAAGCTGACAGAAACTGCAGCAGAGATTGAAAGACATTATCACAAACCCATGGATATTGAATGGGCGTTTGTGGATCAGAAATTATATATTTTGCAGGCAAGAGCCATTACTGCAGGAACAGAAGAAAGAAAAGAAGTGGATGAAAGTAAAATGCCGCCTCTTCAGCCGGTCAACCAGAAGATGAAGGCTACCCTGATGTTTCTCATGGAAAAGATGCCGGTACCCTATTTTCCACTGGATTATGACTTCTGTATGCCTATAAGCAGACAGAAAGCCGTGATCTTTGCAGAAGGCGGTATGCTGGTGGACAATGACTGCCGTCTGGATGACAATGGATTCCTGTGCCTGCCGACTGTGAAGTTTAAGGTGAATAAAAATATTACGCATCTGCCCGGGTTAATGAAAGAGATGAAGGATCATCAGGCAAATGTGGAGAAGCTGGAGAAATGCCTTTCCGGGGCAGAACCGGTGATCCGTAAGGCAGCAGGATCTGGCACAGATTGTGGGGAAGCTGCAAAGGAACTCCGGCAGACGGCTGCAGAGCTGGATCAGATGAGAGAGTTGATCAACAGAACTGCCTATGCCAGATTTAAATATGCGGTATTTCCGGGATTTATGATGAACAAAAGTCTTGGAAAACTGCTGAAAAAGGTGGATCCGGCCCTGTCGCCCTATAATCTGCTGACGGGTCTTTCCTATAAGACAGCAGAAATGAACAGACAGCTGAAGGAGCTGGCAGAAAAGCTGCTTGCCATGGAAGGTGTTCCGGAGAAGATTCTGGCCGGATGCAGCTATGAAGAGCTTGCAGAAGAAAATAAGGAAGCAGAAAAAGAGATCAAAGCCTTTCTGAAGGAAAACGGATACAAGTCAGATTTCCCGGATTACTGTTTTACCGCCAAAACATGGCTGGAGGATAAGGAACGGTTTTTCCAGGTGCTGCGCCCCCTGCTTGAGAATCCGGCAGGAGAGGGAATGTCACAGGAAGAGGGGCTTGCTTATTATCAGGAGCTTCTTACGAAAATGACAGCAGGACTCAGTGACAGGAAGAAGACAGAAGTCAGACAGCTCTGTGAATATTACCGGACTTATCATGTACAGCGTGAGAGAACCCAGTATCTGTGGGAAGGATGCTTTTATGCCTGCAGAAGTCTTCTGAAAAGGATCGCATCTCTTCTTTCGATATCTGCCGAGGAGCTTCTTTATCTGCGGTATGAGGAACTGCAGACAGTGGTGAAGAGAGGTGCTGTTTCAGATAAGGAAAGAGAACTCATTTCCCGCAGGAAGGAATACCGGCCTCTGGTGGAAGCTTACTGGAAGAAACAGATGTGGGAGGCCTGCAAAGAGGATGGAGAATCCTTAAAGGGTGTCAGCGGCAGTGCCGGCACCGCAGAAGGAAGGGTATGTGTGATCACGAGCCCTGCAGAGTTTTACAAGCTGAAAAAGGGAGACATCCTGGTATGCCACTATACCGATCCGGAATGGACTCCATTATTTGCCATAGCAGGAGGAGTCATTGCCGATACTGGCGGGGTCTTATCCCATGCGGCGATCGTGGCGAGGGAATATCAGATCCCCGCAGTTCTTGCCACGGGAAATGCCACAGAGGTCTTGAAAGACGGAGACAGGGTGCTGCTTGATGGTACCCGTGGAGAGATCGAATGCCTGTAGTTTGCAGGCATTCTTTTTTAATTCATAGGAAATTACGTCCTATGAATCAAAAAAGCCCTCCGGGCAGGATCGCACTGCGGCGGAGGGGTAGATGTCGCTTAAAGCGACCCGCCGCAGGCGGAGAATCCTGCAAGCAGGATTCTTTTTTTCAGTAAAGTATGCTATACTGAAATCGTTGTAAACAGGGCAGCGGGAGACAGAAGCATATGGTAAACAGGAAAGTACTGGAAACATTAGAATATACAAAGGTCAGGGCAAGACTTACAGAAAAGGCCACCTCCGATCCCGGAAGAAGGCTGTGTGCAGAGCTGGAGCCGATGACAGAGGCACAGGAGATCGAAGAAGCGCAGACACAGACGGCAGATGCCCTTACCATGCTTTTTCAGAAGGGATCCACCTCCTTTGGAGGAAATAAGGATCTGACCATGGCACTCAGATCACTGGAGATAGGCAGCACGCTGTCAGCCTCAGAGCTTCTGAAGGTAGCAGGACAGCTGGAAAATGTAAACAGGATCAAGGCCTATGGAAGAAAGCAGAGAGAAAATACAGAGCGGGATGGAGAAGAGAGCGGTGATTATCAGGCAAGCTCCCTTGCCGGATATTTTGAAAGACTGGAGCCGCTGACACAGCTTTCGGCAGAGATTGGCAGATGTATTCTGTCAGAGGAAGAGATTGCGGATGATGCCAGCGTAAACCTCAAGCATATCCGAAGAAACATTGCTGTGACAGGAGAGCGGATCCATAGTCATCTGCTGTCTATGGTAAACGGCTCCTGCCGCAGTTATCTGCAGGATGCGGTGATCACCATGAGGGACAACAGATACTGCATTCCCGTAAAGGCAGAGTATAAGAGTCAGGTGCCTGGTATGGTACATGACCAGTCCTCCACGGGTTCCACCTTCTTTATTGAGCCTACAGCAGTGGTAGAGCTGAACAATAAGCTGAAGGAGCTGGCAGCAGCAGAAAAAGAAGAAATTGAAGTGATTCTGGCAGACTTAAGCAGCCAGGTTGCAGAGCATACAGAAGAGATCCTTGAAAATCAGAAGATCATGACGTTCCTTGATTTTACCTTTGCTAAGGCGGCACTGGCACTGGAACAGAATGCCACAAGACCGGTGTTTAACAGGGAGCATGCCATTCATATCAGGAAGGGCAGACATCCCCTGCTTCACCCGAAAAAGGTTGTTCCCATTGATATTTATCTTGGCAGGGACTTTGACCAGCTGATCATTACAGGACCAAATACAGGCGGAAAAACAGTATCTTTAAAGACAGTGGGACTGTTTACGCTGATGGGACAGGCGGGACTGCATATCCCGGCTCTGGACCGTTCAGAACTCTCCGTTTTTCAGGATGTGTTTGCGGATATCGGGGATGAACAGAGTATTGAGCAGAGCCTCAGTACCTTTTCCTCCCATATGACAAGGATCGTATCCATTTTGAAGCATGCCGATCAGGATTCCCTGTGTCTGTTCGATGAGCTCTGCGCAGGAACAGACCCGACAGAAGGAGCTGCTCTTGCGATCGCTATTCTGGAAAGGCTTCATAACCGAAAGATCAGAACTATGGCGACGACCCATTACAGCGAACTGAAGGTCTATGCCCTGACCACACCGGAGGTGGAAAATGCCTGCTGTGAGTTCAATGTGGAGACGCTTTCACCGACCTACCGGCTGCTGATCGGTATTCCAGGTAAGAGTAATGCCTTTGCCATTTCCAGAAAGCTGGGACTTTCCGACGAGATCATTGAAGAAGCAGGAAAGCAGCTCAGCAGTGATGACAGAAGCTTTGAGGATCTGCTGGCAGATCTGGAGCAGAGCAGGGTGACCATAGAGAGAGAACGTCTGGAGATCGCTTCCTATAAGGAGGAGATCGGGACACTGAAGAAGCGTCTGCAGGAAAAGAACGAAAAAATCGACAGTGCCAGAGACAGGATCCTCAGGGAAGCCAACGAAGAGGCAAGGGATATTCTGCAGAATGCCAAGGACGTGGCAGATGAAACGATCCGGGTATTCCAGAAGGCGGGTCCCGGAGCGTCATTAAAGGATCTTGAAAAATCCAGGGAAAAGATCCGTGGAAAGATCAATGAGAAAAACGACAAGCTTGTCATAAAGAGCCAGCCAAAGGAGAAAGCAGGAAAACTGACGGCTGACAAGATCAAAAAGGGAGATACGGTAAAGATACTGTCCATGGGAATGACAGGAACGGTTACATCACTTCCCGATCATAAAGGAAATGTATTTGTACAGTGCGGTGTGATCCGCTCCCAGGTCAATATTAACGATCTTGTGTATGCAAAGGAAAAAGAAACAGAAGAAAAGAAGCCGGTGCTGCAGCGCACCCGTACCGGTACAAGCGGTATCAAGATGTCCAAGTCCTTAAGTGTTTCCGGCGAGATCAATCTCCTTGGAAAAACCGTGGATGAGGCACTGCCGGAGCTTGACAAATATCTGGATGATGCTTATCTGGCGCATCTGCCGTCCGTAAGGGTTGTTCACGGCAAGGGAACCGGAGCACTCCGGAATGCCGTACAGAACCATTTAAAGAGAGTCAAGTATGTGAAGAGCTACCGGCTTGGAGAATACGGAGAAGGTGACGCGGGTGTCACAATTGTTACATTTAAGGATTAAACAGGGAGGATGCTATGGCAGGAAAACAGAAAATTCTCATCGTTGATGATGACAATAATATAGCAGAGCTGATTTCATTATATCTGACAAAGGAGTGCTTTGATACCATGATCGCACCGGATGGGGAGACAGCGCTGATGCTGGCGGATTCCTTTGAACCCAATCTGATCCTTCTGGATCTGATGCTGCCGGGGATTGACGGCTATCAGGTATGCCGGGAGATCCGTGCCAGGTCTTCGGTACCTATTATCATGCTTTCTGCCAAGGGAGAGATCTTTGACAAGGTACTGGGACTTGAGCTCGGCGCAGACGATTATATGGAAAAGCCCTTTGATTCCAAGGAACTGGTAGCAAGGGTAAAGGCAGTCCTTAGGCGTTACAAGCCGGTGGTGGCAGCGCCTGCAGAGCCGGATGTAAAATGTGTGGAATACCCGGATCTTGTGATCAACCAGACCAATTATTCTGTCCTTTATATGGGAAAAACGGTGGAAATGCCGCCCAAGGAGCTGGAGCTTTTGTACTTCCTTGCTTCATCGCCTAATCATGTGTTTACCAGAGAGCAGCTTCTGGATCAGATCTGGGGGTATGAATATATCGGAGATACCAGAACGGTGGATGTCCATATCAAGAGACTGAGAGAAAAAATCAATGACCATGCCCACTGGAGGATCGCAACGATCTGGGGAATCGGTTATAAGTTTGAGGTAAGATAATGCGAAAGACGCTGTATTTAAAATTTCTGCTGGCCTATCTGATCTTTGGCTTTTTCGGATTTATGGTCGTAGCGACTTTTGTAAATAATATGACGCTGGAGCATCTGAAGAGGGAAAAGGCCGATGCCCTGTATAAAGAGGCAACACTGATCGCCAATACCTATGCGTCCGATCTGTACAATAATACCACATCCCTGGACACAGTGAAAAAGCAGATCGATGCTCTGGATACGTATCTGGGAGCAAGGCTCTGGATCATCAATCCATCAGGACGTATGGTTCTGGATTCACGTACACCGGTAGATGTGGAAAACGAGACTGTGATTACTGGGTTTGATCCGACGGTGACAGGCTCCAGCTACTATACAGTAGGGAACTTTTTTGACAGCTTTACAGAGGAACAGCTCAGCGTATTCGCACCGATTACTTCGGCCTACAAGGTAAGGGGCTATGTGGTGATCCATTATCCCATGCAGAATATTGCAGCATCCTGTAACAGCCTTTTGAACATTTCCTATCTGATGCTGGTGATTCTGTTCCTTTTATCATTGATCATCCTGATCTTTTTTACGGAGATGGTGTATCTGCCGCTTCGCAAGATCACAGAAGCAACAGAGCAGTATGCGGCAGGAAACATGCACTATGAGTTTCAGGTTGACAGTGAAGATGAGATGGGGTATCTGGCAGCCTCACTGAATTATATGGCCAGTGAGATCGCCAGAAGCGAGGACAATCAGAAAAAGTTTGTAGCAAATGTTTCCCACGATTTCCGGTCACCTCTGACTTCGATCAAGGGGTATCTGGAGGCCATGCTGGATGGAACGATCCCGGCAGAGCTTCATGAGAAGTACCTGAGGATTGTCCTGAATGAAACAGAAAGACTGACCAAGCTGACGGGAAGTCTCCTGACACTGAATAACCTGAATACGAAGGGCATGATGCTGAACCGGAGTCTGTTTGATATCAATCAGGTGATCCGGAATACGGCAGCATCCTTTGAAGGAACCTGTAAGCAGAAGACCATAGCGATTGAACTGACACTGACAGGAGATCAGCTGTTTGTCAATGGGGATGTGGATAAGATCCAGCAGGTATTATATAATCTGCTGGACAATGCAATCAAATTCAGCCATCAGGATTCAGTCATTAAAATAGAGACCACAGAAAGGAAGAACAAGATCTTTGTTTCGGTAAAGGACAGTGGTATCGGGATCCCCAAGGATGACCTGAAAATGATCTTTGACCGTTTCTATAAGTCAGATCTGTCAAGGGGCAAGGATAAGAAAGGAACCGGACTTGGGCTGTCTATCGTAAAGGAGATCATCAGTGCCCACGGTGAGCATATTAATGTGATCAGTACGGAGGGAGTTGGCTCTGAATTCATTTTTTCTCTGCCTGTCGCAGAGGATGGAGAGGAAGAATTATAATGCACATCATTTTACATCAGCCGGAGATCCCGGCAAATACGGGAAATATAGGCAGAACCTGTGTTGCCACAGGAACAGACCTGCATCTGATCGAGCCGCTTGGCTTCCGTCTGACAGAGAAGGAAATCAAACGTGCCGGTATGGATTACTGGGAGCATCTGAATGTGACCCGTTATATGAACTTTGAAGAGTTTCAGAGCCTGCATCCGGGAGCCAGGATCTGGATGGCAACGACCAAGGCAAAGCACGTTTATTCGGATGTGTCCTTTGCTCCGGATGATTATATCATGTTTGGAAAGGAGAGCGCAGGGATTCCGGAGGAGATCCTTGTAGCGCATGAGGAAACCTGTATCCGTATACCGATGGAGCCGGCGATCCGCTCCTTAAATCTGTCCAACTCTGTGGCAATCGTTCTCTATGAAGCACTGCGGCAGCAGCGGTTTGCAAGTATGCAGCTTACTGGGGAATTACACAGATTGAGCTGGAAAGCAGAGGAATAAAATAAAGAAAAACAGAACAGAAAACGCAGGCATTATTTAAATGCCTGCGTTCCTTTTTTAAGCTGTGCTTCAACGAAGTCCTTAATATATGAGTTATCCTCCGGCATCTGACAGCCTACGATATAAACTCCGTTGTTATCGGAGCAGCGGATGATGTGCCCCTCCAGTGTGGAATGGGAGGGAAGGGCAAAATTCTCGATCGTGACAGAGATATCAGTACCCTTGCCTTCTGCAAAGACCGGTTCCTTGGAAAGGAAGGCAAAGCCATTTGCGCTGATATTATTCAGTCTGGCATGATACTGCAGGCCGGTTTCCTTAATGGTTACAATACAATAATTGGAAATGTCAATTCTTGGGTATTTCCGACGGTTCAGGATCTTGGGTCTTGAACTTAAGCTGGCCTGATAATCAGTGGAAGCACTGTCCTTTTGGAGCTGTGCATCTTCCCAGCAGTAAATGATATTGCCAACAGTGATCTGCAGCCTGCAGGAAACAGGCTTGGAGATAGCAGGCTTCTTCTCCAGGGAGATAAGAATACCGTTCGTTGTCTGCTTTACAAATTCTCCGTGATATTCGCAGGGCTTTCCATCCATAAGAGCCTGGATACTTACCTTCATGCCAGGACCAACATCGGAAATTCCCATGAAGCCGCCAATACCGAGTTCGCACATAAGAGCCTGGATAACATCTTCAATCTGGTTGATATTGCTTGCACTTTCATCATATTTGCTGAGCATCTGCTCGCTGATCTCACTGGAACTGCGGATATTGTCTGTTATTGTTTTCACAATGGAGGATACCTGCTCCATATTGTCTACCAGCTGGAGATTTGAATTTTCAACCTCCTTCATAGCAGAGTCGATCGTCTGGATATGCTCGCCGATCTGGGTGGAATCCCTGGTGATCATACTTACATTCTGGCCGGTCAGCGTTACCTTTTCAAGGGTCAGCTGGATCAGTCTGATGGTTTCCTCCATGGAATCCGTCATTTTACTGGAAATATCATCCAGACGGATCAGTGCTTCACGGATCTGGGCAGAGGAATCCTTTGTTTCCGTACTGAGTGTCCGGATCTGGTCTGCGACAACGGCGAACCCTTTTCCTGCTTCTCCTGCTCTTGCAGCTTCAATAGAAGCATTCAGGGCAAGAAGGTTTGTCTGGCTGGAAATATTGTCGATCTTTCCGGTTTCCTGCTTCACAGTTGAAAACTCTTCCTTAAAGCTCTGCAGGATCTGTTCTACCTTTGAAGAAAGCTCTGCCATGGTTCCGGCAGTTTTTACGAGTCCGTCAAGATCTGTGGAGCTGGTAAGTGCGTGCTTCTCAGATTCTGTTGTAAGTGCTACCATTTCCTCGATCATATCCGTAACATGCTGTACCTGTGTACTGATGCCGGAGGTCATGCTCTTGGAAGATTCTGTGCGATCCTTTAACATGTTGTTATTCTGTGTCAGCTCATTCATGCCTAGCATGACTACATCAGATCCGTGCTTGTTTTCGGCGGCCAGCTCCCTGACAACGGTAATACCATCCATAACAGCATTACTGGAGGTTTTGACCTTCTCTACGGTTGTGATGACACGCTGCAGATCGGCTTTGATGCTGTCTGTCAGTGCACCGTCAGATTCGTTCAGATGACGGATGGACATAATGTAGCAGATATAGCATAAAAGGATACAGGATACCTGCAGCTGATAATTCTTCATATCGGATGCAGAAGTGCAGCCAAGGACAGCTGCCCGGTATACAGCACTCAGGATGACGCTGATGGAATTGGCTATGCCGCAGCCGATCATAAAGCGTTTATTCTTATACAGCACAAGCAGGCTGGTTACGGGAAGAATATAAGTGAAGGCGATGGGAGAAGCCGTCGTACAGAGAACGAAGGTATAGAAGATCCCATAGCCGATCACGAGATCCAGCCGGTAAAGATCGGAGGCCTTCCCCTTGATCTTCAGGATAATATCACCGACAAGGAAGGGAACCCAGCAAAGGATCAGAAAGATCACATACTGGTTCATGGGGTACAGGTGTCCTGCTGCATCTGAGCCGTAATTGGCGGAAAGCAGGAGGGCAAAGACGAGCCAGATACGTCTGGCCTTTTTGTTGGCTTTCTCTTTAAAGAGGTTTTCATCGTAGATCATTTGTAAGTTCTTCCTTTCTGGCAGGCCTGCAGGAACTGCAGCATGTCATTGATCAGTGCTTCGCTTTCCGGCAGGGAAGGATCAAAGACGCTGAAGGCATGGGTAAGCCTTTTGTCTGCCGGAAGGTTCAGAAGCTTATGGGGTATATGGTGCCGGCGCAGTGCCCTGGCAAAGGAAACTGTATAGTCTCTCAGGTTATCATTATGGCTTGTAGTCAGAAAACAGGGAGGCAGGCTGGAAACGATATCTTCGTGCTCCGGGTTTACATAAGGAGCAAAAGACGTTTTTTTGTAATGTTTTCCATATAAATAAGTAGGAAGGAACAGACCGATCTTGTCTTTTCTTGTGGTATAAAACATGCCGCTGATCAGCCCGATCGCCACCGGCTTTAATGCAGAGGGAGTAATCCCTGCAGCTTCTGCCAGCCTTTTACAATTCTGCATGGCAGCAGTGTAGGTGAGAAGGCAGGCGCCACCGCTGTCCCCGGAAGCATAAACCTGATCCGGATCACCCTGGTAATGTGCGAGGTTTTCTTTTATAAAATCAAAGGCCAGAAATATATCCTGAAACTGATCAAAGACAGTGCAGTCCGGTACAAGACGGTAGTCTATGCTGAATACCAGAAAGCCCTTCCCGGCGATCCGTTCACAGAAGGGTCTGTTGAATTCCTTGCTGCCCAGCAAAAGACCGCCGCCATGGATGTTGATCATGACGGGAAGAAGTGCATCCTGTCTTTCCTCCGGATAGTAAATATCCAGGCGGTGGGCAGGGAGAGTATCTCCGGCATAGGGGATATCGGCCAGGCATACGATCCCCGGTAAAGGCGGGAACTGTTGATCACGGCCGGCATAGGTCTTTTGGAAGTCCTTCCGCTGTCTGTAAAATATGTTTGTGATCCATTGACTCATACTTTTGTACTCCTAAACAATACTACACCCATATTAAAATTTTTATCTGCTTTTTTCAAGAGATAAATGAAAGAATATATAGTTAAAAATTTATAGGCGGGAATATAAGACAGGGAGGATTGCATTGGAGAGAGGGGTCTGATACAATGAAAAAGATAAATCAGGACAACAGAGAGGATATTGCTTTGACAGGATATTTTGAAAAACACAGGAAATTATTTTTTTATCTGATAGCGGGCATTGCCTTTATTACAATATATGCATATAATCTGCTGACACCATACCTGTCAGATGATTATGCTTATCTGGTCGATGTCAGAAAGGCACATTCCCTGCTGGACCTTGTCAGGCAGCAGTATGGTGAGTATTTATCCAATAGTGGAAGGATTATCGGACAGTTCAATGTAAGACTGTCCCTTTCCATGGATAAGCAGATATTTAATGTGATCAACAGTCTGATGTTTCTTCTGCTGGTACTTCTGATTTATGCAAATATCCAAAAAAGGAAAAAATATGACAGCTTTGTGCTGCTTACGATTCTTTCGTTCCTCTGGCTGTTTTCTGTTGAATTCGGACAGACCATGCTGTGGATCTGTGGTGCCTGCAACTACCTGTGGGGCAGCGTGATCATTCTGCTGTTTATTACAGTATACCGGAAGCTTCTTCAGCAGCCGGACAGAAAGCATGCAGTCCTTGTGGGAGCCGGTATGTTCCTGCTTGGCGTACTGGCGGGCTGGTGCAATGAAAATACCTCCGGGGGAGGTCTGTTTCTTGTACTGCTTTACAGTCTGAATTTCTGGACTGACAGGCGAAAGGAAAAAAGAAAAACAGTGTACCCCTTTATGGTCTCCGGGATTGCAGGAATGTGCTGCGGGCTTCTTGGAATGGTGATGGCGCCCGGAGTCAGGAAGCGCAGTGCGACTATGTCGGAGGGAGATGAATACACAGGTATCGTGGGGCTTTTGTCGCGCACCTATAAGGTCATTGTGAATATGCATGAGCTTTTTCTGGTGCTTATGATCATGGCGGTGCTGATCCTTGTCCTGCTGTCCCTGCAGGGGAAGCTGAAGACCTTTGCTAAAATAAGGACGAACGATACGGTGCTGTTCATACTGGCCTTTCTGGCAACATCCTTTGTCCTTGCTTTGATCCCGACACCGGCAAACCGGGCGTTTTTCGGGGCGGGAGTATTTCTGATGATCGCCTGTATCCAGGGGATCGTGGAGGTAAGGGAACAAAAGGAGCTGACGGTACAGCTCCTTACCTGTGGACTTGTCAGTGTGCTGTGCATGATACTTTTCTTTACCTATGTGGAGAATCTGGTAGATCTTGCAAGAATTTACAGAGAAGAGAATGAGAGAATAGCGCTGATCGAGGCAGAGCATGGGGAGAATGAGGATGGTATTGTGGTGATCCCACAGTTCCGGGAGGAATTCAGGACTGTCTACAGTGTTGCCCATGATTCAGATCTGACGGATGATAAGGAGTACTGGATTAATCATTTTTATGAGATCTATTATGATATTGGAAATATAACGGCGATCCCGCGGGATGAGTGGGATGTACGTTATGGAAGCAGGGAGTGAGTATTATGCAGCTGCAGAAACTGACAGATGATCCCTGTAATCTTTGCAGCAGGGAATGTGGTGCAAGACGGCAGCAGGGAGAGACAGGGTATTGTGTTTCGCAGAGCCGGCCGGTAGTGGCAAGAGCTGCCCTGCATATGTGGGAGGAGCCCTGCATTTCCGGAGAAGCGGGAAGCGGGGCTGTTTTCTTTGCCGGTTGCAGCCTGCGCTGCATTTATTGTCAGAACTTTGAACTGGCAAGGGGAAGAAAAGGCTTTGAGGTGGGAATAGAACAGCTTGCTGATATCTTCCTTGCCCTGCAGGGTAAGGGAGCGGCAAATATCAATCTGGTGACACCGGATCATTTTACACTGGCGGTTATCCCCGCAGTAAGAATGGCCAGGGAAAGAGGACTTATGCTGCCAGTGATCTATAACTGCAGCGGCTACGAAAAGGAAGAGCTGATCGAAAGCCTCCGGGGGACAGTGGACATTTTTCTGGTTGATTTTAAATATATGGAAGAGGAACTGGCACGGAAATTTTCTTTTGCACCGGATTATCCGGAGATAGCGAAGAAGGCACTTGCCAGGATGCTCAGTCTGACAGGAGAACCGGTATTTGATGAGAAGGGGATGCTGCAGAAGGGTGTTATTGTAAGGCATCTGCTCCTGCCAGGACATAAGAGAAATGCCAGAGAGGTTATAGAGTATATACATCAGAATTACGGAGACAGGGTCATCTTAAGCCTGATGAACCAGTATACTCCTTTTGAGAGACTGAAGGAAAGGGAAGACTGCAGGGAACTCTGCCGGAGGGTGACAAAAAGAGAGTATGAGGCAGTCATAGAGTATACACTTTCCCTTGGGATGGAAAATGTTTTTATCCAGGAAGGGGAGACAGCAAAGGAAAGCTTTATTCCGGAATTTGATGGGGAAGGGATTTTGGAATGGAAGAAAGGGGAAGAGAAATGCAAGGAAGAAAGCGGCCTACAATAGGAATGATGGTAAGTGGCATCATGGATGATTTCACAAGACCGGCCTGTAAGGGTGCCATGAAGATAGCCAGGGAGCTGGATGTTAACCTGATCGTGATCCCTGGAAAATATATAGACAGAGATGTATCAGATAATCCTGACCTTACCTATGAGTATCAGTACAGCAGTGGATTTTCCTTTGTAAAGCCGGAGAATCTGGACGCTGTTATCATAGCAGCAGGTTCTATCGGATGCTTTGCATCACGGGAAAAAATAAAGGAAATGATAGAGCAGTTTCAGGGGATTCCCTGTGTGCTCATTTCTTATCAATTGGAAGGATACCCTTATGTGCAGTATGATAATGCCAGTGGTATCCGGGAAGGCATGGATTATCTGATCGGAAAGATGGGCTGCAGACATATTGGTATGTTGGGTGGGAGCCTTGACAATACGGATGCTCAGGAGCGGAAGAATGCCTATATGGCGGCACTTGAGGAGCATGGAATCTCTTTTGAGGAAAAGGCCTATGCAGAGGGTAACTTCACCAGAAGCTGCTCCGAGGCCATGAAACAGCTTCTTGATGACAATCCGGAGCTGGATGCGGTTTTCTGCGTGAATGATGATACTGCAATTGGCTTGTATGAGGAGCTTAACCGTCGGCAGAAAATTATTGGCAGGGATGTGAAGCTGTTTGGCTTTGACGATGTGATCCAGGCAGCCAGAATGAATCCTCCCCTGGCATCAATACGGGCAGACAGTACGGAGCTGGGAGAGGAAGCTCTCAGGATGGCGGTATCACTGGCAGCCGGAGAAGTAGTGGAAAGCCGTATCCTGCCTGCCCGTTTTATACGAAGAGAATCTGCGGGAAAACAGCTTTTTGAAGAGAAAAGTGAAGAATTTTCCGGACTGAAAACAGTAGAAGAGTATTTTAATGACAGCTTTTACCGGCATAGGAATGAGATGGAAAATATCCATATGATCCAGATATGGGATGCATTCAAAAGGCTGGCAGAGAAGCTATTCTGTGTAGTGGAAAACGACAGCTTTCAGATAACGGAAGTAGCGGAGATCTTTGAAGCGCTGACGCAGTTTCTGGATGCAGATGGTATTGCATACGCTGAACTGAGTATTCTTCTTGCCTGCTTTGAGGAAGTTTACAGGATCCAGAAAAAGGAGCTGTCCGGAATAGAAGACAGATATGAGCTGCAGAAGCTGTATTTCAACATATACAGGAAGATACTGCGGATGACAGATATTGAACTTGGCAAAATATCAGCGGATAAGGAAAAAGAAAATTATGCCATGAAAATGTTTGTCCGGGATGCCCTATCCTTTGAAAAGGGAAATGACCTGAGCTATGCATCAATGATCAGCAATCTTGAATGGCTTGGCATAAAAAATGCCTGTATTTATACATTTGCAGAACCAATGACACATCTTTCCGGTGAATATTTCAGGGCACCGGAGGAGCTTTATCTGAAAGCAGTCCTGCGAAATGGGAAGGTAGAGACGATTCCTGCAATCGTCCAGAAAACGACGTTATCATCTCTGTTTCAAAGAAGCCTGGAGGGAACAGAGGGAGAGACCACATTTATGTGCGCACCACTCTTTTCAAATGAAATTATTTATGGGCTGGTATTTTGTAATCTGACAGAGCAGGTATTTTTAAACGGAGAATTTCTCATAAACCAGATGAGCTCTGCAGCAAAGATGATCACCCTGCTGAAGGCTAATGAAAAAATACAGCAGGAGCTGGAGGAAAGCCTTCATACTTTAAAAGAGAATAATATTGTTCTGGATAATCTTTCCAAGTCAGATGGACTCACCGGTATTTGGAACAGAAGAGGCTTTCAGATTGAAGGAGAAAAAATGATCGAAGCAGCAAGGGCAAAAGAAAAATGTGTGCTGGCTGTTTATGTGGATATGAACAATCTGAAGATCATTAATGACAGATACGGGCATGAAGAGGGTGATTTCTCTATCAGGCTGATCAGTACGATTCTGTCTGAAGCGATAAAGGACAGGGGAATAGCTGGAAGGATTGGAGGGGATGAATTTGCCTGTCTGATGATCACAGAGGAAGAAGATGACGGCAGGAAGCTGATCGAGGATATCTACCGTGACTTCCATTCCTTCAACAGGGAAAGCAGCAAGCCTTATAATATTACTGTATCAGCAGGAGCGGTGAATCTGCCGGCGGAGCAGGCAGTATCTCTGCAGGAAATGCTGACACAGGCTGATGAAAAGCTATATGAGGTAAAGAAATACCGGAAAAAGGACGTAGTGAAGCGGGAGTATAAAAAATAAATGAAGAACAGGATCAGGAAATGTACAGCCTGACTGAACCCGGTAATTTTACCAGTTAATGAAAATGTTAACTGTTGAAAAGTAACAAACTTACCTAAAATGAAGGCTCAGTGATTGACAATTCTGTTGGTAAATGGTATTTTGTAATCAAGATTAATCGATTAACTAAACAGGAAGGGAAATTTTTTTTACGAGTCTAGTAAATCGATTAACTAATGGAGGAATCCTCATGAATATGAAGGAAATTGCGCAATTGGCAGGTGTAACTGCCGCAACAGTTTCGAACGCGATCAACGGAACTGGGAATGTCAGTGAGAAAAAAAGAAAAGAAATAATGGAAATCATTGAAAGGGAGGGTTACAGTCCCAATCGGTTTGCCAAAAGCCTCAGGACAAAGGAGAGCAACACGATTGGAATCATGGTAGAAGATATCACAGCGTTTCAGACACCACGGATCATTAACGGGATCAATAACTACGTTGAAAAGCAGGGCTATGCGGTGATCCTGAATAATATGAGTCTTCTTGAGAAGACAGGAAATCATTATTCTGAATTAGCCAGTTATCAGTCAGCAATAAGTAAAAGTATAAAGCTTTTTAACAAAACCCAGATTGACGGACTTGTCTATGTTGCGATGCATGACAGGGATGTAATGGAACTGATCCCCAAGCTGAGTATACCGATCGTCCTGGTTTACTGCTATGACACATCCAAAAAGAACTATTATGTAACCTACGACAATATGGATGTTATTGCAGATGTTGCAGAGTACCTGATGAAACATGGACATGAGAAAATCGGGGTGATCAAGGGGGCAGAGGATTCCCTGCCTTCACAGAAGCGTCTGAAAAGCTTTATCACACAGCTGGAAAAGGCAGGGAAGGAATTGAAGGAAGAATATATCTTTCCAGGAGCCTGGGAATTTGGAGATGGGGTAAAGGCATATGAAAGATTCAAACAGCTGGAAGAAAAACCAACAGCAATCTTTGCCATGAATGATCTGATGGCAGCAGGCTTTATGGATGCAGCACTGAATGACAGTGTGCGGATCCCGGAAGATGTTTCTGTGATCGGATTTGACAACAGACAAGAGTGCAGATTTACCAGACCAAGATTAGCAACAGTTGATATCCCGCTGGAAAAGATGGGAGAGAAGGCAGGACAGGTATTATTAGACCTGATCAGTGGCAAAACACCTGAGAACAGGAAGGTTATACTGCCATGTGAATTCTTGGAAAAAAATTCAGTTATTTAAATCAACAGGAGGAAATATTATGCGAAAGAAAATTTTAAAGGTAATGATGTGTGCAATAACAACAGTGGCTTTACTGGCAGGATGCGGAAGCAGTAATACAGGAAGCACGACCGGATCAGCCGGAGATACTGCGGCAGAGGATTCAGCAGAAAGCTCTGGGGCAGACAGTACAGAGGCTGCAGCAGAAACAGCGGATTTCTCAGGAACCAAGCTTGTGATTGGTGTGGAATCCGGTGCCCCTAACATTGAGTTCTTTAAGAATAACGTAAGCGAATTTGAAAGTGCAACAGGAATCACAGTTGAATGGGTAGAAATCCCTCATGATAACATGCATGAGAGATTTGTACAGGAGGCAATCTCACAGAGTGGTGCGATCGATATTTATGATACAGATCAGCCATGGATTTCTGAATTTGCATCCAAAGGATATCTGGAGCCGCTGGGAGACAAGCTTTCAGAGGAGGATAAAAGTGATTTCTATGAAGCTGCATTAGATGCATCTTCCTATAATGGAGAATTATATTCTGTTCCTTTCTTTGTACATACACCGGTTGTATTTTATAGAACAGACCTGTTTGAAGCAGCCGGTATTACAGAATTCCCTAAAACCTGGGAAGAATATGAGGAAGCAGCAAAGAAGCTGACCAAAGACGGTGTATATGGAACAATCATTGAGGCAAAGCAGGCAGGAGAGCCGGTAACCCATCTTGTTGACTGGTTCTATCAGGCAGGCGGTTCCATTATTGACGCTGATAATAACGTAACAGTGAATTCACCTGAAAATGCGAAGGCATTTAACTTCATGCTGAAGATGATGTATGAGGATGAAAGTGTTATGCCGGGATCTATCGGATATGACAATGCAGATGTACATAATATGTTTATGCAGGGCAAGGTTGCCATGGTTAAAAACTGGCCTTATATGTTCGCTATGGCAAAGGATCCTGAACAGTCCAAGGTAAGTGACAAGTTTGCAGTAGCAATCCAGCCTGCGGGTGAAGAGCAGTCTACAGCAGCCTGGACATGGGGCTTTGGTATTTCCAGCAGCTCTAAGAATAAGGATGCAGCATGGGAATTTATAAAGTGGGCAACATCCTCTGAGAAGCTGGCACAGCTCGGAATTGCCAACTCCAACCCGGTGCCGAGAACCTCATCTCTGGAGATCGTTAATAATGACAGTACCTTAACAGAGTTTGATAAGGAAAGCATCCAGGTTATGAGTGATGCACTCCAGTATGCACATAACGCAACAGAGAACCCTAATTTCCCGACGATCCAGAATGAACTGTCTTATACATTATCAGGTATTATGACGAAGCAGGTGAGTGTGGAAGACGGATTAGCTGAAGCTGAAAAAGCAATTAAAGAAGCAATCCAGTAGGCAGACAGATCCCCATACGGTTTTTCTGTATGGGGATTTCTTAACCCGGAATATTGGTTTTATTGTAAGGAGTAGTGAAAAATAATGAGTAGAAAAACAGGAAGTATTTCTATCAGGGAGAAAAAAAGACGAAGGGCAGGGTATTCACTGATAGCACCGGCATGTCTGGTATTGCTTGTTATATTTTTTGTTCCGCTTGTCTATGCCTTTGCCATCAGTATATCAGATTCAGATGCGATCATTAATAACAGCTTCAAGTTTGTAGGATTAAAGAATTACTTTTCCGTCATGACAAACTCCAAATTCCTGGCAGCACTAGGGCATACCTGCTTCTTTGTACTTACAACGATCACCCTGGAATTTATCATTGGATTTGTTGTTGCTTTGCTGCTGTACCGTGAGGTTGCAGGATCAAGGGTGTTCCGTCTTATCTTTGCTGTACCGCTGATGGTGGCTCCTGTTGTTTCAGGACTTCAGTGGAGATGGCTGTTTGCAGATCAGTACGGTATCATTAATGCCCTGATGAATAAGCTGGGACTCGAAGCACCCTTATGGTTTACACAGGTTTCCACATCATGGGTGACCATTATCGTGGCAAACCTCTGGCTTGCTACACCATTTGTTATCCTTGTACTGCTGGCAGGTCTTGGAGGGTTGTCAGAAGAGCTGAACGAAGCAGCGTCTATTGATGGTGCGAACCGTACACAGACATTTTTCCATATCATCCTTCCCCAGCTTAAGCCAACGATCCTGATCATCCTTGTAATACGTCTGACAGATGCGTTCCGGATCTATGATCTTGTTTATATCCTGACAGGCGGTGGTCCTGGTGGCGGAACGGAGGTGCTGAGCACATTTATCTATAAGAGGATCTTTTCAGACTGGAAATTTGGACAGGGATCGGCTGCAGCTTTTCTGGTTATGCTGATCATCTGTGTCTTAAGCTTTCTGTGCAATAAATGGATGAGTGAGGAGGAATAGTCGTGAACAGAAGAAAAGTAATGAATAGTTTGATTTTCCTGCTGCTGGCAATATTTTCCATAGTTACCCTGTTTCCCATTATATGGACGGCGATCACATCATTAAAAACGGATGTTCAGATGTTTGCGATCCCGCCGGATCTGCTCCCGCACCCGGCAACCCTGTCACATTACAAAGAAGTACTTATGGGAAATTTTCCGGCTTATATCAGAAACAGTATACTGGTTACATTTTTCAGCTGTGCAATATCACTGGTACTTGGTATCCCGGCAGCCTACGGCTTCGCAAAATATGCAACTGAAAAGACAAAACCGGTCTTTGCAGCTGTGACTGCAGTCAGGATGGTTCCGCCGGTTGCCATGGTAATTCCTTTTTTCCTGATCATCCGTAGCATCCATCTGAGTGATACTTTACTTGGACTGATCATTACCTATATTCCGTTTGAACTGACATTGATCATATGGATGCTGAAAAACTTTTTCGGACAGATTCCAAGGGAAGTGGAAGAGGCAGCGGAGCTGGATGGACTTTCTGCATGGGGCATCCTGTTAAAGGTAGTCCTTCCGATGTCCAAATCCTCGGTAGGTGTTGCAGGACTCATGGCATTCCTGTTTTCGTGGAACGAATTCATGTTTGCCCTGTCCCTTACCTCAACAAAGAGTGCGCAGACACTTACAGTCGGGATCGCCGGATATGTAACATCCTTCCAGACCTTCTGGGGAAGCATGTCAGCGACAGGGATCCTGTTTATGATCCCGGCATTTATTTTAACATTTATTTTTCAAAAGGATTTAGTGAAAGGTTTAACAGCTGGAGCTGTGAAAGGATAAAGTATGAAGATTAATGTATGGAATGAACAAATTCAACTGGAAAATCCGGAACTGATTATCGGACGGATTGCGAAACCCGTTATCCTTGAAATCTGGAATGGCAGACAGAAGGATTCTGTGATACGCAGGGAATATCCCTACACAAGGATCACACAGACAGAGGATGGATTAAAGGCATGTGCAGAAATAGACGATGAATGGGCAGGAAAGACAGAAGTCACAGATATTTACCGCACGGAAGAGGGATCTGTTGTTCTCAGCAGACAGGTCCGCATTCTCAGAGAAAGCGGATATCCCGGAATACGCCTTCGAACAGAGATATCACTGCTTCCGGAAAGAAAAAATGCCTTTGAAGACCTGCGATATTTTGCTCCGCCGGCAATTTATGACAAGAATGATCTGGATGAGGATGGATATGAGGATTATTTTCATACCAAAAAAACCATATTCCGGGATGACCGCTTTAATTATCCGATGTTTACCTGTTATTCAGAGGAAACAAAGGAGGCTGTCAGCATAGAAAGAGATCCGCTTCCGGCATTTGATTCCAATCCGGATCGTAAAGTTTCTGAAGAAACAGGGGAAAAAGAAGCGCTTTTCCTTCAGAAAACGGATATCGGAAGCATGGGAGCAGATGGCAGTGACGGAAGCACCAGACTGACCTGCTGTTATCCTTTTTATGAGGGTGATGCAACAATTGCATTATATATTGTAAAGATGGTGCCCTTTGGTGCGTTCTGGCCGATGAAGTCCGGAGAAGAATTCTCGGTGACTTATCGTATTTCTAACCACAGATATGAGAATTATCACGATGCCTGCTGGTACGGGATCAGGGATATTATCAGAAAAACACATCCACAGGCAGAGCCGTTAAGTGTATCTCCGGAGGAACTCATCAGGCTGAGGCTGGATGCCCTGGATCATTATTATGTTGAGAAAACCGTAGAAGAAGATCCAAACCTGCCGGCAGGCTATGTGCTGAACTGTCATCCGCAGGATGGGGTGCAGCTTGAAAACATCATACAGTATGGATTTACAGGACAGAATATTCTGAATGCTTATAATGTCCTGAGATACGGATATGAGCATAATAATGAAGAATACAGAAGAAAAGCGCTGAAAACGGCAGATTTCTTTGTGAATACGATCCACATAAAGGAATCAGGCATGTTTTATAACCTGTATAATGTGGACACCAGATCCGTGAACTTCTGGTGGACGGGGCTTTTACTGCCACTTGCATATGCACAGGGCGAAGAGCTGGAGAAGCTGATGGGACCGTTGTATGAGTACCGGAAGGATGTCATTCAGAAGCTGGTAAGCCTGAAGGGGGCATATCTGCGCTGCATGAATGAGGATGTTACGGCACTGCTCCGTCTGTACTGCTATGAAAAAGAAAAAGGAACCGAGCATCCCGGATGGCTGGAGGCAATAGAAAATTATGCAGGATTTCTTTTGAGGACACAGGAGCAGGACGGAGGCTGGTACAGGGCATATGACCTTGAGGGAAAGCCACTGCTTGAGCCTGTCAAATGGTTTGGAAATACTGTTTATGAACAGAAATCATCAACGGGAACGTCCATTACATTTTTGACAGAGCTGTATGAACTGACAAAAAATGAGGCATATCTGGAGGCTGCCAGCAGAGCCGGTATGTTTGTAAAGGAATATATTATCGACAGGGTACGGTTTAATGGTGGTGTACATGACAGTATTTATGCAAAAGGCCAGCTGATCGACAATGAAAGCATCCTGTATCCCATGTTTGGCATGCTGTCGCTGTATGAAGCGACTAGGAGAAAGGATTTCCTGGATGCAGCTGTGAGAGCGGCGCATTACTACGCATCCTGGGTATGCCTGTGGGACGTACCGCTTCCAGAGGATAGTACTCTGCATAGATATGGCTTCCACAGTACAGGAATGGGAGCATGTGATACCTGTGGCTGCGGATATGTGCATCCGTTCCAGCTGATGGGTGTTGCTGAGACAGCACAGATCGCAGTTTATGCAAAGGATAAGGAGCTTTTTGATATCGCCAGATTATACTGGCTTGGCTGTAATCAGACAGTAGAAACAGAAGAACGTCCATGGGGCTATGCTATGCCGGGATTACAGGAGGAAGGCTACCTGATCAGCTGGTGGGCAGTGGATGATCCGATGTTTGCAGCAGATACCGGATTTGGTTACCGGCTGAAGGGAGAAGGAAATAAAACCTGCTTCCCATGGATCAATGCAGTCGGTGTGAAAGCATACTGGGCAATGAAGGACCGGTTTGGAAGTGTTGATTTTGAGGAAATAGAAAATAAATATTTTTAAGATACCAAAGGAGAGGTGGAGTATGAGATTAAACACTGTTCAGCTTTCCAGGATGGATATTACCGATCCTTTCTGGAAGCAATATACTGACCTTGTTGAGGATGTGATCATTCCCTATCAGTGGGATATTATGAATGATAATGTTCCGGGGGTGGAATCCAGCCATTGCCTTGAGAATTTTAAGATCGCGGCCGGGCTGAAAAAGGGACAGTTTTATGGTGCAGTATTTCAGGATACAGATGTAGCCAAGTGGCTGGAGGCAGTAGGGTATTCACTGGCGGAAAAGAAGAATGAAAAGCTGGAAAAGCTTGCGGATGATGCCATTGATGTGATCGTACAGGCACAGCAGGAAGACGGATATCTGGATACCTACTTTATCATTAAAGAACCCAGGCAGAGATGGAGAAATCTCTGTGAGGGACACGAGCTGTATTCAGCAGGACATATGATAGAGGCGGCAGTTGCCTATTATGAAGGAACCGGGAAAAGAAAGCTCCTTGACAGTATGATAAGGCTTGCTGATCTGATCTGCAGAACCTTCGGACCGGAGGAGGGACAGAATCATGGCTATCCTGGACACCAGGAGATAGAGCTGGCGTTAGTCAGGCTCTATCGGGTAACGCAGGACAAAAAATACCTGGAACAGGCGAAGTATTTCCTGGATATCCGCGGAGCGGGGAAGAATTATTTCCTCGAGGAGCGGAAGCAGGAGAATTTCAAAAGGATTTTCCCGGAATTTGAGGATTATGATCCTGCGTATTCCCAGTCCCATGAACCGGTGAGAGAGCAGAAAACGGCTGAAGGACATGCAGTCAGGGCGGTGTATATGTATTCGGCAATGGCAGATGTGGCGGAGGAATATCAGGATAAGGAGCTGATGGAAGCATGTGTGGCATTGTGGGAAAATATTACACAGAAGAGGATGTATATCACAGGAGGAATCGGGTCATCAGGCTTTCTTGAGAGATTTACGACAGATTATGACCTTCCAAATGACAGCAATTATTCAGAGACGTGTGCATCCATCGGCATGGCACTGTTCAGTCTGCGGATGGCAAATATAACACGGGATTCACGATATGCAGAGGTGATGGAGCAGGAATTGTATAATAATATCCTGGCAGGGATCGCACAGGACGGCAAGAGCTTTTTCTACGTGAATCCGCTGGAGATAAAGCCGCGCCAATGTATGCCGCATACATCAAGGGCACATGTGAAGGCAAGGCGTCAGAAATGGTTTGGCGTTGCCTGCTGTCCTCCGAATATCGCAAGGACACTGGCATCTCTTGGACAGTACATATATGGAGCTGATGGAGCCGATATTTATACGCATTTATATATTGGAAACCAGACGGACATTCCTGTCAATAATGATGTGGTAAGGATCAACATGGATTCCATGTTCCCGTGGGAGGGAAATATAAAGGTTAAGGTTCAGGGAGTAAAGGAAAAAGTCAGGCTGCATTTCCGTATTCCCGGCTATGCAGAAAATTTCCGGTTATATTGCGATGGCAAGGAGCAGGAACTGACAGTAAGCAAGGGCTATGCGTGTGTGGAGATCTGCAGGGACAGCGAGCTTGGCATCCAGTTTGATATGCCCGTTGAATTCCTTCATGCAGACCCGAGGGTCAGCGCAGATGTTGGCAAGGTAGCAATAAAAAGAGGCCCCATTGTTTATTGTCTGGAAGAGATTGATAATGGTGCAGAGCTGCAGTGCATTTATCTCAGCAGCAAAGCTGCGCAAAAGAAAAAGTCCGCTTATTTTTCAGAATGTCTTGAGCTGGAATTGCAGGGCAGGAGACTGATACCCGGGAACGGAGAACTATATAGCAGCGCCGGACTGACCTATGAAGATGCAGCTGTCCGTGCAATACCGTATGCGTACTGGAATAACCGGGGCGAAGGGGAGATGCTGGTCTGGATACATGAAATGATAGGAAACTAAATTACACCTCATCGGGTATAAAAATATGCAAAATCCGCATAATATACCTGATGAGGTATATTTATGCTATAAATCATTGAAATTATACCTGATATGGTATAGTATAAAATTATGAGCAGAATTGGTGATTATGTAAAACAGGAAAGAAAAAAACTGGGGTTAACGCAGGAGGAATTTGCCATGAGAACGGGGCTCGGACTCCGCTTTGTCCGCGATCTGGAGCAGGGCAAGGAAACAGTGCGCATGGACAAGGTGAATCAGGCACTGGCACTGTTTGACTGTGAGGCAGTTCCGGGAAGAAAGGAGCGGGGAATAAGTGACAGGTAGTGCTGTTTACCGGAAAGGATATGTGTATATACAGGAATCCTTTGCAGGGATTATTGAGGAAACAGATGAAGGATATCTGTTTACTTATGATACAGATTACAGAGAGAGTCCATATGCAGCAGCTGCCAGTTTGACACTGCCGCTTCAGAAGGAGGCTTTTTTTTCTACGACGCTGTTCCCTTTTTTTGATGGACTGATACCGGAAGGATGGCTGCTTGCAGTAGTTACCAGGAACTGGAAAATTGACAGAAGTGACAGATTTGGCCTGCTGCTTTCGGTGTGTGAGGACTGTATAGGAGATGTAAGAGTCAGAAGTGAGGTGGCAGGATGAGATGTCTGTGCTGTGGAAAGGAAATACTGGCGGAAGCGTCTGCTGAAGAAAAAAAAGACAGGTGGCATGAAAGGTGTATCAGAAAATTTTTCGGAACGAAGAGCCTTCCGGTGATTGATGTTACCAGAAAAGAGCTTGATGAGCTGGTCAATGAGACAGTAAGCCGCGGACTTACTGTTACGGGTGTGCAGAAAAAGCTTTCCCTTCACTTGTCAGTAGATGTGAAAAACAAGCTTACAGTGGTAAACTATCCAACCGGCTTTATCCTGAAGCCGCAGACAGAGGAATATGAGGCTTTGCCGGAGTTTGAGATATTAGGGATGCGTCTTGCAGAGATTGCTGGGATTAAAACAGTTCCGCATGCGCTCATAAGACTTCATGATGATTATGCCTATATAACTAAAAGGATTGACAGAGAAATCCGGGGAGAAAAGACACTGCGTTTTGCTATGGAGGATTTCTGTCAGTTATCGTATCGCCTGACGCAGGATAAATATAAAGGCTCTTACGAACAGTGTGGACGTATTGTAGATAAATACTCGGATACGCCGGGGTTTGATATGACAGAGCTTTATCTGCGTATTGTATTTTCCTTTCTTATGGGAAATTCAGATATGCACCTGAAGAATTTTTCCCTGATAGAGGAGAAGCCGGGAAACAGACAGTTTCATCTTTCAGCAGCTTACGATCTGCTGCCGGTTAATGTTATCATGCCGGAAGATATAGAAGAAATGGCATTGGCACTGAACGGAAAGAAACGGAATCTCAGAAAAAAGGATTTTTACAGTCTGGCAGATTCTTATGGAATGCCTTTGAAAGCAGCGGAAAAAATGATTGAAAGGCTGGTTTCCCTGAAAGATGCTTTTCTTGCGGAATGTGACAGAGCATTTCTGGGAGAGGAACAGAAAGAAGCAGTAAAAAAGCTGATCATACAAAGAACAGAAATTCTTTGCTGATCAGCCTGATGAAGCTTCTGTGGATGTAAATGCCGCTTACAGGAACCGCTTCAGCATTTGCAGGACGCCGTTCTCCCAGTAGGGTGGACAGAGCTCCTTCGCAGCTGCCCTCACTTCCTCACGACTGTTGGAAACAGCAAAGCTTAAGCCTGCATTTTCCAGCATCTCGATGTCGTTCAGATTATCCCCGAAGGTACAGGTTTCCTCCGGAAGGATTCCCAGATATTCCTGCAGATGGGAAAGCGCCGTCCACTTGCTGACGCCGAGTGGATTGCAGTCTACCCATTCCCTGCCGGAGGGCGCAAGGAGGGATTTGTCCTTCCATGCCGGGATGAAAAGCGGTGTACATTTTTCTTCACAGGCAGAGGGGTGATAAACTGTGAATTTGATCACATCTGCCGGAGAGTGATCAATCAGATCCTTCACGGCACAGATATTATAGCCGTAGGAATCCCTCAGCCAGCGGAACATCCGGCTGTTTTCATTTTCTGCGTATCCTATATCCGGTGTGGAGATATAGCATTCACAATCCGGCAGATCCTCATGAACCATCTTACACATACCCTTCCAGACATCCTCCGGCATGATGGAAACCTGAAGGATTTCCTTCGGGGTCCGGACGACAGTTCCCCCATCTGTGATATAAAGCAGCTTATCACGGACGGGGGCGAACAGCTTCTGTTCACTGACAAACTGCCGGCCAGAGCAGACAACGATATGGATTCCCTTTCTGATTAATTTATCAACAACTGTCATATATTCAGGGTCGATCTGCAGGGTACCGTCTTTCACAAGAGTACCGTCGATATCGGTAGCAATTAATTTGATCATA
>ERZ1026772.508-NODE-508-length-28586-cov-16.152816_pt1 | contig 28586 bp, 27 predicted proteins | sample MGYA00380124_ERZ1026772 | MGnify/ENA primary metagenome ERZ1026772 (study PRJEB33269, sample SAMEA4719760) | human gut metagenome | biome: human-associated habitat; feature: organic feature; material: feces | place: Cameroon | collected 2013-10 ...
AAACTTGGGCGATATTTTTTTGACTGTATACACTAGCATCGCGGATACGCTTACGCCATTTTAGTTCAGATATAAGAAATAAGTGGTATCTTTGTGTCTGAACATTAGTATAAAAAGACATTATGGGACAGTATCTTGCAGTAGGATTGCGTTTGAAGGCATCTGTTAGAAAAGAGAAACAACTTGATGGCAAATCGGTTGGGGAGATTCTCGGTAAAGTAGAGGATAAGTATAACCTATCTGAAATTTACGAACGTCGTGAAGAAGAAACGTATTATGAATATTCTATCAAGAAGGAAGTTCTTGATAAAGAACTTGTGCCGTTGATTGAAAAGTTCTATGCCCTGCGTTATACGAAGGATGAAAGAACAGATGCGGCGAATGTTATAGAGACATTGATGGCTCTTCCTGACACTTCCGCTCGCCTGGAGCTGTTGAATGACAGAAGATATCAGACTTATCAAGCTGGTGATGATATGCATTATTTTTATATAGACGTATTCCCGCCTGTGGAAATACGTGTGTGTAGCTATAATGCCATTCTCAGCATTGACGGTAAGATTGCAATGGAGTGTTATGGTCGTGTGTTCGACTTCTTTGGTCGTTGCATAGCCGCACAATTGCAGGAATTTGCACTGTCAAAGGCATTGACAGTATGGATTGACGGGTAATTCCCTTATTTTATTCTGTTTTTTAATCTTTCAAACAAGCAAGTGGTATTGTTACTGATATTCAGTTGTATATGCAAGCAGAGCCTGATATTTGTGGATATTTAATACTATGAATTGTGCTGTTTCATTGCTAACTTTTGTGGTGGCTTAGAACTAACTTTTGTGGCAATTCATTTGTATTTTTTTCTGTGTTTCATTTGTAGTTTTTGGGGCGTTTTATCATGCGCTTTTGTGGTAAAGCACTACCTTTTAATAAAGTAGGCTGCACCTCGGAAATAAAAAAAATGTGATTTATTTTTGTTTTTCTCTCCATTTGCACTACCTTTGCAGCAGTTGAGTGCGTGTTTGTTTATTGTTGCTTATTTCCATATTTGCAGCACATTTGCAGCACGCTAACGCAAATGGCTTGTTTAATAACGGTTTGCATTTCGAGGAGGTCAAATGAGACGCTCATAGATAAGCGTAGATATAGATAGTAAAAGATAGATAAGGGGTGTAACTCAATGAGTTGCGCCCTTTTCCTATTTTCAGATTTTTATAAAGGATTTTTGAAAACTGGGCATAAATTTTATAAATTTGTATCGGATTTTACCGTCCCCTTAATCAGCGATAAGGTGAACCTTAGCCATTTAACTAACTAAAAAATCAGATACTTATGCCAGCAGCAAAATTTAAAATTATTCGAAAATGCAAGCTTTGCGGAGATGATTTTTTAGCCAAAACCTTGGATTCCGTATATTGTTCACCACGTTGCAGTAATATAGCGTGGAACGAACGACGGAAAGAAAAACTTTAGACAGCCGAAGTATAGTCTAATGCGGTGTTGTTTGAGGAAGAATGATGAAAGTGAAGAATATAATGATGGCAGTGGCATTGTGTATATAAAGTTATGTCGCATTTTTGTTACTAATTAGCGTGTAATCATAGACATAGCTATACAAAATCAATGAAAACATAAAAGTTTTATAATGTGAATGATAATAAATGCAAGAAAAAACGTAACTTTGCACCCGATATCTTATCTCTCATTATGAGATATGGATATGAAGATGCAGACATAATATTGATAGAGACACAAAGCCATATAGTAGTAAGAAAGTAAAATGGCCAAGACTACTTGACGATTCTTTGTTTTCATCTACTGGACTGGACAATATGTACTTCTAAGGTATGATTTTATGAGCAATGTTATTGTAATAATAGCATCGTCATCATACGTGATGACAGCTAACAGTGACATAAAGTAGATAAAGAAAATGACGCAGGTTTGCTCGCTTCCTTCTTCTACAGCCGACGTAAACAACGATATGTATAACAACAAGTGTTTACCAAAGGGCATCCACGTTGTTGGGGCTGATGAAAAATCGGCTTCAAAAGTAGGAGGAATGTCCATTAACGAAGAACCAGAGGCTCCATGGGGATATTTGTTTATCCAGCATTTTGCAGCTGAAAAGTTCGACAAGATACTTGAAGAAGGCAATTGGGAAGGCGATTTCATTCCAAAGTGTTTCATTCACCGCACCATTGGTTATAAGCGCAAAGCAAATGGCAAAGGTGTAGTCAAAGAAGAGAAACCTTCAGTAAGCGGCCTCGTATTCTTGCAGGGCGAAACTGAAGACCTAAAGAATTTCCTCCAGAAGAATTTTCCACGATACCATCTTGTAAACAATTGCATGACAGGAGAACCGGCATCCATCAAGAACAGCGTCATGAAGCCGTTCATGAAAGTCATGGAGTCAGAACCAGAACGTGTGACTTTCCTTCGTGATCCTTTTGTGAAATTTGCAAGGGAACACGTGAAGCTCCGTGTTCTGACAGGAATCATGGCAGGACAAGAAGGATATGTCGTACGAATATTGCGCGACCGCCAGCTTGTGATGGACCTTGGAGGTTATGCCGTTGCCATCAGCAATGTACATAACGAAGATTTCGAAATAGCGGAATAAGAAACTAAATCAAATATAAATATGCGTGATTTCAAAGACATCAGAGTCGCAGTGGCCGGCACAGGCTATGTGGGACTGAGTATAGCTACATTGCTATCACAACATCATCATGTAACAGCAGTAGATGTAATACCAGAAAAGGTAGAAAAGCTGAATAACAGGATTTCACCTATTCAGGATGACTATATCGAAAAGTATTTGGCAGAAAAGCCATTGAACCTTGTTGCCACACTTGACGGCAAGTCGGCTTATGCTGATGCCGATTTTGTGGTAATCGCAGCACCAACCAACTACGACCCGGTAAAGAATTACTTCGACACTACCCATGTGGAAGAAGTAATCGACTTGGTATTGGAAGTGAATCCTGATGCCGTTATGGTCATCAAGAGTACTATACCTGTAGGCTATACTCGTAATCTTTACTTGAAATACGCACACAAGGGAGTAAAGAAGTTCAACCTCCTCTTCTCCCCAGAGTTCCTGCGTGAAAGCAAGGCTCTGTACGACAACCTCTACCCAAGCCGTATCATCGTAGGCTATCCTAAGATTATCGACAAACCGGAGTTCGAAGCCGAGAATAAGGCAATAGAATCAGTAACTGACGTAGAGATGCTGAAAGAATCAGCAAAGACATTCGCTGCCCTCTTGCAGGAAGGAGCAATCAAGGAAAACATCGACACCTTGTTTATGGGTATGAAAGAAGCCGAAGCCGTTAAGCTTTTCGCTAACACTTACCTCGCCCTCCGTGTAAGCTACTTCAATGAGCTCGACACTTACGCAGAAGTAAAGGGCTTGGACAGCAAGGCTATCATCGAAGGCGTAGGTCTCGACCCACGTATCGGTACACATTATAACAACCCGTCATTCGGCTACGGCGGTTACTGCTTGCCGAAAGACACCAAGCAGCTCCTTGCCAACTATCAGGATGTTCCTCAGAACATGATGTCTGCTATCGTTGAGTCAAACCGCACACGCAAAGATTACATCGCCGATGCCGTATTACGCAAAGCCGGATGGTACGACTATACCAACAACAACCAGTACGGCCATCCCTTCCCTTCAGGGGAGGGTCAGGGAGAGGCTCCCGTTGTCGGCGTATATCGTCTGACCATGAAGTCAAACAGTGACAACTTCCGTCAGTCAGCTATCCAGGGCATCATGAAGCGCATCAAGGCTAAAGGTGCAGAAGTCATCATCTACGAGCCAACTCTTGAAGACGGAACTACATTCTTTGGCAGCAAGGTAGTCAACAACCTTGATGAATTCAAGGCTAAAAGTAAGGCTATCATCGCCAACCGCTTTGACGATTGCTTGACAGACGTAGAAGATAAAGTATATACTAGAGATATTTTCCGTAGAGACTAAAGACCCTCCAAACCTCCCTGTTTAGGGAGGCTTACAAGACAAACGGGAAAAAAACTTCCTCCACCCCTCCCCCTAAACAGGGGGACTGAGGGGGTCTTCTTCCTCCCCCTAAACAGGGGGACTGAGGGGGGCTCAAACTATGGATAGGAAATGGATGACAGCAGATCCTTTGGAGTATGAACTTCTTAAGGAGAATGCGAAGAAGAACCGCCAAAATGCTACTGAGGCAGAATCTGTCTTCTGGTCAATGGTTAAAGCATCAGCACTTGGGCAGAGATGCATCAGACAGCATATTATTGGTGATTATATAGTAGATTTCCTATTCCGCCGAAGCAGACTGATAGTCGAAATTGATGGCGGTTACCATTTCACTGACGAACAGCAACTCTACGATACTATCAGACAAGAATGGTTAGAAAACCAAGGTTTCAAGGTCATACGTTTCACAAACCAAGAAGTCTTATTTAACCCCGATTATGTCATTACAAAAATAAAACAAACCCTATAATCCCACCTCCCCCTAAACAGGGGGATCGAGGGGGTCTAAATCCTCCGCTCCCCTCCGGACCATCCCCTAAACAGGGGGAATGAGGGGGTCTTTATGGTAGAATACAACATAAATCTTGAAGGCAAGACAATTCTTGTAACAGGTGCTGCAGGTTTTATTGGCAGCAACCTTGTAAAACGTCTTTTCCACGACGTACACAACATCAAAGTGATTGGTATTGATTCAATCACAGACTATTATGATGTCAACATCAAACACGAACGTCTCAAGGAAATCGAAAATATAGCATCCTCCCTAAATAGGGAGGACCGAGGAGGGTCCTGGACTTTCGTTCACGCATCAATAGCTGATAAAGAAGCTGTAGAAAAGATTTTCACTGAAAACAACATCGCTGTTGTTGTAAATCTTGCAGCTCAAGCTGGTGTACGTTACAGTATCACTAATCCAGACGCTTACATACAGAGCAACCTCATTGGTTTCTATAATATCCTTGAAGCTTGCCGCCATCACGAAGTAGAGCATCTTGTTTATGCTTCTTCATCATCTGTATATGGCAGTAACAAAAAAGTGCCATATTCAACAGACGACAAGGTTGATAATCCCGTTTCTCTTTATGCTGCAACCAAAAAGAGCAACGAGTTGATGGCTCATGCTTACAGTAAACTCTACAACATCCCCTCAACAGGCTTGCGCTTCTTCACCGTCTATGGTCCTGCTGGTCGTCCCGATATGGCATACTTCGGTTTCACCAACAAACTGGTGAAAGGCGAAACTATCAAGATTTTCAACTATGGCAACTGCAAGCGTGACTTCACATTTGTTGACGACATCGTAGAAGGTGTAGTTCGTATCATGCAGCACGCTCCAGAGAAGCAGAATGGCGAAGATGGTCTGCCGGTACCACCTTATAAAGTATACAATATCGGCAATAACTCCCCCGAAAACCTCCTTGACTTCGTTACCATCCTCCAAGAAGAATTGGTTCGTGCTGGAGTATTGCCAAAGGATTATGACTTTGAATCTCACAAGGAACTTGTACCTATGCAGCCCGGCGATGTACCGGTGACTTATGCTGATACCACACCTCTTGAACAAGATTTTGGTTTTAAGCCAAACACAAGCCTAAGAGAAGGATTGAGACGTTTTGCAGAGTGGTATGCTGAGTATTATCACGATTAATTGATGTTCCAATAATCTTTCCACAAAAAAAGTAAGCATACTAAACCATACTATCATGAAAAATAGAAAAAGTCCATTGGATATTTTTCTTCAAAAGCGAATTGCTGAAAATAAAGAAATTCTGAAACACAATCTTGATTCTTCTCTACAAGAAGAACAATCCTGCTTGGAAGAAATTGTCAAAGGGATAAACCATTGCAAGAGTAATATAGAAAAATGCAATAAGGCATTAAATAAAATCTCTATTCCAAATATGACCGTCTTGAAAGCTAAGAAAGAGGCTTTTAAAGATAATCTGGTTATTTGGAATACTTTAGGACATGTTCAAATGGCAAGCATCGAAATGAAGAGATATACCAAGGCTTTAACTTTGGACTGTGATAATTGGGAAAGGCAGAATAACATTAAATCTGCTTATACTGCCATTTATGAGACTTCTAAGAATTTAATTGATAGCACAGGAAAACTTATTGCGTTCCTTAACGAAAAGTTTCCGAAATATGACATTTCTCTCTTTAAAGAAGTGAGAAAGAAGTTAACTAAATTCAGAGAAGATAAAACAGAGATTCTTACAAGTGTAAGAAATAAAATTGATGCACATCGAGACAAGGTTGTATGCGTACAAATAGAAACTTCGGAGAATTTACATTTGGCAGATGCTGTTCAGCTTTTAGTTGATTATATGGCTATAATCAATGAACTCGGTAAGGCTGTTAGCCCAATTAAACAAATGGGTATAGAGCGATTGCAGAATGCATTTAGCGAAAGAATGTAAAGTATAAATTGTGTGACAACCATTTTATCTAAATATTATGGCAAACTTATTTTTATCATTAGTGTGCCGATTTAACGAGATACTAATGAGTTTAAATAAGTAACACATTCGTTCACAAAATATATTATTCTTATAATTGAGTGTTCTCTAATTCTATAATAATATGTTACGAAAGTTAGGTTCTAGTTTAAAAGGGCGATTAAGGAATACTGATTTGCCAATTTCTAAATGCTTGTTTCCTCTTTTCGAAGCAGTTGTCAATTCTATTTATGCAATAGACGACAGAATTATTTCAGAAGATTTGTTTCAATCTGAAAAGGGAAGAATTCAAGTTACATTAAGTCGTTCTGCAAATAGTGATTTGTATGGAGGAAAAGCAGAACTTTCCGCTATAACAATAGAAGATAATGGTATCGGATTTGACGAAAATAATTATGAGTCTTTCTGCGAGTTGGATTCAATGTTGCGTGCAAGCAGAGGATGTAAAGGAATAGGTAGATTGCTTTGGCTAAAGTGTTTTGCTAGTGTTGAAATTGAGAGCTATTATAAATCGAATAATGCTTCCATAAAAAATAGACATTTTGCATTTACTCCCGAAGGAATAACGGACTTGCCAGAGTTAAGTACAGAAGGAAAAAGTATTGGTACAAAAGTTACTCTTAAAGGACCTATTAATAAATATAAAAAAGCAATTAGTAAGTATGGACAAGAATCTATTGCAAAATCATTGTTCGAACATTGTTTATGGTTTTTCCTTCGTGAAGGTTCGTGTCCAGATATTAAAATTATTGATGGAAGTGATGTGACAAATCTTTCCGAGATATACGATAGCTATTTGTATGGAAACAACGATAATCAAACATCTTTCCAAATTGCAGGAGAGACGTTTGATGTTCTTCATATAAGATTGCAGAAATCAGAAAGTAATAATCTGATATCATATTGCGCTGGCAACCGAATCGTAAAAAATGAAAAGATAAAAGATGTCGTTGGTTTATACGATTCTGCAATAAAAACACAAGAAGGAGCATTTTATTATAAATGTTTTGTTATATCTACATATTTTGATGAGAATGTCGCTCCTGACAGATATAACTTTCTTATACCAGATAAAGCGGATTCTAATACGCATATAGAAGGTTTGGAACAAATATACTTTGATGATATTAGAGATAATGTATTAAAAAAAGTAAAAGAATTCTTATCACCATATCTTGGTGAAAATATATTGGCAGGAAAAGATCGATTATTACAGTATATAGATGAAAAAGCACCATATTATAAACCACTTTTTGCTGGTCTATCTGATGATGAGAAAGTTGTAAATCCAACATCAACTGAAAAGTCTTTAGATTTATATCTGCATAACAAACTTGTAGAGAAAGAACATCATCTTATTGAGGAGGGTCATGATTTATTACAAGTAAGAACTGGTGAATCTGAAGAGGATTACAGAAAAAGAGTTAATAAGTATTTTTGTAGTGCTCAGCAGTTAAAACAAACAGATCTTGCTCGGTATGTTTTACATCGTAAATACATCTTGGAATTGTTGGAGGCCACATTGCAAATAGATGACAATGGACATTATTGCAAGGAAGAGCGAATACATGAAATAATTATGCCAATGCGGATAACAAGCGATGATATCAAGTTCCAAGACAATAATCTTTGGATTATTGATGAGCGTTTGGTCTTTCACCATTATTTGGCTTCAGATAAGACTTTTAAATCAATGGAAGTTACAGATTGCGATTCAAATAGAAGACCAGATATTCTTGTTGATAACATATTTGATAATCCTTTGTTTGTGTCCGAAAAAGACACCCCTCCTTTTGCAACACTACGAATAGTAGAATTCAAAAGACCTATGAGGGACAACATGGAATCAGAAGATAGTACAAAGAATCCAATTGACCAATGTATTGATTATGTGGAGAAAATAAGAGCGGGTAAAATTACTACAAAGAATGGACGGCCTATAAATGTGTCCGAAGAAATACCTGCCTATTGTTATGTGATTTGTGATCTTACACAAAGTATGCAATTAGTTTGCAAGAAACATGATTTCAGGAAAACGTATGATAGTTTAGGTTATTTCGGTTATAAATCTGAGTTGAGAATTTACTTTGAGATAATCTCTTTTGATCAATTACTAAACTCAGCAAAAGAAAGAAATGCAGCTTTCTTTAATAAGATAGGTATTTCTCACACATAAAAAACAAACATGTTTTCTGACGAAATAAATTGTAAGCACTAAAATTAGGGCTTAAATTAGAAAGAAGTAGCTTCGCTGCAGAACTTTAAACATACGATTATATACAGCTGTGAAGATTAGGAACATTTTCGATAAAGAACAATGAAAGCTTGCTTTTAAATTGTTGAGCGAAGAATTTTCGTGCCAACGAGTGCAGAACCAAACTTGTTTAAGCTATGCCGAATGCAGCCGAAAATCACTTGCGTGTAAAATGTATGAAATACTTAATAAATATGTGGAATTTTTAACATCTCAATATATAGACACTTGCAAAAGTGCCTATACAAAGTGGTATGCCTTAATTTAAGACTAACACTAATGGCAATGCCCTAAATAGAGCACAAACTTAATATCTAAAAATACTATAATTTATGATAGGAATGGCTATTAATCAGGTTTTTGCTGCTTATGATTTGGTTGGCAAAACATTAGATGGTAAATGGAATGTTACAAAACAATTAACCAAGTCTGGTACTGGTGGAAATTTTTCAGTTTGTTATCTTGCGGAATATAATGGACGGGAATATTTCTTAAAAGCATTGGATTTTAGTAGTATTAGTCATAGTTCAAATTTTGTAGATGGTATGTCTGCAATAATGAATGAATTTCGCTATGAAAGAGATTTGTCAAATTATTGTAGAGATAGGCATGTTAATAAAGTTGTTATAATAGTAGGTTCAGGTGAAGAAAATTTTCCTGGTTATGTAATAGGAAATGTTGCATATTTAGTTTTTGAAAAGGCAGATTGTGATGTTAGGAAATTTATGGATATTTCTAAAACCACAGATGTCGCATGGTGTTTCAAATCGCTAAAGGATATTGCAATAGGATTAAAAAATTTGCATAACGTAGGTGTATCACACCAAGATTTGAAACCTTCTAATATATTGGTTTTTAATGAGGAGTGTAAAATTAGTGATTTAGGGCGTTCAATGTGCGTTAACATGGACGGACCATATAATGATTGGATTTATTCTGGAGATCAAACTTATGCTCCCATTGAAGTCTTTTATCGTTATACATGGACAAAAGAATGGCATTTGAAAAACTATATGACAGATTGTTTCTTATTGGGAAATTTAATAACTTTTTATTTGACTGGATGTACCATAACGGCTTTGATGGGGAGTTATTTACCATCACAGCTAAGCCCAAGAGTGTATAAGGGTTCTTTTAAAGCAATTGAATCTAATCTTTTGGATGCTTTTCAAAATGTGTTAGATAGAGTAGAGAATAGTTTGCCTGATGTTGTAGACAAGCAAAGGGTTATACGAATGGTAGAATCATTATGTTATCCTATACCAGAAAGAAGAGGACATCCTAAGGCGGTAAAATCACGAGAAGCAAACTATGATTTGCAACGTTATATTACCGAACTAGATTATCTGATGAAAAAGGCAGAATTTGAATTGTATCGTTTAACATTAAAATAGAAGATTATGGCATTTTTATGTGAAACACCTGATAGGAGGGTTATTCCTAATTGGAGATCATTAAGTGATACAATATCAAATGGGGAACTTGAATATCCTCAATATGATGAAAAAAAAGTATTTGATTTATTCGAATATGAGCAAGAATGGAATAAAAAGCAGTCTTTATTATATGCAAGTGAGTTTGTAAATGCAGCAGTTGCAAATGGCATCAATGATAATCTTGCAGCCAGAAAAGCTGCAGAGTTTATAGTCGCTTGTAACGATAAGGTAACAGAAGCACAAAAGTCTGTGGCCAGTTTCCTGTTGAATACCCATAATAATTGTATTATAAAAAATACTGATAATGAGATAGATGAATTGTTGATGAGAACAAAGGATATATATGCAAGAATCGGCTATTTTAAAAGTCTAATTCGGAAATATCCCTTTAATCCTATGAATTATGTAGAAGCGGCAAGATTTTATGTTATGATAGGTCAAGCCAAACAGGCTGTAGAAATGATGAATATAGCCTTGGCTCTTGATTCTGAAAATCGTTTCGTTTCAAGGAGTGCTGCAAGATTATTTGTTCATGTCGAAGATATTGATCGTGCACATTATGTATTGAGGAAAAATGAACAGGTTGCTTTTGATCCATGGCTAATGGCATCTGAGATTTCTGTGAATTTATTAAGAGGTAGAAGTTCTTCTTTGATAAAGAAAGGGCAAGAATTAATAAACTCTGGTAATTTTAGTCCTTTTTCTTTAACAGAATTAATGAGTAGTTTAGGCACTTTGGAATTTATTAAAGGTACGCAAAAGAAAAGCAAGTTTTTTTTCAATAAATCTTTGATAGCACCAAATGATAATTCTTTGGCTCAAGCAGAATGGGCAAAAGCTAACAAACTCACTCTTAGTTTTGATAGGAATGTTTGTAAAAAGGTAAATCTAAGCTATGAAGCAAATGCTTTGTACGCTTTTCAAAATGATAGATATGAGGAAGCCTTAAAGGCTTCTATTCGTTGGTTAAATGATATGCCTTATTCTAAGAGTCCTATTTTTGTCGGAGCAAATATTGCATATACTTTCTTGAAGGATTATAAAACTGCTGCTAAGATTCTGAAAAGAGGGTTGAAATCAAATCCTAATGAACCTGCTTTCTTGAATAATTTAGCTTATACTTATGCTTTGGATGGTAAGCTTGTTGAAGCAAATGAGATAATATTTAGAATGAATAAAATGTCTGATATTGATGAAAGAACTCGTATTTGTTTAACAGCTACCCGTGGTTTAATAGCCTACAGAGAGAAAAAGATAGAAGAAGGACGTAATTTGTATTTAGAAGCTATAAAAGCAGCAAAAGATATAAGAGAAGATCCAACATATAATTGGAATGCAATATTGAATTTTATAAGAGAAGATATTATGGCTACACATATAATTCCAACAGATGTAGATTTAGTTTTAGCACAAATACACGATACCCCCAAAGATAAAGGAGTAAAGGCTTTAAAGGCAGATATTCAAGAGCTAATAGCTAAAGTAAGAACTTCATTGTTGTATAAGTAATTTAAACTATTTATCATGGCAATAGTAGACAAAGTTACTTACTGTTCTCGCATATGTATCCCCTACGACTTGCATGATACCAAGTATGAAAAGGGTAAACACTCAATTGCTTCCGAGGCATTTTGCATGAATCAAGTAACCTTTGCACTGCAAAACATAAAAATACGATTATGGTATTTCACTTATGTATTCAGCAGACTTATAGAGGGTGAGAAGGGCTACGAAAAGCTTCTCCCAGTGCTGTTGCACGGTAAATTCAAACAAACAAAAGTTAAAACAAAAATAATCAAAGGCTCTCCAGCCCCTGTTTATAAGGGGTTGGAAGCAATTGAGTGCTTACGAAAGAATAGGACTCACACAAAATGTAAATCCATATGTTTATCCTTGGATCACTTTACTATAACTTTATTATTGTCATTAATACTGACAGTAATAACGAAAAAGAATAAAATAGGTTCACAACTTTTATAATCTACGAAATATAATAGATATAGAATGAGTAAAATCTCTAAAATTAAGAAACAAATAACAAACAGCAAAGACGGAAAGACAGTCTTTGCAAATTTTGGATATCTGTCACTTCTTCAGATTGCAGGATATGTTTTTCCACTTATTACGATGCCGTATCTTGCACGTGTCATTGGGGCAGATGGTTTCGGAAAAATTGCATTTGCCACAGCCGTCGTTGTCTGGATTCAAACAATATCAGATTGGGGGTTCAACTTAACTGCGACTCGTGATGTTGCACAAAATCGATATAATAAGGAGAAAGTATCTCAAATATTTAGCAATGTATTGTGGGCCAGATGTCTACTGACAATATTGTCTGGTTTGTTATTAACGATCGCAGTCTTGAGCATTTCTTATTTCCGTGAAAATGCAGCAATTATTTTTATCACGTTTCTATTGGTTCCTGGCCATATACTCTTCCCCGAGTGGTTTTTTCAAGCAATAGAGAAAATGAAATATACAACTATTTTCAATCTTATTCTAAAACTGATATTTACGATTGCAGTCTTCGTATTCATCCATGACAGGAACGATTATATCATACAGCCACTTTTAACCACTATTGGTTATTTATTATGCGGTTTAGGAGCTTTGTATCTGATATTAGGAAAGTGGGGATATACTTTATATAAGCCTCAGCGAAAAGAAATAGTAAAGACAATAAGGAATAGTACCGATGTCTTTATAAACAGTTTAATGCCGAACCTATATAATAGTTTTTCTGTAATGTTGCTTGGATTTTTTGGAGGCTCCACCGCCAACGGTCTATATGACGGAGGAAATAGATTCCCCACTATTTTTTATAATTTCCAATCTGTTCTTTCACGAGCATTTTACCCTTTCTTGTCCAGACGTCCTGATAAACATACATTCTATGCAAAATTGAATGTAGGCTCTGCATTGATTGGGGCATTACTTCTTATAATTGTATCCCCATGGGTTATAAGGATAATGTTGGGTGATGAATTTAATAATTCAATTACAGTTATGCAAATTCTTTCTTTTTCAATTGTTTTTCTCGCCATGAGCTATGCTTATGGAACAAATTACTTGATTATTCATCATAAAGAAAAACCTCTAAGAAATCTTACTTTTATTTCCTCTATAGTCGGAATGTGCGCTGCAATTCCCCTTGTATATTTCTTTTCATATATAGGAGCTGCATTGACAGTATTTTTATGTAGAGGATTGTTAGGTGTAGGTTCATATATTTTAGCAAGAAAAATAAACAATACAAAATAAAGAGAATATGAAAATAGGCATCATTAAAGAAACAAAGATTCCTGTTGACAACAGAGTCGCATTAACACCAAGTCAGGTGGCGTCATTAAACGAGCAGTATCCAAATCATCAAATTGTAGTACAATCAAGTGATGTAAGGGCATATACAGATGAAGAATATCTCCAAAATGGAGTTGAAGTCGTAGACGATATATCCGATTGCGACATATTGTTTGGAATTAAAGAAGCAAAAATAGAATCCTTAATTCCCAATAAGCACTATGTATTCTTTGGCCATATCGCAAAGATGCAGGCATACAACCGCCCTTTGATTCAAGCAATGATGCAGAAAAAATTGACATTCTCAGATTACGAATATCTTGTAGATGATGACAATCAGAGAGTGTGTGCTTTTGGATGGTGGGCAGGTGTAGTTGGAGTCTATTACACGCTAAGGGGCTATGGTTTGAAGACAAAATCATATAATTTGCCTAAACCGGATATAACTTTTACTCTTGATGCATTGTTGAAGAATTTATGTAGCATCCCTCTTCCATCTGTTAAAATACTTGTAACAGGCAATGGTCGAGTTTCGCAAGGAGCACAATATGTTTTGAATTACATCAAGGCCCAACAGTTAAGCGAGGAAGAGTATCTAGCCACAGACAAAGTAGATGTTCTTTCTTACGCAGTAGCAAATGTAGAATCTTTAGTGAAAAGAAATGATGAAGGTCCATTTGATGCTATGGAGTTCAAAACAAAACCTCAAAACTATCATAGTGACTTCATGCGTTGGGCTAAAGCAACTGAAATTCTAATATGCGCCCATTTCTGGGCAGCAAATGCTCCTGTATATCTCACGTCCGAAGATTTACAGAACAACGAACTTGGTATAAAGATGATAGGTGACGTCACATGCGACATTATGGGAAGCATACATTCTACTATACGTTCTTCCACTCATGCCGAACCTTACTATGACTACAACCCTGAAACCAGGAGCGAAGAAACTGCTTTCTCTGATATGAGCAATATAAGCGTCATGGCTGTTGACACTTGCCCGAATGCTCTGCCAAGAGATACAAGCAAATATTTTGGAGACATGCTAACAGAACACGTGTTTAAACCATTGCTTGAAGGCATGGATTCACCTGTCATAAATCGTTCAACAATTATCAAGGATGGGCAACTGACAGAGCGTTTTTCTTATTTAAAAAACTTTGCTTCGGGTAACTAAATTAACACGATAGAATTATGATAATCAGGAAAGTTCTCTGCCGTGTTTTAGGCAGATTAGGAATCACAAAGAACCATTGGCCTGTTTGTTTGCTTGAGTATGCCAATATGCAGTTGTACAAGCAAAAGCAGGGATATACCTTCAACCTTGACACCCCCAAACTGTTCACAGAAAAGATACAGTGGCAGAAGACGCGTTTCAACCGTCCTGACCTTGTAAGATATGTAGATAAATACCTCTTTAAAGATTTGATAAAAGAAAAACTTGGGGGGGGATTTACGATTCCGATGTATGGAGCTTGGACTAGTGTTGATGCATTCAGAGAAGCATGGGATTCTTTACCAAGAAAGTTTTGTTTGAAATCAACACTTCAATCGGATGGCAAATTCATTAAAGTCATAGATAAATCAAACACGGACATTGACAAGTTGTGCATGGAAGTAAAAGATTGGCTCAACCCCAAAAATCTTTTGATTCATTCTTTCTGTTCTGCGTATTACAAAGCAGTGCCACGAATCCTAGCTGAGGAATATATGGAATCAGTCAAGGACCAATTATATGATTACAAGTTTTTCTGCTTTGACGGCAAACCATATTGCATTTATGCGGCAACAGAACATTTTCAAGACGAGTATTATCCAATATCATTCTACGATTTGGACTGGGAACAGCTTGATGTGCAATATGGCAAGCATCGCAAAGATTTCATACCTAAACCTCTTCATTTCGACGAAATGAAAGAGATTGCATTGAAACTGTGTCAGGGCTTCCCTTTTATTAGAGTGGATTTCTTTGACACACCTGATAAATTGTATGTTGCAGAACTCACATTTTATCCTGGAGGAGGACTTACTCCATATCACCCTGTGGCGTTTAACGAGAAATTAGGTGCCATGCTTAACCTAAAAAGAAAATAAATATGAATCAGATAAAAAGAATACTCAAAGGCATTCTCCGTCGAGGTGGATGCATTATTCCGGACAAATTCCAAATAGAGACTTATTATCGTCTGGAAATGGGAAAGAAATTAGATCTCAATAATCCTAGGACCATGAATGAAAAACTCCAGTGGCTGAAGTTATATAACCGTAAGGAAGAATACAAAGCTCTGGTAGACAAAGTAAAAGTTAAGGAAGTCGTTGCAAATAAAATTGGTGAAGAGTATGTCGTTCCTATACTTGGTGTATGGGATAGCTTTGATGAGATTGACTTTGATAAGTTGCCCAATCAATTCGTACTGAAGACCAATCATAGCGGAGGCAATACAGGTGTGATTATTGTTCCCGACAAATCAAAATTTAATGTATCAGAAGCTAAAGAGAAACTCGAGAATTCACTGAAGTCTGATATATATCGGAACTATAGAGAGTGGCCATATAAAGGAATGAACAAGAAAATCTTTGCGGAAGAATATCTTGGTTCTGACCTTGTAGACTACAAATTCTATTGTTTTGATGGTGATGCGGACTGTGTTCTGTTATGTATCGATAGGCAGATAGGAGCAGCGAAGTTTTATTTCTTTGATAAAGATTGGAAACTATGCCGATACAACAAACGAGGAAAAGAAGCCCCTGAAGACTTCACTCTTCCTAAGCCAAATGGTATTGACCAAATGTTCCGATTGGCTTCAGAGATGTCTAAAGGTTTCCCATTTGTCAGGATAGATTTCTTTGACGTTAACGGTAAAATATACTTCGGAGAATACACTTTCTTCCCAGCTTCTGGCTATGACTATAATCGTTTACCCGAATCCGATTTGTATTTCGGGAATAAGATAAAACTTCCTTCAATTTCAAAATAATGCTACTAAGAAAAATACGACGCGCAGTCTCGTATTTGTTACACAATAGATCCAGGTTCTGTGACTCATTGGTGGCAAATCTGCTGTTTTGGCTGCCAGATGAACAGTACCTTAAACTGAGATTTCGTTTTAAGATGGGATATTGGCCCAATTTAAAAGAGCCAAAAACTTTTGTCGAAAAGATAAATTGGCTTAAACTACACGATCGCAATCCTGAATACACCAAGATGGTTGATAAGTATCAGGTAAAGGAATATGTAGCCCAAAAGATAGGTCAAGAATATATCATTCCAACATTGGGAGTATGGAAGAGACCAGAAGATATAAACTTCAATGTCTTACCCAATCAGTTTGTATTGAAAACTACTCATGGCGGAGGCAGCGGTGGTGTTGTTGTATGCAAGGATAAAAAGACTTTCGACAAGAAGAAAGCTATTAATAAACTTCGCGATAGTTTAGCCAGCGACATATATCGGAATCTGCGCGAATGGCCATATAAGAATGTAAAGAAGCAAATAATTGCTGAGAAGTATATGATGCCAAGTGATAAAGCAGATGATCCGACTTATGATTTGACAGATTATAAATTTTTCTGTTTCAATGGAGAACCCAAGTATTGCCAAGTTATTAGAGACCGCCATACATGTGAATCCATAGATTTCTTCGATATGGATTGGAATCACTTGGAGTTTGTGGGACTACTAAATTCCAAACAACCATGTTACACAAATCCAATTACAAAGCCTGTATGTTTAGAAAAAATGAAAGAGATTTGCAAAAAGCTATCTACAGGTATCCATTTCCTTAGGGTTGACCTTTATGCGATTGATGGCAAGGTATATTTTGGAGAACTAACGTTTTATCCGGCCAGTGGTATAGGCATGTTCCAGCCTGAGGATTGGAATGAAAAGTTCGGCAAATTAATTGACATATAAAAATGATAAGATTTCTAAAGAACCCTTGCAATTTTTATATCACGTTGATGTCGTTTTATTCAATGCAAGGCACAATGATACCTACTGGAGGAACAGCTTTCTCTCAGCTTATTCTTCTTGTTACTATGTTAATGGGATTGTACTATACTGTAAAGACAATTTCATTAAAGGGGAAACCTGTTTATTTTAAAGGATTGAGTTTGCTCTTTTTTACACTGACTATATACGGGATTATATTATTATTTAGCGACCACCATTATGTAATAAAAGCAAAGCTGATTGATAATGAAGTGACAAATTTTTCATATTTAAAGAGTTTATTCTTATCGCTCCCTAACATATATACATTTTATTATTTTTCAAAAGAAGGTTATCTTACTGAAAAAGCCCTTCGGAAATGGGTAATAGTATTTATAGGCATCTCCGTTTTCAGGTTCTTTGACTACCAGATTTCATCCATACAATCGATGTTATTAATTGGTAAGGATGTTAAAGAAACAACAAACAATATGGGGTATTTGTTTGTCGCTTTGATGCCTACTGTTGCTATATTTAAGGATAATATCCGTATACAATATATCATATTGATATTTTGTATGGCATTTATTATGTTGGGAATGAAGCGTGGTGCAATTATTATAGGTGCAGTTTCACTGATATACTTTTTGTATTTCAATTATAGATATAATAATAACGTTTCAAAGATAAAAGTTATTGGTTTTTCATTGCTGATAATTGTTGCTGCTTATTTCATCACAGAATATATGATTGACTCTTCCGATTATTTTGAAAGTAGAATAGAGCAGACAAAAAATGGTTCGAGCAGCGGACGAGATAAAATATATGAACATTTTTGGAACCATTTTAAAAATGAGTTAGACTCTTCCAAATTCCTCTTGGGTAATGGAGCTAATGCAACGTTAGGAATCGGAATAAACTATGCTCATAATGATTGGTTGGAGATTGCCATCAATCAAGGCGTACTTGGCCTTGTCATCTATTTTATATATTGGCTATGTTTCTGGAGGACTGTATCGTCAATAAAACATAACCAAACAGCCAAATTAGTTCTTACACTCACATTCATATCATTCTTTATCAAAACAATCTTTTCCATGTCATATACTGGATATTCTATGGTATCATGTAGTGTATTTGGATATTATTTGGCGCATTATAAAGAAAAAGAACAATAGATAATGAAAAAAATATTATTAATAACAGAAAATCTTGGTTCTGGCGGAGCAGAAAGACAATTATGTGGGTTGGCTTCGATGCTAACAAAAGCAGGATTTCCTTGCAGATTAATCACATACGTGAAGAATCAGTTCTATGAGCCTTATCTTCGTCAACATAGTGTGGATTATCAGTTTGTACCGGAACTATGGGATAAGAAGACTCGTGTGTTTAAGGTTGCAAAGTATGTGCGTCAGTATAAGCCAGATGTTGTTATTTCATTCTTGCCATCTGTCAACAAGACGATGTGCCTTGCAAAGCTTTTATTTAAGGCAAAGTTGGTGGTCTCGGAACGAAACAATAATACTTGCATTACTCGTAGTGATAAGGTACAGTTTAATCTTTATCGTATGGCAGATGCAATAGTTCCTAATAGCAACAGCCAAGGGAATTTCATCCGTAATAATTTTCCATTCTTGAGTAAGAAGGTGCATCCCATTATCAATTTTGTTGATGTTAATCGCTTTACGCCATCAGAAACGCCTGTGCAGAATGATGTTTTGCGTATCGTGACAGTCGCTCGCTATACCCTGCAAAAGAATGTGTTAACTTATCTGAAAGCTGTCCGTATGGTAAAGGATATGGGACTCAATGTGCATTTCGATTGGTATGGAGATAAGAGGCATAATGTAGCTTATTATGAAGAAATAGAGAAGGAATATCAACAGCTTGATATTGCAGATTACTTAACATTGCATGATCCAAACCAAAAGATTGAAGAAGAATATCGCAAGGCTGATATCTTCTGTCTTCCAAGTCTTTTTGAAGGATATCCAAATGTAGTGGCAGAAGCCATGTCTTGCGGGTTGCCTATTCTCTGTAGTAATGTATATGAGAATCCATATATAGTAGAAGAGGGAGTGAATGGCTTTTTGTTTGATCCAAAGAAACCTGAAGCGATTGCTGACGCCATCAACAAAATGGCAAACTTAACACACGAAGAAAGACTGGAAATGGGTAAACGCAATCGCCAACTTTGCTTAAAGCGCAATACAGAAGAAGCTTTCTTAAAATCATACGTTGAACTGATAGAAAAATTATAAAGCAATGAGCAAATTCAAAGAATTATATAATGCTGACATTGCTCGGTATGGAGGAAAACCGGAAATATACATTAGAATCTTTCATTTTCTTTATCGTAAGGCTTCCACAGAATCCTTTATACCAATAAGGCTGTTTTATAAAGCTCTATTCCGAATTTGGGCTAGCCAAAGAGGATTGGAAATAACTGCAAATAATCAAATCGGGAGGGATTTATATAGGTCACGCCTATAATATACTATCAATCAGAATGCTAAGATAGGGCGTAACTGCAATATTCACAAAGGAGTTGTTATTGGGCAAGTGAATAGGGGCAAACGCAAAGGATATCCCACTATTGGCGACAGAGTGTGGATAGGCATTAATTCAGCTATTGTAGGAAAGGTTACAATTGGTGATGTGGTGCTGATTGCACCGAATAGTTTTGTAAATGGTAGATATACCATCACATTCTGTAGTATTCGGCAATCCTTACATTATCAAGCATAGAGATTGGGCAACAGAAGGATATGTGAATAATATAAAAGAATAACAATATGAAAATCAAGAAACTCTTGTGCTTGGTCGCATATTACGGCTTTGCAAGATATTTGCCAGCATCAACAAGTCCAATGACACATTGGGCAAGAAGGATTAGACGCATGATATGTCGCCCTATTTTTGACAAATGTGGTGATAATGTGAATGTTGAATGTGGAGCACGTTTTGCAACTGGGGGGGTATTTCTATAGGTTCAGGTAGTGGACTTGGTGTTAATTGCTCAGTACATGGACCTCTCAAAATAGGTAATAATGTGATGATGGGACCAAATGTGACCATTCTCACTCATACACATAATATCGAACGGACAGATATTCCAATGGGGCAGCAAGGAATGAGAGTAGCAGAAGTTGTCATTGGAAATGACGTTTGGATTGGAATGCGAGTTATCATCATGCCAGGTGTAAAAGTTGGCGATGGTGCTGTAATTGGAGCAGGAGCAGTTGTCACAAAAGACGTACCCGCCTTTACTGTTGTAGGTGGTGTGCCTGCTAAGATTATAAAGTATAGAAAATGAATAAAGTTTTAGTATTAGGATACTTTGGCTATTTGACAAATCAATTAGATGGTCAGACAGTTAAAACAAGAGATGTATATCGTTTGGCAAAAGAACAATTGACGGATTGTGATGTTGAATATTTTGACACACAATCTTTGCAGAAAAGTAAACTTCTATTGTTCAAGATGTTCTTCAAAGTCATGTGTTGCAAGACATTATTCTATTTGCCGGCACACAACAACTTGAAAGTCTTTTTCCCTATCATATTCATCTTGTCGCAGTTGTTTCGGTTTAAGATACACTATTTCGTTGTTGGCGGTTGGCTAAGGGAATATCTTACGAATCTTCCTATACACCGCTTCATGCTTGCACGGATAAAAGGTATTCATGCCGAAACACAAAGATTAAAAAAAGAATTAGAAGAATATTACGAATTCAAGAATGTGGATATTTTCCCTAATTTCAGATTCTTTGATTTTAATCCCCAGCCCACAGAGTCAAAGAAACTCCGCATTGTTTTTATGGCTCGAATTATGAAGCAAAAGGGATTGGATTGGATTTTTAATTTAGCTGATTATATCGTTGCTAATGGTCTGCAAGAAAAATTCTCTATCACTTTCTTCGGTCAGGAAGCAGATGAAGACAAAGAATACTTCGAGGGGAAAGTGAAGCAATATGACTTCGTGGAGTATTGTGGTCATCTTCAACCAGAGCTGATTCACGAAACACTCAGCCAGTATGACGTAATGTTGCTGCCAACTCATTTCTATACAGAAGGTCTACCCGGTTCTGTGGTGGATGCTTACATTTCTGGCATTCCTGTGATTGTTACAGAATGGAAGCATTCTCACGAATTTGTGGATGATGGCAAGAGTGGATTTATTGTTCCTTTCAATGATGGCATGCAACAGATGATTGACAGAGTGTTGTTGCTTGAAAAAAACAGAGAGCTATTACGACAATTGAAAACAAATGCTCTTGTAAAACGCATGGAATTTGCTCCACCTAAGTTAGAAAAATCAATAGTGGGAGGCCGTCCGAAAACTTAATAAGCGGAGCACACAACTAAATTGAGCATTTTTTCTTTTGTTCTTTATAGTTGTTTAACCTCGTATCTTCTTGATTCACAATTATTTTATGTATCTTTGTAGTAAATAAACCTCTAAGATATGGCATATAAAAAAGGTCAAGATAGACATCAGAGGGTTCTTTTCCCTGATTGCATTGACGTCGTGCCATATCTCTCAAAGGTGTACCTGCTTTGGTCGCTTCTCTTGGATAATGACCTGTAGGGATCAATACCATCGAAAAACACGCTCTATTAGTGTTCATATCGGCCTTTTTAAGCCCTTATGACGAATTGTTTAACATAAAACAAAATTTTAAGATGAAAAAATATATGCCCTTAAATGGGCTTAGGTGGAGTCGCGATAGCGGCTCTGCCCTCTGTGGTACGCCTCCAACTGGTGTTCTCGGATAGGCTGGGGGGCAAACTTCTATCATTGGACATACCCCAATGTATCGGAAGATAAAATACCTTATTGGTATAAACGTTCATTGTTTGGTGAGGTATGGCACCTTATTCGAAAGGGTATCTGTCAGAATATAGCACCCAACAGTGTGTTGACACCAGTACGTATCGGATTGTATCGAATGTGTGGCTTTATGTGTCGAAAATTTATAATGATTCATCGCTGTGCTTTATTAAGCTTTTCCTTAAATTTAGTACTAATACTGTGATGGTAAAAAGAAATTTCTAAATGACCGCAAATAGAGTTTTATATGATTATTCTCCTCTTTATAGCAAATTGACACAAGGGAGTATAATCAATGGTTGTATAGCTGAAGCATTTCCAAATAAAGAAGTGTTTGGAGTAATTGTTACTCCTCGTTGCGATTTGAGTCATGATGGTAAGGTTTTAACGGTTCATTATGTACCTTTAGTGCCTTTTGAACTATGGTTTGATGTAATAGCTAAGCCCATTATAAAAGAACAGTGGAAAAAAGATCTTGCAAATAGACTTGATTCAAAATTCAATAATGCAAAAGTTGGCTCAAACATAATGGAGGCTGATTTTACATATGATGACTTATGTAAAATCGTTGAGCAGAAAGTTTTAAAGCAGAAAGATAAAGTCGAAATCAATGAATTGTTGGATGCTTATTTTGATATAAAAGAGTCGGCGTTTAATGATTATTTGTTAGATGAGAAATCACATAAGCGTGGACATAAAATGTTTGATTATTTTTCTCGCTTACAAGAAAATTCGATACATCCCTATTATTTATTAGAGGGGTGGCAAGAGTATGGTGAGAATAAACATTTAGTTGTAATGTTGAGAGACGTGCGGCGAATTGAATATAATATAGCGAAAAGAATAGGTCAAGGAGTTGAAGAATCGATTTTAGGTTTAGAGGATACTACTCACAATGATTTGTTTTTAACACCAAAGAAAAACAATTTCTATTTTATCCAAGCTTTAATTGCTTCACCTTTCATAGAGCATATTATGGAAGCTTTTGTTTATAATTTTAGTCGTATTGGAGTTGAAGATAGGGCTGGAAATACTTTTGATTTGTTAATTAAATCCGTAAAAACAACTATAGAATGACATATATTTTTATTACATATAAAGCAATAGAACTTTTTGCTTCTGATAGATTTCTTCAATCATCGGAAAATGATGCAAGTGTTATGTTGTGTAATGTTTTAAGATTAAGGTGTGAAGAATGGTCTCATCCTCGTATTTATCTGCATAAGTGTGATAAAGGGTTTGTTTTTTATACTCGTGATTCTTCTTATAAACACGGTATTCTATTTGACCTTACTACATTTAAGGGGTTCTCAATTGAACACGATGATAGAACAATAGTTAATATCTTTCAAAAGACGATAAAGTATGCTGTAAGATACTTTGAAGGTTTACCATTGGCAAATTGTGAAAGAGAATTGCCAGACACTAATGTTACGGTTATATTTCCTAATCCTTTTGTTGCAGCTCATGATGTGCCTAAGATTGTTCTGGAAAGAAATATAGATAAATACAAGAAGAAAGATTGCGATTTTCTTGTTGTATATGATTTTGGAACAAATGCGAAAACAAAGATGTCTTTAACAAGCTTGAATAAAGCTTATGATGAGATTAGGAATATAAATTTTGCGAATCTTGTACATGAAGTTGTAAATCCAACTGAAACTATTCGTGGCTTTTCATCTGTAGAGATTCAAGCATGTGATACGAAATTAGATGCTCGAATAGGATTTGACGCATGGTTGGAACATTATCTTACAGATGTTCAGAGACGATTTGTCATTTCTGATAAAAATGGAACAGAAAGAATAGAGGGAGCAGCAGGTACAGGAAAAACGTTATGCTTAATTTTACGTAGTATCTTCTTACTTAAAAAGCATATTAATGCAAACGAAGAGTTTCACTTAGTGTTTTTTACTCATTCGTTGTCAACAAAGGAACGTATTATAGAAATCTTCAAAAGCAATTGGGAATATTATGATTTATGTGAAGAAAGTAGCGAAGGGAATAGACCTCTACAATCAATAAAGGTTACTACTCTTCAGGAATGGAGTGCTGAACATTTAGGGACAAATTCAATTTCTGAGAATGAATATCTTGATAAAGATGCGGAGAATTCAAAAACACTTCAAATTTATTATATAGAGGAAGCTTATAAAAAAATCAAGAGTAACTTATGGAATAGTGCTTTTGAAGTTCTCTGTTCTGAGAATTTCAAGAAGTTTATAAATTTTACTTCAGAAGAAGGGGTTCTTGAATTACTTCGTCAAGAGATTGCTGTTCTAATAAAAGGAAGGGCTTCTGGTGATTATGAAAAGTATAAAAATATTATACGACCTAAATATTCGTTACCTTTAAAGGAGGATGCAGATTACAAATTTGTATTTATGATCTATAATCATTACCAATCAGCCTTGCAGAAAGTTGGACAATACGATAGTGATGATATAATACTTTCTGCATTGGGGCAAGTTAGCACTCCTATTTGGAACAGACGTAGAATACGAGATGGATATGATGTATGTGTTATAGATGAGACTCATCTCTTTAATATCAATGAATTGTCTATTTTTCATTACGTAAATAAACCAATTGATAATCAGAATAGGAACTCTACTCAGAATATTATATTTGCCATTGATAAATCACAAGCTATTGGGGATTGGGGGGTAGATGATGTGTCGGTTGTTAATGCTTTGAATTGTGTTGGGGATACGAATAAGAGTAAGTTTAATACAGTATTTCGTTGTTCTCCTGATATTGTGAATCTTGCATACAACATATTGGCTTCTGGTGTTACTATATTTATGACATTTGAAAATCCTTTGGTGGATGCATCGTTTTCTTTTACGAATAAAGATGAGGCGAAAACAAGGATACCAGAATATACACTTCTTTGTAATGATACTGAATCAATTAAGCAAGGAATTGAATGGGCGGAAGAGTACAGTTCCGATAATAAAATATCAAAAGATGATATTTTGATAATAGGAACGAATGATAGTCTTGTTAAACAAATTGAGGACTATTTGAAATCTTTGCATAAACCATATGAATGCTTGCAAAGTAGAAGCGACGAGGCTGCTATGAGAAGAGCTCGAGAAGGTAATAAATTTATAGTAAGCCAAATAGATTATGTTGGCGGACTTGAATTTGATGCTGTTGTGATTATTGGTGTAGATCAAGGGCGTGTGCCCCCTTCAAAATCTAATGAAGGGGATGCGTATCATGTAATCAGTTATGCTTGGCATAGTAGGATGTATGTTGCTGTTACAAGAGCAAGATATGCTGTTGCGATGTATGGAGATATGTCAATGGGAAGAAGTGATTTATTGTATTCATCTATTGTTAATAATCTTTTAAAATATTCAGGGCCAGATATAAATGAATAGTAAAAATAAAGACAAATTACTTCATTTTGTCAGTCGTTCTTTATAAATAATAATATTATATCCGTTCGCACAAGTGGTCGCTACAAGCTATATGGTGCGATACCATCGGGCGGAACAAGAATTCAAATAGAATAATACAGTTTCTACCCGTTGGCGAATTGATTAGACCCAAAACGGTCATTATGCCGTATAATGGTCATTTTATATACTGCTTGCAGTCTTTTGCCTTTTATAAGGCGTCTTTTGTCCGTTTTTAATTCGCAATAGCTCGCTATTACTCATTAAAAGCCAAACAAAATCCACTCTTCTAAAAAAACAAAATACAAGCAAGCCCTAACGACCGATTTGGGTTTTAGTTTGTCGATAGGAGTAAAAGTTACTAATATCGCTGATTTTTAGTAAGAAACAAGAATTTTCAAAAAAACTGTCAGATTGTCTGGTTTTTGCTGTAATATTCTGAAAAACAAGCAGTTGACTGTCAGACAATTGTCTGGTAATTGTCTGGATGGTTTGCTGACGAGAGGAATTCAGACGACAGGAATCGTATGTGCTGGCAGAATTATAGGAGACAGGGATATGGGTGTTACAACATCAACTTATTGGGCAGATGTCTGGCAGTAAATCTGCCCAACAGGGGCAAGCACGTTGCCCCAGTTGGGCAAGCACCGTGCCCAATTTATTAGATTAAGTGTGCACTAAAACAATTCCGCCAACGGGTTATCAATATCTGTTGAATTTGAAAATTAAGCTCAATGATAATGCAATATTTAATTGAATTCACTATCTTTGCATAAGATTGGCTGCACCTCAGCAATTCAAGTACACTTGATTGCATTCGGTTTGCACAATCTTTGCATTTACAGACCATAAGGTTTGTATGTGACAAGATCAAAAATATCAATGATTTTAAATCTATAAATGATATGACCTCTCTCGAGATAAGAAACGTTGGACCATTACTGTCGGCATATATAGAATTCAAGAAATGCACTTTGTTTATAGGAGAACAAGGTGCAGGTAAAAGCACTATCGCTAAACTGTACTCCCTTTTCACATGGCTCGAAAAGGGATTGCTAAGACATACAATTTCAGAAGATTCGGTGGTGAAATATAATCGGTTTAGAAACAAGTATGCTGCATATCATAATCTGAAATCATATTTCTCAGAACAATCATACATTCTATATACGGGTGAGCAGTATGTATTCGAATACGAAAATGAGCAGCTGGACATTAGACGAAATGATTCGAATGGAGAGTTGAATTCTGCCAAGGTGATGTATATCCCTGCAGAACGTAACTTGTTGAGTGTTGTAGAGAGTGGCAAATTGCAAAGCGGATTGTCAGAGTCAATGCAGACCTTGATGGAGGAGCTGAATAATGCTAAAGCTTATTATGCCAAGGGGGTGGATTTGCCTATCGGAGGAATGAACTTTACGTATGACAGACTTAACAAAGTAAGCTGGATAAATGGAAAGAATGCAAATGGCAGTGAGTTTAAAATCGCCTTGAAGGAAGCTTCAAGTGGTTATCAGTCGTTGATGCCGATGACACTTGTTTGTCATTATTTATCAGATGTAGTTCAGAATAGTGGGGCTGAAACAATGGACTATAAGGAACAGCAACGCTTGCAACAGGAGGTGGATAGAATAATGGAGGACAATAGTATCTCAGATACTGTAAAAAATGCAATGCTTCGAAATATATCTGCAAGGTATAGATATAGCGAGAATGTGAATGTGGTGGAGGAAATGGAGCAAAACCTATACCCTGAATCACAAAAGCGCGTCTTGTTTGATCTGCTTGGCATTAACAATAGATTGGAACGCAACAAATTGGTGTTGACAACGCATAGTCCGTATCTGGTGAACTACGTGACCCTTGTTGTGAAAGCTGCAATGATAGAACAACGGATTCCTGAGGATGCCGATGGACTAAAAGGCTCATTATATAGTATCGTTCCGGCAGAATCTATAATGAATGCTTCTGATTTGGCTATATACGAATTGAGAGATGGCGAAGCAAGATTATTAGAAAACTATGAGGGTATTCCGTCGGATTCAAACTATCTGAATCAGCAGATGGCTGAGACAAACGATTTGTTTGACCAACTGCTTGATATCGAAGAACAAATACAGGAGGCATAGATATGGAGGATGTCGTAGATTTCTTTATTCCTAAATGCCAAGTGAATGGAATAACGGCGGAAAGGTTTGGAATTTGTGATGATGTCGACACTGCAGAGAAGACTCCTGCATATGTCAATTATGAGAACGAAAAGAAATGGGGTGCTATTATAAAAAACAATAGTGGAAAGCCATTGAATTTTACAGCGGTGGACAATTGTGTTGTTGTTCGGAGAGAGAATGACGATATGGAAAACCGTTGCGATGCAATGTTGTCAAATGCAGATTATCTGGTGTTTGTTGAGTTAAAGAATGAGCGTCAGAAATGGTTTCCCCATGCTGTCGAACAGTTGCAGAAGACAATAGAGATTTTCAAGCAATATAACGATGTCAGTATGTATAAAAAGAAGCGTGCATATGCATGTAATGTCAGACATCCGAATTTTGCATATAGCAACAAGGAACTGAAACAAAAGTTTTATCAAACAAATGGTTTCAGACTATATGACGAAATGACAATAGAGTTTAGATAGAGGTTTATCCGTTGTAGGCAGGTTGGATGTAACAATAATAAATCCCCTCCCGAGTGGCGGCACTAAGCGCAGAGCGATACTGCTGATTGGCAAATACATGAAGCAATAAGATAGCCTGCGCATCTTATACGAACTGTGACTATATTCTTTTCAACAGAGAAATCTCCTTGTCTTCTTGTCAACTCGTAGCATGTCAAAGACATGCGTATTTATAAATATCAATTCTTTGATTTGGTATGCAATTAATATTAAACATTCAAGATAGAAGTGCACAGTTTTAGCATATAGAGTTGGTCTCCCG
>ERZ1026772.509-NODE-509-length-28515-cov-11.047365_pt1 | contig 28515 bp, 25 predicted proteins | sample MGYA00380124_ERZ1026772 | MGnify/ENA primary metagenome ERZ1026772 (study PRJEB33269, sample SAMEA4719760) | human gut metagenome | biome: human-associated habitat; feature: organic feature; material: feces | place: Cameroon | collected 2013-10 ...
AGGGCATGCTGGGCATAGGAAAAATCGTCATAGCCGCTGACTACGATGTACTGGCTGTCAGGAAATTCTTCATGGGCTTTCTCAAGGAAGGCACAGCCATCCATGACAGGCATGCTCATATCTACGAAAACGATATCCGGATGAAATTCGCGCATGGCGGAAAGGCCGTCTTTGCCATTGACCGCATAGCGTGGAGGTTCAATGCCGTAATAGGCGAAACGGCCGAGCCTGGAAATGGCGATCTGGACAGGTTTTTCATCATCAATGATCAGAGAACGGTACATGGGAGCTCCTTTCGTGGAAAATGTCCTGGGAGTGATCCCGGGAAACGGGAAGAGTCAGAGAAATACTGGTGTATTTACCCTCTTCTGTATTGATCACAAACTTTGTTTCTCGGTTATAGAGGATCTGCATTCGGCTGTAAAGGTTTGCAAGACCAATGCCACTGTCCTTGCCGGAGGATTTCTGGGATGCAAAATCCTCGTAGATCTTCTGGAGGCGGTCATCAGAAATGCCACAGCCACTGTCTCTGACGGTGATCAGAAGATCATTTTCCATGAGTCTTACTGTAACCGTAATGTGGATAGAAGCCTGATTTTCGGATTTTCCGTGGATAATGGAATTCTCCACAAGCGTCTGAATGCTGATCTTGGGGATCAGGCAGTCAAGGGAAGCCGGATCGATCTCAGAGGAAAAGACCAGCGCATCTCCCATCCGCACCTTCTGCAGGAATACATAATTATCAGTATAGTTCATTTCCTGCCGGAGAGGAACCATAACGTTGCCTTTAATAGTATACCTCAGGTTGGAGGCGAGTGAGGTGATCATCTTATGAATTTGTGGCTGGTCATTGATCAGTGCTTCTGTGGAGATCGCCTGCAGGGTATTATACAGGAAATGGGGATTCAGCTGGGCTTCCAGTGCTGCCAGTCTGGCATCGTTGGCACGCAGCTTTGCCACATAATTTTCATCGATGAGACGGTCTATGTGCCGTACCATGCCATTAAAGCTCTGGGACAGCTCGCAGGTTTCCTGGCAGCCATCTGCCTGTATTCTGGCGGAAAAATCACCGGCTCCGGTCCGCTGCATCTGTACAGAAAGCTCCTTTAACGGGTTCATCAGGAGCTTCAGCAGAAGATAGATGAGAACCACCGTGATCAGCCAGAACAGAAAGCCATTGATCAGGATGGAGTGGCCAAGGTGTCCGATCTCAGCGTCGATGCAGGCCTCCGGCATGAGGCAGACCATAGTCAGATCACCGGTTGTGCCGGTATTGCTTACAAGGTAATAGGACTGATTGTTCAGTGTAATAGCCGGCTGGTCAGAGGAAGGAAGCGGCAGCAGCTCTGAAAGGGAAAAGGGAAGCGTATCGGCAGAGGAATATATCAGTTCCTGTTCGTTGTTCAGCAGAAGGAAGATTTCGCCGGTATCGCTGTGATCCTTTACGAGCCGTCTGGTAAAGCTGTCATCAAGGGTGACCTGGACGACGGCCTGGATGATCTGGCCGGGGACGGTAAACAGTGTGTGGTAATAGGTAAGATTACCGGAAGCATCACTTTCAATATAAAGGTTCCGTGGGCTGCCCTTGCATTTCTCCGCAGCATCAAGAAAGGGCTGGATATCCATATCCTGCTGCACAGTAAAGTGCTGCTGGCTTTCGTTTCTGCCAATGATCATGTCCTGATTGATCAGATAAAGCTCGTAGTCAAGGATATCACTTCTTGTATAGTAATTATAGAACATCTGCTGTTTGACGTAGCTGAGCTGTTCTGTGGTGATCGGTGTTTTCTGGTCAATGATCCTGGTATAGGAGGAGTCATAATAAGGCTGGATACAGAATTTGGCCAGAGAGTCCAGATACCAGTCTGAGTTTTCTGATTCCAGGGAAAGGATCTGGGAGGTGGTGGACAGGTACTGGGAAAGAGTCAGCTCCTTGGTCGAGGTATAGTCTTTATGTACAAGCTGTACAGACACTGCAGTAGTCAGGAGTATCATAATAAAGATCAACTGGATCCATAATGGCACCGGATTCAGCATTCTGCGTATTTTTTGAACCCATGGGCGGAGTAATTCTTTTGTTTTTGTGGATAATGACATTTTTTCACCCTCACTTCAGGCATATTATACAAAAAGTTTCAAAAAGTGAAAAGTGCTTTGTTCATTTTTTTACACCTTTCTGGTCAGTTTATTTCATTTTCAGGACAGGGAGGAGTATCTTATAATGATTACATCAAGTAGAGAAGGAGGACGGAAATGAATAAGAAGGTTAAAAACGGGTTGGAAATGGCAGCCTTTACAGTTCCGGCGATCATACTGGTCTGTCTGATGATGTATGTGCCTTTTATTCTGAGTGGCTACTATTCCCTGACGGAGTGGAATGGTATTTCCAAGGCCGTTAAATTCGTAGGATTTACCAATTTTAAAACGTTGTTTTCGCAGGGGGATGACTTCCTTCCGGCACTCTGGTTTACGACGAAATATACTTTTTGCTTTGTGGTATTTTCCAATGTGCTGGCGCTGGCGCTGGCAGTGATGCTGACAAAGAAGTTTAAGGGGGCAAATTTCTTCAGGGGAATTTTCTTCGTTCCCTATATCATGAGCATGACGATTGTAGGCTTTATCTGGAAGTTTATTTTTACCAGCGGATTTGAGAAGCTGTATGAAGCAACGGACTGGAGCTTCTTAAATTTAAGCTGGCTTGGTGATACGAAGCTTGTATTCTTCTCGGTGGTATTAGTTGGTGTATGGCAGTCACTTGGCTTCTATATCGTGCTTTACATAGCCGGTCTTCAGGCAGTTCCGAAGGACGTTCTTGAAGCGGCGACCGTAGATGGAGCCGGCAGGACGCAGACCTTTTTCAGGGTAACGCTTCCGCTTCTTGGTCCGTCCTTTACGACCTGTATTTTCATGTCACTGACCAATGGTCTGAAGGTGTTCGATATTATCCTTGCATTGACCAAGGGAGGACCTGGAACGGCGTCTAACAGTGTGACATTACAGATTTATAAGGAAGCATTTACGAACAATAATTATGGACTTGGTTCCGCAGAATCCATTATCTATTTCCTGTTTGTCATGGTCATTACACAGCTGGTGTTAAAGGCCTTCAGCAGAAGGGAGGTTGATCTGTAATGACGATCAAAGCAAAAAGAAGACTCCGGATGACGGTCATGATCCTCGTGCTTATTGTGGTTGCAGCTATTTATATTTATCCGGTGTTCCTTATGTTTATGAACTCTTTCAAGCCGTTTGGAGAGATCGTGGCGAATGTACTTGCCCTGCCAAAGAGTCTTGACTTAAGCAATTATACTTATGTTATTAAGAAAATGGATTATCTGGCACTCTTTAAGAATAATGTGATCATCACTGTGATCGGTATTGTCGGGATCGTAATCTTTTCATCCATGGCAGCATACATCCTGGACAGAAGAAAGGGAACCTACAGCAGGATTGCTTATCTGATCATCACAACACCGATGCTGATCCCTTTTCAGACGATCATGATCACATTGCTGAAATCCATGAATGTGATTCACCTTGCAGGCAGTAAGATCGGTCTCGGGATCCAGTACTGGGGATTTGGTATCCCCATGGCAACCTTCATCTTCTTTAACTTTATGAAGACGATCCCGAAGGAACTGGACGAAAGTGCGAAGATAGATGGAGCCTCCACCTTCCGTACCTACAGATCTATTATTTTCCCGCTGCTGAAGTCAGTGACGGTAACGGTTACCGTACTGGATGTTATGTGGATCTGGAACGATTTCCTGCTTCCGCTTCTGATGGTAAACAGCAATAATAAGACAAAGACACTGGTACTTGCAGCGTACACCTTTGTAGGACAGATGAATACCAAATGGAACTACGCACTGACTGCCATGGTGCTGACAGTTGTACCGTCTATCATCGTATTTATCCTGCTGCAGAAGTATATCGTAGAAGGTGTTGTGGCAGGAGCAGTAAAGGGCTGATGCCCCTGACGTAAAGTTCAAAATGATTTTTTCCTGTCTGTCTGCCGCAGAAAAGTGGGGATGATGTTATAGCCGGGAACAGACGGGTGAAAATAAAGTAAAAAAGGGATTCCCGAAGATGGGACAAAGGAGGGTAAAAATGAAAAAGAAACTCATCAGCGCAATTCTTTGCGCAGCAATGACAATGAGCCTTCTGGCTGGTTGTGGATCATCCGCAGGAGACAGCAGCAGTGCAGCCACTGACAGTACACAGGCCGGAGAGACAACAGAAGCAGCAGATACTTCTGCAGCAGAAGAGACAGCACAGGTTTCTTCTGACGAACCCTGTGAGATCTATATGTTCATCAGTTCTCCGGAATATGCAGATGCGATTGGTGAACTCATTGATGCTTATAAGGAAGTAGCACCAAATGTGACCATCAACTATGAAACCACTCAGAATGATTATCCGACACTGTTAAAGGCAAAGCTGAATTCCGGTGAGGTTCCGGATATCTTTTCCTCTACATCAGGTAAGGAGATCGATGTTTATAAGGAATATTCTTATGATCTGGCAGGACAGCCGCTGACAGAGACCATGTCTGATGCAGTAGCGGCAACTATGCAGAGCCCGGCGGACGGAAGCGGATGCTACGGAATCGCGATCAAGGGAAATTATTTCGGTATCGTATACAACAAGGCGATCTTTGAAGAATGCGGGATTACTGAGTTCCCTTCAACTGTAAGTGCCATGAAGGATGCCTGCGAAAAGATCTCTGCAGCAGGATACAAGCCTTTCACGACCGGCTTCAATGAATGGTGGGTATATAAGCATGTAGCACAGCATTTCTTTGATGCTGCAGCTGCAAACGCAGGAATTTCCGCAGCAGAGCTGGTATCCGGCTTTGAAAATGGAACAGCCAAGATTTCTGACTATCCTGAGCTTTACAATAACTTCTTCGATTTCATCGATCTGGCTGTAAAGTATGGTGATGATAAGCCTCTTGAAACCGCACTCGATGGTGAGGAATCTGCTTTTGGTACAGGCAAGGCGGCTATGGTTCTCGGACAGGGCGCATGGATTGAAGCTGATGTTCTTTCCATCGATCCTGATATCCAGATCGGCTTCAATGGTTATCCTGTAACAGAGGATGCTTCCCAGTGCCAGGTTATTTCCGGTTCTGACCAGTCACTTCATGTAAACAAGGATTCTGCAGTACTTCAGCAGACACTTGATTTCATGAACTGGTGGTATACTTCCGATTATGGCAAGGCATGGTTTACAGATGTAGCAGGTGTTGTTCCTCCGATCAAATCTGATGTACAGAGCAACTTCGAGATCATCAAGCAGGGCGATGAGCTGGCAGCTTCTGCAGGTGCAGCAGACCTTGAGATCATTTACTCTACAGACAGCTGGCATCAGACCTTTGGTGAGATCATGCAGTCCTATATCGCAGGTGATCTTGACAAAGACGGTGCATGCGCTCAGATCGAGAAGCAGTGGCAGGAAATCGACGGTGCACAGTAGGCACTGGCTGGATGATTTCCATCTAAAAAGATAAGAGAGTCCGTTATCCTGTGGACAAAACAGGATAACGGGCTTTTTTGTGTGTGGTGTGTGTGGTATACTGGTGAACATGAGAGAAAATAAGCTGATACGAATATTACTGATGATAAGTGCTGTGGCACTTCTGCTGCTGACGCTCTGGATCGCTTATCTGCGGACAGACCATGAGGCAGCCTTTCTGGAGGAGCTCACATTTACTGCGGAGGTGGACGGTGAAATGGTTTCCTTCAAGCCGTTTCTGGAGGAAACAGACGGAAGATATTATCTGATCCTGCCGTCCTGCTTTCAGGAAAAAGAAACAGACCTGACGGTGTATTATGACAAAGAGGATGGCAGGCTTTTCCTGAATGGGGAGAAGATCCGGAACGGAAGTACCGTTTCCGGGATACAGGGAGAAGAGGTTTTTGCTTATCAGGTGAAGGGAGGCTTCGGTGAAACCTTCTGTGACCGTGAGCTGCAGGTGCTTATTTCTGAAAAGCTGCCATCGCTGCTTCTGACAGTAGAGGATACCTCCTTTCTGGAGAAGGATCTGGAGGCAGATAAGAAAAAGTATGCGCAGACAGGAGAGCTTCTGCTGCTGGATCCATCCGGGGAGGCTGTCCTTACCGATCATCTGGAAAAACTGAGGGTAAGAGGAAACCTGACGGCAACACTGGATAAGAAGCCCTATACCTTTACTCTGTCAAAGGAGGCTTCTGTGTGCGGCATGGCTCCGGCGAGAAAGTGGAACCTGATCGCCAATGCTACAGATGGCTCCTATATGAGGAATAAGATCGTACTGGATCTGGCAAACAGGGCGGTAGGGGCAGAAGGCTATGAGCCGGATGGTGAATTTGTCGAGCTGTTTATGAATGGTGAATATCAGGGACTGTATCTCATTACAGAGGCAGTAGAGATCGGAGAAAACAGATGGGATATTGCAGAAGATGGCGGCTTCGCTTTTGAAATGGAGCTTGATTTCCGGAAGGAAAACGGGAAAGACTATATTACAACGACGGGCGGCAGGCTGTTCGAGGTGAAGGAAGCATCCGGCCGGAAGCTGAGTGCAGAGCGAAAGCAGGAAGCAGAGGAGCTGTTGAATGATGTAGAAAGCGCTTTGCTTGCGGATGATGGGATCAGCAGTATCAGTGGAAAGCCACTGGAGGAGCTGATCGATATCCCCTCATGGGCGGCGGGATGGCTTGTGGAAGAGATTTCCGGTGATCATGATGTGGGAATTGCCAGTCAGTTTGCCTGCACAAAGGGAGAGAGTTCCCTGCTGTATGCAGGACCGGTATGGGATTTTGACGGAGCTATGGGGAATGTAAATACGCCTATGTATGGAATCCCGGAGGCGTTAACGGCATCTATTGCCATGAGCAGACCGGAAGGAAATGCCAATCAGAACACCTGGCTGGCGGCCATGTACCAGAATCCGGTTTTCTGGCAGGCGGTAGAAGAGATCTACGCATCATCCTTTCAGATGCCGCTGGAAGAGCTGCTTGACAGCGGGATCAGTGATTACGGGGATATGATCAGCAGAAGTGCGCAGCTGGATGCCCTCAGATGGAATGAAAAACGGCTTTCCTGGGCATTTGTCCTTCCGGATGGACTTGAAATCCCTGCAGAGGGGGATTATACAAGATTTGATACACTGCTGCCTGAGATCGACATGGTGAAACAGTATCTTACGGAGAAAAAGGAGTTCCTTGACAGCATCTGGATAGAAAAAAAGGAATACTGTATTGTAGAAGTGAAGCGCAGGGCGCCGTTCCTTAATGAGGACTATAATCAGACGCTGTATTACTGGGTGGAAAAGGGACAGCCTCTGCCGGCCATTCTGGATGAAGACAGAGAGGATAGTATATTTCTTGGCTGCTTTGATGATGAGGATGGACAGCAGTATGTGGCAGGAACACCCGTCATGGACGATCTTGTACTGGTGGCCAGATGGGAACAGAAAGAGGAGTAAGGAGCAGAATAGGTGGAGGAAAAGCGGTATCGACACGAATATAAATATCCCCTTACGCATGGACAGGCATTGATCGAAAATGCTAAAATAAATGCAGTTGCATCCAGGGACAGCCATACTGGTGCAGATGGCTCTTATCAGATCAGAAGCCTGTATTTTGATGATTATCAGAACAGCTGCTATATGAGCAATGAAAATGGGGTCGATGAGAGAGAGAAGTTTCGGATCCGGATCTATAATCACAGTACAGAGCGGATCACTCTGGAGTGTAAGGAAAAGTATCGTGGGATGACACATAAAAGCAGCAGCCCGATCACACTGTCCCAGTGTGAAAAGCTGATGCGGGGAGAAATCCCTTCAGATATCACAAAGGAACAGAGGGTATTGCACCGGCTTGCTTATCTGATGGCAGTGCGGCTGATGCGGCCAGCCGTGATCGTGGAATATGAGCGTATTCCCTATGTATACAGGATGCAGGATGCCAATGTGAGAGTGACCTTTGACCGGAAGATCCTTTCCGGCAGTGATGTGAGAGCTTTCCTGGATGAAAGGATTGCGGGAAGAGGGATCCTGCCGGTAGGGACAGAGCTGATGGAAGTGAAGTTTGACAGCTTCCTGCCAGATGAGATATATCAGATCCTGCAGCTGGAGGGACTTCGGGCATCTACCTTTTCCAAGTATTACCTGTGCAGAAAATTTCAGGTGCAGCAGAAGAGGTAAAAAGATCTGCAGAGACAAAACCGGGGCAGGGCACTGCCGGAAGCTACAAATAATTGAAACAGAAAGGTTTGGACAGAGGAATGGGATTTTCAGATATTTTCAAAAAGGATTTTCTGGCATCATATACCAGCGAAACAGTGAGTGTGCCGCATATTGTGGCGGTACTTTTCATTACATGTATCATAGGCTGCTACATTTTTATGGTATACCGGGTGGTCACAAGGAAAACCTTTTATTCAAGAAACTTTAATATTTCCATTGCGGCGATCGCAGTGATCACAGCAGGTATCATACTGGCAGTACAGTCCAGTATCGTGATTTCCCTTGGTATGGTGGGTGCTCTTTCTATTGTCAGATTCAGAACGGCAGTGAAGGAACCCATGGATCTGGTATTTCTGTTCTGGTCGATCGCTGTGGGGATCTGCTGCGGCGCACATGTGACAGAAATCGCGATCGTCCTGTCTGTATTGCTGACGATCCTTGTGCTTATTTTAGACCGCATTCCAATTGGCAAAGCTCCGATGATCCTGGTAGTCAATTTGCAGGAGGGAAAGCAGGAGCCTGAGCTGGTGGAAAGGATCAGGGAATTCTGCAGATATTACAAGATCAAATCAAGGAATATTACCGGAAATGGCTGTAATCTGGTGATTGAGGTGCGGACATCTAAAGAATATGATCTGGTACAGAAGGTGCAGGAGCTGGAAGGTCTTGAGAGCGTGTCCCTGATCTCCCATGATGGGGAGGTTACCTTCTAGGAACAGATGTGGGAAAAACAGAAGATGCGAAAAATGATTTCTCATTTCCACATCTTCTGCAATCCCCCTTTACAGGATAATTGTAATATAAAAATAACAACATTGTAAATAGTTAGTTATCGCATGCTGTTACTAGTAGCAAAAAAAGGAGTTATTCATGAAAAAGCTGAATGGAACTGTTATTGTAACCTATCGCTGTAATGCGCGCTGCAATATGTGCAACCGCTATAAGAAGCCATCCCTGCCGGATGAAGAGATTTCACTGGAAACGATAAAAAAGCTTCCCCCGATGTATTTTACCAATATCACAGGAGGAGAACCCTTTATACGGACAGATTTAAAGGATATTGTGAGGGAATTAAAGAAAAAGAGTGACCGAATCGTTATTTCCACGAATGGCTTTTTTACAGACCGTATTGTAGACCTGTGCAGGGAATTTCCTGATATCGGCATCCGTATTTCCATAGAAGGACTGGAAGAAACAAATAATAGGATCCGTGGGCTGGAGAATGGGTTTCAAAGGGGCTATTCAACGCTGAAGCAGCTGGTGGATATGGGGATGAAGGATGTGGGCTTCGGTATGACAGTACAGGATGCCAATGCCAGGGATCTGGTAGCCCTGTATCAGCTTTCTGATGAGATGAATATGGAATTTGCTACCGCATCTCTGCACAATTCCTTCTACTTTGTGGAAGCGAAGAACATCATTCATGACAGACCTATGGTAGCGAGGGAATTTGAAAACCTGATCAATGAGCTGCTGAAATCAAAGAGTCCGAAGAAATGGTTCCGGGCATATTTCAATCATGGACTGATCAACTATATCTATGGACAGAAGCGTCTTCTGCCCTGTGATATGGCCTTTGATACCTTCTTTATTGATCCTTACGGGGATGTTATGCCCTGTAATGGTACAAAGGATAAGGAAGTGATGGGGAATCTGAATGAGTGTGACAGCTTTGATGAGCTGTGGAACAGCCCTCAGGCAGATGCAGTACGTGCAAAGGTGCGCTGCTGTGACAGAAACTGCTGGATGATCGGTTCGGTTTCTCCAGCAATGCACAAGTATATCTGGGTACCGGCATTCTGGGTTCTCAGACATAAGCTGAAGTTCTGGACAGATAAGAAATACAGTATGTATGAAAATAAGATCGTAAGGGACTATCGCGACGGCAAGGTAACAAAATCGCAGCTGGACGCTTGTTCCACCTGCGATTTGCATGCCATGATCCATGACGGTTTGTCGGAGAAGTCAAGGGAAAAACTTGAGGGTGGTGCTGGACGTTAGCCTACAAGGTGCCAAGTGTCTTCTGCCCATTCGCCTCTGGTATAGTTGTAAAGGCGACGATATACCTTACCATTTTCTTCTTTATACCTATATCTGATAATATCAGAACAAGGAGCAACAGTGGAGAAATCACTCGAAGAAAATGACTCAGCAGAAGAGGTTTCTGCTGCAAAAACAGGGGTTGACATTACGAGAAAAGAAACAAAAAAAGTAATAAATGACTTTGTGAGTATTTTTTTGATTTTCATACATAATTCTCCTTTTGATATGTTTTTGACTTGCCGACTGTATATTAATAATACAATAAAATAAATATCATGTCAATTAAATAAAAATGATAAAAATTTATCTTTGGCTAGTAAGGAAATTCCGTGTAAATGGGTATATAGGGATCGGATATTTCAGATTCATTCATTAAAAAATTTGTATCTAAGTATAAATCATAAGTTCCATCTGGATTGGCGATATAAAATAAATTTCGATCATCGGATGTGAATGTAGAAATAGCATTTTGAGAATCTACCCTATATGGTTCAAACACAAAAACCAATGAGATCATCAATGCTCCAATAAGCAGCAGACTGGAAACCAGCCCATTTGGTGCCAGTGTTTTGATCTTATCAGGGCTTCCAATGATCATTTGTATTCTTTGGCTGAGAGAAGACGGCTTTTTGGAAGATTTGTTTTTTGAGGATTTATTCAACCTGGAATCGTCTGTCTTTGCAGAGTTGTAGGTGGCAGTAAAAGCAGGTGTTGTCTTTTTCTCTGCGAGGGTTCTTGCCATGCTGGTAAGGCTCTTGGAATAGTCCAGGCGTCCAAGAGGTTCTAACGGTGCGATAACCTTGGAATCCACACTGATTTCGATGATACGGTTGATCTCCTTTACGAAGATTTTAACCAGTGGGTTCCAAAAGTAGATCACCTCAAGAAGAGAACAAAGGAACTTATATAAGGTATGGTGGTTATAGTAGTGTGCTGTTTCATGACTGAGAATATAGAATAGCGCTTCTTTGGAATGAACGCTGTCAGGCAGGACGATAACCGGATGGAAAATGCCATATATGAAGGGTGTGATATTTCTTGGAGTTATGTAGATCCTGAACACAGCTTTGCTTTTCTGATGGCAGGAAGTGATCTTATGAAGTATGGCATATGCATCAGAGTCAGGTGCAGCTTCTCGAAGCCGATATCGTTGCCGGATAGTGGCGAACTGGAGAAAAAGCCGTGAGCCGCAGATAAGGATGCCAATGTACCAAGCAATCATAAAAATAGTAAAGATATTGATGGGATGACCGAGGATGTTGATCTCCAGCATAACAAAGAGATCATACAGATAAGATAAGCCCCACTTTACCGGTACAGAAACAGTGAAGGGAAATTCAAATGGTAAAAGGAAACGAAGCAGAATAACGAGAGAGCTGAGAAGGAACAGATCAATATTAAAATAATTGATCACAGATGTTTTAACCACCTGATTAAGGGCAATAACAAAAACAGCATTGATAATGATCATGCTTAAGAGGGTAGAAAACGTGAAACTCATATGCTCGTCAATCCTTTCCTGTTTGGTCGATCTCTCATTTACCTTTCAGGAAAGGATAGGACAAATAACTTTCTAGTTTTTCTTGGAAAGCTCCTCTCTTTTCTGAGAGATAAGTTGCTCGAGACTGTCAATTTCTGACAGGAGATCTGAGGTATCTTTTTCCTCTTCAAGTAAAGTTGCTACAAAGGAAGAGGGGGAGAAGGGCTTACCGGAAACCTTGCTGAAGGCATTCTCAAATTTCTGAATTTCAAATTGATCAGGTGTCATGGTCGGCTTATAGCTTCTGCTGAGAACGGTTCCGCTATAAACAATCTCATCCACTGCGATCAGCTTCTTCTGAAGAAGCTTTTTCAGAACAGCCTGTACAGTATTAATGGATAAGTCATCACGCATGGAGGTGATTTCGGAAGCCACCATAGATTTCCCGGATTCCCAAAGAATATCCAAAATATCTCTTTCTCTGTTAGTTAAACGGTATCTGTCATTTCGGCTGAGTGTCATAATTTCTTCCCTTACTTTTGTATAATAATGTTGTTAATATAAACATTAACGTATACATATCATAGAAGAAACATGGGAAAAAGTCAATAAAATAAAAGAACGAATATTGAACAATATTTACTCATAATAACACAATAGGACGATAATACCACGCAGAAATGTAAAATGTTTAACAGACGATTCCCCTTCATAAGTAACATTAGTCTTTCTGACAACACTTATTATACAACGTAAAACAGAATATTCAAGACTGTTTTATGAGAAATGTATAAAAATCAGCATATTGACAAATAATGCACAGAAATAACAAATAAAAATGTCCTGAAAGTGGGAAATGGTATTTATATAATTGCAAATTATTCCTACAGTTTAATGCAGTTTGAAAAATTTGGAAATATGTCTTAAAATAGGACACACTATGCATAAGAATATACTAAAATAGTAATGATCCACTTATTCAAATGAGGAAAGAAAGGATAGCAAGCAGAGGATGGAAAAGATGGATACAAATCTCCAAAATTTTAATGTAGTTGGTGACAACGTAAGACGATACAGAGTAGAACAGGACTTAAGTCAGAAGGAATTATCTGAGAGACTGGAAACATATGCTGTTTATATCTGCAGAGGATCAATTTCAAGAATTGAGCGTCATGAAAGGGCTGTTATGGATTTTGAACTGAAAGCACTTGCTGAGGCTCTGAAGGTTACAATTTACGATCTCTACGAGTAAATAAGGATGATCGCAAAGAAGCGATAAGCGCACTGGCAGATGCGGTGCGCTTTTTGTAGTGGGTGGATTATTTATTTGCCGCACCGTCTGCTGATGATATACTTGGGACGACGTTTGATCTCATCATAAATACGGGAGATGTAGTGGCCTATAATGCCAAGGCTGATCATTAATATGCTGCCAATGATCAGAAGCAGGAGGATCACAGTAGTAAAACCTTCCTGCGCAGTACCGTTGAAATAGCGGTACAGTGACTGTATGCCAAGTACAAGGGAAAACACCAGCATGATCCAGCCAAGCAGTGTTACAGCCTGCATGGGTGCACCGGAAAAGGAAGTGATATTCCGGATGGCATACTTGGTAAGGCTCCACATGGACCATTTGGAGGTTCCAACTGTACGTTCCTGCACTTCGAAAGGAACCTGGATGCTGCAAAAGCCGATCCAGGAAGAAAGGGCTCGGAAAAAGGGAGCACGCTCCGGCATGGCAAGCAGGGCATCTACAGCCTGTCTGTCCAGAAGTTTAAAATCAGAAGCGTTGGCCATATCAATATGGGTAAGCCTGCTGATGATAGCATAAAAGCCGTTGGCACAGAGATGGTGGAAAGCACTTTCCTTTCCACGGGAAGTCTTGATGCCTTCTACGACCTCGTAGCCCTGTTCCCAGAGGTGGTACATTTCTATGATCGTGCAGGGAGGATGCTGCAGGTCGCAGTCCATGATAACACAGCATGCTCCTTTTGCTTCTGCAAGTCCTGCGAAGATGGCAGACTCTTTGCCAAAGTTCCGGGAAAACGAGATTCCCCGTGCTTCCGGATTGTCCTTTGAAAGCCTGCTGATCTCCTGATAGGTTCCGTCACGGGAACCGTCATCTACAAAAATGATCTCAAATGGAATTTGACTTTCAGAAAGGGTTTTCTTTACTGTCTGGAAGGTTGTCTGTATCATGGCTTCTTCGTTATAAGAAGGAATGATCACAGAAAGCATTTTATTGGAAGGATTCATAATATACCTCTTTTTCTGATTGGTCACAGTAACAGTATACGCAAGAAAAAAAAGAAATGCAATGTTATCCTTGGGAAAGAGAAGCTGGCAGGCTTGAAAGAACAGGAACAATCCTCTATAATCGTGAATGTATGATGTAGAGTGAAATGGCACAGATATGAGTAAAAATGACAGACAGTAAAAGACAGGATGGAAATATGCCGGAAACGACAAATTATGAAAAAAGAAAAAAGATCGTAAAGCTCCTGACAGCATTTTATCTGATCCCCTTGGGAATCATGGTTCTGTTTAATGCGGGGAACAGTCTGCTGAGGACTACGTATTTTGACCTGTATAAGGACATGGAAACGGCAAAATATAAATGGGACGATCCAATCCTTCTGCTGATTGTAACAGGAATTGTTTTATTTCTCTTATACAGACTGTCGATAACGGAATGGTTTCAGCGGACAGGAAAATTATCTCTGACAGCATTGCTGTTTGGAACAGGAGTAAGTCTTGTGATCGTACTGCTTGTCAGGGGAACGGCAATTTGTGACGGAGAAACGGTAAGTGAGATTGCTGTAAGCTTTATGCAGGGAAATTATGATGCATTCAGGCAGGGAGAATATCTGTATAATTATTCGTTCCAGATTGGTCTTACAGCGTTTCTTGAAGTGCTGTATCATCTGGCAGGAGTAGAAAATTATCTGGCTTTTCAGATCATAAATGTGGCAGCTGTTGCTATCATCCTGTTTTCTCTGGATCAGATCACGAAAGAGCTTTTCACGGAGAATGTCAGGAAGCTGGAGTCGGTTCTGTCAATGGGAATGCTGCCGCTTTTCCTGTTTTCTACCTTTGTGTATGGAGATCTGATCGGCTGGGCTTTTGGAATGCTGGCAATCTGGCAGATGCTCTGCTATCTGAAAAGGGATGGGGGAAAATATCTGCTCAGGATAGCAGTATTGCTGGCATGCGGCATCGTGATCAAGTCCAATATCAATATTGTTCTTGTGGCAGTAGTGATCGCTGTTTTACTGAATTGCTTCCAAAAGAGAAAATATAGACATTTGCTGTATATACTCCCCGTGATCTTACTGCCGGTGATGTGTAACTCTGCAATAGAGGGTGTTTATGTACAGAGAGCAGGACTTGACAGATACCCGGAGGGGATTCCCAAGCTTGCATGGGTGGCTATGAGTATGCAGGAGGGAGATGAAGGCGGGTATGCCTGTGGATGGTACAATGGTTATAACTGGGCGGTATATGGGCAGAACGGATTCGACAGGACTGCTACAGAAAAAGCCTGTATGGAAAACCTGAAGCAGTCATTGTCACGTTTTTTACATGAGCAGAAATATGCGCTGAATTATTCCTATAAGAAGTTTACTTCTCAGTGGAATGCCCCGGATTTTCAGGCAATGATCAGTAATGAGTGGTGCACCAGGCATTCTCTGCACACGACAGGGATTGCAAAATGGTTTCTGTTTGAAGAGGGAAGGGAAATTTTGCTTTTTGTTATGAATGGATATCATTTTCTGATATTTCTGCTGACAGGGACTTATTTTGGTATCGAAGTGTTCAGAAAAAGGGACTGGGATCTGCCTAAGGCATATTTTATGCTGAATATTTTTGGAGGCTTTCTGTTCCATATGATCTGGGAGGCACAGTCCAGGTATGTGCTTGGATATTTCGTATTGATGCTGCCGCTTGCGGCTGCAGGTCTTGCAGACATTCTTGATAATGTCAGGAAGAGAAAAGAAAAAAGAAAAGAAAAACTGGCACAGGCTGCCAGATGATGGAGGATATATATGAAACCACTTGATACAGACAAAACATATCTGATCACAGGAGGAGCCGGATTTATCGGATTTTCCCTTTCCAGGGAGCTTCTGAAAAAGGGAGCCAGAGTCATCGGGCTTGATAATATGAATGATTATTATGAGGTATCGCTGAAAGAGGACAGGCTGACGATCCTGAAAGAATACGAGGGCTACACCTTTGAAAAGGGAGATATTGCGGACAGGGAAGCTGTTCACAGGATATTTGAAGCCTATCATCCTGATATTGTGGTGAATCTGGCAGCCCAGGCGGGGGTCAGATACAGTATTACCAACCCGGATGCTTATATTCAGTCCAATCTGGTAGGATTTTTTGAAATTCTGGAAGCGTGCAGACATTTCGGGGTGGAGCATCTGGTATTTGCTTCCTCCAGCTCTGTGTATGGTGGAAATAAGAAGGTTCCCTTTTCTACAGAGGATAAGGTGGATCAGCCGGTGAGCCTGTATGCGGCTACGAAAAAGTCCAATGAGCTGATGGCTTATGCCTACAGCAAATTATATGGGATACCGTTGACCGGACTGCGCTTTTTTACTGTGTATGGCCCCATGGGAAGACCGGATATGGCATATTTTAAATTTGCAAAGAAGATCATGGCAGGAGAACCGATCCAGATTTATAATCATGGGGATATGAAGCGTGATTTTACTTATATTGATGATATTGTGACCGGAGTGGAGAACATTCTCTGCAATCCGCCGGCACAGGATGAGAACGGTGCAGCTTATAAGATCTACAATATAGGAAACCATAAGCCAGAGAAGCTGATGGATTATATCAGTGTATTGGAAAAGTGTCTGGGAAAGGAAGCAAAAAAGGAATTCCTGCCGATGCAGCCGGGAGATGTATACGAAACCTATGCGGATGTCAGTGAGCTGATGAAGGATTTTGATTTCAAGCCATCTACAACTATAGAAGAGGGATTGTCTAGATTTGCAGAGTGGTTTTTGAAGTATTACGCATAAATGTATGAAATTCTGCATAGTATATGATGAAACACAGGGAAAGAACGTAATTCATTAAGATTTTATTAAAGTTTCTGAAGGAAACCTTAATACGCCTGGAAAGCTCTTTTCTATTTTGGTGAATGTGCTATGATGAGATTGCAGATGAGAGTTATGGAATCTCAAAGGAGTGTGAAAATTATGAAAAAATGGAAAAATATAATAGCAGGAGGTCTGATCACAGCGTTATTTGTATTTTCACTCAGCGGTTGTGCAGGGAAAGAAACAGAGAGTGGGAGTCAGGAAAACGCAGCGGATAATGTGATCATTACGGAGACCGGGGAAACCCTGGTGCAGGAGCAGCCGACGGAGGAACCAGAGGCTGCAGCGACACCTGAAGCACAGAGAGATCTCCCGGCGCCGGATGTGGTGCCGGAGGAAATGCCACAGGAGCCGGAGCAGGAGCAGGTGATCTCTGAGGAGGATCAGATAGAAAGTAAAGGCGGTCATCTGCAGATTGTATTTATGGGAGACAGTATTTTTGATAACAGCAGGGATGGTACCGGAATTCCCTACCTGACATCGGAGACCTGTAATGCAGACTGCTACAATCTGGCTATCGGAGGAACCTGTGCAGCAATTGAAATTGATGAAAAATATGAAAATGACCAGTGGACATCCAGAAGCCTTGTGGGAATCGTAAAGGCAATGAGGGGAGATATTCCGACAGATATTTTTAATGGCACAAGGGCAGGGGAAATCTTAAGCAGTGGGAATGTGGATTTTTCAAAGACCGATTATTTTGTTGTAGAATATGGCATGAATGATCTTCTCCGGGCTACTCCTATGAGTAATTCGGATAATGACTTTGATATCAGAACCTATGTAGGGGCGCTCCGCTATGCAGTTTCCAACCTGAAGGAGTTAGCGCCTGATGCAACGGTGATCCTTTGTGCACCGAATTATGCCATGTTTTACAATGGAGATAAATTTATCGGTGATGGTAATACCCTGAATACAGGCTATGGCACGCTGTTTGACTATAAGGGAAGCTGTGAGTATGTGGCAAAGGAGCAGGGAGCAGAATTCTTTGATGCTTATCTGGATCTTGGCATAGACGGGTACACGGCAGAAGAATATCTGGAGGATGGTGTGCATCTGACTGAGGCAGGAAGAAGGCTGTATGCGGATGCTCTTTCCGAGATGATCCTGTCTATTGAGGAAACAAAAAATAATTAAGCAATAGTGTATATATATTTGCTTTTGGAAAGCGCTTTTTGACGATTTTATGGGCATCGTTCAAGAAGTGCTTTTCTTGACCATTCCTTTATATCGTGATACCATAAACATTATGGGTCAGTAGGCGATGGAAGCTGCTGACAAGAGGGAAAAGGAGAAAAATGGTCAGCTTATGAAGGAAAAGATCCAAAAGAAGGATATCGTTATATTGACCATCATGTGGCTTTCCTATCTTGCTTTTAATGGAATCCTGCTGGCAGGGCATGAGCTGTGGAGAGATGAAGCCAATGTCTGGCTGATCGCCAGGGAGCTGTCAGTTCCGGAACTGTTTGCGCAGATCAGGTTTCAGGGGCATCCCTGTCTGTGGTATCTTCTGGTGATGCCATTTGCCAAGGCAGGACTTCCCTTTCAGACGATCAGCGTACTCAGTTATGTGATCATGGGGATAACGGCAGGAATATTTGTATACCGGGCACCGTTTTATCCGGTGACGAAGCTTTGCTGCTTATTCAGTCCGGTATTTTCCTATTATTATTCTGTGGTAGCGAGAAATTATTGTCTGATCGCCCTTTTTCTGGTAGTATTGGCAGTTTTTTATAAGGATCGTAAGCGGAAGCCGGTAGTCTGTGGTCTGCTGCTTGGACTTCTGGTACAGGCAGATACGATCGCACTGGCACCGGCAGGGCTGATCTCCCTGATGTGGCTGTGGGAAGCAGCATCAGAAAGTGTCCGTAAGAAACAGAAGAATGCGTTTATGCAGGCAGCAAAGGGATTATGGATTCCGCTTGCCAGTCTGATGCTGTGGATCTATGAATTCCACGGGGTGTCAGACAGTCCGGAATATCAGATGCAGGATCTGGGATTTACTTCACTGCTGACTGAAATTAAAAATTTTTCCCTTCATATTCTCTCCAGAATGACAGGAGCAGGAAAGACAGCAGATCTGCTGTTAATTTTACTTTTTCTCGCAGCAGGAATCTGGATTGGCGTGAAAAAGAAAAATTTCTTCCCTGTGATCGTGGCAGCAGGAACTTTCCTGTTTGAGGCACTGTTCAGTGTGCTGGTGTACCAGCTTCATATCTGGCATTATATCGCAATAGTATTTGCTGTGATCTGGTGCTTCTGGATCCTTCTGGAAACGGATGGAGAGAGCACTGGTCAGTCAGGAAGCACAAAAGAAGCTGCACGTATTCTGCCGGAGATTTTCCTGATCATCATCTCGATACTGATGTTTGTACAATGGAATAGTGCAGAGGAAAGCTCAAGCCTTCAGAATGCTTTATCCGGGGTATATTCCGACGGCGTAAATGCAGCGTCCTACATCAGGGAAAATGTACCGGAGGATTCACTGATCATCAGTACGGATGTATCGGAGGCATCCACAGTGATCGCTTATCTTGGGAAGAAATATCAGTTTTATTATGCGGGAAATGGAAGGATCGAAGCCTTTGCAGATTATACAGAGGAACAGAAGGGCGGGATTGAATATGCAGATCTGCTGGACTGGATCAGTGATACTTTTCCGGATAAGAAAAGCTTTTATATTTTAAAATGTGAGCAGAACTGTATCAGCAGCTTCGAACCGGGAGAAGAAAAAAGCAGGATCTGCTATGAGACAATGACAGATACAGCGAAGGGAGAAGCCTATACGCTGTATGAAATAGAAATACCATAAGTGAGAGGATCACCATGGACAGAAAATATGACAAAATTATAATCGGAGCCGGTCTGTATGGTCTGTACGCGGCGAAAAGGTGCAGTGATAAGGGTGAAAAGGTGCTGGTGCTGGAATATGACAGAGCACCCTTTCAGAGAGCAACCTATATTAATCAGGCCAGGGTGCATATGGGATATCATTATCCAAGAAGCCTTACGACAGCAGTGAAATCAGCAGGATATTTCAGACGGTTTGTAGAGGACTTTGGATTTTGCATTCATGACAGATTTGAACAGATCTATGCCACGTCAGGACGTTTTTCCTGGACGAATGCGGAGCAGTTCATGGAGTTTTGCAGGGCGGCAGGGATCAGGTGTGAGGAAGTAGCGGTTTCCAAGTATTTTCAGACAGGAATGTGCGATGGAGCCTTCCTGACAGAGGAGTATACTTATGATGCCGGGATTCTTCAGAAATATTATGAAGAGCAGCTTTCTGACAGGAATAACGTAACGTTTCTGTTTGAGGCAAGGCTGAAAAAGATCCTCCGGAAAAATGACGTGTTCGAGGTATGGATGTGCGATGATATATACTTTGAGGCTCCTTTTGTACTGAATGCCACGTATGCATCTGTTAACCAGATCATTGAGAAGACGGAAGGGATTGACCAGGAGAAGTTTAAAATAAAGTATGAGCTGTGTGAGATCATTCTGTGCGAGCCCGGTGATACACTGAGAGGAACGGGTATTACCGTTATGGATGGACCGTTTTTTTCCATTATGCCGTTTGGGAAAACCGGGCTGCATTCACTGACCAGTGTGACCTTTACGCCGCATGTGACAAGCTATGAAGAGCTGCCGACATTCCAGTGTCAGAGGGAAAGTGAGGATGGCAGACCGGAATGCAGGCCGGAGGCACTTGGCAACTGCAATACCTGTATCCATAAGCCGGACAGCGCATGGCCGTATATGTCGCATCTGGCAGATAAGTATCTGAAACCGGAATATGCCTATACTTATAAGGAATCTCTGTATTCCATGAAGCCGATCCTGAAGTCATCGGAGGTAGACGATTCCAGACCGACAGCAATCCGGGTACTCAGTGAGAGTCCGGTCTTTATCAGCGTGCTGTCAGGAAAGATCAATACCGTATACGATCTGGATGCGTATTTATAAAAAGACAAAGCGAGGAAATGAATGTGACGGGAAACAGTAAAAAAGAAAAAAAGTTTATTTCTCTGGTTGTGTATCTGCATAATGTGGAAGAATATATCCGCTTTTTCATGCGTTCTATTATTCCGGTATTTGAGGACAACTTTGAAAAGTTTGAGATCGTATGTGTAGATGATGGCTGTACAGATGGAACAATAGAGAAATTAAAAGGCTTTCTGGAGGAAAACCAGGTGAATGCCATGGTCAATATCATCCATATGAGCTATTTCCAGGGGATCGAGAGTGCCATGAATGCAGGCCGGGATCTTGCTATTGGTGATTTCGTGTATGAATTTGACGATGTATTCATGGATTATGATCCGGATATGCTGATCCGGGTGTATGAAAAGCTTCTTGAAGGAAATGATATTGTGGCTGCCAGCAGTAAGGGGAAAATGCGGCTGACATCACGGATCTTTTATTCCCTGTACAATATGACAAGCAGGGGTGGCGGCAGGATCGGACCGGAAACCTTCCGTATTATTTCGAGAAGGGCAATTAACCGGATCAAGTCGATAGGACAGTATATTCCATACCGGAAGGCTGTATACAGTAACTGTGGACTGAATGTGGCAACCATGTATTATGAGAGCAGGGATGAGAAGGCAAGGATCACGAATGAGACGGTAGCCTCAGAAAGAACATCACTGGCACTGGATTCCTTTATCTATTTTACTAATGTGTTGGAGAGAGTTTCTATGGTCATCTGCTGCGCCTTTCTGGTATTTACTGTAGCCATGGGGATTTATCTGGTGTCGGATCTGTTTAATTCCCATAAGCCGGTAGAAGGCTGGCTGTCAACGATGGGCTTTCTGGCACTTGGATTCTTTGGCGTATTTGCACTGCTGACCATTATTCTGAAGTATCTGTCAGTACTGCTGAATCTGATTTATAAGCACCAGAGATATCTGGTTTCTGATATCGAGAAAATTGCAAGGAAATAAGGAAAATACGATGAAAAGAGAAGTAAACAGCATCAATCTGCTTTTTCCGGTCCTGAACGAAAGACTGCGGCTGCAGAAAGGGATTGAGACAACCATAGCCTATGTCAGGGAACAGGTGAAAATTCCCTGTAAGCTGACCATACTGGATAACGGATCAGAGGATGAAACCCCAGAGATTGGAAAGAAACTGGAAGAAGCTTATCCGGAAGTAACCTATGTCAGAGTAGGGGAGAGAGGTGTTGGCGTAGCATTCCGGAAGGGAATCGAGCTGAATGACTGCGATATTGTGGGATATATGGATATTGATCTTTCCACAGATCTGAAATATCTGGGAAAAACGATAGAAATGTTTCAGCAGGATCCGGAGCTTCAGTATGTAAATGGGACAAGATTCAGTAAAGAATCTGATACCAAAGGGAGAAAATGGTACAGGAAGATCACCTCTATGGGGCTGGTGTTTCTGCTGAAGACAATATTTCATATGAAGGCAACAGATGCTCTCTGTGGATTTACCTTCTTAAGGAAGGAAGAAGCAGAGCAGCTGGTTGCAGAGAGCAGTCAGGACAATGGCTGGTTTTATACGGTAGAATTTCTGCTCAGAGCAGAACGGGATGGTATGAAGATCTGTGACATGCCGGTAGAATGGCAGGAAGATTATAATACCACGGTAAAGGTCTTCAAAACAATTAAAAACTATATCATACAGATCCAAAGATTACGAAAGGCATTGAAGTCAGAAAAGAAAGGGGCATAAAAATGCTGAAAAGAATTGATTTATCCAGGGATTTTCAGAAGCATAAAGAGGAATATTTAAAGGCGATTGAGGCTGTCTGTGAGGAAACAGCCTTTTCCGGTGGGAAATATGCAGATCAGTTTGACCGGGAGTTTGCGGAATATGTGGGAGTTCCTTACGCAGCGGGTGTCAATAATGGTACCAGCGCCCTGCATTGTGCAATGGCAGCACTTGGTGTAGGACCGGGGGATGAAGTGATTGTTCCTGCAAATACCTACATTGCAACGGCCTGGGGTGTCAGCTACACAGGAGCAACACCGGTATTTGTGGACTGTACGGCAGATACCTGGGAGATCGATCCGGATAAGATCGAAGAAAAGATCACAGATAAGACAAAGGGGATCATCGGAGTCCATTTATATGGACAGCCTTTTGAATTCAGCAAAGTGAAAGAAATTGCAGACAGACACGGATTATTTGTTGTGGAGGACTGCGCACAGGCACATGGAGCTGGTTATGAAGGAAGAATGGCAGGAAGCCTTGGCGATATTGGCTGCTTTTCCTTTTATCCCGGCAAAAATCTGTATGCTTTTGGGGAAGGCGGCAGTGTGACCTGCAAAACACAGGAGCATTTTGACACAGTTACAACCATGAAAAATCAGGGGTGTCATGTGAGGTATTATCATGACATGATCGGTTATAATTACCGTCTGGAGGGGATCCAGGGGGCAGTTTTGAGTGTGAGCCTGAAATACCTGCCGGAATGGACGGCGCGAAGACGTGAGATCGGGAAACAGTATTTAAGAGAGATGCATAATCCCCTGATTACTCAGCAGGCACATCCGGATAATACAGATCCGGTATTCCATCTGTTTGTCATCCAGGTGGAGAACCCGGAGCACTTCCTGGCCTATATGCAGGAAAAGGGAATGGAGTGTAACAGACACTATCCGGTTCCCTGTCATCTGCAGAAGGCCTATGCTTCACTGGGATATCATGAGGGAGACTGCCCGAATGCTGAAAAACTGGCAAAACACTGCGTAACCCTGCCTCTTTTCCCTGAGATGACAGCGGACGAGGTACAGCTGGTAATAGATGCCTGCAATGATTATACAGGCGAGTAAAGGAAAGCTTTAGCATGAAGAAACAGGAAAAAAATACAGCACTGGAGCTGGAGGCATTTGTTAAGGAAAAAGGAGTACAGTTTGGAAAATTTGTTTCTGGATGGCTGACACCGAAACGGTTATTCTGGTTTTTACTGGTCGTTTATCTGCTCAGTCTGGTTCCGCTGCTCTGGATCGGATTTTATAATTATCCAAGTGCAGATGATTACTCGATTGGAAGCGATTGCAGACAGGCATTTGTAAATACCCATTCCCTGCTGGCGACAGTCTGGGCCGGAATCGTGCGTGCAGCGGATGACTGGCTGAACTGGATGGGTTATTTCACCTCGAATTTTCTCATGGCATTGCCCCCCAATACCTTTGGGGAAAGGGCATATGTGTGGACCAGTGTGATCATGATCGGGGCACTCAGTCTTTCTACAGCGTATTTACTGAAGGTGATCTTCTGCAGGGTATTTCATGCTGATAAGTATCTGGCAGGCTCAGTGATACTGTTGATGCTGTTTATCACGGTGCAGCGTATGCAGGGCAGGGTGGAGGCCTTTTACTGGTACAGCGGTGCTGCTAATTATATTCTGGTGCATAGCTTCTGTATGTGGTTTTATGGACTGCTGATCTCAGCTATTTATGATACGGGAAAGAAACGGATCGTAAAGCTGGTGGGAGCATCTGTTCTCGGATTCCTGGTGGGAGGTGGCAACCAGATGACGGCTCTGAACGGGGCAGTTGTGCTTCTGACAGTGATTCTGTGTGTCAGCCTGCAGAAGAAATGGAGGGCTTGCAGAGCTTTCTGGTGGCCCATAGGACTGTATTATCTGGGCTTTCTCTTAAATGTGGCGGCTCCTGGTAACTGGGTACGGGCAGCAGATGCCACAGGGATGAATCCGGTAAAAGCCATTTTTGTATCCTTTTATTATGCATTTGATTACTGTATCAATGAATGGTCCGGCTGGCCGGTGCTTTTTCTGGTACTGATTTTGATACCTTTGTTTTATGATATGGCGGGAAAAACAGATTTTTCTTTTCCCTGTCCGCTAGGTGTGATAGCCTTTGGGTTCTGTCTTGTGGCAGCGATGATGACACCGCCTCTGTTTGCAGTAGGGAGTATGGAAGCACAGAGACTGCAGGCGCTGACTTATACGATGTATATTCTGGTGGTGACACTGGGAACCGGATATGCAGCCGGATGGTTCCGGAAAAAATTGGATCAAAAAAACCAGAATCAGCAGTTTTCCGGGAATATAGCAATGTATATTCTTTTCTGTCTGCTGTTTTTTGCGTTTGCTTCGGCTCTCGCGGTTATACCAACACCCCACTATTTTACTTTTTCTTCAGCTATTACAGATCTTGCAAACGGATCAGCAAGAGCTTATGGAGAGGCCAGAAAGGAACGTATTGCGGTCTATGAAAGCGGAGAAAGGGATGTGGTGGTAAAGGAACTGCCGGCGCAGCCAGAGCTTCTGTATTTTTCTGATATCCAGGAGGATCCAGAGTTCTGGGAGAATAAAGGGATGTGTAAGTTTTATGGGTTTGATTCTGTAAGAATTAATTAGAGGATGGAATAGAGTTGCAATACTGGGCATGTAGATACAAAAAATATATAATGATTTTGTTTTCAATTGTTTTTCTTACGATATATTTGGGGTGGAGTGGCAGCAAGGTAACAGAAAAGTCAATCGTAGGAATGCAATTAATAACAAATGATGAACTGAGAGAGAAACTTGCCGGAAAAACGAAAGAAAACAGTCGTCCAGTTTTGATGTATGAAGAAATGAGTTGTGCTTATGATGCTGAAAAAAATACGTTTTTTATACCTCAGAATTTAGATACAAATGTATATGAAGGAAAATTATATACTGAAAAGGGTAAATGGAAACTTTTTTTGCTTGAGGATGATATGCAGAAAAATAAACAGCAGGCAATTGAGAGTGGATTGGCATTTACCTTATATTTAATTGGAAAAGAGAGTTATTATGAATGTCAGGTTACTTTTACAGGGGCGCCTATTCTTATAATCCAGACGGTAGAGGAAGAAAACCGTCAGGTAGATCATAATGGAAGAATTATTTATCATGGCGAAGTGAGCCTCGTGGATCCATACCGGAGTGCGGCAACAGTAGTGAAGGAAGCGTGTTCTTATCATATAAGAGGAGGCTCTTCAGAATCTTATGAAAAGTCTAATTATAAATTGGAATTGAATGGAAAGAAAAGCCTTCTTGGAATGCAAAAGGATGATGATTGGGTATTAAATTCACTTTATGATGATGCAGGTCTGGTACACAATAAGGTGAGCTTGGAATTGTGGAAGAGACTTGCAAAAAATAACTTTGTAGCAAATGATGAGGGAATTGAAGGAGAATATGTGGAGGTATTTCTGGATCAGGAATACAGAGGGGTATATTTACTAATGGAATCACCAGATAAAAAAAGCTTATCCCTTGATAATCAGGATAAATTATATAAGTGTCGGGCAGATCGTATTCCGGAGGAACATAATTATACGAATGAATACACAGATGATATGAGACCAATATTTTTATTAAAATATCCCAATGAAGATATTCCCCAAAACTGGATACCTTTGAAAAACTGGGTAAATGTTTTTTTAAAAGGAGAAGGAGACACAGAACAGGCAGAAAATCTTTTGAATATGGAAAATGCAATTGACTATAATCTATTCTGCCTCATAATTGGTGGAATGGATAATTTACGAAAGAATGTGTTTTTTGTTGCAGAGCTACAGGAGGATGGAGACTATAAATTTAAAAAGATACCATGGGATATGAATGCAACGTTTGGTAACCCGTGGGTAGATTATGAAGAATATAACTATACACTGTATGATCCTGAATACTATCAGAACGTTAGGGACTGGCCTACAGATACGGAAATACTTTATTATCTTGAACCAGAGAGAATATCGGAAGAACTGTATGAACGGTGGTGTGAAATCAGGGAAGAAGGCGTTGTTACAGAAGATGTTTTGGATAGCATGTTTGATAAGGAGTATACTTATTTATATTTGTCTGGGATGTATAAAAGGAATTATGAATGCTGGCCTGATGGAATGTCGGCCTGGCGGGATGAGTATGTATATGAATATGTTAGTAAACGTGTGACCTTTTTGGATTGGTATTTTGAAGATTTGTACAAGAGTAATACAACAAGGAAAATTTTTAATGGTGTGGATTATACAGAGGAATTTGATCCTAAGTATTATTGGGATAGGAATTATGATGTGCTTTCAGAATTATTTTCATATGATAGTACTGTTTTACTGGAGCACTATGCGCTGTATGGAAAAGAATTCGGACTTCAGGGGAGAAAGGAAGCAGGTGAATGGAATATCGGCATGAATTAAAATTTCTGGTTTCTGAAAAGGAAATTCAGTTAATGGCGCATCGCTTGAAATCTGTCATGAAAATGGATGCACATCAAATAGGGAATTCTTATATGATACGAAGCCTGTATTTTGATGACATAAATGACAGCTGTAAGAGAGAAAATGAGGACGGAATAGACAATAGAAGAAAATTTCGAATTCGCTTATATGATGGTAACGTTTCTGTTCTTCATTTAGAAAAAAAAGAGAAGCATAGAGGTATGACAAAAAAAACAGCTGTAGATATTGCACAGACAATTTGTAAAGACTATATGTATAAGAAAATACCGGTATATGATACGAATATAACGGAACTGGAAAAGGAATTATATAGTCAGGCAGTGATGAACAGAATGTTGCCAAAGTGTATTGTTGAGTATGAACGTACAGCTTTTGTGGATAAGAGAGGAAACGTCAGAATCACTTTTGACAGAAATATCAGTGGAAGTGACAGGATAGAAGATTTTCTGGATAAGACGATATATAAGACTCCGGTATTGCCAGAGGGACAGCACATATTGGAGATAAAGTATGATGAGTTTTTACCACAGTATCTGGCAGAACTATTGGAAATAGGAACATTGCAACAAACATCATTTTCAAAATATTATTATGTACGGGAAATTTTAGATTAAAATCTGAGGAGGAAATAGTGTGAGTACAAAGGATGTTATTAAAAAATCGGTTTTAGAAGGGTTTTCCTATGCGGATATTTCTACTACTAAAATCATGGTTACACTGCTGATAACATTTGCTATTGGAGTATATATCTTTCTGGTATATAAGCTGGTGACCAAAAGCGCTTTTTATTTCAAAAATTTCAATATTTCTATGGCTATTATTTCAGTGGTAACGGCAGGAATTATCCTTGCAATGCAGTCCAGTATTGTAATTTCACTTGGTATGGTAGGTGCTTTATCAATTGTTAGATTTAGAACAGCAATTAAGGATCCTATGGATCTTCTGTTTCTGTTCTGGTCGATAGGGACAGGCATCATTTGTGGAGCGGGACTTTACAAAATTGCAATTATTCTTGCAATACTGGTTACAATTGGAATCCTGATTTTGGACATGATTCCTTTAAAAACAAGTGCTTATTTGCTGATTGTGAATGGGGATGGCGGATGCAGCGAGGGGAAAATTTCGGATATTGCTGCGAAATATGGGAAGCTGAGACTGCGTTCAAAGAATGTAAATAAAAATGGAATCGACATGATATTTGAAATCAGATTCAAAGGAAATGATAAAGGGATTATAGAGGAACTCATGAAAGTTGAGGGGATACAAAATGTTTCCCTGCTTGTTCATGACGGAGAAGTGAAAAATTAGAAAATCAAAGGCTCTTTTTAGGAAGTTAGTATGCGGTCACATAGACAGTAATTGAGAATTATGTTACAATCAATATAATTGATTAATCGGAAAGGTATAGGTATAGCATGAAGAAAGCACTGATCATT
>ERZ1026772.511-NODE-511-length-28483-cov-11.153229_pt1 | contig 28483 bp, 27 predicted proteins | sample MGYA00380124_ERZ1026772 | MGnify/ENA primary metagenome ERZ1026772 (study PRJEB33269, sample SAMEA4719760) | human gut metagenome | biome: human-associated habitat; feature: organic feature; material: feces | place: Cameroon | collected 2013-10 ...
GGCTCATGGGCGACAATGTATTTGTCTATGCTATGGATCAGCGCAAGAGCGACAATACAGCCGTTCATGCTGCTATTCAGAAGTTTGAACCTACGGAGAAATATACCCAGACCCGTGAGGAATGGGAGGAAAACGAAACAAAGGATGGAGAATCTAAAGGTACGTTTAAGAAGATAGATGTCAAGATACCGACAGGCGAGATAAAAGCCCGCAACATCGTTTTTTGTCGTACACCCGAAGACGCATTGAGCGTTTACTATGCTATGCGCTCCTTGCGTATCGACAAGGCAGAAGACCAACACTTTCAAGACTTTTGTTGGTATCATGTGGCTTTCTCCTTTGGACGGAGAAATTTCTGGTACATAGAACGTGGCGAATGGAAGCAAGAGAAACTTGACTTTAGCGGTGTGCAATATCAGAAGATGAACCGCTTTGCCGAGCGTGTGATTATTCTTTATCCGAATGATATAGCCTCGCAGCGTGATTGTGGAGCGATAGCCACAAAGTTCAGCTCATTGTATTATGCCATGTTGCCTGAAGGCTTTCGCTCACGTTATTGTCGTCGCTGGCAATGGCTCTACGGATGCTCACCACGAAGCGTGCGCGACTATCTGCTGACATATACCATGAACGCAGAAGAGAATTTTCAGTTCGATCACGATGTGCGTCTACCGCTTTACTCCAGTTTGCGAGGAGCGAGCAACACAGAACCTTTCGATATAGAGTGGCCCCGTGACCCTCGCAGCGGCAAGCCGAAGCCGCCTACATGCAAGGTGTCGCCTACAAGATTATGGGTGTTTATGACGGCACACGGCTATTACCGCATGACGGACCCCGAGAGCACCGACCTTGTAGGACAGTATATCCACTTGGATAAATGCTTCGTGGAGTATATCGATGCAAAGAGTATTATCCAGGCAGCAAAGACGCTGCTGTTGAATTATACAAAACAGGCTTGGCGACACAACGACATCGAGCAACGTCTGATGTCGGATTGCGCCAACATGATAGACAAGACCTTTACGGAGAAGTCAGCCGGTGGTTTGCAGAGCATGGTGATAAACTTCGCCGATGCGTTCGATGCCAAGACGGAGTATTTCTACTTTAATAATGTGGCATTGAAGATAACACCCGACACCATCCGCACCGTGTCTTACGACGACATCAACTTCTTCATCCCCTCGCTCGCCAAGAAGCCGTATGACTTCACGATGAGAGCCTTCAAGACACCGTTCGTCATAACCGAGCGTCAGGAATACCGCGACCGACTGGAAGCGATAAACAAGAAGGAACAGATGCGAAACGAGGACGGGTCGCCGGTGTTCTCCACTTTCGAGATAGGGCAGCTTAAAGCCGACCTTGAAGAATGGGCTCAGACGTACCGTTGGGATGTAAACTGGCAAGGACAGCGAGAGAGCGATTTATGGCCGATATTGCGTATTGTGCGCGGTTGCTCAAATGTCCTTTGGGAGCAGGAGCAGGAAGCACAACGCAACAAGAAGAAACTGACGGATGAAGAGCAAGCCATAATAGGTGCGCATTTTGTCAACATGATTTCAGCCATTGGTCGTTTATGTTACCGCTCCGACAAAGGCATGGTACCTATCTGTCCCTACTTCCTCGAAGATGATATTCCCGACGAGAAGCAGGCTACCGGAGGTTCGGGCAAGTCAATCATTGTGAAACTGGTAATTGGCAGTGCTGTGAACGTGCTCGACGTGGATATGAAACGTATGGAGCATATTGCTGATGCAAGGTTTGTGTTAGGCAAGATACTCACCGAGCCGTTCAAGTACAGAGTTCTACACTGGGAAGACAAGCAAAAAGGGTTCCCAATGAAGTACTTCTATAATATGGTGACTACAGGACTGACGGTTGAAAAGAAAAGCGTAGACCAGGAGACAATTCCACTAAAGGATGCCCCTAAACACGTTATTACATGCAACTATCCGTTGTCGGATGATGACGACTCAACCGTAGGACGTTTTCCGCTTGTTAGTTTCTCCAACCGTTTTGCACGAGCCAATCCGCAGAAGCGCAAAGCAGCCCGACTGATGTCGGCATTGATGAAGAACTTCAGTGACAAGCCGGAAGAGATAGACGACACTGACCGCAATCAAGCCATCTACATCTGCGCCTTAGCTGTGCAGTTCCTGATGCGCTACCACACCTTCGCCATTGCACCGCAAGGCAACGTGCGTCGCCGTCAGATGGTTCAGAAGCTCACCGAGAGCATTGTCCGCTACTTCGAGTGGTTCTTCTCTCGTAACGAGGTTTATGGAGTACCTATCTGTACCGACGATATGTTCAATGAGTTTATGCGCGACTGGGCAGATGCCTCTGAGGGCAAGTCGAAGGAGTATAGCCGTGCCACCTTCAAGAAGAAGATATACGACTATTGCGAGAACATGTCGATAACGTGCAACCCCAAGCATCTCTTCGAGAACGAGAGCGACAAGCAGCGCAAGTGCTTCAAGCTTCAGGCGTGGGTGACGCAGGAATACTTCACTGGCCGTGAGTGGGAGAACGACAACACCATCGAGCCGAAGTTCATCCGCTATATGCAGACTTCAAAGCATGTGTTCTTCTTCTACCGTCCCGGCAAGGATGCGATACCGAAGGACTACCGCGAGCTCAAGCGCTTAGCAAAGCAATATGCCGAGCAGCCCGATCCGCTGCCTTACCGCGACGATGATGGTAACATCATCACGCTTACGGACGAGGAGAAGGAACGTTGGGAGAACAACAAGACACGCAAGCAGGGCAGACGCATGGCTTCACCTGCGGCAGCTACAACTGCCACGGCTGTTGCGTCGGATGTTAAGGAGGGAGATATGCCGTTCTGATGTAGTATTAAATATTTAAAACAAAAATTTATGATAGCACGTGAAACCTTAGAAAAATTAAACGTCTGGGATATTCTTGTCCGTGTTTCTGTCGAAAAAGACAGTATTGAAGACGAAGCAATGCTGCTTGTCGTTAAGTGTGGAAAGAATCGGTTTAAGCCCTTCGGAGAATTTCAGTTTAACTTGCGCTGTGCTCTAACTCTACCTTTAGACACATTTAGGTTATTCAGAGAAAACTATTTGCTCTATGATTATGTTCCAGGTTGGGAGGAAGATTATTCTGCTGATGAAGATGATTTGGAAAACAAGTCGTATTATTCATTTCGTAGAGCGACTTTAGTGGAAAGATGTCTATTTGCCCACGAACTTAGAGAACAATATGGAGTAGCGGAGCAAACCGACACCTGTGTTCGAGCTATGAATATTCCCTCTGATATTGTCAATCTTGACAAGGATTGGCTTTTCGGAGGTAACAAAGATTTTCCAAATACGCCTTTTGTTGTAGACGTAAAACATAAGGGACTGGAGTAATTTGTGTAATGTATATGTAGAAATTTTAAACAAATATAGATTATGGAATTATATCGTTATATGTCTTCTTTTGAGATAGCTAAATTGTTTCATCGAGAGACATTAAAGAACACTACCGATTATAGCAAGAAACGTGGTACAGCAAGCACGGCAAAAGGGTTCTGTTTTGGCATTGGTGGCATGGAACAGGCTAAAAAGGATTTTCGTCGATTAAAGGGAATTGTTTGTCCTGATGTTTTGTTGGTATTCACACCTAAAAACATTGATAAGTTTACGCCATGTAAAGGTTGCTATATAGACTATGATAAGATTGATGCAGAAGGAAAATCTATCATAGAATATCCCATAGGAACAGAACCCTGCAAGTACTTCGATGAATATTGCACCGAGAGCTATTCTATCGAAGATATTGAACAAATAGAGCGTTTAGAAGTGAGAATACCTTCTAAAGCAAAATTCAAATAAAATAATACGCTATGCGAACATTCACCCCCCCAGATGCGAAAACTGCATTTCATACGACCACATAAAGTGCAGTTGTAGAGAGCAGAGTTCTCCTCTGTTCGGCGGCAACATCAGTCCGCTGCACCTCGCTTGCAGCAGTTTTGTAAGTCTATCAAAAGTGTATGCACCGAAGAACCGTGTGAAGAAATGGTACAAGGTGCGAACGATGGACGACATGAGCGACAGCAGGGCGAGATTGATATAAACTTCTTAAATGTAAAGATATGATTTATGTAGATATCGAAAAGCTCGAAAGTTTTAGGCATCAATGTGACTTGGATTTTAGCGGTCCTAAATATTATGGACAAGCTCTTCAAAACTCCAAACGAAGACCTAAAAAACGGAGATCTAAAACAAATAAACATAAATAATTAACAATTAAACAATAAATAAAATGGCAAGTTACAACGGCAACATCGACCTGCTCTCTCTTAACGGTGCGCAGGTGTTCAAGGGTATTGACAAGAACAATCCCGAGCGAGTGTATGTCTGCGTTCCGGCAGACTTGAATGAAATCAAAGTGGAGCAGCATCCACAGAACCCCGACCGCACACTGGCAAAGATGCGTGTAAACATCTGGCCCCTGAACGAGAACTACAAAAACACAGTGCGTCGTTCGGCAATGGAGCGTGGTGACACAAACGTTACTGTTCCAACACACGAAATGCAGATTTCCTTCTCTGTAGATTTCGTTAAGGTAGCGGTAAAGAAATACCCTAAGCTCGTGGAGCAGGTGAAGGATGCGAACAAGGATCGTGACCCAGATATTGTGAACCAAGCCCCAACCGACGAGAACACTCACCTCTTTAAGGCTATCCGTCAGCGTCTGAACAAGCGTCTGGCTATGCTCTATCAGCCACAGCCCACGCAGCAAGTTTCACCTTACGCCACACCGAATGTAGGCGTGGCGGGCGCAGCCACCGGCTATGTGGCACCGGCAGAAGCAAGCGGCGTAGACCTCGGCGGTTATAATCCAGCAGAAGGCGAGGATTTGCCGTTCTAAGAGTTTTGAATTTTGAGTTTTGAGTTTTGAATTGTCGCCTTTGGCGATTAGGAACTGTTCAATGTTGATTTGAGAATTGTTAATTCAAGACTCAAAAACTCAAAATCGCCAATGGCAATAATTCAAAACTCAAAAATGAATAACTCAAAATCGGAGCAGCCGATAATTCAAAACTCAAAACTTAAAACTCAAAACTTATGAAGTTACAAGCTCAATCATCCCGCGCCCTTCACGCTGCCCTCAACAAGTCGGCAAAGTGTATCGGCTCGAAGAACACAATAGCCATTCTTGACAATGTGCTGCTGACACGCAACGAAGGCGGTCAGTTCTTCCTTACATCATCCACCACCGAAGCGCAGCTCACTATCCCTGCGCCCCTCACATTGTGCGGCGGCAAGTACGACAAGCCGATAGTGTTGCCCATCAAGATGCTCAGTTCGCTGTTAGGCACGCTACCCGATTGCGTTGTCACGCTCGACATAGTAGATGACGGTCAGACGTTCACCGTAGAGTATTGCACCGGCAGTGGCGACAGCGTTAAGTCGGGCAAGGCAAGCATGGTGTATTTCTCTGGCGAGGACTATCCGCAGATGGTGCTGCCCAATAGTGAGAAATCGACAATCATCTGCCTACCCGGTCAGCTGTTCCGTTCCGTTATAGACACCGCCGACAAGTTCGTGCAGATAGACGAGCTTCGCCCTACGCTATCCAGTCTGTGTGTAGACATTGCCGACGACCGTTCTGAAGTAATCTTTGCTGCTACCGACGGACATATCCTCACCAAGATAACGTATAACAACGACCCGCAGAAGGGAGGTAGCGACTTCTTCCGTAAAGGCGAGCCTTGCAAGACGCTTATCCACCGCAACTACTTCCGCACGCTATCTGCCTTCGACGGATGCGAAGACATCAGTATCGAGAACGACGGCCACACCATACGCTTCTCGTCGGGCGACACCGAACTTATCTGCAAGCACATGGAAGGCAGATACCCTAATTATGGCAGCGTGATACCGAAGTCAAACCCTTACTTCGTTGTCTTCAACAAGAAGGAAATGATAGACATTCTGCGTCGTGTTAGTCTGTTCTCAAGCAGCGCAAGCAATCTGGTAAAGGTGGAGAAGAACGGAATGTTCATCAACGTATCTGCAAGCGATGTAGACTTTGCCATGTCGGGCGAAGATCAGGTGCTTATATCTAACGCAGAGTGCCCCGACGGTTTCCGCATTGGATTGAAGTCGTCGGCTTTTCAGGCCTGCATCAACTCCATTCCTTCAGACGCAATCCGTATGCAGTTGCTTGATTCTACGCACGCCGTAGTGCTCACCGCCGATACCCCTGCGCCTAAAGTAATGACGCTTGTGATGCCGATGGTGCTTGATAATTAATTAATAACTAATAACTAATAATTAAATGGACGATACTCTACTATTCATACCGCCTTGCTGCGTAGACACAAAACTGCCCAAGGCTGTCAATCAGGCGCCACACCGTCAGCTTACGTTCTACACGCATGGCGATGTGACAGTGGAGAAATTCTACAAGGCAGTGAGCCACCTCGTGATTGACCCTCACGTTATGGTGCTCACAATGCCTTGCCCCAAACTGGAGACGTTTCTGCTCCTGGAGCAGTGCTTTGAACGGGGATGGATAACCCACCTCATACTCTCCACCGTTTACTCATGCGACTCTTTGCTGCATAAGCATCTGGGCGAATACGTCGACCGCATCATCTATGCACAGAGCGACAACGTGAGCTATTACAGTAGTCATATGGTGCTCTACAACAAAGACCGCGCCCTGACACTCGACGGACCTATGTTCGACCGTCCGCAAACCGAGGCTGCTCTCGTGTCCTACACCCTCGTGTTCCACCCCTCACATCTTCTTAACTCAACAAACGATTGGGGCAACTCTTTGCGAAACATCCTCTTCCCTGACGTTCTGCGTCAGCGTAAGAAACTATTTGCAGGAGGCGTGAAACTGATAAAAGATAAGGAAATAGACAGGTTCATACACCTTGAGTTTCCTCCATTTAAAGAAGAATAACAATGAACCCAATCACACAATCCTACACTGAGCTGCGCCGATTTGTGGAAAAATGGCAGTGGAACGACCCACGCACAGGACAGCGAGTCACGGGCTTCAATCCGCCGCAGACAGCCAGAAACGTGCAGCGTATGCCGTTCTACATCAAGTTCCTCACCAAGACAGGACACGTAGACACGGGCACATGCGTCTGCCTCGCCGTAGACACCGACCGTCATCAGCGCAAGGTGCAGTTCGTGGAGAGTGGCGAGATAAGAGTTGTCAATGATATACTTGTACTGGAAGTAGACGGAACGAGGTTTATAACACATTAACCGTTTCTTTATTATTGTATGTACTACACGTTAAAGTATAGTTTTTGATAATAAGTTTTTTCACAAGAAAGTCACGTTTTTTTTATCATGTACTTATATCTATTTCCCTCTTGGTTCGCGAGAATAGAGAGGTTTTCATCGCAATGATTTAAACCAAAATATTATGTTTTTCAATAGATCCAACAAAAAGAAAATAAAGGAGCTTCGAGATTTGTCAGCCACTTTCGGCATTCTCGACCAGTTTGAACGCCGTGGTATCATCCATTGGCAACGTAAAGACAAGGTTCTTCTTATCGAGGAAGTCCTTGCAAAACTGAAGTTGGCGGAAGGTCGCGATGGATTTGCTCACTTCCTCCTACAGGTATCGTTATGGCAGAACAACCGACTCTTTGCGGAAGCCTACGAAGCTCATCGTCTGAAGATAGAAACCGAGGCCGTACGTAAGGCGCAGGCTCAGTTCGCGATGCTGACGAAAGCCGACCTTCAGCGCATCCGCCAACAAGCACGTGAGGATATGAAGCCCATACCGCCCGAACAGCTCGACTGTATCAAGGAGTTCGACATCCTCATCGTTCGTGCCAGTGCGCCGTCGGCCGAGCAAGCCACGAAGGAGAACGGGCAACTGCTTGCCGTGGGACATTTCGACGGACAGGGAATAGAAATGGCGATGTACGACGATGTGAAATATAATCTGTTTAAAGCGTAAGAGAATGATTAGACTTTCGTTAGACCGCCACGATTTGCTTCATGCCATTGAAGGTTTTGTGTACGGATCTCATTTGCGTCAGCATGTTTGGGAAAATATAGTATATGCGTCGATACCGCAGATGTCGGTAGAGGATATGAATTTTCTCTGGTTCTTCCTGCGGCGTGATATATTCGGGTCTTATTTTAGAGAAAAAGAAGGCTTGGTACAAACACGTTTCGGTTATTACGACTTCATGCACGTTCTTGCGGCACTGCATTGCGGTAACAGATACAAGGTGACGCTTAGAACAAAGGAGAGAGAGGAAACGCAACACTATCTATGCTACAGATTTGATGGTTGCTACCGCCCTCTGCATTCTTATCAGCGCAGCAAAAACGAGGGGCGTGTCCGTTTAGAAAAGAAGGTTGAGCCGTTTGACCTCTTTATTCCCGACGAGAGTATAAGCATTGCTGTAAAAGTCAGGAATAAAGCGAACGTGTTCGTAGAGGTAGATAAAGAGAAGGAATCTTGGTGGAAAGACCTTAATATTTACGACGACTTCCGCCGGAGGTTTGGTCTAACGGTAGAGAAGTGCAACTTTTAATAATTAAAACAAAAACGAATGATAGCAAATATATTCTTGGGCGCACTGATAGCAGCACTTGCTGCGTTGGCTCTCGGAGTTGCAGTTTTCATATTTTGCGCTCTTACAAGTACAATTAAGGAAGATGACGAATAGCATACCATATTCGGCTCTGAATGGTGGCCGATTTGAGTTGTTGATAACAATTTAATCAAGGAATGAAGAAAAACAATAACAGAACACAGGTCAATGCCGTGCAGCGTTTCAAGGATGCTTGCAACGACATCGCCGAAGCCGTAAACAAGCAGTTGTTTGACGGCTCGCGCAAGTGGTATTGGATAGGTGACGATGTTGGCGGTGCGTGTGACTATGAGGAAGCGGATATTCTGAATCCTGACGACATGGTGCGCATCATCGAGAACCGGACCACCTACGACGAATACGCCGAGTGGCGAGACGCAAATCTTGACCATGCGCAGTATATCAATTTGAAGTCGTGGCTCATGGGAGCACGGCACGAAATGTTTAATAAAGACAACGATTATGAAGACGAGACAAGCGAAAAAGATACTTAAAGCGAGTTTTACGTATTGGCGTTATTTGGGTATGAAAGGACGATTGAAAGATTTTCGTCCGCTACCGTATTGGTCTTGCGACTTTTTTAATGCGCCAAATTGGGACGCTAAGGCTTACAAAGAACGCTTAAACCCACGTTTTCGCGAAGCCCTACGGGTTACACACGGGTTTGGTAGAACAGTTTGTAAAGTAGCGTGGGGAAACTCTATTTTCTGTTAGAAAAAAAACTTTTGAATAATTCATCGGATAAAACAATTTGTTTCAAATTCATTGGCATTGTTCCTTGGCGAAGGATATGGTTTGAAAGTAAGGGCAGTCGTTGCGAAACGGCTGCCTTTTTATCTTCCACTCGGCCTCACAAACCATCCACCGCCACCACGGAACAATTTATATCCAAGATACAGCGTGTCGAAGGCATCAGTAAAGTCGGTGCGCTGCTGGAGAGGCAGTGTCTCTTCGCTCTCGGGTTTCTTTTCGCCTGACTTGTCCTTATGGAATCCTTTGTACGAGATTTGCACTTCGCAGAGCTGCATGGCAATGATAAGGTCGGGGTTGTTCACCTGATTTATGCGGATGGCAGGGTAGGAGAGGTGAGCCAAGCCGTCGTTGATAATCTTGTGTTTCACCTCGTGCTTTTCAGGTGCGCCCATGTCTATTGCCGTCACGTTCCAGCCTCGCTTTTCCAGTTCGGCTATCACGGTCATGTAGAAACGTTCGTCTGACGAAGCATACGAGGCACCCTGCTTGGCTGTGGAATCGTAGAAATACGTCACGTCGCGGTTGATGGCTCGCTTGGGAGCGTAATAGTCGGAGAAGTCGGCAATCAGTTCACGCAGTTTGCGCTCGTTCTTCACATAGAAACTCTTTATCACGTTCAGGCACTCCATGCCGTCGCGCTCGTAGCCTTGGCCAACAACAAGCGTGTTGATGTTGGCGTTGTAGTCGAGAGCGATATATAAAGGCAGGGAATTGATGCAGTCGGAATCCATGCGGCAGTCGTTGCGCTCGGCGAGTTCCTGAAAGTCGGGTTGGTAGCTCTCGCTTGTGATGCGCTTGCCGTTGATGATACCCGTAGATTTTTGCGTAGAGAACTTGGCAGAACTGAGAGGGTCTATCTCGTCGGGGATATAACCGTGAACATGGTCGATGTCGAGGTTTGAGTAAAATCCATCGTTAGACTTCTGAACCTTGATGTTGAGAATTGAAACCGCGAATGTGTAGGGTGGAAGATCTCGTTTCATCTGCCGGATATAGTCTTCACCCAATATATCCACATTGTCGAGGGATGATGCACGGCGCACACAGAAAGCCACTCGGCGCAGTTCTCTTAGGTAGCCATCAGTAAACTTTTTTGAGCGCAGGAACATCTGCATCTCAAAATCTTCTTCGGGTGTAATCAGATACTCGTAGTCGTAAACCAGTTCGGCATCCTCTTGCGGAATGAGCTTATAGTTTACGGCCATATCCACCATTGCCTTCGTGACGTGCTTGCCATGATTAGGCATGATGCGGAATTGTCCTTCATGCTTCATCATCTTCAGAGCCACGGCACGGATCATCGTGCGCATGTCTGCCCCGACCACATGCACCGAGTGTCCAGTTTTTTTAGCATTATAAAGCAGGTCGTTGTAACGTATCACCTTGTTGGCATATTCCTCCAACTGCTCCTGCACCCACCGATACGTCTTGCCCTTGAACGGTCCTGTCTCAACCTGCAAGTCCAGTTTCTCCTCCTCCTTCTCCAGCCACGAACCTTTGGCAGTGAGCGAGGCATCCGAGAGGAAGCGCGTACTCTTATACATCGGGTTATAGTCGGAGAAGTTGATGTTGCCCAACGGGTGCGTCTGACCCGAAAGAGCAGGCATCAGCTCGTCCGTCACTTTCTTATATGGGAAGAATCTCGCCTCGTCGCCCACCATGGCCGAGAAGGTGTAGGAGTTGGCAGAGGCAGTCTGCGAGAGTGATATTAACACCCATCCGGCACCGTTAGCGAGCCAAATGTAATTGTCATAGTTCTTGGGCTTGAAGATGCTCTCCTGGGCGTGCTTAGGCGGTCGTCCCCAACCGAAGTGTATGCCTTGTGTAAAACCGAACATACGTTCCATAGCCGCCATCGTACTCGGAATGGTCTTGCCAAAGCCTTGCTGACGCGACACTGCTACCCATGCACCGAGCATACCAGGCATGGAGTTAGAGGCCGTCCAGACGTAGGGAGCCACCAATCCGTCGGTCTTACCCACACGGCGGGCAGCAATCACTCGCTCGTCTTTGGCTCCCATGTATAGCGACTGCTGCTGAAACTTAGTCAAGTAAATGTTGTGTGCTTGCTGCATGTCTTTGAGTTTTGAGTTTTGAATTTTGAGTTTTGAATTATCGGCTATGCCGATTTTGAGTTATTCAGTTTTGAATTGATTAGCCTCCAATTCAAAATTCATAAATTCACAATCGCAGGCTTTAGCCGAGAATAATTCAAAACTCAAAATTCCTAATTGCTGTAGGCTTGTGTCCGATATGCCACTTATTGCACGTCCTGCACCGATACACCGTATAGCCCTGTGCCTTCAGTTTATGGTTCTCCTGTAAGAACTCCCACGCATCATCTTCCGTCTTGTAAGCCTTCTTCGCCTTCCATGAGTGCTGCTTGCGTGTGTAGTGTTCGGGATCTGGCTTAAATGGCGGCACCTTGTTGAAGTACTTTTCCATTTTTGAGTTTTGAGTTTTGAATGTTGAGTTGGTCGGCAAGCCGATTTTGAGTTATCCAATTTTGAATTTTTGTGTTGTTTTGTGTCTCCTGTTGTTCTATCCCCTCAGTTAAACCATTTTACAGTAGTCTCGCCCTTATATCCCTTCTCCCACACAAACCATGCGTAGGCGGCTGCACTGCTGCCGTAAGCCTTGAAATCGCCGTTCTTGGCGCATTTCAGTCGTGACGAACTTACCCAAATGCGAATGGGTGGGGTAGAACGGAACAGCGAGCGACGCGCCTTGCCTTCGAGGAACGTCAGTTTGAGGAACATCGCCACTTTCTTTCCTTCGGGAATGATGCTCAGAGCCTTCTCTACAAACTCCTGCGCGAATTTGTACGGTGGGTTAGTAACGATGTTGCCGTCCCATGCCAAATTATCAATAGCGAGGAAGTCAGCCACCTCGCCGTAGCCTCTATCCACAAGGTCGCGGCTCACCACCTCATACCCTGCTGCCTTCAGCACCTCGCTCATGTGTCCCTCGCCGCACGAAGGCTCTAATATTCTCCCCTCGAACTTCTCCAACTTGCAGAGCCATTCCGTAGCCTTGGGCTCTGTTGCATAATAATCCTCTCGCTGCCTGTCTCCATCAGCATGATTGCTCGCTCCCAATGTCTTGAACACGGCAGCTGAGCCACCCACCCAGTCCTTAGCCATTGTCAGCCTCCTTTCCGTTTAGTTTGTTGCTCATATTGTGTGTTGTCTATAATTCATCCCCAAAATCTAATTTCATCTGCTGGAACTTCTCGGCATACCATTGTTTGTATGACTTTCCCGAAATCCACCAGTCGTAGATATTCTCCGCTATTTCGTTTTCTTGCCCCCCCGTCAAGCGGTCAGAGGAGAGGCGACCTGAAAACCCGCGTTCGGCAAGTTTCCATATTCCTCGGTTCTGTCTCCCAGTTGCTGTTTGTCCGCATCCACTGCTTGCAGATGCGGAACGTCGGCATTGCTGCTCCTCGTATTCTTGGGATTTTTCCCCCCCCAGTCGAATTGTCTGTAGAATCGAGACCTGTCCAATGTTCGGGGGCGGGATGCTTGATGTAGCCGCCTGCATCCTGAGCAATCCTCTGACGTTTCTGAGAGGTATCCAGTCTTTGCGGATGTTCCACCAGGTCTATTCTTTTTTGAATACCTCCCCCGTTTCGGATGGCCTTGATAGCCTTAATCCATCCTCGCTTGACATGTGGATAACGCTCGTTTTCAAGCATTTTTTGCTTGTGCGAACTCATCGGGCAACCTATGCAGCCTATACGGTGCCAGCCTTCGTCGTAGAGCGAGCAATGCGGAACCCTCACCACTTCGTTGAGAAATTCCCATACGTCCTGCTCCGTCCAGTAGATGATGGGTGACACGAGCAAACTTTCTTTGCCGTGGATGCAGCCAAGGGTCTGTTCCTCGTCGGCATTGGTGATGTTCACTCCGTCTGCCTTCGACTTTCGCTTCATACGTTTTAGCTTCTGCTCCTGTCGGTATTCTTCAAGACTGTCGAGGTCGCCGCTAAACTTCCGGTTGTTTATCTCCACCTCGTTGCGTTTGGCTCGGCGCGAACTCTCTGCCTTGCGTATGCCGATAAGCGTAACCTTGCCAGCACCTGCCGTTTCCTTATATTCGGCACAACACCAACGTACACGCATCGTTGGCAATATCTGTTTCTCGATGGCGTGCTGGAAGATTGATTTGCCGGGCTTTATCAGTTCCACTTCGGGATAGTTCTTCTTCACGAAGCGTATCACTTCTGGAGGATCAACACTCGTAAGGTTCATGTGACCCTTGAACTTCACTCCTGCCAACTGCGTCATGTGGTAAAGAGTCTGCGAGTCCTTGCCACCGCTAAATGCCAAGTAATAACCCTGCTCGGCATCATAGTTGAGCGCAATCTTTTCCGCCTTTTGCAACAGCTCCACCGAGTGAAGCATTTTTTTGCGCAATCGTGCCGAAGCGCGGTCTAATGCTTCGGCAAGCGTAATGTCTATATCCATGTCTTTATAAATTTTATGTTACTCACTTATTTTCAACCTTCGGGTGAAACATTTCTAAGTTTCGGGCGAAACCTTGTATAACCTTCGGGCGAAACCTTGGCAAGGTTATACCTATTGTTTGTGTATAGGTATAGGCCTCCCTTAAACCTAATAGATACTTCTATTATATGGGAGGATATACTTCTCCTATGCAGGAGGATATGGCTACTAAAACAAATCATCCATCAAGAGAAAGTCGTCTAATGGAATACATACCTCTCCTTCTTTTTCTCCATTAGTTCCGAATATATCGTATCTGCCATACGCATCGAACAGTGGAGTTAATATGACTTTTTCCTCGTTTCTTATTTCAGCGATGAAAGGTGTAGGGTCTTTGTAGCGTGCATACCATTGTATTTTTTCATTCAGGCGGTGCAAATAGGTATTTCTTCCCTGATATTCCACTTCTTCCTGAAACATGAAAATTTCCCCCTTAACGGCTTTGTCGATCAGGCGTTTTATCTTGTTGAACTTTTGCATCTTTTCCTTATTCTGCGCTTTTTTTATAACCATGGGATACTTCACTCTTCGTTCTTCCCTCTTCACTTTCTGTCTCCATATACTCGAAGTAGTCCGGTTCTTCCGGCTTTTCACCACTCAGCAACTCCTCGTCCTCAATCTCCTGAAGGTCTTTGGTGGTAAGACCATACTTGCGGGCCATGCGCTGCTTCTCCTCGTCGGTGTAGTTGATGCGGTCGCGCTTGACGATGCTCACGTCCTGCGTGATGGCAATGCGACTCATATCAGGCATCTCGTCCGTAGCGTCGCGCTCCTCGTCGAAATCCTTATATACTTTAGCCAGCGCCTCCATACCCTTAGCTACGGCACGGTCGTTGTTCTGTTGTTTGCCAGTGCGGATAAGCCATTCTGCCGAACCAAGGAACATAGCCTTGTGGCGCGGACTCTCGTCGGTTTGGAAGAAACGGATAAGATGGTTGCACACTAATACGTCGTTATTAAGCTCTGTGACCGTGCGCGGACAGATGTTGCCCTCGTCGTCGAGCGTAATCTTCAGCGCAAGCACCATTGCCTGCGCGTCCTTATTACCCTGGGCAGCTTGGTTGAAGAACAACTCATAGTCGCGTCGAGCAATATTGCGGCATACGGTGCGCGGTTCAATGTCTCTGTTCTGCACCCACCTCTTGTAAAATTCCGAGCACACCTGCATACGATAACGTTGCTCCAGCTTCGGGAACGCCGTTTCTATGGATGTGCCGTAGCTCAACCACTTGTCAATGCGGGCGAGCGTGTTTTGTGTAAGTCCTGACATATCATCATTAGTTTATTGTTGTTTTTAAAACCACAGTCCTTTGTAGTCTTTACTTTTCTTGCTCGTAAAGTTACGATATTTCCCGTCCCCCATACGGACATACTCAATCTCCCCACACCCCACCATGTCCGCTGCACGTAGCGCCTTATAACTATCTTTGTGGTATAAAAAACAAGGATAACAACACAAAAACAACAACACAACTATGCAGAACCCTTTTTATGTTTCGCGAGCCATTGCCGCAGTGCTCGGCTTGCTTTGGTGCCACATTGAACCATCAATCAATTTCATCACCGTTTGCTTCTTTGCCCTAATCATCGACTGCTACACCGCCTGGCGTTGTAACCGTCGCATCTACGAAAAATATCGTGAAGAGATAAAACGCAATCCCAAGTGCAAGATGGACGGTAAGCTGCGCTCAAAGAAGATGGCAAAGATGGTGTGGACGTTCTCGGTGCTAATCATGTGCATCTGCCTCGCCTCGTACCTCGACCGCAACATTCTCGGCTACATGAACACCCACCTCGCCAACCAACTCACTGCCATGTACTGCCTCGTGCAGTTCGTCAGCATACTCGAAAATGAGAGCACCTGCAACGGTGCTGCCTGGGCAAGAGTATTACAAAAAATTGTAGCAGACAAAACCGAGCGACACTTCAATGTGAAGCTGAAAGAGCTGATGAAGGAGAAGGAAGAGAAGGAGGCTTCGGAAGAAACAGCGAAAGAGTAAGTCTTTTCAGTGACGATTTAATTAGCAGTATTATGACAATTAGCAATATTCTTGAGCATTGGGCTTCCATCTACAAGCCCCTGTCTCACCACCCCGAGAGTGAGCGTCTTGAAGACCAGAGCTTCTTTCGCATCCGCTACATAGACCTCGAAAACATCTTTTCCCGAAATGCCAACGTCATCCACTCGCCGTGTATGCTGTACAGTGTGCTCACCACCGGCGAGTTGGTTGACGCAAAGAAAGCGATGGTCTCACATCAGGTGTGGTTTCTCGCTAAAGTGAAGGACACGCCGCAGACTCTTGGTCGCTACGACGGCAACAAGATTGAGCGCACGGCCAACGACCTCACCGACTACTGCAAAGACCTTATAGCATGGCTTATCGAGGTGATGCGTACTGGAGTTTGCCCCGTCACGAAGCGCAGTTTTGCCGACGATGCCGTAGTAATGGCAGAACTTCGAAGCATCGATACCAACAGTATCTCCTTCGGATTGGTAGGCGACATTTACGCCGGGCAATGGCTCGTAGTAGGCTTGGACTGGAAGAGTCTGCAGCCGCTATACAACTTCGCTTGTGGCAGCAATGGCAAGTATATTGTGCCGAAGGAAGAAAACCAACAGTAACGATTAATCAAAACGACACTCGCTATGGGAAAACCTATCAAGAATCCGATATTCCCCTTCAATAGGGTAGCGGCTCGTTTCTTCCAGCAAACCATCAACCAACTTGAGGTGAACACCATGACGCAGCGCATCTACCCCAAGGAGGTGTATAGTGGCTATGCTGTTGTAAACCAAAAGCGCAAGGAGATGGGGCAGTGGTATTCTACGGGCGAAGGTGCTAAATCGTTTGCAGGAAAGATTATCGAGGCTGGCGAAGGTGGCAAGGTAACGATGGCTTTTACCTTCAACGACTATATGCGCTTTGTGGATATGGGCGTCGGTCAAGGCACCAACTACGAGGATGTGGAGTCGGGCAAGAAAGCTCGCTTTCAGACACGATACATAAGTAAGTGGGACCGCAAGTCGGGCAAGTCGCAACGCCCTGCTATTATGATGGAGCTTCGCCACCTTCAGCAGCGCATAGCCAACTATCTCGTGGATTTCTACGGCTACGAGGGAGAGGTAAGACTTATCAACACCTTTGAGGAAGCAAGTCCGATAAAGATTATGTAACAACACAAACACACTAAATATGGCTACAGGAAAGAAAACACAAATCGTCATCACTGCCAATGCCTCCGTTGCCAAGAAGGTGATGGACGAGCTTCAGCAGCGTATTGACGGTATAAAACAAAAGATGGCCTCGCTCGACGTGACGACCAAGCAAGGTCAGCGCGAGTTTAAGAAACTGGAGAAGGAACTGGTTTCTTACAATTCGGCTGTCGCGCAGAACATCACGAACACAGAGCGCATCAGTAAGGCAATAAAAAACTTGTCGGGCACGTCGCTTAATGAGTTGAAGCGTGCGTTGTCCGCCGCAAAGAGTGAGCTCGGCAAAATGTCGGCAAACGACAAAGGATTAAAGCAGATGCAGGGCAATGTAAAAGTTCTTCAAGGACAGATAGATAAGCTTACTGGCTCGGTACACAAGCAGGGTGGAGCATGGACTACCGCCATGAAGAACCTGACTGCGTATGTAGGATTGTTTGGCGCGTTTAATTTGCTCAAATCGAAACTGACAGAAATCTTTAATTTGAATTTCAAGCTTGGCGACCAGTTGGCGGATATTCGCAAGGTTAGTGGTTGGGCAATGAATGATATTAATGAACTTTCAAAGCGTCTTGCAAAGATAGATACTCGTAATACCATCCAACAGTTAAACGATCTTGCTTATCAAGGTGCGAAATTAGGTATAGGTAAATACGGAGTGGATGGTTTGTCTCGTTTTGCTGAAGCTACGGCACAAATCCGAATGGCTCTCCACGAAGATATGGGTGACGAAGCTATTGCGCAGTTGGCAAAAATGGCAGAGGTTATGGGAGACATGAGTAAGTTGGGCGTGAGCCAATCTTTGCTTGCGTCAGGCTCGGCCATATTCAAATTATCTGCCACAACTACGGCTTGCGGTTCAAACATCATGGAGTTTAGTAAAAGACTTTTAGGTCTTGGAAAAACAGCCGACCTTACCACACCGCAAATCCTTGCTCTCGGTTCAGCTGCTGACTCTATGGCGTTGATGCCTGAAGTTGCCTCTACCGCCTTCAATAAGTTTATTACTACTTTGCAGTCTAAGTATGCGCAGGTAGCGAAAGCTGTTGGCATGAACCAGGACAGATTGAAGTCTCTTCTCGATCAGCATCAGACAATGGAGGCTATTGTAGAGGTGTTGGAGCACATGCGTGGAATGGGCGACTTAAATGCCCTGGCTCCTATCATGGGCGACCTCGGTTCTGAAGGTGCGCGTCTTACCAACGTGTTTGCGTCGATGGCCGCAAATGTCGATATGCTCAAAGAACACTTGACAACTTCAGAAGACGAGTTCCGTAAGGCTACTGCGGTAACAGCAGAATTTGATATACAAAACGAGACATCGCAAGCCTTGCTTGAACGTGCCAATAATATTTGGGAGAAATCGTTTGTCAACTCCGACAATGCGGCTGGCGGCATAAAGGATATAGCTATGGCGTGGTATGACATGACAAAAGCTATAACTGGCTCTATTTCGTTTATGAAGGAAGCGGGAGTATTGATGAAAGGTCTGACCTACGGAATACAAGTTTTTATAGGTGCGCTTCCTGCACTTATAAACGGACTGATATATTTTGGAGCTATCAAGTTGACGGCATGGTTGCAAATGCCAGTTCTTTTTGGTATAGCAAAAACGGCTGTTGACCGAGTTTCAACGTCGATGTTGAACCTCGTCGGCATTCAAACCGCTGCGCAAAAATCAGCTATTGCTACTGCGAGTGCAAATCAAGCAACAGCTGAGTCGATGTACGCGCAGGCTCTCTCGGCAAAAAACGCCGCTGTAGGAAATCAGGCCCTTGCTATAACACAAGAGGAAGTCACTGCGGCAAATGCTGCTGTGGCTACGGCAAATGCCGATTTGATTGCCGCACAAGAAATGCTCGCCGCGTCAACGGTTGAATTGTCTGCCGCAACAAAGATTGACTCGGCCACATTATTAGAAGAATCGGAAACTAAAATCCTCAATGCCACCGCTACCGTCCATCTTACATCAAGCGAAGCGTTTTTAACGGAAAACAAGGGAATGGCTACTGCGATGACAAATGCAGAAGCTGCTGCTGTAGCAAAGGAAACAGCAGCAAAAGAAGCCAATATTACCGCTACAAAAAACATGCGCATGGTATGGGGTGCTATTTTGTTTGTCTCGTTTATAGCTCTAATCGATAAGCTCTACGACAATTTTAAGAAACTGAATGCCGAAGAGGAGAGGAATAAAGAGGTAACAGATAAGATAGCAAACGGTCTTGCGACTGCAAATAAAGAGTATGAGGATGCTTGCAAAAACCTTCGTGTCTTGTATGGAGAGTTGGAGCGTAACTGGAACCAGATGGACGAGCGCAAACGTCTGATTGGCGAAATAAATGCCAAGTACGGCGATTATGTAGATAACCTCGTTACAGAGACCACGAAGATGAGTGAACTCACCGGTTCATACAATGATGCGACGGATGCTCTGCGTGAATACTATTATTATAAGCAGAAAGAGGCATTACGAGCTGACCTTGTTACTGAAGAACAACATAAGGGAGATGTTTCCTTTATGAAGTTGCAGAACATGGGAGGTAAATACAAAGACAGCATATCTCTTGAGCTTGCTAAGTCAGGCATAGAAGACTATGCAAAAGAAGGCGTAAGTGTTGCAAGTATTGCGGATAATCTTTGGCATGACTTCTTCGGCGGTAAAGCACCAGGCAGTTACTATATGGACTTATCCAAACTTCCACTTATCGGTGGGGCTTTCCCTAAAAACACTTTTAGAAGTGAAGAACAGGAGGCTATGACCTATTTGAACGATTTCGTAAAGCATTATGTGATTGCCATGAACAACGAAGGTGCAATCGAGAAGAATTTTCCTGGCGAATGGACCCCTCCGAAGCGTAAACGGAAAAAATCTAAAGACAACTCGCATAATGCCACCACTCCTGAAGACGATTCTCGTGCTAACATTTCAGAGTTTATTACTAAGATAAAGAACCTTTATGCTCGTCAGATAACGGCAGCAACTGAAAAAATGACTGCTGATGGCATAGAGAAGGAACTACAAGAACAGGCGCTTGATGACATTAAGGTAAAAAGAGACACTGTGCTCGCCAAGGCGCAACAAGCCATTGTTTTGGGCAAGGCGGGAGAATGGGATTCATATAAAAAGACCATTGCGGGTGATATAAAAGAGCAACCTGATGAATATGGACAATCTCAGTCTTTGTCTTTGCTTGAATCAATAAATACTGCTGACGTGCGCAAAATGCGTGCCGACTTGTTAAAACAGAAGCCCAAGATAAAGAAAGGTAAGGTAGTTGGACTAAAATCTGATGAAAGTGACCGCGCGTACTTGGATAAGGAGTGGCTTAAGGCTTCAAAGAATGAAGGAACAGAGGCTACTGTTGCACAGAAGCGTATGGAGAAACGCCGCAAAGAGCTGCTTGAACATTCTTATACTGGTGTTGTGAAGGAAAACTCCTTCTTAGGTCTGGTTAGCTCAGGATACGCAAAAGTAAATCTTGATCAGTTGGAAAAAGACAAAGGTGATGTCTTCACTGTGCTTGAAAAGGCGCGTCAAGATATTGCTGGATTGTTTTCTACCAATGCAGAAAAAGATAAACTGCTAAAATTCCTCTTCGGTGAAGATTATTCGCATACCCCTGACGTATTTGCATCATTGCTTAAAATGTCAGATGAAGATGCATCTTTGTTTTATCAAAAACTTATTCAATATTCGGATGAATACGCTGCAGCAGAGAAAAAACAGTATGATGACGCTAAGAAAATTGCAGATTTTCTTTGGAAGCGTAACGAGCTCAATCTTGCTCAGCAGGACAAATTGCGCAAAATACAGAATGAGAGCAAACTTTTCGGCAAACGCACAAACCTTCTCTCTAATCTCGGTCTTGCCGACCTTACAGCCGACCCTGAAATCGAGTTGATGAAGGCGCGTATGCAAGCTGCTGAAAACTATTACGCCTTTGTGAAAGCTAATTTTCAAAATAATCAGCTTATCAACGAAGCCGAACGTGCTCGCCAGGAGGCCGAACTTGCTTATGCCAATCAGATGGCAACAGCCATGAAGTCGCGTCTCTCGCAGATGAAGGAACTCGTACAGCCCATCGAGGATTTCGGTACTGCCGTAGGACAGGCTCTTGCCGAGATGCGCTACGATGCAGAGAGTGCAAACGAAGCTATAAAGTCTGCCCTTAAATCCATGCTTGAATCCTGGGCAAAGATGGCTCTCAACGATGTAAATACTCAAATGTGGAAAGCTATCAATGATGCAGGTGCCAAGCGAGGTAAGAAGAAAGCACAGCCCGACATTGAGGCGGCGCGTGCTAATGCCGACGCTAATGCGGTAACGATGAATACGTCGGATATTGGCACGGCGGGCAATCCGGCTCATGTCATTGTAGATAATGAAACAAAGCCATCGGATTCTATTTCAGACAAAAAGGCAGATGTCGTTGTGCACTCGGAACCAGGCGGACCTGATGCGCTGCCCACGGTTGCTCACAAGGATTCGCCTATGGCAACTTCTCCTATTTTGGTGCCCAACAATACCGAAAGACATGGGGCTGGAGGGCTTTTTAAAAGTGCCTCCCCCGACACTATGCCTTCTTACCCGTCGAAAGATAAGGTTAGCGCAGAACTCCCCGTAAAGATAGGAGATGACAATGTTGTTGACTCTCATTCTAATTCTCAGGAAAAGTCGGATTTGCAGCACGAATCTCTTTCGCGCGTAGAAGAAAAGAGAAGGGGTAATTTCCCATCTGATTTTCATCCCGATCTATACCCTGAGATTACAGGCAATTCAAAGAAAGAAAGTCCTGTACCTTCGGTTGATACAAAAAAATACGAACCGCAGGCAAACGCAGCACTAAAGCGTGCGCATAATAACAATAACCTTCAAAATGAAGAACGTCGGGAGGGTGTTGTTGGTTTAGGCGATATACAAGAAAATGTTCGAGGTCTTTTAGAGGTTGCTAAGGATTTACAAAGCAAGGTCTCGGATAGAACAGATAGCAATGTTGGTAGTCCGGCGGAACAAACAGAGGAATCGGATTCTTCTGCAAATTCCACGTCGTATTTCGATCCTGCTCATCGCACACAAAAAGCCTTGCCCGCAGATGCTCAGGAATCTCAAGGCAAAGTTCGCAAATCGCCTTCAAATCAAAAACAAGGTTCTCCAGCGTTAAAGGGCGTAGCAGAACAGGCAGGAGGTTCTTTTGCTGATGCTATTACAGGACAATCTTCCTTTGCTGAAGCAGGCGCAGGAATTGTAATGGGCGGAGTAAATGCTGCGCTTAATGCAGATCTCGGTGACAGTAGGAAGAAAAAGAAAGAGGAAAAGCAGCGCAAAAAACAGCTTCGAGAAGAAAAGAAGCACCAAAAGGCTCTTTCTAAAGAGGTTAAGCAGGGCACAAAGGAGCGCGAGAAGACTACCGACAAGGGCGTGAAGAATATGACCGTTACAACGGAGCAAGGAAATAAAGAGCAGAGTAAAGGCACAGAGGTTGCACAGCAGACTATGCTTGGTGCAACAGATGCTGCTCTTAACGCTACTCTCGTCGCAAAACAAAAAAACAATGATGCAACTTTGCAGTCGGATGCAGTGCGCACTCAGGGCGAGGTGACATTCTCTATCGCTGGAGCAATGGCAAAGTGCTTTGAGTTCTTAGGTCCGATCGCTGGTCCTATTGCAGCTGCCGTAGTTATGTCTACTCTTATGGGACTTCTTCAGTGGGCTTTAAGTTCAGCTCTTGGTGGAGGAAAGAAGAAAAACTCAACCAAGGGTCCTAATACTAAGGTTGTATCTGGTATGCTTACCTACGACTCCGGCAACGTGCAAGACCTTCGTCCGTTTGTCGGCAACGATGGTAGTCTCTATTGGGCAACCGAGGAAGATAAACCACACAACGGTGTGTCGCTCCTCACTCGGCCTACCGCTACCACCATTAACGGCCGTCCGTCGTTGGTAGCCGAGAACGGTCCCGAGTTGGTAATCGGACGTGAGACCACGCAAGCAATGATGATGAATAATCCGCAACTACTCAAAGCCCTCGTCAACTACGACCGCAACTATTCCGGTCGCCGAGCCTACGACAATGGCAATATTGCGGAAACGTCCGCTACAATCGCCCCACAGTCGCCTGCAACCGACGAAATGGTGTCTGCACAAGCCAATACCAATATCGCGCTCCTGCAAGCCGTAAACACGCTCCTGCAACGTCTGGAGCAACCAATCGAAGCCAAAATCGACATGTACGGCCGTGGAAAACTCTACGACAGCATGACAAAGGCTAATCAGTTTATGAAGAACAAGTAGCCTTGTGCAACAAGCAGTCCGCGTCAAGCGGACTGCGATACATATATTCCGCAAGCAGTCTTCTCAATCAGCAAAGCATTTATTAGGTCGTCGCGCCGTTAGGTGCGGCGACCTTTTTCTATCATTTTCTATTCTTTCTCTTCCCTGAAAGAATAAACTTCTATCCCCAAAAGTCCAAAACCACGAATTTTCGTAATTACCTAATAATCATGGACTTTATCTAAAGTCTACTCTTCAAAAGTCCAAAAATCTACTAATTAAGGCTACTACTATATACAAATTTCGCCAATTTTCTTTCTTTCCCATTTTCAAAACTCCCGAACCCTAATTATATAGTTAGTAGCATTAACGCCTATGGCGTAAATATTTGACATTTAATGAATTAGATAGGATGATATTGGCAACGAAATGGGCGTAAAAAATGCCGTGAAAACCTATGTTTCTACATCTTCTTATGTTTTTTTGTTATTTGCGCTCGTATAGATATATAAAAAAATCCCCTGTTTTTAAACTTTTAATAGATAAGTAATGGAAAATCAGAAAGTTAAATCGCTTTTTGAAAAATTCATTGGGCGGTCACGAGGTGGATTTGGGGTGGACTTTAGAAGCGTTTTTCAAAATCACGAACTTTTCATTTTTCGGTTCTCTTTGAAAAAATGGACTCGAAAGCTAAAAAACGGACTTTTGAAGGCTCAAAAGTTCAAACATAGCTAACATAAGAAAAACATAGCCGAAGTATTGTTTGTTTCAATTTTAATTATTAAATTTGCAACCGATATAATAACTTACTTATTTCTACTTATAGTATATGTTCGACGAGATATGTTCTGTATATAGAGAGGCCAATGATGCAGAAGGTCGTTTCGTTGACCGCGAGACGGGCGAGTGCATCCAGCAGATGACTATCCGTGAGTTCTGTCTGACGGACAGATGGAAGCCGTATGTGCAGCGACTGCGTGCAATGCGTCAGGAGTTGGGCAGCAAGGCAAAGAAGATGCCTGAGTACATCGAAACCAAGAAGATGCTGCCTGGTGCTACACTTAGTGGGCTGTTTGCTCTTTACGAAGATGACAGTCTTACCCATCCAGGGCAACGTGTCATGGTTAGCCGACGAGAGAGCCACCTAAAGCAGCATACTGGCTGGCTCGCTATCGACATCGACTTGGCTGACAATACCCAGTTGAGCAATTTTGAGAACATCCGCATGGTGTGCCGCTTCCGTCCGGAGATAGGTCTGCTCATGCGGTCGTGCTCTGGTAGCGGATATTTCGGTTTGGTGCGCTTGGCTTACCCCGACCGACATAAGGCGCAGTTTAAGGCTCTGTTGCAAGAATACGCCGCCATGGGTATCACGCTCGACAAGGCGTGCAGTAATATTGGTCGTGTGCGCTTCGCTTCGTGGGATGATCCCGATCATATATATATAAACGAACAGGTGGTGCCGTATAGGGGAGTGGCAGAGTATATTCCCCAGATCATGCCGCAAGCCGTTAGACTATTGTATTGCTCTGGGAGGGGCGTTACCTACCATGATGAAGGAGGAGCGCAGTTTTGGGAACAACAGCGAGTGCAGGATCGTTTGATAGAGTTGATAGTGGAAGAACTCGTGCGTAACAATAAAAACATCACCGAGAGCTACGAAGAATGGGTTAAGGTGGGTTGGGCTCTACGTTCACATCCTTACGGTCTTGCTTTGTTTCATCAGCTCTCACGTTGCAGTCAGAAGTATAATGAAGGTCAGACAAATGTAAAATGGAATCAGTTAGGCGGTAGTAAGACTGTGACGTATAACTACCTCATCCATGCCTGCAAACAGGAACTTGGAATTGAAATATATCAACAGATTTGTAGGCGAGTCTGGAGTGAGTTGAAAAACTGAAACGTATTCTATGGATATTTTATGGTTATTCTATGAATGTTCGTTGCGTATTCACTTCATGTTTACTTCGTATTTACTTAGTTTTTGATAAATATTTTTATTTCAGAGCAAGTATTATGAAAGTACTATGAAAGTATTATGAATGTCTTATGATTGTTTTACAAAATAATATAAATTAATACGATATATGAAACTAATAACAATTACCGGTCCGAGTGGTGCGGGTAAGGACACTATAGCTCGGATAATGTCGGAAATGACAGACTGGCCTATTATCTGTTCCTACACCACGCGCCCTATGCGTGAGGGGGAACAGGACGGTAGAGAGCATCATTTTGTAAAAAGGTTGAGCGCGGATGCTGCCGATGTGTTAGCATATACACAGTATGGTGGCTATGAATATTGGGCTACGGTAGACCAAATCAAGGATATAGCTATCTATGTGGTGGATGAAGCCGGATTGATGTTCATAAAGAAATGGCATCCCGAAATTCAGACTTATTCCTTTTACGTCAAAAGTTCTACTATAACACGTTTGGTAAGAGGTGTCAAGCTCTCGCGGATATTGCGGGATGTGGATCGTCTGAATGCAGCTATTGGGATTAAATTCGACTGCAAAATATTTAATGATGGGGGTATGTCGAAAGAAGATTTGCGCTATAAGGTAGCGCAACATGTTTGCTTTATACCATTTATTAGGGAGAAGCTCGATCCCTTTGGCGAAAAATCATCTAATCTTACTAATAATATAAATATATATACCCCAAACAATAAACTAAAATTCATCAGCAATGAAATTAATAAACAGTTCAGTGGAGTGGTGGCAGCAGGACAACCTGGCGCGACACATTGCACGAGTGGGCAGAATATGCTACAAGGCAAAAGGTAAGCAGCCTGACGAAGGCCTGACGGACGAAGAGAAGGAGGCTTTCATCCAGAAGCGCGACGAGGATCGTTGCAAAGGTTTTTGGGAAAGCGGACACCGTTCAATGTATCGACACGGCACCATGTATTTCTTCATGCCCAACGAAAAGGGTTTTCCCAACTATATCTGGGCATACCTAAACGCCTCGCCTTATATCGACTATGCAACCAAAAACCACAAGGTGTGGATAAGCGCAAACATGCAGTTCCTGCTTGAGAATGGTGACTTGTTTATGTCGTTGAAGCCATATACCGTGACTGAAGCTGAGTTTATAGAAAAGGCACAAAAATATGATTGTGAGTCGGCATTTGCCATTCTTCGTATGACGTTTGTCATTACTACCCAAATAAGCACGTCGCGTGAACTGAACCGCAAATCGCCCAACAGCATAGCCGAGCAAAGCACGCGCTACTGCAACCTTGAGAAGAAAGGCGGTGTGCAGATAGCACGCCCATACTGGTATATTAACGGCACACGTTTGCAGTGTATGGTCTACAGTTTTGTTTGCCGTGTGTGTGAATGGGGTTATAACCGCTTGCTGAATTTGGGATTGAAGCCCGAGGATGCACGTGGCGTTCTGCCTCTCGATACATACACCGTGGTGGCATATACCTACACCATAGCCGAGTGGAAGGAAATTATCGATCTTCGCTATCATGGCACCACCGGCAAACCGCATCCTAATGCGCATCTGGTAGCAGAACTGTTACGCAACAAGATATTGGAGCGTATGCGTGTGTATTTACCCGATTTTGAAATTTAAACTAATATATTATGTCAAAATTAACATTAAACGAATATCAGGACAAGGCTATGAGCACTTGTATGCCTGAAAGCGACAATCTTTTCTATATGCTTGCCAATCTCGTTGGTGAAGTCGGCGAGTTTGCAAGCAAGGCTGGCAAGCACATGCGTAAAGGCAAACTACATATCACTACAATGCAGCGCGACGAGGAAGGCAAAATCCTGCATACGCAGATGTGGAACATCAGTGAAGAAGAACGACATCTTATGCTCTCCGAAATCGGAGATATTCTCTGGCAGACAGCTGGACTCGCCAAAGTGATGGGTGTCACGCTCGAAGAAGTGGCTGAAGAAAACCTCGCGAAACTTGCCTCACGCAAGCAGCGAAATGTCATTGCCGCTAATGGCGACGAGCGTTAGTATTTTAGTTCAATAATGCACCTTATGATAAATAGCATAAATTATGGCTAAATCCAACCCTATCAAAGCGAGAGAAGAACTTGTGCGCAATCAACCCACCATCTACTCTTTCAATTTCTGCGATGTACCTTCGGATAAGTATGCCGAGACATTGGACGTTCTCTTTCATAATCCGGATTATAATGAAGCCGTTGAGAAGCGCAATCGACTTGTGAAATCTGCCGAACGTCTACGTCCAGGTTCAAACGAAATGGTAAACCTTGTGCGTACCATTCAGCAGCACGATCGCAAGTTGGCAGACATCATGTATTCTTCCATCGTCCAGACAAATCTCCATTCGGAAGTCGGTTATGACTTCCTTTCGTTTGACACGTTGCTGAAGTATTATATTGACTACAAGAAAAACGGAATGCGTGAGTCCGTTGACCGTATGGCAGCCAATCTTGATAAAGTCACATTCCTCGCCGATATGCTTGAGAGCATTGTTACCGACGTGAAAGCCGATATGCGTGAAGTGTTCGGCGGCAGCGTTGAGTTCAGTCAGTTTGATGCCGTACTGAAGGTTCTCACTCAATTAAGAGGATTCTTCAAGTCTGCCCGACGTGGCGATGCCGATTCTCCCGAAGCTCAACTCTATTTTGATTATTCCGACTCCATTAACGAATATATAGAGAAACGACTGAAGACGTACACCGCAAAATATCGCAAGATGCATCCTGCGGCACAGGTCTACACCGAAACCGATTTTGTGGAAGGCCTTCGTCAGTTCTTTGGTCGTAATGATAAGTTCGACATGAGCGTTATCGGTCATACCGAGTCAGGTGGCTGCTATATTGATTTGGCGCAGCTCTGCCTTCGTCTTAGTCGTAACGACATTGAGAAGATAGAAAAAGTGGCTGGCAAGATGCAGTCTAACAAAATGACCGATGCCGCATTGCGCTACAGTTTTAATGCCACTGATTTAATTATGAGCCAGTACAAACGGCCCAAACCAAAACGATAACCGTTATGCCTAACATTTATCTTCGCCTACCCACCAGTCGCTGCCAGTTCTTCCGCAATCGGGACCCGAAGCACGTGCTTGCCAAGGACGAACCCTTGGTGTTTAGTGTTTATTCGTCTGAATACTTCGTCATGCGCAGTTCGTTGACTA
>ERZ1026772.512-NODE-512-length-28346-cov-5.018699_pt1 | contig 28346 bp, 21 predicted proteins | sample MGYA00380124_ERZ1026772 | MGnify/ENA primary metagenome ERZ1026772 (study PRJEB33269, sample SAMEA4719760) | human gut metagenome | biome: human-associated habitat; feature: organic feature; material: feces | place: Cameroon | collected 2013-10 ...
CGCTCGGCAACAGGCCTCGCGGCTCGCGGGTTTGACAGGGCTTCATGAGAGCTGGCCGAAACAGACGGCCGCTCGGCAGGCTTAAAGTCCTGCACCCAGGACTGCGCGCTATGCGCGCAGGGCGCTTGAGGGAAAGTAAGTGGGCTGCGGAGTTACCGCCGCTCGGCAACAGGCCTCGCGGCTCGCGGGTTTGACAGGGCTTCATGAGAGCTGGTTTCACAGCTTGTATAAAGAGCAGCGCCCACCGGCCACATATTACGACCGTGCAGGACTGGAATAAAGGAATATGTTTCCTAACCAGAATGACCGCGTGACGATCCGGAAAAGCGGAAACCACTATGATCGCCGCGCACCATGAATACGCAGGAATATAGACGAATGCTTCAACCATGACAAAAAGCAACGCCTGCCTTGAAGCCAAGACAGACGTTGCTCTTATCCGTATGAAAACGCAAAATCGGTTCGCCGTTCCGTGACATTTTTCCAAGCCAGCCGGAGGGCCTGTCGCCCGACGGCGGCCTGTGTCAGCCACCTCACAAAGGGCTTCATAAAACCGGCGAGCCGTGGCACCTGTCGTGCCACGGCGGTAAAACACCGGCCAAGCCCCATGTCCCCCTACGCCCCTGCGCGGCTTCGCCGCGCAGTGATGGGTGCAGGGCTTTAGCCCTGCTATTTGCCGGCGCGCTTCTGGGTGACTTCCCAGCCCTGGTCGATGGCCTTCTGGTGGGAGGTGGCATAGGGGCCGATGGCCTCGACCTCCGCCTTCGTGCGGGGGAAGTGGACGCAGAGATGGCCCGCGAAATTGTTGATATTTTTGTTGTTGTAGGTGCCGTGGGGCGTGTTGTGGGTGGAGGCCATGTAGACAGAACCGTCGCTGAACATGACCCAGACGGGCTTCGGGTTCCACGTGGTCTTGCCGAACGCCTTGTTCATCTTCGCCGTGTCCTCGGCGGTGATCGGGATCGCGTCTGCGTGAGCGCCGTTGGAGAAGATGGTCAGCTGCCAGGAAAGGCCGGTGGAGAAATCGTAGACCGTCACGTTGGGATACTTCCGGGCCTTGGCGCGAATCTCGGTGTACCAGTTGGCATAGCGGACGCTGGCCGCGCTGATGGTGGTCACGTTGGGCGCGGTGGTGGGGGTAACGATGGTGGTCGTGCCGCCGTTGTTGACGGTGCCACTGGTCTGGTTCAGCTTCTTCGTGGTGGCAGAACCCATGATGCCGTCCGCCTTCAGGCCGTTGGCCCGCTGGAAGGCAATCAGCGCAAGGCTGGTCTGGTTGCCGAACTTGCCGTCCGCCTTGCCGGTCAGATAGCCCAGCGCGATCAGCCGGTTCTGCATGGCCTTGACCGCTTCGCCGGTAGCGCCCTTGTACAGGGTGACGTAGGGAACCGTGTTGGAAACGGCTCCGCTGTCCGTGGTGCCGTCGCCCAGCTTGGCCTGCGTGGCCGCGCCCACAATGCCGTCCGGGCTCAGGCCGTTGGCCTGCTGGAAGGCCTTCACCGCGCGGCGGGTGGAGGAGCCGAACTTGCCGTCCGCGGAGCCGGTCAGATAGCCCAGCGAGATCAGCTTATTCTGCAGGGTCTGCACCTCCACGCCCTGGCTGCCGTAGCGCAGCGTGGCCGCCTTGGAGGAGGAGATCACGTCGGAGTTGGCGGTGTCAGCCCGCTTGGCGGCGTCGCTGTAGAGCACGGTCTGAGTGTTGTAGCCTGCCTTGCCGTCGGTGGTCAGGCCATTCGCCTTCTGGAAAGCCCGCACTGCGGCGATATCGTCCGTCAGATAGATGCCGTCCTGACGGGAAGTGTAGTAGCCCAGCTCCTGCAGACGAATCTGCAGCCGCTTCACATCCATGCCCTGACTGCCTGCCTTGATGGTGACGCAGTTTTCCTTGGTGATGGGCGCGTAGGTAGGTTCGGGGGTCTCGTTGGCGGCGATCACAGGGGTGGCGGTGGGCACCGCGTACACCGGGTGCGCCGCAAACAGCACCGCCCGGGTCTGAATGCCGCATACGCCGTCCGCGTCCAGCCCATTGGCCTTCTGGAACTTCTTAAGGGCCTTTACGCTGTCGTCATCAAAGGTGCCGGTGACTTTGCTGGTCAGGTAGCCCAGCTCGGTCAGACGGGTCTGCACCAGCTTCACATCATTGCTCTTGTCGCCGGGGCGAACCACGTCCTTGGGCATTTCGGGCACAGGAGTGGGCGTGGGAGTCACGGCCACGGAGGCGTCCAGCGCCCAAGTGCTGTAGAGAAGATTCTGGTCGGTAGCGGAAAGCGCGCCATCCACCACCAGACTGTTCTTGCGTTCAAATTCCTCAATAGCGGACACCGTCAGCGCATCGCATACGCCGGAGGGGGTCGAGGTGTAGTAGCCCAGCTCCTTCAGCCGGGTCTGGGCCTTGGTGACCACTTCGCCCTGGCCGTTGAGCTTGATGACCGCGCCCGCGATGGGCGGAATGGTCTTGACGTGCTGGCGGAAGCTGTTCACATCCTTGGGCGTGCCTTCGTAGATCAGCAGCTGCAGTTCCGCATCCGCCTGCCCGGTCTGCTCCAGCCCGTTGCGCTTCTGAAGCAGCTTGACGGCCTGCTCGGTCTTCGTGCCGTACTTGCCGTCCGCATCGCCCTCGGAAAGATACTTCAGCTCGATCAACGCCTGCTGCAGCGCCGTCACCATCGCGCCGGTATCGCCGCTCTTGATCAGCGCATAGGACTCAGAACCGGGCTTGGGCGTGGCCGTCGGCACGGGCGTAGGCGTGGGGATGTTGGCCAGATTCACATACTTGGCGTACACATAGCCCTTCTGCCCGTTGTATTCCACCCGGGCAAAATCGTTCTCCACGCTGAGCACCGTCACAAGGCTGTTGACGGGAATGGTGCGATACACGTCGGCGGTGCGGTTCGCTTTTTTGCGCAGCTTCACATAACCCAACGTGGTGGTATCGTAGGGATAGGACGTGACCGCCAGCGGCGCGGCGTGCATCAGGCTTTCGTCCGGCTCGGGATCCGCGCCGGAATCAGTGCCGTCGATGTACTTGATGAGGGCATAGCCCTCCTTGCCGTCGAACTGGATCTGGTAATAATTGCCGGATTTGCCCACAATGGTAACGGTGTCGCCCACCTTGATCCGCTTGAGGATGGTGGAAGTCCCGTTCGCCCGCTTGCGCAGATTCACATTGGACATACTGGTGGTCTGATAGGACTGGAAGGTTTTGCCGGCCGCCAGCGCCGTACTCAGGGTAGAAAATGCCAGCAGGGCAGCCAATAGGAAGGCCAGCCCGCGCCGAATGCGAATCTCCTGTGTCATTCCCGATTCCTCCAAAGGCAAATCTTATACTGCATATGGAAAATCTGTCCAGCGCGGGCATAGATGCGAATACACGCAGGGCAGAACCAGAGCTTTCCAGCCCATATTGTACGAAAAGTTATTACGTGTGTCAAGGATAAATGTTATATTTCCGTAATAATTTTAACGTTTCTTTGCTTTTTTGCCGGTTTTTCCCTTTTCAGCGGGCAAAACCCGGACGGTTTTGAAGCGCTTCATTTTCGTGCGCACCCAGCTTTCCGCCTCGGGGAATTCCTGCACCGGGCAGCTGACCGCCAGAACCTGCCAATAGGCCGGGTCAAAAAACAGCAGCGTCTGCCCTTCCCGCCAGATTTTCACCCGCTTCATCCGCTCCCACGGCAGGATCACCCGGCGCACCAGCTTAAGGCCAGGCAGGGCGTGCTCGTCCTCCTGCAGCGTCCCCGCCTGCGACGGGGTCAAAAACCGGGCGTACAGCGCCAGATCATTCACTTCCTCCGACACGTAGGTGTAGGCGCTGACGCCGTCCTTATCCAATATATAATGAACTTTTTCCCGGCCCTGACAAAACAGCAGCGCCAGAAACAACAGCAGCATCCCGCCCAGCAGCCACAGCATGGTCAGGCCGAAGCCCCGGCGAAACAGCCCTGCCAGCGCTTCTGTGCCGCCGGAACAAAGCTCCGCCAGCGAGATGACCAGAAAGCTGATCCCCCACACCGGCAGACCCACCCGCAAAAGCCGGTTCCAGCAGAACCAGTCCCGCCAGGGGGCCCGGGAAACGCCGAAGGACAGCCGTTCCCCCGTTTTGGTCAGCTTCGCGCCGCAGTAAGGGCAGCTTTCGCCGACGGGGACTTCGGCTTTGCATTTCCGGCAGTAGTTGGCAAGGGGCATGGCGTTTCTTCCTTTCAAATGCGAAATCATTTTTTTCGGTCAGGCCGGGCATAACGTCCGCCTCTCCGGGCCATGCTACCGGCGAGGTGATGGCACATGGCTTCTTATTCTACGCTTCAGGAACTACTCCTGCACAGCCGGAGGAGCAAAATCTTTTTCGATGGGCTGAACCGGGAGGTTCAGGTGATGCTGCAGGAGCAGCGGCAGGACATCCATACCTTCGAGGAGCTGCAAAAGGCGGCGAGGTTCAAGGGGTAGATTCGCGTTATCCCTCACCGCGCCATTTACATTTCAAGCCGAGAGGGTGTGCATTTCTCGGCTTTAGCATTTTTATGGCAGCGATTTTCCAACACGATGAACCTTGTCATGATACTAATAACTTTTGTTTTAATCCAGCAGCATGAAACAGTAGACGTTATCTGGAGTCAAATGGGGAAGGCGAGATCCTATCGGGCATTCGCATCAAAACCTCCCTCAGCTTGATCTGATCCACCGCCGCTATGCCTCCACAGCATAACTTCATGAAGGCTTCTTTCGATGTAGATATAGAAGACCCGCCGCTGCTTCAATATGCATTGGCGGTTTTTTTAAGTTTCTTTTTAGTCAGTTGTCGTCTGCGGTGGGCGGCTCGGCTCCTTCTATGTTTCAAAAGCGCTTCCCGCATTTTCTATGAGGTCTAACAAGTCATTACTTATTTTTGTTACAGACGTTTCCCCGTTTTTACATTTTGCCCTTTACTGCATCGACCTCCGTATCCTGCAAAGAACATCTACTGGTCATCGCTGCCGGATCCAGCAGCGTTTGGAGCTCCTGTTCAGTCAGCAGGCCCCGCTCAAGGGCGATTTTTCCGACGGGGCGGTTGGTGCGCAGGGCCTCGCGAGCCAGACTGCAGGCCGCGTTGTAGCCGATCTTCGGGCACAGGGCCGTGACCACGCCTACGGAGCGCTCCACCTCCTGACGGCAGACCTCCTCATTGGCGCGAACGCCCTGCAGACAGTGGACATTCAGCGTATGGATTCCGTGCTGCAGCATCACGAGACCCTGATACAGGCTGTCGAAAACGACGGGTTCAAAGGCGTTCAGCTCCAACTGACCGGCCTCCACCGCCAGCGTGACCGTGGTATCGTAGCCGATGATGCGGAAGGCGATCTGGTTGACCACCTCGGGGATCACCGGGTTGACCTTGCCGGGCATGATGGAGGAGCCGTTCTGCCGGGCAGGAAGGACGATCTCGCCCAGCCCGTCCCGCGGGCCGGAGGACATCAGCCGCAGGTCATTGCAGATTTTGGACAGACTCGCGGCACAGCCTTTCAGGGCCGAGGACAGCGCCAGATAGCAGTCCGTATTCTGGGTGGTGTCGATCAGGTCACGGCTCTGGGTAAAGGGGATGCCCGTCATTTCGGAAAGCAGCGGCACCACCTGCCCGACATAGGCGAGCGTCGCGTTAATGCCCGTACCCACGGCAGTCCCGCCCAGATTCAGCTGGAGCATTTCCTTCTGCCCGCGTTCCAGCCGGTCTTTTTCCCGGCGCATCACCGACGCATAGGCGGCAAATTCCTGTCCCAGCCGAATGGGCACCGCGTCCTGAAGCTGGGTGCGTCCCATCTTCACCACGCCGTCGAAGTCGGCGGACCGCTCGTCCAAAACGGCAATCAGCGTTTCCATTTCCTTCAGCAGCGCGCCGCAGACCTGATAGAGCGTCATTTTGACGCAAGTGGGATAAACGTCGTTGGTGGACTGGCCGCAGTTCACATGGTCGTTGGGGTGCACAAGAGTATAGTCTCCCTTCACGCCGCCCAGCAGCTCGATGGCGCGGTTGGCGATCACCTCATTGGCGTTCATATTGGTGGACGTACCCGCACCGCCCTGAATGGGATCGACGATGAACTGGTCGTGCAGCTTGCCCGCAATTACCTCATCGCAGGCGCTTTCGATCGCGCTGCCGATTTTCTCCGACAGCACGCCGGCCAGAGTATTCGCCCGCGCGCACGCCTTCTTAATCGATGCCATGCTCACGATCATTTCACTGGGCAGACGTCTGCCGGTGATCGAAAAATTTTCCGCCGCCCGCAAAGAGTGGATGCCGTAATAAGCGTTCGCATCCACCGCCATCGTTCCCACCAGGTCCTGCTCTGTTCGGCTCATCATGTTTCCTGCTCCCTTGCTTATGTAAGATTGACAACAGTATAGAGAGCCGCTATACTATTTGCAAATATCAATTTATCAAACTTTGAAATAGGCTTATGCCTATATTGGAGGAAACATGCTTCTGCACGAAATGAACTACGTCTACGAGGTTTACCGGCAGCGCAGCTTTACCAAGGCCGCCCAGGCGTTATACATTGCCCAGCCGTCTTTGAGTCAGATGGTACGAAAGGCGGAAGCGCGCATCGGTGCGCCCATTTTCGACCGCAGCACCTCTCCCATCGGGGTAACGGAGCTGGGGCGGGCCTACATCCGCGCCGCCGAACAGGTATTGCAGATCGAGGCCGACCTGCAGCAATATCTGGACGACACGGAAAAATGTCTCACCGGCGCACTGACGCTGGGAGGGACGACGTTCTTCACCTCCTATGTGCTGCCGCCGTTGGTCAGCGCTTATTCGGAGCGTTATCCCGGCGTGGAGCTGCGTCTGCACGAGGCCCATACCGGGCAGCTCAAGCAGGAATTGCAGGAGGGAACGCTGGACTTTGCTCTAGACAACACGCTTCTCGACCCGGCCATATACGAGGCCGTAGAGATTCAAACGGAGCAGGTGATCCTTGCCGTGCCTCGGGCGCTGCCCGTGAACGAAAAGGCCGCGGCGTTCCGCCTGTCCGCTAAGGAACTGCCTCAGGCAGGCGCTCCCTGCGTTCCGCTGGAGCTGTTTGCCGACACGCCTTTTCTGCTGCTCAAGGAAGGCAATGACACCCGCAGACGGGCTGAACAATTGTGCGCTCAGGCTGGCTTTGAGCCAAAAATACGGCTGGCGCTGGATCAGCAGCTGGCGGCCTACAATCTGGCCGGTTACGGGCTGGGCGCGGCCTTTATCAGCGACACACTGGCTCTAAGCGCCCCGCCGGACGAGCGGCTGTGCTTTTACCGTATCGACAGCCCGGACGCGGTACGCACTATCAGCCTGTTCTACAAGCGCACCCGGGCCCTTACCGCCCCCATGCGCGCCCTGCTGACGATGCTGAAGCCGCCGGAGGGGGAGGAGCGAACCCTAGAAAGCTAAAATAGCGCCCAAGCGTATTTGGTTCACTGTCTCTCTATAACCGTAAACTGCCGACCGACGGAGCATGACTGCCGTTTGCAGCCCGTGACAGGTCATAACAGAAAACCCCTTCCACGCACCTCCTGTCGCTTGGAAAGGGTTCAGCTAGGCATCAAAAATAATTCTTCTTTCATGCCAAGATAGGCAACCTGGCGGCGCTGTTTGTCCGGGCTGTCGGCTACTCTTCTTTTTTATTCATCCGATAGGCATTGGGAGTCGTTCCATTCGCCTTTTTGAAGGCTTTGTAAAAATAAGTAACATCCGAAAAACCGCTCTGTTCGGCCACCTGATTGATGGGCAGCTGGGTTTCCCGCAAGAGCCTCCGCGCCCTATCCATTCTTTCGCGGGCAATCCGCTCCGTCAGGGTGATTCCCGTCATTTTTCGATACAGTCTGCCCACATAGGTAGCGGAGTAAGAGGTTGCTTCCGCAATCTCATTCAGGCCGAAGTAGGGATTCATTGCCTGCTCCGTCACCACCTGATCGATTTGATGCAATAATTCCGTGTATTTTTCTTCCTTGCGGCTGGTAATGGCCGCGTCCACGTCGGCCAGAAGATTACAGATCGCGCTTTCGATTTCCCAAACATGTTCCAGCGACGCCGCCGCAAACAGCGCGATCGAAGAATAAGCTTCGCTATCCGCCATATTATTGCAGGTCAGCAGCGTCAGGCTTTCATCCAGCGCCACTAAAAACTGCATCAGCACCACATGATAGCTTTTGTAAGAACCCTCCGTCATTTTCAAAAGGATCTCATGCAGATCCTTCCCAGCCTTCTGCATATCCAGCTGCATCACGTTTCTCAACATCTGACGTGCCAGCGCGTCCGGGTAAACGACTATCGTATTTTCCGCATCGCCCACTTCTTCCCAGCCGAGGACACACTGCCGCTGATGCATTTGCAGATAGGGGCTATTTTCTTCACACCATCGAAACGCTTCGCTCACTTCCGACAGACGTTCGACAGGCCGGGCAATGATGGCGGAAAAGGAAAGCCCCATCAGTTCGAAAATTTGCTGAATCCCTCTTCCGATCAGTTCGGAAAGTTTTTCTCCGGGAACGACCAGCGCCAGATTTCCCTGCCCCGTTTCTGCGGAAAAGAGAGGCCCCTGCTCCTGCGTGATTTCCAGCAGCAGGGCGCAAAGAGAATACTGAATGTGTTCCTGCCGGCTCAATTCTGTCGTGGTGCAGAATTCCTGATAATCGTCCTGATGGAACAGAACGACTGTCAGCGGAGCCTGGCTGATTTCCCGCAGCTCGCACTGTTCTACCAGCGTTTCCAGCTCTTCCGAAGAAAGTTTGGACGATTCGTGCAAAAGCCGGATCCGGCTTTGCTGGCGCTGCTGATAAGCCCTGCTGCGCTTCTGTTCCTGTGCTTCTTCCAACTCCTGCTGCTGCCTGTTTTGGAACTGAATCATGCGTCGGATCAGGATTCCGGCAGCCGAAACGCAAAGCACCAGCGCCAGCAGCAGCCCCGCAAGCCAGAAAAATTTTCCCCGGGTATCCAGCAGACTGTTAATATATTGCTGGCCTATCGAATAGCACAGAGACCAGTAGTCCGAAAAAGCCGCGTTATAAAAGACGAAGCAGCTCTGTCCATTCACCTGTGCCCGAAAATGTCCCTGTTTCCCGTCGTTTTCCAGCACATACTGAATATACGGCAGTTCCGAGAGATCAGCCCGACGTTCGCCCTCGGGCTGATAAATTTGGGTTTTGCCCTGTTTATCGATCATATCCACGCGGAACTCGCCTTCATGCTGCCCCTGCCACAGGTTTGCTAAAAACACCTCATGCTTGACGTTAATAAACAAAACACAGGTGGAGTTGCTTCCGTTTAGGGTGTTATAGCGCAGATAGGTCACGTAATCCAGCAAGGCCATTTTGGGATAAGACACGTTCAAAGAACGGGAAATCGGCTCCATATTGTCATATTCCCGGAACCTGCGGGCAATTTCCACGGCCTGACTGTCAAACATTTCCCCGGAGCGAAGCACCGCCTGAGTAGAATGGTCGCTGGAAACATAAAACGTATCGTTCAAGACATTATAAAGATACAGACTGTCGATCACCGCCGATGAATGCCGGTAGCTGTCCAGACGTTTAATGCCGTTGAGCAGGCTTCCCGCAGAGGGCGTCTGATAATACAAAAGCGCCGCTAATTCATTATCAAAGGTGATCTGATCGAAAACCTCCCGGCATTCAGAGCGGATCCTTTCTTCCTGACTGACAGCAGAAGATACGGCAAAATCGCCCAACTGATTGATCTGCGCTTCCAGAGCGCCGTTAAATAGAAAATACAAACCGCCGCCTACGAGGACGCAGGCGATCAGCAGGCAAACAATCACCAGCATCAGACGCAACTTGTACTGCCGTGCCGACATTTTTTGCCCCTTCACGCTTATTCCTCCTAAGCGGCGGCTGTTTTTGGGCAACGCCCCGCCTGACTGAAAAAGATCAGTCAAAGGCCCGCCTTATTCTTTTCCAATGACGTTTTATTTTACCATAAAGTCAGGCAAAATTCAAAAGTGGCTGGGCAGCCATCCGTTTTCCACGCAGGCGCGCAGGCTCCACGGCTTCATGCTGTCCGTTACCTTGTAGCTCCAGAATACCCAACCGCGGCTTTCCTCGTAGACCTCCAGCTGATTGGCGGCAAATCCGCGGAGAGTTATATCACGCTCATAGGGCTTCAGCGCCGTTACATCGTCCAGCGGATAGCCAAGGCTCCATTCGCCCACGATGGCTTCATGATTCCGCATCAGATCATGCAGCCGCTGACGGTGCTGCTCCAGCGTCACTTTGGCGTGCTGGAAATAGTCAAATCCCTTGTATTCATCCTGGAATTGATAGAAATGAGCATCCATCAGGATGCCTTGTCCATCCGTCAGCGCCTCCTGCCAAACCTCCTGCCGGAAGGAATCGTGCAGCACCACCGTGCAGCGTTCCGCCGGAAAATGGCGGCGTACCAGCGCATATCCCCGACGATAGAAATCCTGAACGATCTCCAGTGGAATGTCCCAGTGGGGCTCATTGAGCAGCTGAATGGACGCCAGAGAAGCGAAGGGCTTTACAAATTCGCAGATGCGGTCCAGCGTGTCCAATGTTTTTTGAATATTTTCTTCGCTGCGGTGCCACTCCATGACCCCTGCGATGCCGCCGTTGTCGAAACCATTTTGGCAACCCGGCGCGCAGTGCAGATCCAGCATCACGTCCAGACCGTACTTTTCCGCCCACTGGAAGGCCCTGCGCACCCATTCGGCACACCCAAGATACGGGGGCTGATCGCCAAACATCCACCACGGCACAGGAAGGCGCACCGTGTTCAAACCCGTACCGGCGATCCATGCAAAATCTTCTTCCGTAATAAACGTGCTGCGGTGCTCCTCCAACCGGCGTTTCAGTTCTTCGGGAGCCAGCTGCTGCGACAGCGTAGTCTCATCCACCGCGTCCGTCCCGTCAAACAGCTCCGGCTTCATCCATTTTTCCAGCACCAGCCAACCGCCAAGATTGACCCCACGAATTTTATCCCTCATCGTTTTCCTCCTGAATTTTTTGTCACGCAAAATGCCGCCGCACAGCGGAACACTGTACGGCGGCCAAACTCAGCGCTTATTTTTCGCAGTAAGCGGTAACCGTCTGCTGCACGTAATCCACCAGCTTGTCGATGCCGGCGTCCTTCAGCTTCTGCCGGTATTCTTCAATAGCGGCGTCCACATCGTCCACCAGGCCCACGTTGATGGGGGTGCCATACTGCTGCACCACCTGGTTCACAGCGGCCAGTTCCGCCTGCACGGGCGCATAGTCCAGAGCGATAGCGCCATAGCGGTTGGGAACAGAGATGCTGCGGATCTTTTCCATTAAGGGTTCCAGACCGGCCCACTGGGTCACGTTGGAACGCATCAGGTTTTCCACGCGCATTCCCCAGCCAGCGCCGGCGGGGTCATAACCAGTGACCACGGAAGGATCCTGAGAAGCGGAAGGCGTTACCATCTGGCCTTCTTCGGTCAGGTCGTAGTGATAGCCCTGAATGCCGTACATATACAGGTCGTACAGTTCGGAATCGGTCTTGATCGCTTCCAGAATGCGCAGGCTGCGTTCGGCGTTGGGCGCGCTCTGGGGCACGGCGAAGCCATCCTGCAGCACGGGGTTGGGCACGGAGTAACCGGTCAGCGTGGTGAAGGACCAGTAATCAAAGTCGAAATCGGGGTTCAGAGAAGAAATGGTCGTCACCAGAGAAGCAACGCCCTCGGGGTTCTCCACAGAAATCGCGGAGGTGCCGACCTGCACATTGTCCCAGGTGCCCAGCGTGGCGCTCAGGCAGTTGCTGCTCCAGTAGCCGCGGTCCGCATAGTCCTTCATGCGCTTGGCCCATTCCACGTATTCATCGGTCATGGGGTAAGCCACAACGCTCTTATAGTCGTTGATATCGCCCATCACGATGATGGAGGAGGTGCTGCCGGAGATCGTTTCGAAGCCATAGGTAGCGCGGAACATATACCGGAAAGCGTCTTCAGGATTGCCGTTGTAGGGGATCATATCAGGCTCGTTGGCCACGATGGCGTCCATATAGGCCTCGAAGGTCGCCTGATCGGTGATGGGGGCGCAGCCATACTTGTCTGCCAGATCCTTGCGATAGAACACGCCGTAGGGGATGTAGCCATGCACAGACAGCGGCACCGCGTAGACCTTACCATCCACGGAGATTTCCTTCAGCGCGTCTTCGTTAAAGAAGGAATAGGTCTGAGGCATCAGTTCGGGGAACATTTCCGTCAGATCCATGAACGCACCGGCGGGGGCGTAACGATTGTACAGCGTGGCGTTCACATACACCAGATCGATCTTTTCGCCGGAGGTCAGAAGCAGGTTATACTTGTTCTCCCAATCATCCCAACCAGTATAGTTAAGCTTGATCGTGGTATTGTACTTTTCCTTGAGGAGCTTATTGAAAGCTTCCATGACCATTTCGCCGTCGGAGGGGCCGGTGCCGATGGCGTACCAGACCAGTTCTACCGGTTCGGCAAAGGGGTTTTCTTCCGCCATGGCGGGCAGGCAGACCAGCGACGCCAGCAGGCAGACAGAGAGGATCAGGGACAGGATCTTTTTCATGGATGAAACCTCCTTCAATAGTATATAGCGCTTGCGGTACTCGAACCGCCGAAAGCCGGATCCACAGGTCAGCCCTTGACAGAGCCGATCATGACGCCCTTGATAAAATACTTCTGCACAAAGGGGTACAGCAGGATGATCGGGCCGATCACCACCACTGCGGTGGCCAATTTCATGGTTTCGGTAGGGGCCTGTACCCGCACCCCGCTGAAACCAGCGGATGCTGCATTCTTCAAAAATTCGGCGCTGGAAAGCATCTGATACAGCAGATATTGCAGGGGATAAAGCGCCTCATCGTTGATATACAGGCTGGCCAGATACCAGTCGTTCCAATATCCCAAGGCGATGAACAGACCCACCGTAGCCAAAGCCGTCTTGCTCAGGGGAAGGATCACGCGGGTGTAGATGGTAAAATCTCCCGCGCCGTCGATCTTGGCCGCTTCGACCAGTGCCGAAGGAATAGAGCGCATGAAGGTACGCATCAGCATGATATACCACGGGGAAAGCAAACTGGGCAGAATCAGCACCAGCAGCGTATCCTTCAACTCCAGATAGCGGACGATCAGAATATAAACCGGGATAACGCCGCCGCTGAAAAGCGTAGTAAAATAGATGAAAAAAGAAATCTTGTTGCGGTAGCGGAAATCCTGCCGGGTAAGGACGTAGCCCGCCATCGTGGTAAGCGTCATAGCCATCAGCGTACCGATCGCCGTGACGCTAATGGTAACGCCGTAGGCCCGGGCAATCTTCCGAAAGCCGCGGAAAATAGTCTGATAAGCCGCCAGACTAAATTCTCTGGGCCAAAGAGAAAAGCCATTGCGGATGATGGACGCCTCGCTGGACAGAGAACCCGTAATCATCAGCCAGAAGGGCAAAAGACAGATCAGCGTCAGCACAGTCAGCAGCGCATAGCCAATGATATTAAAGGAACGCGTCCCTTTATCAGGTTTGATTCCGGCCATCTTGCCTTCTCCTTTCCAGACGCTCAGAACAGGGCGTACTCGTCATTGATTTTGCGCACGATGGCGTTTACCGTCACCACCAGCAGCAGACCAAATACCGATTGATATACGCCTGCCGCAGAACCCATGCCAATGTCAAAGTTCACCGTCAGGCTCCGATAAACGTAGGTATCCAGAATATCCGTCGTGGAATACAGCATCCCGTTTTTCCCGATCAGCTGATAGAACAGTTCGAACTGTCCCTTCAGAATCCCGCCAAGGCTGAACATGGTCAGGATCATCAGCGTGGGTTTCAGCATGGGCCACGTAATGCAGCGCACCTGCTGCCACTTGCTGGCGCCGTCGATCCGGGCGGCCTCATAATAGCCGGGGTCAATGGAGGTCAGGGTGGACAGATAAACGATGCTTCCGTAGCCCAGACCCTTCCAGACATTCACGGCTACGATGATGGGCGGCCACGCCTGCGGTTTAATGTAGAAATTATAGGGTTTCAATCCGAAGGCCTTCAGCATGGTATTGATAAAGCCATTATCAATGTTGAAGAGGTTGTAAGCAAATACGCCTACCAGCACCATGGAAACAAAATAAGGAAGAAAAATGATGGACTGTGACGTTTTGGTAAACCACTTTTTACGCAGATCATTAAAAAATACCGCGCAGATCATCTGCATCAGGTTTCCGAAAAACATGAACGCAATATTGTACAGAACGGTATTTCGGGTCAGATCCCACAGAATGCCGCTTTTGAAAAGGTACTGAAAATTGTCCAGCCCGACAAACGGACTGCCGAACAGTCCGCCCGCAAAATTGAAACGGGAGAAAGCAAAGTAAATCCCCGCCATGGGAATATAGCTGAACAAAATAAAGAAACAAATAGTCGGTAAAATCATCAGCCACAGCGTCCATTGGGTGCGGAAGCTTTCCAGCAGCCGATGACGCTTCGGATTTTTCACGGCGACCGTCTGGGTCATTTCGCCTTCCTCCTCGTTTGCTTGTCGAGTTCATTGTACTTTGCCTTTCAAAGGGTCACAAGTGAAAAACGGCGACATAGCTGGCAAAACGCTATAAAAATCAGGGTGGAAAAAGGCGCGAAAGGTGTCTTTGATCGTTTTTTCACATGGCAGGCCTCCCGGGGATGCGGCGGTTTTGCCTTGCTGTTTCCCGTTTTTGGCAATGTTGTGTGCTTATTCGAAGGGGTCAGAGAAAAATATGCACTGGTTTGATTTTGAAATCCGTATGAAGCGGGAAACGAACGAACATCATGAACAAACTTGTTTCAAAACACATTCGAAATAACAAAAAAGAATGACATTCGAAATTCATTCTGATCGTCTGTCATTCTTAAATAATTTTTCCAAAAAGGAGCCTTTTTCTGTTCTGACTCGCAGCCGTTTCTGCTGTAAATGCTATCCGCTAACCACAGAACGAGCTGCTCACCCCTTGATCGCCCCCAGCATAACACCCTTGACGAAGAAGCGCTGAAGGAGCGGATAAAGGCAAAGGATTGGCCCGGAGGCAATGACGATGAGCGCGTATTTCATCGTTTCGGACACCAGAAGCGCCGTCATGCCGCTGTCGCCGCCTGCGCCGCCCTGCTCGCTGTAGTCGTTGGCGCTGAAAAAGCTGCGCAGCACCAGTTGAAGCGGATAGCGGGTGCGGTCTCGCAGATAGAGAAGGGCGTTAAAATAGCTGTTCCAGTGAGCCACGCCGTAATAAAGCACCATCACGGCCACGATGGGGGCGGACAGCGGCAGCACCACGCTTCGCAGAAGATGGAAATTGTCCGCGCCGTCGATGCTGGCGGCTTCGTACAGCTCGGGTGGAATGCTGGTCTGAAAATAATTTTTCATAATGAACATATTCCACGGGCTGACCAGTCCGGGCAGCACGAGCGACCACACCGTGTCGATCAGGCCGAGATTTTTGACCACCAGAAACGTGGGAATCATGCCGCCGGAAAAGAGCATCGTAAACGCCGTCAGCATCGTAATGGGGCGGCGCGCCGCGAAGTCGTGGCGGCTGAGAGGATAGGCCATCATCGTCGTGACGGCCACATTCAGCGCCGTGCCCAGCAGCGTGTAGAACAAAGTATTCTGATAGCCGGTCATGATCAGTTCATTGCGGAATACCCGCTGATAGGCCACCAGCGTGGGCTTCAGCGGCAGAAAGGTGATCTTGCTCTGCACCACCAGCAGCGGGTCGCTGAAAGAGCAGGACAGCACATAGATCAGCGGATAGAGGATCACCGCCAGCAGCAGGCACAGCGCGGCGACGTTGATCGCGTCAAAAACGCGATCACCCCGAGTTCGGAGAATGTGTTTCATTGCGTTTTCCATAGCGGCGCCTCCTTACCACAGGCTGACATCAGCCGTTTTGCGGCCAATGTAGTTGACGGTTACCACAGCGATCAGGTTGATGACGGAATTGAACAGATCGACAGCCGTGGCGAAGGAATAATTATTGTCCACCAGGCCCTGCGTGTAAACGTAGGTCGAAAGCACCTGCGCGGTCGTGCGGTTCAGATCGTTCTGCATGGCGAAAGCCTTCTCAAAGCCCACGCTCATCAGCGAGCCCAGATTGAGAATGAACAGCGTGACCGCCGTGGGGATCAGCGCGGGCAGCGTGATATGCCACACGCGCTGCAATTTGTTCGCCCCATCCAGCATGGCCGCCTCATACTGCTGCGGATCCACGCCGGAGAGCGTCGCCATATAGATGATCGACCCCCAGCCCGCGTTCTGCCAGACGCCCGACCAGACGTACATATGCCGGAACGCCGTCTCGCTGGTCATAAAGGGCACCGGGCTGCCGCCCAACGCCTGAATCAGCGTATTGACCACGCCGCCCGTGCGCATCAGCGCGGAGGGAGCGGCGAAAAGCTGCTGCATGATGCCCACCAGTACGATGGTGGAGATGAAATGGGGCGCATAGGTCACAAATTGCATGACCTTTTTGAAGCGTCCGCTGCGCAGTTCGTTCATCATCAGCGCCAGCAGGATGCAGCAGGGAAATTCGGCCAGCAGACTGTAGACGCTCACAGCCAGCGTATTTCCGATGATGCGCATCGAATAGGCGCTGTTCAGGAACCGCACGAAGTGCTTCAGCACGTTGATCTGCCCGCGTTCGCTGGCCCACGAACTGCGCCAGATCCCCAGAATCGGCTTAAAATCCTTAAAAGCGATCTGAACGCCCGCCATGGGCCAATAACGAAACAGCAGAAGGTAAATGACCCCCGGCAGCACCAGCAGATACAGTTGCCAGTTGTTGCAGAGCTCGCGCACGATGCGTTCCGGCAATTTCTTCTTCGGGTGCTGGATGTGATATGCAGTCATGTTTTCAAAAACCCTTTCCGGCTTTTTCCGATGCACAGGCGGGACAGGAACCTTCTTCCTGCCCCGCGTATTGGATGAATGGGACGTTTAGTTCTGGGCCTGCATTCGGTCGAGAGCACCCTGATAGATCTCGATATAGCGTTCCAGACCAAGGGACTGCATCTCGTCCACATAGCTCTGCCAGACCGCATCGTCGTTCACGTCCAGCTCGCCCTTGATGAACTTGGCGCGGTACACATCGTGGCAGTTGGTGATCAGATCCGCCGTCAGGGGGCTGAGTTCCTCGCTCTCTTCGGTGGTGAAGTTGAACTTCCAGGTGATCTGATTCACATAGGGTTCCAAATTTTTCGCGGTTTCCAGGTTTACGCCGCGGCATTCCGCTCCGCAGAAGAACTCGTCCTTGATGAGAACCGGCAGTGTGCCGGAAGCGTAGGGAGAAATGGCGGAGATGACCTTGTCGTAGGGATTCTCGGCGGAAACCTGATCGAGAATTTCCTGATTGTAAGCGGGCAGACCGTTTTCGTCGTAGTAGAAGTCCTCGCCCTCCTTGCCGAAGTAGAACATCTTCGCGCCCTCGTCGGTATAGAAGCTGTCGATCCAGCGGACCAGCGTCGCCGGGTCCTTGCAGGTGGGCGAGATGGCGAACGCGCCCAGTCCAACGCCCTTGTTCATATTGTTCCACTGCTGATCGCCGTTCGGGCCTTTCAGGGCGACTTCCAGTCCGACATAATCATCCGCATTGACGCTGGCGGCCTGACAGTTGATGTAGGACAGGCAGAAGATCATGTCCTGACTTCCCTTGGCCACCATCTTGGCCGTGCTCAGTTCGAACAGTTCCGGGTCGATCAGGCCTTCCTGATAGAGCCTGGCGACATAGGCGAGATACTGGCGGTAGCTGTCGCAGGTGTAGACGAAGCGAATCTTGGTCGGGTCGCTGGGGTCAGCGTCCACGCTCAGGTCTTCGCGGCCGCGGTTGTTGAGGCCGAACGCGCCGGTGAAAGCGCGCAGCACGTTGCTCAAGCCGTTGCTGGTGACACCGATCTCATCATTGGCGTCGCCGTTTCCGTTCGCGTCGGCGTCTCTGACCTTCACCAGCAGCTCGTACAGTTCATCCGTGGTGGTAGGCACCTTCCCGCCGACAGCTTCCAGCATTTTCTTATTAAAGAACATTTTGGGATGCATCCGAGCGGAAAGCGCGCTGTTCAGCTCCGGCACGGAGTACATTGCGCCGGTCTCCGGGTCCAGCACATTGCTCCACGCATCCATTTCGTCCAGCGCCTTGCACAGGTTCGGCGCGTTCTCCTGAACGAGTTCCTTCAGGTCGAGGAACATACCGTCCGGGCCGAAGCGCTTGAGCATGGAATCACTGATCCAGCAGCGGTAAAACGCATCCGGGAAGTGTTCAAAGTCAGCCGAGCCGATCAGCGTATTGAGCTTTTCGCTCATTTCATCATTGGAAAACAGCACCCAGTTGATATGAACGCCGGTAGCTTCTTCGAAATACTTCCATGCCTTAATGCTTTCCCATTCCGTCTGGTAGGTGGGGTTGTAAGCGGCCCAGACCGTAAATTCCTTCGGTTCCTCGGTCACACGGGCAACGTCCGCCACGGCGGGGACACAGGCAAGCGCCAGAACAAGCGCAAGCAGGGCACAAAGCAATCTTTTCATCCAGCAATTAGCCTCCTTTTCATGGTTCGTGGGGGATGAGCTTTCCCTCCCTCAACGACGGGCCTATCGTACGCCCGCCATGTCAAAAGTCCAATCCATCCGAGGCAAAAAATAAGTCAGATTTGAGGCCGGACGGGCGGGTATGCTGGATTGTTTTTCCGTGACAAGCGCATTCAAAAGCGGCGCAGGCCCTTGTGATGAACCGTTGTATGCTTCAATACCGGGAGACGGAATCACCCGGCGGGGCAGCACGGTTTTCTTTTTCAGTTTTTTCTTGGCAATCGATTCTATTGAGCTTATAATGATAAATAAAGAAGGCATGCCTTTCGAAAGCATAAGAAAAAGCACCGTAGCGAGACGGCCATCAAAATCGTTCTCGCAACGGCGCTCCTGAACCTGATTGCCGAGTTGGTAGGGCTGCTTGCGCAGCTGCTAAAGCGGTAATCAGCGGGGCGGAAGGGCGAAAGCCCTTCCTGCCCCATCAGTATAACACAGATGCTTTCCCATGGCAACAAAATGTATCCCTGCTGAGCTTGGGAAAAGGCTGAATATTACCATACAGTAAGAACCTGCCATCAGGCAATAAACAGACGGAGGAAAACACCCTCCGTCCTTTTCTATACTCCTAAAAATGTCCCTTGGGTTTTTCTCCTTACCTCGGGTAGCCCCTAAAAGGTATAAAAAAAGAGACGTACCGGCAATGGGTGAAGCCGATACGCCCCCAACAGCGAAGGAAAGGAAAGGCCCATGAAAAGCGATTCAAAAGAAAATATATTACAATATGTCTTATTGCTTTTGTCGATCTGGGCTTTTGACCCGGAAGTGCCCAAAAGAAAATTTAAAAGAAATCAAAGAGAGAGAAAGGAACAGAAGAGGAATGATGCAGGGAGCAGTATAGCATTTTCTGCCTGCCGAAGCGATGATAAGCCTGAACAAAGACGGCAAGAACCGCCTGAAGATTTTTCAGTTTTCGAGGGCAACAGCTGCTGCGACGCGCCAGAATAGGAATATAATGCCGTAAATCAGCACTGACTCCCCCCACCATAAAAGTATCCTTTTTGCTGTGAATGTTAAAAACATGTTTTCCATGGAAGATCACATCCAAATATCCGTCAGTACAATACTGGTTGGCTGCGGGCACTGCATCAACCATTTGTTGAATCGTTCCCGCTGCTTTATTTGGGCTTACCCTGTAACCTACTATTTGACAGGGCTTTCGGCTTGCCATGGTCATTATATAGAAAATTTCCCGCGTTTCCGTCTGCGGCTTCTATTCTAAAACCAATTCAATTTATCCAATTCTATTGTTCCTGAACACTCGCTGGCTATTTAGCCTTTCAGGTCAATTTTGGCGCTCTTTTTTATCCAATTCATAACATTGGATTTGTTTATCTTCAGGATCTTTCCTACTCCGCGCCCGCTGACACCGCCGTACTACATTATCATTGCGAATTGCTGTGCGTCCGAAAAATAATGATAATCTCCCGCGTTAACAAGGTCTTCATAATGCCGACCTGTATAGTAAGTGATCCGCATCGCGCAGTCTTTATAATCACCAAGACTTTTCAGCCCGGCAATGCCGTTTTCATAATCGCCACTTTCAGCCAACGCCACTGCTTTGCAATACAACGTCAGCATTGTAGCATCCTCATAACTGCCGATGCTTTCAAACTTTTCTGCTGCTTTTTCATATTTCCCTTGCGACAACAGGTTTTGAGCAGATTTGTAGGTTCCTTCCGGACCGCCGCAGGAGCAAAGCAGGGAAAGGGAAATGAGAAGGAGAATGGAAAGCAGAATTTTTTTCTTTTTCATAGGATGACCTCTCTTTTCGTGAAAAAAATTGAAATTGATGATTTCATCAAAATGCCTTATAGACTTCGTTACCATTATAAAGCAGTTCCCCCAATTACACAACCGCAAAAAGTCGGCTGCAAATAAAAACAGCCTCAGCGTTTGCCGAAGCTGTCCTTGAACCAGTTTTGAATTTTGACGTTAATTTTTTTGCTGTTGCGGCCCGCGACCACCGCATCCAGCGCCCCGGCCCGGTATTCCCGGTTGTCCGGGTCCAGCTTGATGGCCTCCCGGTAGCTCTGGTGAGCTTCGTCATAGCGGTGCAGACCCATGAGGATTTTGCCCTGCAGGGCATACCAGCCGTCGTCCCGGGTGTCGGCCCGCAAAAGCTGACGGAGGGCGCTTTCCAGATTGCCCTGCTCCATCAGGCGGAGGGCAAAGTGCTTGGCTTCCTCCTGGGCAATCAGATTAAACCCGACCCGGCGCTGGGAGGCCAGCTTCAGCGCCTGCTCGTAGGCCAGATTGAGCCGGATCAGCTCGTCCTGCGCCTGCTTCTGGCGCTGCGCGTCCGTAAACTGATCCGGATGGCATTCCTTTACCTTGCGGCGGTACGCGGCCCGTACTTCCGCCGCGTCCGCGCCGGGCCTGACGCCCAGCACTTCAAATGGGCTGGATTCGTACAGACTGCATCCCTCCCCGCCCTGACGGGTTCAAATGGGTAACTCAGCTCAGCTTTTCCCGGCGGATGTCCGCGCCGAGGGAACGGAGCTTTTCTTCGATGCGCTCATAGCCCCGGTCGATGTAGGAGGTCTCGTAAATTTCCGTTACGCCCTTGGCCATCAGCCCGGCCACGATCAGCGCCGCCCCGGCCCGCAGGTCGGTGACGGTGACGGGCGCGCCGTACAGCTCCCGCACGCCCTCGATCAGGATGGTGGAATGATCCATCAGCTTGATGTGCGCGCCCATGCGCCGCAGCTCGTCCAGATGCATGAAGCGGCGCTCGAAAATGGTCTCGCTGACGGTGGAAACGCCGTTGGCCATGCACAGAAGGGAGGTCATAGGCTGCTGCAGGTCGGTGGGGAAACCGGGGTAGACCTGCGTTTTCACGTTGACGGCCCGCTGCACGCCCTGAGGACGGACGCGGATGCTGTCGTCGTTTTCCGTTACCCGCACGCCCATTTCCAGCAGTTTGGCGGTCAGCGCCTCCATGTGGGTGGGAATGCAGCCGTGGATGACCACGTCGCCCCGGGTGGCGGCGGCGGCGATCATCAGCGTGCCCGTCTCGATCTGGTCGGGAATGACGGTGTAGGTGGTGCCGTGCAGGTTCTGCACACCCCGCACGCGGATCACGTCCGTGCCCGCGCCACGAATCTTCGCACCCATGCTGTTGAGGAAGTTGGCCAAGTCCACGATGTGGGGCTCCTTGGCCGCGTTGTAGATCACCGTGGTGCCCTCGGCCCGGGCGGCGGCCAGCAGCACGTTGATGGTGCCGCCGACAGTGACCATATCGAAGAATACGTCGTTGCCCACCAGATGATCGGCCCTGGCGTATACCACGCCGCCCCGATCCTCAATGGTGGCCCCCAGCGTTTCAAAGCCCTTCAAATGCTGGTCAATGGGGCGGGAGCCGATGTTGCAGCCGCCGGGATAGGCCACCTCGGCCCGTCCTCCCCGGCCCAGCAGCGCCCCCAGCAAGTAATAGCTGGCCCGCAGACGGCGGGTCTGCCGGTAGGGAACGTGGTATTCCTTCACGTTGGCCGCGTTGACCACCATCCGCTGGCCGGGACGGTAGTCCACCTCCGCGCCCAGCTCCCGCAGAATATCCACCAGCGCCCGCACGTCCTCGATGTCCGGCAGGTTTTCGATGGTGCAGGGCTCGTTGCACAGAAGCGCCGCCGGAATCACTGCCACCGCCGTGTTTTTGCCACCGCTGACGGTGATTTCCCCCACCAGCGGATTGCCGCCGGTGATCAGCATTTTATCCTTGCTTTCCATAATGCCGGCCCCTGTGGACCGTCCTCACCTCTTTTCGCAGTTTGGAGGTATCTGCGTCATTGTATCCAAAAAGTGTCAGCTTTCATTATACACGATTTGCTGTTTCTTGGCAAGGCTGCCCGCCCGCGCCCTTTGCGTTCAGGGGATTCCACGTTCCCCGGCGGAAATGCAGGCTGAACAGCAGGCACAGCAGCAGGTTGTGGGCGATCATGCAGGCCCACGCCGCCTGAAGCCCCAGCCCCAGAAGCCGGGTGCAGACGAAGGTGCCCGCGATGCGCACGCCCCACATGCCCGCCAGATTGAACAGGAAGGGCGCCAGCGTCCGGCCCACGCCCTGCATCATGCCCTCGATGACGATGGGCACGCCGTAGAAGGGCTCGGAGACGGCCACCATCCGCAGTACCGTGCTGCCCAGCGTGACGACCTGCTCATCGGCGGAAAACAGCGACATCAGGGGACGCGCAAAGGCGAACAGCAGCCCGCCGGAAACGGTCATCAGCCCCACCTCCAGCGGCAGGATGGTATGGGCCAGTCGCTTCATGCGGTCGTTGTCCCCGGCGCCCAGCGCGTTGCCGGACAGGGTGGCGGCGGCGGTCTGCATGCCGAAGCCGGGAATGTAGAAGGCGGACTCCACCGTATTGGCGATGGTATGGGCGGCGGTGGCCGTCTGGCCCAGCGCGTTGATCATGGAGGCGAACACCACATAGCCCAGCGAGGTGCCGAAGCGCTGCAGCATATTGGGCAGCGCCACCTTCAGGCAGGGGCGAAGCACATGGCCGTCCGGCCGCAGACTGTAGCCCCTGGGCGAGACCATGGGATGCTTCCAGAGAACCACGGTGATGAAAAGGCCGCCTACGGTGTAGGAAATGGCGCTGGCGATGGCCGCGCCCTCCACCCCCATCCCCGCGCCGTATACGCTGACCCGGTGGGAAAACAGGCTGATCTCCCGGGTGGGGTAGATCAGCAGGAAGTTCAGCACGATGTTGATGAGGTTCATCAATACGCCCACCCGCATGGGGGTTTTGGTATCGCCAGCAGCCCGGAGCACCGTGCCGAACAGAATGCTGGCCGTGCGGAACAGCATGGGCACATACAGAATGAAGAAATACCGTTGGGTCAGTTCCCGGATGGAGGGGTCCACCTGCATCCATACCGGCACCATGGGACTTAAGCCCAGCGTCAGCGCGGTAAAGAGCACGCCTACCACGCAGACCATCATGGCCGCCTGGGCCGAAGCCCGGTGAGCCTCCTCCTTCTGGCCCGCGCCGCAGGCTTTGGCGATATAGGCCAGAAAGCCGATGCCCAGCGCGGAGATGGAGCTGCCCACCATCCAGCCTACGGTGCTGGTGGCCCCTACGGCGGCGGTGGCCTCCGTGCCCAGCGCCCCCACCATGGCGGTGTCGATGTACTGCACCAGCGTCTGCATCAGTTCTTCCAGCATGGTGGGCCATGCCAGAGCGAAAATCACGGGCAGCATGGCCCAGCGCTCCTTTGCGCGGTTCTTCGACTGATTCAAGAGTCTGTTCCTCCGAAAATCATCGTTTCAGCCAGACGGTCTCGTTGACGATGGGGGTGTAGCTCTGGATGAGCTTGACCACCTTCGCGCCCACGTTCACGTCCTCGTAATCCATGGGCATGGCCCGAGGTTCGCCCGCGGCCTGCATGGCAATGGCCAATTCGGCTGCCTGCTGTACGCTTTCCTGCGTGATGCCGCCGATAACCACGGTGCCCTTGTCCAGCACCTCGGGCCGCTCAGTGGACGTGCGGATCAGCACGCCGCAGAAGCCCAGCATGGCGCTTTCCTCGCTGAGGGTGCCGCTGTCGGACAGCACCACCAGACTGTTCATCTGCAAATGATTGTAGTCGAACAGGCCGAAGGGCGGCAGGCTGCGCACCAGCGGATGGAACTGGAAATGCCGCTGCTCAATGAACTTCCGGCTGCGGGGATGGGTGGAGTAGATCACCGGCACCTGATAGGTCTCCGCCATGTGGTTGATGGCGTTCATCAGGGAGAAGAAATTGTCTTCCAGATCAATGTTTTCCTCCCGGTGCGCGGAAACGAGGATATATTTGCCCTTTTCCAATCCCAGCCGCTCCAGCACGTCGCTTTTTTCAATGCCGGGCATGGCATGGTTCAGCACCTCCCGCATGGGGGAGCCGGTAACGAAGATGGTCTTGCCGTCGATGCCTTCGCTGAGCAGGTAGCGGCGGCTGTTTTCGGTGTAGGGCATGTTGATGTCGGAAATATGATCCACGATCTTGCGGTTGATCATTTCGCTGACGTTCCAGTCCCAGCAGCGGTTGCCCGCCTCCATGTGGAAAATCGGCACCTTCAGCCGCTTGGCGGAAATGGCGCTCAGGGCGGAGTTGGTATCGCCCAGCACCAGCAGCGCGTCGGGCTTTTCCTTCTGAATGACCTTGTAGCTGGCGGCGATGATATTGCCCATGGTCTCGCCCAGGTCGCCGCCCACCGCGTCCAGATAGTAGTCCGGGGCCCGCAGCTCCAGTTCCTTGAAGAAAATATCGTTCAGGTTGGGGTCGTAGTTCTGGCCGGTATGCACCAGAATATGATCGAAATACCGATCGGCGGTGCGAATGACGGCGGACAGCCGGATGATCTCCGGCCGGGTGCCCAGAATGGTCATCAGTTTCAGCTTTTTCATCAATCGTTCTCCTTTGCTTCGGCAGGGGTCTCCAGTACGGGCAGACGCAGGGTGTCGGGATGCGCCGGGTCGAAGACTTCGTTGGCCCACATAAGGGTGAGCATATCCGTGTCGCCGGTGTTTTCGATGCTGTGGGTGTAGCCGGTGGGAATATCCACCACCGTGAGATTTTCACCGCTGACCTTGTAGGCGATCACTGTGGAATCCCCCACCTTGCGGAAGCGGATCACGCCCTCGCCCTGCAGCACGATGAATTTTTCATGCTTGGTCTGGTGCCAGTGGTCGCCCTTGGTGATATGGGGCCTCGACACATTCAGGCTGACCTGCCCCCGGCTGCCCATGTGCAACAGCTCCGTGAAGGAGCCCCGCTGGTCGGCATGGGTGACGGTGGGTCGGGAGAAATCCTCTGGCGGCAGGAAGCTGAGATAGGTGGCGTAGAGCTTCTTTACCAGCGGGTCGCTCTGATCGGGGGCAGTCAGGCTGTCTCGCAGGGCGGGGAAGGACTGGATCAGCTCGGCCATATGGCCCAGATTCACTTCGTGCACGGGCTGCACGGTGCACCATTCGCCTTCCCGATGGGGCTGGCCCTCCATGGCGCGGAGGAACTCCTCTACCACGTCGTCGATATAGACGAGCCGCAGCGTTACGGAGGGGTCGTTCACCGTAATGGGCAGGCCCCGGGCCACGTTATGGCAGAAGGTGGCCACGGCGCTGTTGTAGTTGGGGCGGCTCCATTTGCCGAATACGTTGGGCAGACGGTAAAGATACACCGCCGCGCCTGTCTCCCGGCCATAGTCCGCCACGGCCTGTTCGGCGCTTAATTTGCTCTGACCATAGGGATTTTCCAGCGCCGCCTGAATGGACGAGCTGAGCAGCACCGGCGGGCGCTTGCCGCGCTCTTTCAGCAGCGTCAGCAGCTGCCGGGTAAAATCGGCGTTCCCTTTCTGAAAATCCGCCGGGTCCGTGGGCCGGTTCACGCCCGCCAGATGAAAGACGAAATCCGCTTCCGCCGCGGCGGCCAGCAGTTCTTCCTCCGTGTGGGGCATGTCCAGCAGCATCAGCCGGTGCGCGTCTCCGTACCGGCCCGTCAGGGCGGAACGCAGGTTTTTGCCCATAAAGCCCCGAGCCCCGGTGATCAAAATATTCAAAGGGAAAGCCTCCTTTATCGCGTCACATTTCATCCAACCTATTGTAGAGGAAGAAACGCCCTCTGTCAATGTGCGGACAGATGGCGCACGCGGCGCTTCGGGCAATGGAAAAAGTGCGGGAGCTGTGGAAAAAGTGGTTTCACTTTTCGGAAAAATGGGTATCATTTACCTGTACCCCAAAGATGCACTTTCCGGGCGGGCTGTTCCCCCCCGGAAACTCCCATAGAACAGAAAGGATGCGGCTTATGTTCATCACCAAGGATATTCTTTACGCAGGCGTAAACGACCATCAGGTGGATTTGTTCGAGGGTCAGTATACCGTACCCAACGGCATGGCCTATAATTCTTACGTGATTCTGGACGACAAGATCGCCGTGATGGACACGGTAGACCGGCATTTCCAGCATGAATGGCTGGACAATCTGGCCTTGATTCTGGGCGGGAGGAAGCCGGACTATCTGGTGGTGCAGCATATGGAGCCCGATCATTCCGCCAATATCGCCAGCTTTCTGAGCGCCTACCCGGAGGCGGCGGTGGTGGCCAACGCCAAGACCTTCGCCATGATCGACCAGTTCTTCGGCCCCGGCCTGTGCGAAAACAAGGTGGTGGTGAAGGACGGCGAGTCCCTTTCACTGGGCAAACATACCCTGACCTTCGTGTTCGCGCCCATGGTGCACTGGCCCGAGGTCATGGTCACTTACGACAGCACGGATAAGGTGCTTTTCTCCGCCGACGGCTTCGGCAAGTTCGGCGCGCTGGACGTGAGCGAGGACTGGGCGGACGAGGCCCGGCGGTACTACATCGGCATCGTGGGCAAGTACGGTGCGCAGGTGCAGAGCCTGCTCAAAAAGGCCGCGGCGCTGGAGATCGAAAAAATCTGCCCCCTGCACGGCCCGGTGGTGGAGGACAATCTGGCTGAAGCGCTGGAGCTGTACAACACCTGGTCTTCCTATGCGGTGGAGAGCGACGGCGTGATGATCGCCTACACCTCCGTTTACGGCCATACCGGCAAGGCGGCCGAGCTGCTGGCCGAGAAGCTCCGGCTGGGCGGCTGCCCGAAGGTCGTCGTGCACGATCTGGCCCGGTGCGACATGGCGCAGGCCGTGGCGGACGCGTTCCGCTACGGAAAGCTGGTGCTGGCTACCACCACCTACAACGCCGATGTGTTCCCCTTCATGCGCACCTTTATCGAGCATCTGACCGAGCGGAACTACCAGAACCGCACGGTGGCACTGATCGAAAACGGCTCCTGGGCGCCGCTGGCCGCCAAGGTGATGAAGGGCATGTTCGAAAAGAGCAAGAACATCACCTTCGTGGGCACGCCGGTGACCATTCGTTCCGCGCTGTCCGCCGAAAACCGGGAGCAGCTGGGCGAGCTGGCGAAGGAGCTTTGCCGGGAATATGCGGCCCGGGACAGCGAAATGGCCGACAAGCACGACATGAGCGCCCTGTTCCGCATCGGCTATGGTCTATACGTGGTCACGTCCAACGACGGCAAGCGGGACAACGGCCTGATCGTGAACACCGTCACGCAGGTTTCCGACAATCCCAACCGCATCGCCGTCAACATCAACAAGGCCAACTATTCCCATCACGTCATCAAGCAGACCGGCATTCTCAACGTGAACTGCCTGTCCGTGGACGCGCCCTTCAAGGTCTTTGAGACCTTCGGCTTCCAGAGCGGCCGCGCAGCGGACAAATTCGCCGGCATGGCGCCCATCCGTTCGGACAACGGGCTGGCCATCCTGCCCAAGTACATCAACGCGGCGTTTTCCCTGAAGGTGGAGCAGTATGTGGATCTGGGCACCCACGGAATGTTCATCTGCTCCGTCACCGAAGCGCGGGTGATGAGCGACCGGGAGACCATGACCTACACCTACTATCAGAACCACGTCAAGCCCAAGCCCCAGACGGAAGGCAAGACCGGCTTCGTCTGCAAGGTCTGCGGCTACATCTACGAGGGCGACGCGCTGCCGGACGACTTCATCTGCCCGCTGTGCAAGCACGGCGTTGCGGATTTTGAGCCGCTGGCGCAAGCCTGAAAAAACAGATTTGAAAACCTTCCGCTCCGATTAAGGGGCGGAAGGTTTTATTTTTGGAAAAAGCGGTTGAGGGATGGAGGGAGCGCCGCCGTGGCGGGGCTGTTGGTATTTTCGGCGAGGGAGCCGAAGAAAATCGTGAACCCTGCGGGTATGACTGCCGATGGCAGACAGCAATCTAAAGTTCAAGCAAACAACAAGCGGA
>ERZ1026772.513-NODE-513-length-28316-cov-14.526131_pt1 | contig 28316 bp, 21 predicted proteins | sample MGYA00380124_ERZ1026772 | MGnify/ENA primary metagenome ERZ1026772 (study PRJEB33269, sample SAMEA4719760) | human gut metagenome | biome: human-associated habitat; feature: organic feature; material: feces | place: Cameroon | collected 2013-10 ...
TGTTACTTTTGCATACGAAGAGTTCTTTGAAGGTTACGCAACGCGCAGAAGAATAATGCAGCAGATAACTAACTAAATCGTAACCTATTACTATCATGAGCGATTAACATATGCTCATTTCCAATAAAATACACTATTTTCGTAACTTCACTTTACAAAAATACAGAATTATTTTTTAGCATACTTCCAGATATTAGGAAAATGCATTTTAAAAGTATATGATTTATGAAAATGCCTGCTGCCATTTTGAATAAATCAGATACTTGTATTACTAAACAAATGAATAATTGCTTTTCATACTCTTGCAACAAGCCTATGCTAAAATTAGCCGTGGGCTGCCTCTTTGTCTTCCGCCTTCTCTGTCAGCCGAAGAAAGAGTTTCTTCCGACGGTCTATATTGTAATCTTTTGACAGACACTCATCGCATTCTATACGCTTGATAAGTTTTTTTGCTTCCTTAGGTATCTGTAAAAGAGCTATCAGACATTCATATATGTCGATATTCCAATCCCAACCACTAAAAATTCCACTCTTGAGACAATCCTCGCAATAGTCTCGGAACAGTTCTCGGCATTTGTCATCAAGTTCAAGTTTTGCTACATCATGCAGCAATTCCAATCCAAACCTCATAATAGTGCCTAAATAGCCAAAACTGTCATTGTTATGGTTGATTAGGTCGATACCATTTTTTATAATGGTAAAGCCTGTTTCGATGGCAGGCTCAGGATTGCCCCTGGGAATGAGCTTGCGTACCTTTTCCACAACATCATAAATTTCACTACTCAAACGAGTTTGGGCTGAGAAACTTACCCTGTCATCCTCTATGGCAGCATTCCAGAAAGCATCCTCCACCTGTTCTACGTACAAATCTCCCGATTTTTTCTCAGTGAAATAGTCATCAAAATATCTTAGGAAAGCGATCTGATTTTGGGGGTTCTCTCCAATCTGTTGCATCACAAATTCCCGCAGTTCTTTAACGGGTATTTGCTGTATTACCTTTTTGATTTCTTTCTTCATTGGTTTAATGAATGTATGGTTCTACACACCTTTTCCGTGACACTTCTTGAATTTCAAGCCGCTGCCACAGGGACACGGGTCGTTGCGTCCGACTTTCTGAACAGCCCATGGATTATCCTCCTTCGATTGTTTTGTTTGGTCGGATATTTGTTCCTTTGCATTGAATATATCTTTAATCAGATAGGCTTCTTTCTTTACCTTTCTCAACATAGTGCCTAACGGTTCTTTAGTTGACAGTTTCGAAACAAAGGCTTCTGCCGGATAGTCTGTAGCCGTGAATCCTCGCAGATGCCATAGCGGCATGTTGTCGGCAAAGTCCGCAAGACGCTGCATCCATTCTTCCGCCATTATGTCTGTCAGTTTTTGCTCTCCTTCTGTCAGTACATGACTTAGAAAGTAAAGCTCCATCGACATATCATCATGGGAGTATTCACCATAGTGTATCTTGTAATACCACAGATTGAAGCAGACGATATATGCGTAGGCTTGGTCAAGCCCTATCCGACAAGTGAGAAAATGCATAAATTCGTCCATCTTCGGATTGGGAACGACAGGAAAAACAACTCCTGATGATTTCGTCAATTCTTCGACAGAGAAATCCGGTGTGGAATCAATATTTCTGGAATGTCCGATGATGAATTGTTCCATCCTCCGTTTGTCTTCCCATCCGTACCTTGATACGAATCGAAGATCCTCATCCTTTGCATTTCCAAGGTTTCCTGCATATTCCATACTGTCAAGCAGTAATGAATATTGGCGTACTGCATCAAGTGCTTTAGCCGCTTTTTCATCACTATCATTCTGCAAAAGATTATTGAGTTGCTTTCTGATTTCATCTTGCGTAATGATGCCAAGGATGTTAGCCAATCCCTCGACTATGAATTCCACGCTCATACGCAACCGGTTATGCTCATTTCCCAAAGCCCAGTCTATATGCTGCACCAGTAGCGGTTGTAAATCCTCTGCAATGGTGACGGTAAAGAAGTCTTCCTGTAGTATATCCATATCTGCCAATCCATACATTACCATAATTGGCGTAAGATGGTCATCCACTCTCGGTACACCCACTCCTGCTTTGACATTTTTTGCCTTGCTGATGAGCTGTAGGTCTGCCATTGGCAGCATCATAAGCAACTCCTTCGGATGTGACAGGATAAACTCTATGTATGCATTGTGCAACTTGGATATGTCCAATTCTTCATCAAGTTTCAAACCTAAGTTTGAAGCATACCTTATGAGTTCTTCCCTTTTTAGTTTCTGAACTATCTTGTGTAGTGTTTTGTCTTGTTTCATTATTTTGGCTGTTTACTTATGCAATTCTAAGAATTTATACCCATTAAAATGTACAAGATGTTCTGGTGAATCTGCTATCCACACTTCTGTTTCCCATGCAATATCTTTCGCCTTTTGCTTGAATATATTTTTATTTTCAAATGCTGTAAAGAAAATGATATTTGCTGTACAGCCAGATTCTTCCAATTTACGTTTCACTTTTCTAACTCTTATTTCATCCCATTCACCTGTTGAATGGTAGGCTTCAATAAGATAAAGTAAGTTTTTCTCTCGGCTATATGCCACGACATCTGGTAATTCTTCATGTTCCAGCGTAAAGAATTTTATTTTCTCTAACTCTGCTTTTTCCAAGTGCAAGAACTTGTCTTTTGTATCTCCAACATATAATACTTCTGCACCGAAACCAAACAAAGGAAGGAAAACTTCTATTATGGCTTTCTGCAAGTTATTATGCTCTCCATATGACAGGACTATTGTCTTTCCATTTGGAAGCGTAACTGGGACTTTCTGTAAATCACGGCGTCTTTCCAATTCTTCTTTGAGAGACTTCGTTTCCTTTCTAAATTCGTTTAGAAGTATTTCCCATCTTGACGAACCAAAAGAATGTAGCAGATTCGCAAATGATGTGCTTAAGCCATAACCGCGCGATGGATTGTTTGTCGCTTGTTCTTCTGTTGAAGAAGAATTCACAATGATACCAGCTTCAACCAATAGTTTTAAGTCTTGACGTCGTATATCATCATACGAACCTGATGATATGTCTTCACCAAGATATTCATTCTCAAAAGCTATTATATCACGTGTTCTTGTAAAACCGTCTTCAAAAGAACACGCTTCCGAGAAATCCTTCTTGATCTTTCCAACAGCAAGGCATGCTTTAGCCATACGTTCTAATTTACGGTCTGTATTGTCAACAGGTATACCAATGAGCTGAAATACATCCAAAATATTGAATACCAAATTCTTTACTTTTGTTGGTGTACCAGTCTGTATTTTTATTATCATATTGCGAATAAACTGTTTGGAATAATTCTATTTCTTATATAATCTGTTGTTTGCTGTTCCATATGATATGTAGCCTTTACTTGTAATGCAATTTTGTATGCAAGTAGTGGAGGCACGGCATTTCCTATTTGATAGAATTTCTTAGTTTCTGTACCTGAAAATTCAAACCAGTCAGGGAATGTCTGAAGGCGAGCTGCTTCACGGTCGGTAATGCGTCTTCGTCTACCGTCTACAAGTCTTACTCGTTGCATATCACTGGTGGCTCCAGCCAAATTCCTGCATGTGATTGTGCGTGCTGGTCTGTCAGGATACAAATCTCGTGGATTGACACAATGTGATTTCTTTTCGTAAACCGCAATGTATTCGTCTTGTCGCGGTGTAAGAATTTTGCTTTCAGGGTCTGGGCTCAACATTGTATCGCCAATAGCATCTTCTACTGTTCTTTTGTGGTTTTCTATTGTCGGGAAACGGAAAAATGCTCTATGCCCCACACATATAAGCCTTTCTCGTTTTTGGGGAACACCATAATTGACGGCATTAAGCACTTTGTAATCAATATAATACCCCAAATCACTCAGTTCTTTAACAATCAAATCCAAATACCATTTGTGTCTACCTAAGATATTGGCAACATTCTCGAATACAAACACTTTAGGCTGTATTCGGCGAACTGCATCTATAAATATAGGAAAGCCATCTCTTGCATCTTCCATGCCTTTTTGGTTGCCGAACCTACTAAATGGTTGGCATGGCGGCCCTCCTATTATTATACCTATATTATCAATCTCTGGATAATTGAAGCCAACTTCCAGAAATTGATTATAACACACTCCATTAAGATTTGCGTTATATGTGTCAACTGCTTCTTGCACCATTTCAAATCCTATAGTTTTAAAGCCTGCGGCTTCAAAACCCAAAGACAGTCCTCCGCATCCTGCAAACAAGTCTAAAACGACTGCTTTTTCTTGGATTTTTGGTTTTAGAAGTTCATCAATAAATTTACTATATTCGGTCATTGTTGTTATTACTTGTTTAGATAATACACCGGCGCGAGTTGTTCACCTTAAGGTATTTCTTAATTTTTACCTGCAATTATTTTTGTCATTATTGCCGTGACTTTGACAAGAACTTAGCACGTTCAATTCGCACTTATCTTTTCACCTTGCTAGCGTCTTTAGAGTTCTTCATTGAAAATATCTCGTATTATATGCTCATTTGGATATTTTTATTAGGCTTCAAAATTAACAAATAATCACCAAACGTAGAAATCGTATTGAATAAAAACCTAATAAAAGTTGTTTCTATAAGGTTTATTAACCTTGTATCAGCATAAATGTTGAGTAATTCACATCAACAAATGACATTAGACAGCCTTATTATTGTGATTTTCTGAAACAACGATATAGCAAGTGTTACAATGAATAAACATAGCAGGACACGAGACGGAACTATGAAAATCATCGTAACGACAAATGCTAATTATAAATACCCGTCAAGAACAAAATCGACTTGACGGGGATTAATATTTATATGCTGCAATATTATCCTAATAACGATAACTATAATTTATATTCAAGTTTTCCGAGCGTGTCCCGCTGTGCCACATTCTTGCCGTTGACAAGCAGGATGAGACCCTTGCCGTGGCGATAGTGGTTGCCGGTCTTGTCGTAGACCACGGAGATGTTCTTGCCGTGATACATCACGTTGTCAAGACAGAAATAATCCCATTTTTCTTCAGGCACAAGTGGATTGACGATAATGCTGCCGTCAGCCTGCGGACGCAAGCCCACTATACCGGTAATCATCAGATCGTTGAAGGTAGAGTGGTTGTAGTAGCGGCTGCGCTCACGGTCGCCCATGAGCCATGCTCCGTTTGTCTCATCGAGATACTCACCGATATATGGTCTGCCGCGATGGTGCTGGCTCTCTACATACACCTCCATATCATGGAAGAACTCCTTGCTGCCTACGATAGGCTCCGGGTAGTTGTTGATATAGTTTGCCATCGCCGTCAGCGTCTGGCTCGTGGCAAAAGGCCATACGGCACCATCCCACTCACAAGTTCCTGTACCATGGGTGCGGAAGAGCGGCGAGCGACGCTCACAAGTGGTAAGACCGTAAGGGGCAGAGAAGCCTTTCTCGTCGGTAACCTGCTTCCACGCAACATCATACTTTTTGTTGTCAGGCATATTGAAATACCACGGAATGAAGCCTATAGCCTCGCGCACATTTGCGAGAGTATCGATCTGCAACGTTTCAAAGAACTCATGTTTGCCGTTCCAAAGCTTGTTCTCCACAAGCTCTTTCAGTTCTGCAGCCTCCTTGTTGTATTCTGCAGCTTTAGCCTCATCGCCGGCAAGCTTGTTCATCTCTGCAAGCGCCATGGCGTTGCCATACATATAGCTGTTTATCGTAGGACGCGCAAACTTTTTCCTTCTACCTCCGCTGGCACTCTCTTCCATTCCGTCGCGCACATCCTCCTGCCAGTAGAGTCCGTTGTCAAGACGGTGGGTCTTCTGCCAACGAGCATACTCCTCTTCGAGCGAAGGCTTCAGAGAGTCGACAAACGACCTGTTGCCGTTCACCTTATAAGCTTCGTACACTGCTGCAGGATTCCAGGAGCTGAATTTATCCATCTTCTGCATCGCCTTGCCGTCGTTGCCATGATACCAGGTGTTGAGAATCTGGTTGATGTATGTTGTGTCGCGCAGCCATCGGGTCTCCATCACGTGGTGGCCGATGGCACAGGCAATGAGGTTGTAGCGGTCGGCATAGGAACGCTGCACGAGGAATTCCGTCATACCATAGCCCACTGGGGTGCGCTTGATATGCTTGCGCAGAGTCCACCAACGGTAGTAATACATCTCACGGAAATTATCCTGCGGACAGTCGAAGAGCGGCACGTTCTTGCTCATCCATTCCGCCGCCTTGCTGTTGGGGATAGCGTTGGCGATGTTCTCGTCCTCCATCGTATTGAAGTAGTCGATGTAGTGTTTGTAGTCGTCGAACTTCAGCACTGCAGCCTGCCCGTCAGCATCAGCAGCGTAGGTCTTCACATTTGCGATAGAGAATGTAGCCACGGGATCCGACTCGTCGGCACGCGGCATGTCGAAATACTGGTCTGCCGGAGTCTCGTTGTTTGGCTCTGCAAAGAGCGGACCGGTGCGGAACACCACCCTTGTTATTGCCTCCACAGGAGTGTCGAACTGGCGCTGACACACCTTCTTGCCGTTGATATAATATGTGCCGGCATGCATGTCGGTAGAGAGAACAGCCTTCACACGATAGGTTTCTCCTGCCTTATAGTTCTTGAGCATGGTACCGAAACGCGGACCTCCCTTCACCTTCATCACTCCGAGAGAGTCAAGCACTATACGGGAGCAAGCCTGTCCTTTGGCGTCGACAAACTCCACATCAAGCTCTCCGTGACCGTTCTGTGCAGCCTGGACATCAAACTCTACGGTAAGTTCCTTTGTGGCAGGTATCATACGTTCCACCTTGGCATAGTCGTAAGGGTCTTTGTCTGACAGCTTCAACCATTTCCCATCGAGAGCGACAGGTGCCCATTTAGGAGAATAGATGTTCCAGTCTGCCATATCAGCAAGCTTTGAATATGCGGAGAAGTCTGTATCGGCATGAGATGTTGCCGCAGTCTGTACAGGCACTGTGATGCGCGAAACCCACATGTCCTCCTTATTGTTACTGTAGGTGACCCACATGTTTCCGTCTGCCGGAGTGCCGTTGCCCTCCTGGATGCCACGGGTGTATTGCGGACCGTAGTTCTTGTAGTTACCGCCATGGCGCTCTGGGGTTATCTCTCCGTTGACAAGATTCAGCGTAGTATATTCCAGTCCGTCGACACTCAGCGAGATGGCAAGTGGCCATCTGTATTCCGCAGGATTATATACCGTGGCATAAGTTCCGTCGGAAAGTCTCTGTCCCCAAATCTTTCCTGTTGAAGTGACGAAGCCATGAGCACGCTTTGCCGGAGTGCGCCACGTGTTGCCGCCATCACAGCTGATGGTAGTCAGTCCGTGTTTCCAGAGTCCCACCTTCCATCCGTTTGGCAGCGTGTAGCCTGAGAATGCCTTATATGGTGTCTTCAGCGGCAGTATGTCATCGCCGCGGTCAGCCTCTTCTGCCCAATGCATGCGTGCCATCGGGTCGGCGAGCAGTTCGTCGCAAGCCTTGACGAAGGCTTTGTCTTTGGATTTCTTGTAGTACGGGAAGTCTGTGTTGCCGGCATTGAAACCGTGGTTGTAGTAGATGAAGTATACGGGGCCGAAGATGCCGTCGCTCTTTATCTCCCTCACCACTCTGCCGATACCGTTGCCGTCGGTGGGGTTGTCTTTCGGTGTCATCGACACTACGTAGTTGCCCATAGCCAGGAGCTTGCCAGTCTTCTTCGATACATACCACCCCACTCTCTGGTGCATGATAGCCATAAGATCCTTTGCCTTCAGGCCCGGATATTTTTCAGGCTTTTCAAATCCGTCGGGCACTTTGTATTCAGGGAACAGCTTTACTGGGTCCGTCCATGTGTATCCGTCAGTAGAGGTCTGCAGCATTGTGACTCCTGGCGGCTCGTGCTCACTACGTGGGTCGGTGAGATAGTGCATATAGAACTTTCCCTTCCAGTATGCAATCATCGGCTGATGGTTGTATGTGGCTCCCTTTTCGGCACGCATGGTCTGTATGCTATGCACTCCCACCACGGGGGAGAGTCCGCCGTCGTGGCGCGATGGCAGGGAAATGTCGCTGCCGGTGTAGTGAACGGCACTGCTGTTGTATTTTATAAGGTTCTCCACAAGTTCCTCCGGTGCCATGAACACGGTGCCATGTTTATGACCGTCTGGGAAGGAAACGGCTCCCGTCTGGTCCTGGAAGTGTTTGAAATCCTTCGTGCGCTGTGCGCCATAGATAAACTGGCGATACCAGTCGTAATATATATACCACCATCCGTTGACGTATGCCGTAGACGGACCTTCGCTATACATCGGTGTGAATGGTTCTGAAGCCTCACTCCACGGACCGTAGGGTGTCTTTGAGAATGCCACCTTGATGTTGCGCTGCTTGCGGGTATTGTCTTTCAGCACCATCACATAGTCGTCTTTTCCCTTTTTCACCATCGTAGCGTCGATACAACTGAAACCGGGATCGATAAGGAGTTTGGTCTCAGAGAAAGTATTGAAGTCTTTTGTAGTGCAGTAGTACAGACGGTGGTTGTTCTTGTGTTCCTCTATACCGTCGGGGAATTTTCCCGGTATGCAGGATGCCCATATTATCATATACTGCTTCTTCACGTCGTCGTAGAAGAGTTCCGGTGCCCACACATTGACGGTGGTGGTGTCTTTCATCACTTCGATGAAACGCTCCGGTGTCCAGTGTATCAAATCTTTCGACGATGAGTATCCGAATCCTCTGTCGCCTCTCCAGCTACAGGTCCACACGAAATGGTATGTGCCGTCAGGACCTTTCACTATCGACGGGTCACGCATCACCTTCTGCGTGCCAACCTCCGGCTTGAGGAAGGTGCCGGGAATACTGTCCCAATGTATGCCGTCGCGGCTATAGATGAAGCGCAGTCCTTCGTTGGCGGGTTCATGAAACGAGGTCGAAACGAAAATGTCCGTCGCCATACCTGCCCTTGGGACAAGCATCATGGCAGCGGCTGCTGAAAATAGTAGTTTCTTCATTTATTGTAATGTGGTTTCTTATTTCCTGATTCTTAAAGTGGGCATATATAGGAGACTGCCCTCTTTATTAACAAAGACGTCGGCACTGGGCGTTTTGTAACCATCATGCCAATGGTAATCACCGTTGACATGGATAATGTCATGAAGCTATGGCATCATCTACGCACGATGCAAGGCTAAAAAAACGGCACGTCAAGCGACACTAAGGACACTACATTGCGGCTATTCTATTTAATTTTCCTATCTTTGCATAAGATAAGCTGCACCTCAGCATAAGAAACAAATACATTTATTTCATTATGCATTCGGTTTGCGTTATCTTTGCATAAGATAAGCTGCACCTCAGCATAAGAAACAAATACATTTATTTCATTATGCATTCGGTTTGCGTTATCTTTGCATAAGATAAGCTGCACCTCAGCATAAGAAACAAATACATTTATTTCATTATGCATTCGGTTTGCGTTATCTTTGCGGAAGAAACAGAAAGAACATTTGGAATATGACAAGACTATATCTCACAAGGCATGGCGAAACCTACGACAACGCCAATAAGATAATGCAGGGACAGACACCGGGCAGACTCAACGACCACGGCATAGAACAGGCGAAGGAAGTGGCAAAGAAACTGGCAGAGAAGCATTTCGACGCTTTCGTGTCGAGCGATCTGAAGAGGTCTATAGACACCTGCCGGATTATCGCCGAACCGCATCATGCGGATGTGCGCACCACTCCACTGCTGAGAGAACGCGACTGGGGAAGCTTCACCGGACGATATATACCAGACCTGAAAGACGAAGTGTGGCCTGACGATGTGGAATCTCTCGACACGCTGAAGGCGAGGGCACGGGATTTTCTTGAGTTCATAAAGCGAGAATATCCCGGACAGACAATCCTTGCCGTTGGACATGGAATAATAAACAAGGCTATACAGGCAGTTTATTACAACAAGGAAATGAAGGATGTGCAGAAGATGACAAATGCGGAAGTCAGAGTGTTGGACTTATGATTTTCTGCAAGCACCTGCCAACACTGCCATTCCAAAACCATGGAATGGTATACTTGAAGTCAAATGCCGTCAAGCGTCAGACTTCATTAAACGGGTCTCCTGTTTCAGACACGAAAATGATCGGTATTCTACTTTATGCAGAAGAATACGGAAACAGAGATGCTGATTATAACTAATACTGATACTATCATAATTGTGGGGATATTTTTTATCGCTACAAAGATAAAAAAATATTCCGAAACCTTATTATGAGGCATCGGAATATTATATCTTTTTTAACAATAAGAACACTATTTGCACAAATATCATTTATGCTTTTTCAGCTCTATGACTACTATCTCGCCAGGACATCCAAGTCTGAATGGTACGAAACCTCCCACACCGCAGCTCACGTTGATGGCACGTCTGCCCTCGGTATATAAACCTCCCCACTCGTCATACTTCAGTGAGGCTGGCGACCAGCCGAAGAACTTCATCTGTCCGGCATGGGTATGTCCGCTGAGCGTCAGCTGCGAAGTGGAATGCGGTAGTATGTCGGTGCGCCAGCTTGTCGGATCATGCTGAAGCATGAGTATGAACGCACCTTTCTGATTGACGCCATGGAGGGTCTTCTTCAAGTTGCCGAAACTCGGCACTCTTGGACTCTCGCCCTCGAACTCCATTCCAGCCACAACGATAGAGTCGTTGCCGCGACGTATCACACAGTTGTCGTTGAGCAACAGTTTCCAGCCCATCCTGCGCTGCACATCCTTCATCTCCTGACAGTTATGACGCCGCTCTGCTTCGGTTGCCTTTACATAATAGGCATAGTCGTGGTTGCCAAGCACGGAGAACACGCCATCTTTCGCTTTGAGGGAAGCGAGGGTCTTCTCGTGTTGATAGAGTTCTGAAGGGCGCATATTCTGCAAGTCTCCGGTAAAGGCTATCATGTCTGCCTTCTGACTGTTGATGCTGTCTGCCACGACTTTCAGCATGAAAGCCCTCTGTCCTGTATATGTACCCACGTGGGCATCGCTGAACTGCACGATACGGTAGCCATCGAAAGCCTCTGGCAGATCTGCCGACTCGAAGGTGACATGGCGCACCGTCACTTTGTTGAATCCCTTGGTGAAACCATATACGCAAACGACAGCCAAGAAGACCCCTGCCAGAATTCCTGCATAGTTGCCCCAGTTTGTCTTCGTCTTGTGATAAGCGCAATGTCCCCATCCCAGGATGGAGCAGACCGTGAAGACGAACTTCGGCACTGCCCATACTCCGAGGAGCAGGAGATAGAAGTTGAGACAATCCATGTCTGCCGGAGCGAAATCCGGCTGAACTGCCATCACCACACTATATGCCACCATCGCCATGCTTTGTGCCGCCCAAGCTGTAATGGCTGCTATCTTGTTGCGCTTCATGTAGCGAAGGAAATGCAGATATACGTAAACATCGGAAACCAGCAGAAGCAGCAGTATGGGAATCAGTATTTTTACTATCATTATTCTATTTCGTTATTAGATGGAAGAATGGTCGAACTCCACCTGTTCGCCATGCACCGAATCGTCGAACTTTCCATTATCATATATATGGTGACCGTTGCAGAAGGTATGCTCCACCTTCCATCCGAAGGTTTTGCCCTCCAACGGACTCCACTTGCACTTGCTCTGTATGTCTTCGCTTGTCAACGTCCATTTCACACCTGGACGCACCACCACGATGTCTGCCTTGTAGCCCGGACGCAGGAATCCGCGGTCTTTCACTCCGAAGAGCTTTGCCGGATTGTGGCTCATCAGTTCTGCCACTCTCTCCACCGTCAGCACACCCTGGTCTACGAGCGAGAGCATCGTGACGAGCGAGAACTGAAGCATCGGCATTCCCGACATGGCATTCTGGCAACCACCCTGTTTCTCTTCCAGCAGATGTGGAGCATGGTCTGTCCCTACCACAGCGATACGTCCGTCTGTGAGAGCGGCACGCAGGGCATCGCGGTCGGCGGCGGTTTTAACTGCCGGATTGCATTTTATCCTTGCTCCAAGAGTCTTGTAGTCGGCATCGGAAAATACAAGGTGCGCCACTACTGCCTCTGCCGTAATCTTGGGGAATCCGTCGCTGCCCGCAGCGGCAAGCACTTCCTTCTCTGAATATTTCTCAAAGAGCTCCAGCTCCTTCTCCGTGGTGAGATGTGCCACATGGAGTCGCGCTCCGCTCTCCTTAGCCAGTTTCACGGCGAGTTCTGTGGATTGCAAGCATGCCTCAACCGATCTTATCTCCGGATGGTGGCAGATATCGGGGTCTTCGCCCCATTTCTTCCTTGCCTCAGCCATATTCCGGTTGATGATGCCGGTGTCTTCACAATGTGTCATTATCGGAAGTTTCACCTTGGTGAATATCTGCCGCAACGCCTCCTCACGGTCAACGAGCATATTTCCCGTTGACGATCCCATGAAGAGTTTCACTCCCGGCACCTTCTTTGTATCCACCTTCAGCAGCTGGTCGATATTGTCGTTTGTAGCTCCTATGAAGAAGGAATAGTTCACGTGACTCTTCTGCCGTGCCATATCGAGTTTGTCTTCAAGGTCGGCAAGTGTGGTGGTCTGAGGTTTGGTGTTAGGCATGTCGAAATATGTCGTCACTCCTCCGTATGCCGCTGCCCTGCTTTCCGTCTGCATGTCTGCCTTGTGTGTCAGTCCGGGGTCACGGAAATGCACATGGTCGTCTATCACTCCCGGCAATACGAAACACCCCGTGGCATCTACTGTTTCGTCGTAGTTGTCCCGGGGTGTTTCGCCATTGCTCAGTATGCTTACTATTCGGTCGTCTTCAATCAGAATGTCTGCCTTGACTGCCATTCCCTCGTTTACGACAGTAGCTCCTGTAATCAATGTCTTCATTATTCAAGTAAGGTATAAAAGTTTACAGCCTGTCCTGAAGAATCTTTACCTCTCAGGACCAGCCTTGGCTTATGGGGTTATTCAGCAGGCTGTGCCAACTGGTTTGGCGTCGGTCCGTCCATCGGCTGCTGTGGAGCATCGGTGGGTTGTGGTCCTGCCGCCGGCTGCGGAGCCGGTCCGTCTGGCGTTGCCATGCCGTTCAATATTTCCTGGTTCTGCTGTGCCTTCTGATAGTAGTCCCTCACGTAGGCATCGTTCTTGAAGTGGTCCGTAGCCTTGCTCATGATGTCTTCTATCCATGGCGAGAGTTCCGGTATCGGGTATCCCATTGTCATCATGAAGAACACTCCAGGACCGAGCACGTTGTCGAAGTTGTCGCAGATGAATGATGTGATGAGCTTGTCCTCCTTCTGGGTGATCTGCTGCGCTTCGATTGCGAGTTTCTGGTTTATGGTATACTCGTCCTCACCGTTCATTATCGCCTGGCTCTGCTTGTGTGCAAGGTCGTTCATCTGCATCTCGAGCTGGTTGTATTTCTCAATGAATTCAGAGAGTTTGTCGTTGAGCGGCGTGCCGCTCACCTTCTGCGATCCATTGTCAATCTTCACGTTGATGCTTCCTGACTCCAGGACTACAGGCATTATGTTCTCGTCGTCCATAAAGAGTGTCACCATCCTTACGGAGTCGAGTCTTCCGCTGAAGCCGAACTGTCCGTGAACGACGTCGCAAGAATCGATGTTCTTCAGGTCGCTGTCATGATATTGCTTCAGGTATAGCATCTTGCCGTCGAGCACCGACACGTTGGATGTGCCCTTGATATCGTATGTTCCGGCACAAGATGTGAGTATCATTGCTATGGCAACGATGAGAGAGTAAAATATCTTATTCATATCTGTTTTTGAAATTCCATACAAATGTAAGTCGTATTACGGATGTATGGAAATATGTTTATTCTATTTAAAACAAGGTTCCCTGTTTTTAGCTTTTTTTAGTCTTTACGACACAGCATCCGCATGTTTGTCATTTCCATGTCAACGATGCAAGTCCAGGTCGTTTATGCCTCACGCTGTTTGTTCTTCTGGAGCTCAGATGAGATGCGGTGTGTGGAATAGAGTTGGAGCACGGCAGCCACCAGCAGAGTCACCACCCAGTTGTTGTGGATGTACTTTACGTATGATGTGTATCCGTTGATTGTCTTTGCAAACAGAGGGAATACCACGTGATATGCGTTCTCCACCATCAGCAGCGCTGAGATGATGAAGAATACGGCTCCGGTGAGCATGATTCTTCTCAGTCGGCGCATTGTGACGTCGGTGCCTGTGTATTTCTGCATATATTGCATGGCAGCGAACATCAGTGTGCCAGGAGTGAAGATACAGGGTGCTACGGTCTGCTCTCCAAAAACATAGAGAGCTGCTCCCGCCACCATCAGGCATGCTCCTATGAGCATAATGGCGCTTTGCGTTCTATTCAGCTGTTTCATTCTTGCTTGTTTCTTGTTTCTCGTCGTCGCTCAACACGAAGATATCCTCGTCGTCGGCCTTCATCATATAGTTCTCGCGTGCAATCTTGGTGATAGCCCTTGGATTGCGGCGAAGTTCCTTCAGTTTCTGGTCGTCGCGCTCATACTGACTGTTGTATTCATCGATCTGTTCCTCCAGGTCGCTTATCTGCATGTCATATTTCATGCGGGTCAGGAAGCTGTTCTCGTCGAGCACGGCAACGATGAGCACACCAATTATCGTTGTTATCCAATAAATGTTGTGCGACATAAATCTCCACAGAGGGTTGATGCGACTCATTGTCTTTGTTTTATTTTATAGAATTAGTGTATCATAATTTTCGTGCAAAGATAGCTCAATTGAATGAAATTACATTATCTTTGCAAGAAAATAAGCGAAATCTTATATTTATTTATGGAAGAATACATTGTTTCGGCACGAAAATACCGCCCCATGTCGTTCGACTCCGTCGTGGGACAGTCGGCTCTCACCACCACTCTGAAAAATGCGGTGAGAAGCGGAAAGCTCGCTCATGCCTACCTGTTCTGCGGACCGAGGGGCGTGGGTAAGACCACATGCGCCCGCATCTTCGCGAAGGCGATAAACTGCCAGCACCCCACTGCCGACGGTGAGGCCTGCAACGAATGCGAAAGCTGCAAGGCGTTCAATGAACAGCGTTCATACAACATCTTTGAGCTCGATGCGGCAAGCAACAACTCGGTGGAAAACATCAAGGCGCTGATGGACCAGACCCGCATCCCGCCCCAGGTGGGACGCTACAAGGTGTTCATCATCGACGAGGTGCACATGCTCTCCACACAAGCTTTCAATGCCTTTCTGAAGACTCTCGAAGAACCGCCGGCACACGTCATCTTCATCCTCGCTACAACGGAGAAGCACAAGATTCTGCCCACCATCCTGTCGCGCTGCCAGATTTACGACTTCGAGCGCATGACGGTGCCGGGCATCGTGAACCATCTGAAGATGGTGGCTGAGAAGGAGGGGATAAAATATGAGGAGGAGGCTCTCAACGTGATAGCCGAAAAGGCTGACGGCGGAATGAGAGACGCCCTCTCTGTGTTCGACCAGGCAGCGAGCTTCTGTCAGGGCGACATCACTTACGCCAAGGTGATTGAAGACCTCAACGTACTCGACTCTGACAATTATTTCCGCATCATAGACTTGTGTATGGAGAACAAGGCTGCTGAAGTGATGGTGTTGCTCAACAACGTCATCGCCAGAGGCTTCGACGGTGGCAACATCATCGGCGGACTGGCGAGCCACGTGCGCAACGTGCTGATGGCGAAGGACACGCAGACATTGCCGCTGCTGCAGACAAGCGAGGCACAGGCTCAGAAATACAAGGAGCAGGCACAGAAATGTCCTACCAAGTTCTTGTATTCGGCACTGAAGATCCTCAACGAATGCGACATCAACTATCGCCAGAGCAGCAACAAGCGACTGCTCGTGGAGATAACGCTCATCCGCGTGGCACAGATAACACAGCCCGACGAAGACGGCGTCGCGGGGCGCAGCCCCAAGCGACTGAAAAGCCTGTTCAAGAAACTCATAGCCTCGGCGCAGCACCACACGGCAGTCCAGCAGGTGGCTGCCGCTGCGTCGCAAGCACAGCCTGGTGAGAACAAAGCTGTGCAGGGAGTGGCTGTGTCCTCACCAGACAATGCTCCGTTAGCATCTTCACAAGTCACGGCAACGCCGGGCAACGCCTCTACGGCATCTGCCACACAGCCTCAACACAGACCGGCACTGAAATTAGGGTCGATAGGAAAGTCTTTCGGCAATCTTATGAAAGGACCGGAAAAACCGACTTACGAAATGGAACCGGAGCAGAAGGCTACCACCGGACTGCACGAGACTTTCGACGACGACATGCTCTTGCAGCAATGGCTGATGATGTGCAATCGTATGCCTCCCAACATGTTGGGCACCTCGAAGCGAATGAAGAACCTCACGCCTGTCATCACGGAATTCCCCAAAGTGGAAGTGGTGATAGACAACAAGATGCTGCTGGAGGATGTGCAGAAAATAAAGAACCGCGTTCGCAACACTCTCGTGCAGAAGCTCCGCAACGACGATATAGAACTGTCGCTGCGTCTGGCCCGTCCTGAGGAGATAAAGCGTATTCTCTCCCCCAAGGAGTTTTACCTGAAGCTCTGCAAAGAGAATGATGCCGTCGGGAAACTCGGCGAACTGCTCAATCTGGAGTTCGCCTGAGCATATCCGGCGCATTGGTTTGAATTAATTCCCGACTGCTATTATACCAGCTGCATTTATACCAGCAGCAATTATACCAGTCAAAATAATATCACTTTGCCAATCACAGTATACCATTATCCGCATCACTCAGACTTATTCTCTTCTCTGCCGAATTATGCTTGCTGCCTCTGCTCAGTCGCCAAGACACATTCAGAGACACCTGATTGCCGCTGCCCTTTGAATAGCCTACTGTATGCTTATAGAAATTGTGGTTGAGCAAGTCGTTTTCGTATGCCTTGTAGTTGTTGTTCAAGGGATTTGCCCACGACAACGAGAATTGCCAGTTGCGCCATGTGTATGATGCTTTCAGAACCGAATAGGCAGCGTTGTAGCCTTTCGACTCGCCCTCCAGGAAGCGGTTGCCGTTATCTGCATATCCCTGCAAAGTGAAGTTACCGAGGTAAGCAGTGATGCTGCAAGCATAAAACCACGATGTGTAGCAATGTGTATAGTCGTTGCCGAAATTGAAGCATCTGTACACACCTCCATTGGCGGCAACCTGTAGTTTTTCGGGCAATATCCAATAGCCTGCGTATGCCATGACATTCAAAACGTCTATCTCCTTCTGGTTTTTCTGGGTATATATGAATTGGTTGTCGGCGGTGCGTTCATAATGTGCCATATTCGGTTTGAGGCATTGCTTGTAGTAGCCTTCTACAAATGTTTGCAAGCGGTTTGTGTTATACGAGAACTGCAACCGATGGTCCATATCGTGTGATGGCTTCAAGTCGGGATTGCCTGCTGTCCATTCCATACTGTTGGTGCGGACCGCAACATCGCTCGTCATGGCGATGCGAGACACTTTGTCTTGCATCTGACAGGTATAACTCAGCTGCATGCTGTTATTGATATCATAAGTCAGCGACACCTTGGGATGGAATGTCTGGAAGTCATATCTATGACCGTTCTGAGTGTAATGGATATAGCTTGCTCCTGCTCCCAACGTGTAGCGCAATTTCCGCATCGTCCCCTTGATTTCAGCAAAGGCATACAAGCGGTTGTTGCTCGTCTTGGTCAAAGAGGAAGCGTCGCCGGAATAGTCGTTATTGATGTGTTTGTAACTGTTGTTCAAGCCCGTTGATAGAGTGAAAGGCTTCATACGGTTCTCATAGATTATCTCAGTAAGGAGAGAAGCCGTCTTGCCATCCACATCATACCGGTATGGATTCCCCTCATCATAATAATTGCAGGTCTGAGTGGAGATATAGGTACCCACGGCATTGGCGGTAACTGACTGCCGTGGAGTGATCTGACGGAAGAAGTAGATATCCAATACCGGCGAATAGCTTTTGTCTGCATTCCGGCTCGTGGCTCTATATCGGCGGGCGCCGTCTGCTATTTCCTTTATATTATAGTCGTCTGGGGCATCGTTGAACGCTCCGCTCAATGATGCCTGAAAGACAGTGGCTGTTGTGTCTGCCCAGTTATAGGTCAGTTTTGCATCATGGGCTATGGATTTTCGAAGCGACTCCACATCGTTTCGTTCTATAGTATAGATACTGCCGTCTGTCAAGGTATATTCTGCCAGTTGGCTGCTCTTTGCCCCCTTGGATTTATATCCGTTCACATCATACGTAAGAGACCATTCACTCCTGCCCTTGTTCCATTTCCCATAAACCATACCATCGCCCTGCAATGTGGTGAGTGCCGTGGTCAGGTCTGTGCCAACAGTATAGCCGCTCTCGGCCCTGCGTATAACGATGTCTATCACATAGGCTATGCCGTCGCCATAACGTACGCCAGGATTGTTTATGATGTTTATTTTTGCTATATCCTTGGGATTGAGAGCCAGCATCTCCTGTTTGCCCGCTACGATGCCATTGACCCGGAGTTGTACTCCTCCCCTATTGTCGATGGCTGTGACTGTGTGGTTGATGTTGTCGATGCGCAGATTGGCAAGTGTGAGTTTCTCAAGTATGCTGTAGCCATTGTTTGACGCCTGCTTCTGGGCATCCGTCGGATAGATAATCATACCGTCTGACTTGTTCACCACCTTGGCTGCCTTCACCGTAACCTCGCCGAGTGTGATGTTTTTCTCCACATCCTGTGCATAAACGCAGCATGCGGAAGAGAGAATAATGGAAAGTGTAATCAATCGTTTCATTTTGCACCATTTTTTCATCCAACGGCCTTATGACCGTTTGTGGGTTAAACTTGGCGCAAATTTATGCTCTCCTTAAAAGAATGCCAATTTATCTGTCTGACATTTCCCTGACAATTGTCTGACAACGACCTATCTATCTGTGTTTCAAGCTATAACTCTTGCCCCTGTCTGATTCGATTTTCAAATCGCTGTTGGTTTCTATGATTGGTTTAATGCGTCTTATCAGAGTGTAGAGCGTGTCATTGGCATCTGGCTTCTTAGGCCATAACCGGTCGCAAATCTCCTGTTTGGATAGTGTATGAGTGTCTGCTGTCATAAACATTTCGAGCAGAGAATGCTGCATAGGTGTAAGATGAATCTGCTCGCCCGAAAGCGTCATAAACTTATCATTATTGAACACAATACCTCCATACGACAGACCTTGCACTGTCAACGCTGGCCTATTCCTCCTGACGTACCACAAACTGCCCAATAGCCACAACATTCCAACCATGAGAAGAGAACCTGAAGCCTTCTGGTCGGACAACATGAATGTAGTGGCAAAGCTACAGTTAGCCTCAGCCACAAGCTTAGTCTCCAAGCGTCCATCCCTACGCACAGTGCGCATAGCTATGCCTGCCGTATCTTTCAGTTCAGCAATGGTCAGGCAATTGCGATAGCAACGAATAGTATCTGTAGTGACCACATTATCAGGCATCTTCGCAAGCACTTGCTCCAATGCCCGATTAACGTCCTGCGCTATAATGCTTTTAGTTCTGTGATAGCTGTTAACGCCTGTGCACAATGCACAAAGCAAGAGAAAGCAGAAACCGATGTATGGAAGTATCTTCATAATTTTCTCACTTTATTATATAATGCAAATGTACAAATAATAAACGAGAAAATAAAGCTTTTGCATCACACATGCGGCAACTCCACAATAAAAAAAAATAAGCAGGAAGAGGGAATGGAAATTCAATATGATTTTGTGCTGGGCGATAGGCTGTGCTGCATCGAGAACCAGAGAGTTTATATTCTTCCGGAAAAAGGCTTTGGCTCTTCCTGGCGATTGATGCAATACAATTCTATCGCCATAAACGTAATCGTGGAAAATAAGAAGGGCGGTATCAACTCCTGTGATATTCCTTATTCTGATGATATTCAGAAATTTAACAATGATTATCTTCGCCTGACTTCTGAGGCTACTGCTGAAGGTAAATTTTCTTCTCTAGAGGATGCAATGGTGGTTAGAACGTCGGCGATGATAGGAACAGAACTTGATTGCATCGTGAATCAATACACAGATTTGTTTTGCAATCCCATGCTGATGTGGGGGAGTTATCGCCGTGGCTTCTCCCGTACCACGCTCCCCATTCCCTTCCAGTTTTCATCATGTTCATATGGATGGCAGTCATGCAGCACGATTCTTAGAATTGTTACAAGCAATAATTATTGCTATATAAAAACATTATAGCATAATTATGTTCAAAGAAAGGAGCAAAAAGCATGGAAAATTGGGAAAACTGTTGTATATTTGCAGAAGATAAGCTGCACCTCGGCATAATATTCAAGCAAGCTTAATATTCTGCTCTCGGTTTGCATTATCTTTGCAAAAGATTAGTTGCACCTCGGCAAAGATTGCAAGGGGAAACAAAAAATCCGGAACTATGATGGAGACGAATAACAGACGATTGCCAGTTGGCATCCAGTCTTTTGAGGAAATAAGAAAGGAAGGATTCCTTTATGTTGACAAGACAGACATTATCTGGCAACTTGCCAACAGGGGGAAAAAGTTTAATTACCTGAGCCGCCCACGCCGCTTTGGCAAGTCGGTGCTTGTAGATACACTCGAAGCCTACTTCACAGGAAAGAAGGAACTCTTCGAGGGGTTGAAGATCATGGAACTGGAGACGGAATGGGTGAAGCGACCTGTCATCCGTCTCGATATGAGCCGTGCAGGAGCAGTACCTGACACTTTGCGCTCTTATCTCAATAATATTTTCAGACAATATGAAAAAGAATATTCATTGGTTCCTAATCCAACAGACAGTCTTGCCGACCGCTTTAATGCCATAATAGTTGGTTCGTATGAGCAGACCGGACAGCAAGTGGCAATTCTCATCGATGAGTACGACTCTCCATTGCAGCATTCCTGGAAAACTCCTCAACACGAAGCATGCACAAGCATCTACAGGGAGGTGTTTGCTATCTTAAAAGCTGACGACAAATACGAAAAGTTTGTCTTCATCACAGGCATCACCAAGTTTACTCAAATCTCGCTCTTCTCTGTGCTCAACAATCTGAGCAACATCAGTTTTGATCCAGAATATGCTGCCCTCTGCGGCATTACTAAGGACGAGATGCTGCGCGATTTCAGACCCGAGATAAACAAACTGGCAGAATATGAGGGCTGCACCTTCGATGAAGCTGTAGCGCTGTTGACGGCTCATTATGATGGTTACCATTTCAGTCATGACAACATGGTGGATGTTTTCAACCCGTTTAGTCTTATCAATTCTCTCGCTGATTCAAAGTTGAGAAACTATTGGGCTTCGTCTGGTGCAACATCATTGCTTCCTAAGTTTGTTGATGATATGGAAATAAGACTGAAAAATTTTGAGAACTGTCCGATAGACCGCGACACCCTTGAGACCTCTGACGTAACAGGGGGTGGAGCAGAACTGTTTCTCTATCAGTCGGGATATCTTACGATAAAGGATTATCTTGATGGCATTTATTTGCTCGGCATTCCCAACTATGAAGTCCGCAAGGCTCTATACAAGATTGTCTTGCCCGCCTTGACGTTGCAATCGAATGCACAAGTAATAACAACCCAAAGCATGTTGTTGTATTCCCTAAAGCTTGGCAATCTCACCGAAGCCATGAAATGCCTGAAGGCCCTCATTGCGGATGTGCCCTACAGCAATAAGAAACTTGCAAGCATGGATATGGAGGAACGCTACCGCCTGATATTGAGCACCATATTCAATGCCATCGGCTGCCGGGTGGAAGTGGAGAAGATGATTGCTACGGGCAGAATTGACATGGTGGTGGAAACTACCAACATCATCTATGTCCTTGAATTGAAACTTAGCAACAACGGCGGCATTGACGCTGCCACCGAACAGATCAGAGCCAAGCAATATGTCGAACCTTTCAAGGCTGACAAACGCCGGGTGACTGCTCTTGCCATAGAACTGGACGACAAGGGAAAGGGATTGACTGACTGGAAAGAAGTATAGTGTTTTTTCAGATAGAAAAGTATCAAAGTATCATTTCCGACTTCTTTCTGGCACCTTAAGACCACTAAACCAATAGGTTAGACGTATGAGACTTTTCTGAATGTTTTACAGAAAAGTATCATAGAAGTATCATCAAAGTATCACTGGTAAATCATCATCGTAACACCATAACACCAAATATAGGCAAGGAGAACAAAACATCAAGAAATGGACACGGATTGTGCCACAAATGGGGCAAGCACCGTGCCCATGTAGGGCAAGCACGTTGCCCATGTGGGGCAAGCACGTTGCCCCAAGTGGGCACGACCAGTGTCCAGACTGTGCCCAAAACCTACAAAACCTTCATTCTGTACATCATCCCCAATTCAATGCGGTTGGTGTTGTAGTTGGTCATCAGGCTCTGCTTGGCATAGTTGTACTTTCTGCCCGTATATGCCAGGAATATGCATATGTTCAAGCAAGGAAGTATTGGCACCAACAAGAAATGTGTGATTGATATTCAGAGATAAGCCGTTTTATTAAATCTTTTGTCATGTTCCTTTCCTGCCAACACTAAAGACTGTTGCAAAAATGCATGTTTTATCGTTTATGAATGATATAATCGGTGCAAAATTATCGTCCAGAGAAGACAAAATACACAAAAAGGATTTTATTGGGAGGATTTCTCTTTGCCGTACGACACTGAGAAATCCTAATGACCGATTTGAGTTTAAAGTATGATTCAGAGTCTGATATCATGTAACTACTCAGCACCCATATAGAAGTAACTAAGATTGGGTAGGAGGTAAATGTTATTCATAAAAGGCATTTACCTCCTACTTTCACATTTACCGACCTCCCACACCACCGTACGTGCGGTTCCGCATACGGCGGTTTCGCGCTTTTACACCTTACGGTGTGTGGCAAGTTGTTTTCAGCCATCCCTTCGAGATACGTCACTTCTATTCTATTGTCGGATTCCGTCCTATCGTGTGAATAGAGAGTTCCTTTTCGGACATCTGACTACAAAAGACTCTCAAGGTAGCAGTCATTTACTATTGTACTGCACGATTCAGTCCTTCCCTATAGACAACCCGTGTCTTGGGTACTATGACCTCTGCTGACTTCTCACGACAAGCTTTACTCCGTCATGGTACATCGAATACATCATCTTCACCATGCGTCCGCAAGCCCTCCTCGGATAAGGGCATTGTCTTTCCATCTTATACCTACTTCATTTACACCAACCGTTCCGAATAGCTATGGGACTTTGATTTGTTTGGCAATCTTATCCACGGTCATATGCCTTATATGAAGTTTCTGTTCGTTAGGTCAGATGTTTGTCTTGGGCTTCCTTCAGATTCCACCTCGCGATGGACACCCTTGCCTTTGACTATGCAATTCCCGCTATTAGGGCTTGCTCGGGACTTTCACCCGTTAGACAATGCTCATGCCGAGCGTACCCCAAATTAGGGCTGACACTTCTCACGAAGTATCAGCCCTTTTGGTTATCTTTGTTTTTGCTAAATATAGATATAACCATGAGCAAAGATAGTCATTTTACCGGACAGCCGGTCTATAGTCAAGTGTTAAAGTTACTCGACAAGGAGAAAATTCTTCAAACAAGTCGCGAAACGAAAGGAAGCGAGGCTTACGTGAAGCGTTTTGACGGCTACCAACATCTTGTGGTAATGCTGTTCGGCATACTCAAACACTTTGATTCCCTGCGCGAGCTCAAGATAGGCATGAAGGCGGAGGCTCACAAGCTCGGACACCTCGGAATGAACTATCTGGTTCGTCGCAGCACGCTTGCAGAAGCCAACATACGCCGTCCTCAGGAGTTCTTTGCAGGTGTTTATGCGTATCTTTTGGAGAAGTATGCCAAGTTTTTAGCGGACAGCCGCCCCTCCAAGTGCTATAAGGGGCAGACTCACGAGCCTAAAGACTGGGAGAAGCTGCTCTACATGATGGATTCCACCACGATAACGCTCTTTGACAACATACTCAAAGGTGTCGGGCGGCACCCGAAATCAGGCAAGAAGAAAGGCGGCATGAAAGTGCATACAGTAATGAAGTACCATGTCGGCGTACCGATGGTGGTGCAGCTCACCTCTGCCGCGAAACACGACCATTACCTGCTCAAAGAGGTGCATCTGCCCAAAGACACCACTTTGGCGATGGATCGTGGATATGTCGATATCGCACAATTCCAACGCCTTACAGAAGAGGGCGTTTGCTATGTGACCAAAATGAAGAAAAACCTTAAGTTTGAGGTACTTGAATCCGTTACGTATGTCAATGCAGAGGGACTCGTAACGCACATTGATCAGAAAGTGCGTTTTACAAGAGGGGAACTTATCCACGAGGCACGAAGGGTGGAGATATTTTACGAGACCAAGAAACCAGTTGTGCTATTGACCAACAACTTTGAGTTCACGGTTGAGGACATCGCTGAAATCTACCGCCTAAGATGGGCTATCGAGTCGTTGTACAAACAGCTGAAACAGAACTTCCCGCTCCATTTCTTCTATGGGGACAGCGTCAATGCCATACAGATACAGACATGGGTGGTCCTGATTGCGAATCTGCTGATAACAGTTTTGTCAAGAAGCATCAAGAGACATTGTGCATTCTCGCAAGTTGTTACCATGGTACGACTCATGCTCATGTACTACGTTGACTTTATCGCATTCATGGAAAATCCCGAAAAAACTTGGACTGATTTCCTTGCAAAGAAGATACAAAAAGCGCCACCAGAACCAAGTCTTTTCGATTAGGAGGGCTTACTTTTGAAAAAACAACCCCCAAAGTCCTATTTTACGGGGCTTCGGGGAGGATTTTTATGCTCTTTGGAGTTTTACCGGACAGCAATAGTTAATAATCTAAAGTTCAATATTATCATCATCTTCTTCGTCCTCGCTTGTTTGCACTGGCTGAGGTTGGCCTGGAGAAGGTGGTGTCGGCCTATTATTTCTTTTAATCCTAGACAAAAGGCTCGCTCCTTGTCGCGTATTTAATGTCAGGCCCTCGAGACTGTCCTCTGACAAATCTGATCTAAGGATCTTAAAGACATTGAACATTCTCAAAGCGTTATATTGTTCTGTGATGTTTTCCAGTACCTTTGTCTTTTTCCATAAAGGATGATAAAATACGGTGCACAAATCGTCCTTAAGCCAATAATACTGACCATCAGTTTCTGCTGATAGATGATACTTCTTAGCGCATTCATGAACTATATAATTCCAATCGGATAATTCCTCGCAAGACATACGTGTTGCCACATCAAATCCAAAATCATAATTCGGATCCAGCATCAAGCGTAACAATCCTACGCCCAATCTCCAATCAAGTACATGGTGAAAACCTCTGTTACTATATGTTAAGAGACACTTCTGCAAGCCGTCAAACAATTATGTCTGTGATCTTTGGAAATCAGAGATTGCATGAAACTCTTTTCCTTCGACGTTTTGTTAGAATCGAAAGAGTCAAAATTAACAATACTTTTGATCAGTTCTTCAAGCTTGCCATCCTGATACAGATAGCTTACAATGCCTGCACCATTTGGCAAGGCATCACTCAAATACAACGATGGATATTCAAACTTATTGTCAATCTTCTCACAAATCTCTATTTCATCAGGCTGGACATCGAGCTTATCTGCCAAAGCTCTTTGTAAAAGGAATGCTGCCGAATAGAAAGCTGCTCTAATAGCAGATCTATTGCCTGTCTCTAAGGATAAATTAAGTACTTCAGAATAAGACTTCAGCTCGAGCTTTATCATTTCTGTGGTTTTCTTTGAGCCTAGAGCAATATCTATTGTGTATGGCGGATCTTGAACTTTTCTTGAAGTTTCAGACCTTCCATTTACATTATATTTGTCAAAGAACATGAAGTTTGCTATCTTACCATAAGGCATTTCCAACCCATTAGCAGAATAAGCGCCAGTATAAAATCTACTATTATTACTGTTGACGTGCCATACTGTAGGGTCCTCATTCAACCCCATCTCATATATTGAAATATCTACATTACATACTGTTTTCTTATTAGATATAGATGAAGAGCTATTATCACGAGCAAAGATCTGACTTTGCGTGAAGCTACTACCCTTATCATTGTTTTCAACAGGTGTTCCTGTATTACTCTTGATTTCTAGAGAACGATAAGCCTGAGGGATAACTATTAGTCTTTGTTTATCTGTCAATCGTATTTGATGTGCAGAAACATCACATGGGGCTTCAGTAATCTCTTTTATATAATTATCACTGTCTCCTATGTTCTTAATGTACGACAATATGTACCTATCTGAGAGGGCGTCAGACGTTGGATCAAAGAAATTGATTTGTCCTCTTTTATTAGCTTCATCTATCATTGGAATGGTTAAACCTTCCACTCGATACTTTCCCTTATCTTTAGTCTTCTCGGAACCAGGAGCAAATTCAGAGATTGCAATTTCACTTGATCGGTCAATACTCTTTACTCTTTTGGATACACTATCAAATCCGTGATAGAAGTTTCTCGAATCAGAAGGCATTCCATACAAAGGTAGGAAACCAACTTCTGAAAGGTAAGAAGCAAGCCCTGTGCCTTGATCGGTTGTCTTTTTTACGACATTGTCAATTTGGCTAACCATATCGTTTAAAATCCAATCAATAATCTCCTGTATATCATTATGAACTTGGCCATTAGCATTAAACTGGTCAAAATACCTATGGACAATAGTTTCTACTGCTTCATTATTCTTAGTTAACCAATCTTCCAATATAGACTTATTATCTGCCCAATCACATATACGCCCGAACTCGCCAGATGTATCTTGAAGATCATATTGATAAGCAAGTTGAAGGAAGGCTTGATGCAATAATTCTTTAACAATGACACGCTTCATAATGGCTTTCTTCATATGAACCTCGCCATTGGTATCTCTAAATGGAGCCAAAGATAATGTTGGGGTAGCAGGTATCCCTCCAACCATTTCATCTGTTGCCTTTTCATAATAATAGACATCATGACTCCGTCCACGGCAGAATGTAAATGCTGTAGAGTAAGCCTGTCCTCGACGCCCGCCACGACCTACACGCTGTTGGTAATTATAGCGTGTCGGGGGCATGTTGCCCTGGAATATACCTTGCAAACTACCAATATCAACACCCACTTCCATGGTAGTTGTTACGCAAAGCATATCAATCGGCATAGTCATCTCCTTACCGAGTTTCGTCGGATCACTATCATCTATAAGTATTAAATCCTTAAACTCGCGCAAACGCCCTTGAATATCATCTGTCTGTCCTGACAGCTCTTCTGTATGCAAGCGTCTTGGAGCCCTTTTCTCTTTCAAGATGTCAAATGAAATGTAATGGTCATGTAAGGAAGCAGAATCAACTGTAACCAAAGGATCTAATGGGCGCATACAACTCGTGTTGGTACAGAAACCAAATCCCATATTCGGATGTATTCGACCACACTTACATTTTATGTATCTGTCCTTTGTCATCTTGGTAAACGCCAGTTTCTCAAGTTCAAGAGAAAGAACTTGCTCATTTGTACAATTCTTTTTTAAGTATTTAACAAGAGCTTCTCCTAAAACATTTTCATCTCCACCATTTCGAGAACAGAACTCTTTAACTGGACGCTTAACAGAACCTTTTAGATCTTTATAATCCACATATGCATTGCCATTGTCCACACTTGGGTAGAGATAGTTATCGCCCATTACTCTGATGAATGCATCTACAAATTCATAGACACTAATTTCTGACGGCAGTAATCTCTTGAGCGTCTGATACTCATAAGAGCTTTCGATATTCTTCGATTGCTTTCCGCATATGTAACCAATTCCTGCGTCAAGCACACTAACTCCCATGTATTTTCCAAACGAGTTGGCAAACACAGCATTCTCCAATTGCTTACGTATTTGTACTGCGTATGTATTGTCCTTAAAATGGGGATTGCTGACTAGTGTAAATGTCTTAAAATCGTAAGCAGTGCTCCAGTGAAACAAGCCTTCTGCATTATCCTTGCTGTACCATTGGAACTTATAAGCTTCACCTGCTGGATTAATTCCTCTCTCCAAAAGCTTTCTCACCAAAGTTCCATCAAAACCATTACCGATGAGGTTGGATAATGGAATAATGTTTTGTGAGTACTGAGAAAGTTCAGAATAGTCGTCATCATCAATAGCATCAAAGATGTGATTAGTCACATCGGATATGTCAGGACGTAACCATTTTGATTTTACAGCTTCACGAATATCTTTCTTTTTTACTCCATTATTCAATTGTTCTTTTATAAGTAACTGTTCAAAATTAATTTTACAAATATGAATAATTCACGAATAAGT
>ERZ1026772.514-NODE-514-length-28225-cov-5.135392_pt1 | contig 28225 bp, 18 predicted proteins | sample MGYA00380124_ERZ1026772 | MGnify/ENA primary metagenome ERZ1026772 (study PRJEB33269, sample SAMEA4719760) | human gut metagenome | biome: human-associated habitat; feature: organic feature; material: feces | place: Cameroon | collected 2013-10 ...
GGCAAATATGGCGTTGAAAAATTTCGCACAACCGTAGGGGCGACCTGCGGTCGCCTGCCAATTCACAGCAAATAAAAACTGGCGAACACAGTTCGCCCCTACGATGTGATGTGCAATTCAATTTTGAGAACAGCCGTTAGTTATCATATATTCGTTAATTCGTTCGGCGGGAGCAAGCCACCCGCCCTACGCCGTGAAATTACATTCCAAAACAACAAAAATGAGGCGAACTGTGTTCGCCTCCCAAAATCTGAAATATTTTTAATTAAATTTGCCTTTATGCATCGTAAAGTCCGAGGATAACAATACCTACTATTGCGATTGCGATTGTGAGATAATGCTTCCACGAAAGCTTTTCCTTAATGAAAATTCTGCCCCATACAACCGAAAGCAGGCAGTAAGCCGAGATAATCGGCGCAGCCATTGCAACGTGCTCGGAATCAGCGAGAGCATAGATATATGCGAACTGACCTGCTGTCTCGAAAATTGCACCTGCATATTTCGGAGCTTCTTTTTTCGGGAAATACTTCTGCTTTTTGATGAACTTAACATAGATGAACGCTACGATACCGCAGATAAGGAATGTAAGCTCATAAGCGGTGTTTGCAACGTCCTCGTCAAGAGTTTCAAGCACAAGGCTGTCCGCAAAGGTTCCGAGTGCGTCAAGCAAGCAGTAGATAAGCGGAAGAACGATAGCAAGAGCCGATTTTGAATACTTGTAATTCGACTTTTCCTGCCTGAGCGCTCTCAATTCGTCATCCTCGTTAGCCTCGACAAAGCCGAGTGCGATAACGGCGATACAAACGAGTGCAACCGCAATGTACTGCGGAACTGCGAGCGTCTGACCTGTGATAAGGCAGATAACCGCAACGATGGCACCGGAGGAATTACATATAGGCGAGGAAATCGAAAGCTCAATATAGCGCAAGCCGATATATCCGATCGCCATTGAAATAATATACAAAGCAGAAACGGGGAGATAGCGAAGAATTGCGCTTCCCGTAACCTCAACGCCGCCGACGAAAATCGAGTACAGAGCGTGTAAGCCCATAACAACACCAACGGCGGTAACCATTTTGTAGTGACTGTATTTGTCTGACTTATCAGCGCATCCGAGCTTTGAGAACAAGTCCGAGCCGCTCCAGCAGAACAATGCAATCAATGAAAACCAAAACCACATAATTTTCTAAAACCTTTCTTTGAATAATGCCGTATAATTTTACAAAAAAGTTACTTAAATGTCAATAAAAAAGCAGGAACAAATTAACAATTCGTTCCTGCTTTGTTTAGTTTATGGATTTATTATTCCAACGGTTCAACTGTGAAGCTGTATTCGTACTCTTTATTAGAATGAAGAATGTACGGCTCACGAACGTGTGCGTCACCCGGCATATCGCCGCCTACACCCATTTGAGCGAGGTCATAGTTAAAGGTTGTAATGTCGGTGTGCTTGAGGTTGTGGATATGCGTTGCCTTTTCAAGCGCATTTTGTGTGTAGTGCCATGCGCTGAATGCAAGGGGAGTAGCACAGGGAGAGGTAAATTTGAGTCCCTTTTCTCCGTCGTGAGAGGTAAGCTCAACATATCTTACGTCAACTCTGTTGCCGTTCTCCTGCGGACGCATATAGTGGTGCTCAAGGTCATTGACGGTCTTTTCCCAAATGCCGATTTTACCGCCGGTCTTTCTGTCGGGATAAGTCTCCTGCGGACCTCTGCCGTACCACTTAACGTTGTCCAATTCCTCAACAAGTCCGAACTGAGTACCGAAGCGGAGAAGTGCGCCGCCCTTCGGTGTACCCTTTAAGTAGAACTTAATTTTGCCGTTCGGATAGATAGTGAGCTTTGAACGAACGCCCGACATTGAAAGAACATCCCACTCGAAGCTCAATTCAAGTGTGCCGTCGGCATTTTTGTCAACGCCCGAAAGGATACCGCTTAATTTGTCCGTAGCTTTCTGCCATCTGTAATAGGGATGAAGCGGAATAAGAAACGGAACGAAGTTTGTGTTTGAAAGGTCATTGTCGGTAATCGGACGGAAGAAGTTAGGCTTGATTTCCGTCTTGACATATTCTTTTTCATTATATTTAAGAGAAACGATTTTGCCGTGCTTGATAACAAGCGAGAAACCGTCGCCGTTTACAACGATTTTGCCCTCGTGCTTTGAGAACGAAACCTCTTTCGGCTCATAGTTTTCTTCAACATCTGTCTTTTCCTTTATAATGAACTGGTCAAATGCCTGCTCGTATCCCTTTTCGCAATAAGGCTTATCCTCTTTTGTGATGAACGAAAGAATAAGCACATATTCCTTGTTTTCATATTCCTTTATATCATACGGAACTGTGATTTCGGTTTCGCTGAGCGGTGCAACCTTAACAGTGCCGAGTGAGCCTGACTGAACTTCAACGCCGTCTGCATTGACAACCCACTTGATTTCAAATTCGGAAAGGTCCGTGAAAAGATGCTTGTTGATAAGAGTGAATTTCTTATTTTCAAGGTCTTTTTCCTTGATTTTCATCTCGGCATAAACCTTTTTAACTTCATAATATGAGGGGTGGGGCTTTCTGTCGGCAGCAACGATACCGTTAGCGCAGAAATATGTGTTTGAGCCTGTCATTGCGGTTGTGTTCGGAAGCTGCAAGGGCTTTCTCGGCTCTTTTTTCTCAAAGTCTGTACCGTAAAGCCAATGGTCGCCGTCCTCAGCCTTGTAGCGAATGGACTGGTCAACGAAGTCCCAGATAAAGCCGCCGCACATATTATCGTACTTTTCAAAATCGTCCATATATTCCTGGAAGTTACCCAAGCTGTTTTCCATAGCGTGAGCATATTCGCAGAGAATTACGGGGCGAGTATAAGCCTCTTTCGGAATTGGCTTTGAATCGGCTGCAAGCTGATTTGCAATGTTATCATAAAGAGTGATTGTGATAGGCTCACGGTTGCCGAGCTTCTTCATTGTGTCCTCAAGCGGATACATTCTCGAAATAACGTCGCTCTTTGTAAAGTCAAAGTCGCCTTCATAGTGGAACTGACGGGTTGTGTCAAGTCTTAATGCGGCTTCTTTCATCTTAACGAAGTTTTCGCCGTCGCCTGCCTCGTTACCGAGTGACCACATAAATACACAAGCGTGGTTTCTGTCACGAAGCACCATTCTCTCCATCTTATCGACAACCGCAGGAGTCCAAACGGGATTGCTGCCCGGTACGCCCTTACGTCTTACGCCGTGGCTCTCCATATCGCACTCGTCCATAACATAGAAACCGTATTCGTCTGCCAATTCATAGAAATACGGGTCGTCGGGATAGTGAGAGGTACGGATTGAGTTGATATTTGCCTTTTTCATAAGGCTCATATCCTGCAAAAATCTCTCCTTAGGAACTGCCCAACCGTGATCGGGGTCGAAGTCGTGACGGTTTGTGCCACGAAGCATCATAGGCTGACCGTTGAAAAGGATTTTCTCGCCGACGATTTCAACTTTCTTAAATCCGAAGCGGATTGACTTGTAAACCTTTGAATGCTTCTCGGCATCAAGTTCAATTACAAGGTTGTAGAGGTTCGGAACCTCAGCCGACCACTTTTCGGGCGACTCAACCGTTGTTTTCAAATGAACTTTGTTTACGCCGTTTTTGGCAACAAGTTCTGCCTCTCCGATAGGAGTTTTCTTGCCGTTTCTTTCGATATAAGCGGTAACTTTAGCATTTTTATCTTTTGAGTGATAGTTGTTGACCTGAACTTCAAGCTCAACTTCGGAATTGTTGTAGTCCTTGTCAAGGTCTGTTGTGATGAAGAAGTCACGCAGGCAAACCTTAGGCTCTGCGAAGATGTAAACCTCTCTGTAAATACCGCAGAGCAACCACATATCCTGATCCTCGATGTATTGAGCGTCGCTGTAACGGTAAACTTTTGCCGCAACAGAGTTCTTGCCGGGGACAAGATGCTTTGTAATGTCGAATTCGTGAGGAGTCATAGCTCCCTGCGAATAGCCTACAAAACTGCCGTTTACATAAACCTCGATTGCTGATTTAACAGCACCGAAATGGAGGAAAACCTCCTTGTCCGAGAAATTCTCGGGCAGGTCAAACTCTCTCCTGTAAATTCCGATTTCCTGCATATCGTGGTCAATTGACGGAATTTTAGACTTTTTACGGCTGATAGCACGGGGAAATGTGCTTGCGTAATAGTAGGGGAAGCTGCCTGTCTTTTCGGTCTGCCAAACAGACGGAACTGTTATGTACTTCCAATCGCTGTCGTCAAAATCAGGCTTGTAGAAGCTCTCGGGGCAGCCCTCAACGCCCATCTGCCAATAGAATTTCCATTTGCCGTCAAGAGTAGCCTTGTAATCCGACGGCGTTCTTTCAAGCGCAGATTTTTCGTCGTCATAGCAGAATGCTATAACGTGACCGTCCTCTTTATTCCTTTTGATGACGGCGGGATTTTCCCAATCGTACTTGTTTTTTGCCATTTTATAACTCCCTTTTTCTTTGTTTACATAATAAAACAGGTCAAATACATTATAAATAAAAATATTTCAACAATATCTATTGACATTGTTGAACGAATGGTTTATAATTAACTGCTATTAGAATGGAAATGTATGCCTTTTCATTTATCAACGTAACGGTATTTTACCATAATATGTGTTGAAAATCAAGAGCATATTTAACCGTTTTGAGAGTAATCTCCGGGCTTGTGAAAAAGCCTTTAAGATAAAAATAATGATGGAGAGTGATAAGCCCTATGGTGAATGTCAAACCTGAAAAATTCGGAAAAACAACCCGTATGACTTTCTCGAAGATCAATGAGGTTATGCAGATACCTAACCTTATCGAGGTTCAGAAGGATTCGTACAAGTGGTTTCTTGACAAAGGATTGAAGGAAGTATTCCGTGATGTTGCGGAAATTACAGACTTTTCCGGCAATCTTGCGCTGAGTTTCGTAGATTACAGAATGGATGACACCCCGAAATATACTGTAAAGGAATGTAAGGAGAGAGATACTACTTACGCAGCTCCCTTGAGAGTAACCGCAAGACTTCTTAACAAGGAAACGGGCGAAATCAAAGAGAACGAGGTTTATATGGGCGATTTCCCGCTTATGACCGAGTCGGGAACTTTCGTTATCAACGGTGCCGAGCGTGTTATCATTTCACAGCTCGTTCGTTCTCCCAGCGTATATTTTGATATGACTCACGACAAGACCGGTAAGGAGCTTTATTCCGCAACCGTTATCCCGAACAGGGGTGCTTGGCTTGAATATGAGACAGATCAGAACGACCTTTTCTATGTTCGTATAGACAAGAACAGAAAGATTTACATCACAACCTTTATCAGAGCGTTGGGACTCAGCTCGAACACCGATATCCTTGAATTCTTCGGCTATGACGAGAGAATTAAGGCTACGCTTGAAAAGGATACCACTATCAATACAGAGCAGGCTCTTATCGAGGTTTATAAGAGACTTCGTCCCGGCGAGCCGCCCACACTTGAAACGGCACAGGCTCATCTTGACGGCTTGTTCTTCGACCCGAGACGTTACGACCTTTCAAGAGTCGGCAGATATAAATACAATAAAAAGCTCGGCATTGCTTCAAGACTTGAGGGCTTTAAGGTTACACAGCCCGTTATCAGCGAGCTTACAGGCGAAATCCTTGCAGACGCAGGCGAGATGATTACTCCCGAGCTTGCATACAGAATCGAGCAGGAGGGCGTTACCGTCGCTTATGTTGATTCCGAGGGCGAGGAAGTAAAGGTATACTCAAACGGTATGGTTGACATCGGCGAGTATGTTCCGATGTTCACTGAGGACGAGCTTGAGGAAATCGGCATTAACGAGAAGGTTCGCTTTACCGTTCTTCAGGAAATTCTCAACAAGTGCGGCGACGATAAGGACGCACTTCGTGAGGAAATGGCTAACCGTGCCGACGACCTTATTCCGAAGCATATTATCATTGACGATATTATGGCTTCCATCAACTACCTTAACTGCATTGCTTGCGGCGTAGGCGTTACCGACGACATCGACCACCTCGGCAACAGACGTATCCGTTCTGTCGGCGAGCTTCTTCAGAATCAGTTCAGAATCGGCTTCTCAAGAATGGAAAGAGTTGTCAAGGAGAGAATGACCCTTCAGGCACAGGAGCCCGGTAAGGTTACTCCCGCTGCTCTTATAAATATCAGACCTGTTATGGCGGCTATCAAGGAGTTCTTCGGCTCTTCTCCGCTTTCACAGTTCATGGATCAGACAAACCCCTTGTCGGAGCTTACTCATAAGAGAAGACTTTCCGCATTGGGCCCCGGCGGTCTTTCGAGAGACCGTGCAGGATTTGAGGTTCGAGACGTTCACTACTCTCACTACGGACGTATGTGCCCGATTGAGACTCCCGAAGGTCCGAACATCGGTCTTATTTCTTACCTTGCTACATTTGCAAAAATAAATAAGTACGGCTTTATCGAAGCTCCCTTCAGAAAGATTGATAAGGAGACTGGCGTTGTACTTAACGAGGTTGAATATATGACCGCCGACGTCGAGGATAACTACACGGTTGCTCAGGCAAACGAGCCCCTTGACGAGAAGGGCAGATTTGTAAATTCAAAGGTTACCGCAAGACACAGAGACGAATTCCTTGAGGTTAACGCTTCGGACGCAGACTATATGGACGTATCGCCCAAGATGCTTGTTTCCGTTGCTACTGCAATGATTCCGTTCCTTGAAAACGACGACGCAAACCGTGCTTTGATGGGCTCTAACATGCAGAAGCAGGCAGTTCCGCTTCTTAAAACCGATTCTCCGATTGTCGGAACGGGTATGGAATATAAGGCTGCCGTTGACTCGGGTACCGTTATTCTCGCTAAGCGTGCAGGTACGGTTGTCAAGGTTGACGCTCAGAAGATTGAAATTGCAGTCAAGGGCGGAGACGTTGACACCTATGAGCTTATTAAGTTTATGCGCTCCAACCAGGATACATGTATCAACCAGCGCCCGATAGTTTCTGAGGGCGAAGAGGTTATTGAGGGACAGGTTATCGCAGACGGTCCCGCAACCGCAAACGGCGAAATCTCACTCGGTAAGAACGCTCTTATCGGATTTATGACCTGGGAAGGTTATAACTACGAGGACGCTGTTCTTATCAACGAAAAGCTTGTTCGTGATGATGTTTATACGTCTGTTCACATAGAAGAATTTGAAATCGAAGCAAGAGATACCAAGCTCGGCGCAGAGGAAATCACAAGAGATATTCCGAACGTCGGCGAGGACGCTTTGGCAAACCTTGACGAAAACGGTATTATCCGTGTCGGCGCAGAGGTTCACTCGGGCGACATTCTTGTCGGTAAGGTTACACCTAAGGGCGAAACAGAGCTTACCGCCGAGGAAAGACTTCTCAGAGCGATATTCGGCGAGAAGGCAAGAGAGGTTCGTGATACTTCTCTTAAAGTACCTCACGGCGAATACGGTATCGTTGTTGACGTTGAAGTTTTCACAAGAGAAAATTCGGACGAATTAAGCCCCGGTGTCAATAAGGTTGTACGCTGCTATATTGCACAGAAGAGAAAGCTCTCCGTCGGCGATAAAATGGCAGGCCGTCACGGTAACAAGGGCGTTGTTTCGAGAATACTTCCGCAGGAGGATATGCCGTTCCTTGATGACGGTACTCCGCTTGATATAGTTCTTAACCCGTTGGGCGTTCCTTCCCGAATGAATATCGGACAGGTTCTTGAGGTACACCTCGGCTTCGCATTCAGAAAGCTCGGACAGAAGATTGCCACACCGGTATTCGACGGTGCGCACGAGTCCGACATCAGAGACGCTCTTCGTGAGGCAGGCTACCGTGAGGACGGTAAGTCGATCCTTACAGACGGCAGAACAGGTCTTAAATTCGATAATCCCGTTACTGTCGGCATTATGTACTACTTGAAGCTTCACCACCTTGTAGACGATAAAATCCACGCACGTTCCACAGGTCCTTACTCACTTGTTACTCAGCAGCCCTTGGGCGGTAAAGCTCAGTTCGGCGGTCAGCGTTTCGGTGAGATGGAGGTTTGGGCACTTGAGGCTTACGGTGCTGCTTATACTCTTCAGGAAATCCTTACTGTTAAGTCGGACGACCTTGTCGGAAGAGTTAAGACCTATGAGTCCATCGTTAAGGGACAGAACATTCCGAAGCCCGGTGTTCCCGAATCGTTCAAGGTTCTTGTTAAAGAGCTTCAGGCTCTCGCTCTTGACATCAGAGTTCTCGATAAGGACAACAACGAAATTGACCTTAAACAAAACTTTGACGATGAGATGGATACTCCTGTTGTTGCTAATGAGGATATGTCCTACGTAAACGACGCTTCACTCGATGACGGCTACGTTACGGATGAGGATGCAGAAAAAGAACTCGGAGAGGACGCTTTCAACGAATATCTCACAGATGATGATTCGTTTGACGACGACGAATTCAACGACGACGAATTTTAACCGAGTAAACTCACAGTTCAGATTTTAAGGAAGAAGGTAAAAATTTAATGGAAAATATAACCTTTGAGTCAATTAAAATCGGCCTTGCCTCACCCGAGCAGATCAGAGAGTGGTCTTACGGAGAGGTCAAGAAGCCCGAAACAATTAACTACCGCACGTTAAAGCCCGAAAAAGAAGGACTTTTCTGCGAAAAGATTTTCGGACCCACAAAGGACTGGGAATGCTACTGCGGAAAGTATAAAAGAGTTCGTTATAAAGGCAAAATATGCGAACGCTGCGGCGTTGAAATAACAAAGGCTAAAGTCAGAAGAGAGAGAATGGGACACATTGAGCTTGTTGCTCCCGTTTCTCACATATGGTATTTCAAGGGTATTCCCTCAAGAATGGGACTTATCCTTGATATATCTCCCAGAGACCTTGAAAAGGTTCTCTATTTCTCAAGATATATAGTTACCGATCCCGGCGATACCGAGCTTGAAAAGAATCAGATTCTCTCCGAGAAGGAATATCTCGATATGAGAGAGAAATATGAGGACGATTTCAAGGCAGGTATGGGCGCAGAGGCTATCAAAGAGCTTCTTGCGGGTATTGACGTTGAAAAGCTCTCAAACGACCTTCGTGCAGAGCTTGAGGATGCAAGCGGTCAGAAAAAGACAAGAATTCTCAAGCGCCTTGAGGTTGCAGAGGCGTTCAGACAGTCGGGCAACCGTCCCGAGTGGATGATTTTGGACGTCATTCCGGTAATTCCCCCCGATATTCGTCCTATGGTTCAGCTTGACGGCGGCAGATTTGCTACCTCCGACCTCAACGACCTTTACAGACGAGTTATCAACAGAAACAACCGTCTTAAAAAGCTCCTTGAGCTGAGCGCTCCCGACATTATCATCAGAAATGAAAAGAGAATGCTTCAGGAGGCTGTTGACGCACTTATCGACAACGGCAGAAGAGGCAGACCCGTTACAGGTCCGAACAACAGAGCGTTGAAATCTCTTTCCGATATGCTTAAAGGTAAGCAGGGACGTTTCCGTCAGAACCTTCTCGGTAAGCGTGTTGACTATTCGGGACGTTCGGTTATCGTCGTAGGACCCGAGCTCAAGATGTATCAGTGCGGTCTTCCTAAGGAAATGGCTCTTGAATTGTTCAAGCCCTTCGTTATGAAGCGTCTTGTTGAGACAGGTGTTACAGGCAACATAAAGTCTGCAAGAAAGATGGTTGAGCGTGCTAATCCCGAGGTTTGGGATGCTCTCGAAGTTGTTATCAAGGGACATCCGGTAATGCTTAACCGTGCTCCCACACTTCACAGACTCGGTATTCAGGCATTTGAGCCGGTTCTTGTTGAGGGTAGAGCAATTAAGCTTCATCCCCTTGCTTGTACAGCGTTCAACGCCGACTTCGACGGTGACCAGATGGCTGTTCACGTTCCGCTTTCGGCTGAGGCTCAGGCTGAGGCAAGACTTCTTATGCTTGCTGCCAATAACCTCCTTAAACCGTCAGACGGTAAACCCGTAACCGTACCTACACAGGATATGATCCTCGGTTCGTACTATCTTACAATGGATAAAGACGGCGAACCCGGTGAGGGCAAGGTATTCTCAACGGTTGATGAGGCTACAATGGCTTATGATGAGGGCTATATCGGTCTTCATTCAAAGATAAAGGTCAGAATGACCAAGGAGATTAACGGCGAGTCGGTTTCACAGCTTGTTGAGACAACTCTCGGTAAGATAATCTTCAACACACCCATTCCGCAGGACCTCGGCTTCGTTGACAGAAGCGATCCCGCAAATGCGTTCAAGCTTGAGGTTGACTTCCTTGTCAACAAGAAAACGCTCGGTAAAATCATTGATAAATGTATCAAGGTTCACGGCGTAAACGTTTCTTCTCAGGTGCTTGACGCTATCAAGGCACAGGGTTACAAATATTCGACAAAATCAGGTATTACCGTTGCTGTTTGCGACGCAGTAATTCCTCCTTATAAGGCAGAGCTTCTTAAAGAGGCTGATGCAAAGATTGATAAGATCTCGGCTAACTACAATCTCGGTCTTATCAGTAACAGCGAGAGAAGTCAGAAAGTTATTAAGGTTTGGGAGAAATGCACAAACGATGTTGCTTCCGGTCTTAAAGATAACCTCGGTAAGTACAACCCGATTTATATGATGGTTGACTCGGGTGCCCGTGGTTCTGACTCACAGCTTCGTCAGTTGGCAGGTATGCGTGGTCTTATCGCCAATACATCAGGTAAGGTCATCGAAGTTCCGATTCGTGCTAACTACCGTGAGGGACTTAACGTACTTGAATACTTCATTTCGTCCCGTGGTGCTCGTAAAGGTCTTGCCGATACAGCTCTTCGTACAGCTGACTCGGGTTACCTTACACGTCGTCTTGTTGACGTTTCACAGGACGTTATCATTCGTGAAGAGGATTGCCATTGCCATGACGGTATCGATGTTTACGATATTATGGAGGGCAAGGAGCTTATCGAGAGCCTTCAGGAGAGACTTACAGGACGTTTCTTGCTTGATGATTTGACAGACGAAAACGGCGAAGTTATTATGTCGAAGGACAAGATGATGTCCGAGGCTGACGCTAAAATCGTTGCGGATATTGTCAACGCAAGAGAGAATCCCGCAGACAGAAAAATTAAGATTCGTTCACTTCTTACTTGTGAATCCGAACACGGTGTATGTATCAAGTGCTACGGCTCAAACCTTGCAACAGGCAAGCCCGTTACGGTCGGCGAGGCTGTCGGTATTATCGCAGCTCAGTCAATCGGTGAGCCCGGTACACAGCTTACAATGCGTACCTTCCACACCGGCGGTGTCGCTTCGAGTCAGGATATTACACAGGGTCTTCCCCGTGTCGAGGAATTGTTCGAGGCAAGAAAGCCCAAGACGCTTGCTATCCTCTCTGAAATCGACGGACGTCTTTCGTTCAGAGAAATCAAGAGAAACGAGCATATCGTTATTACAAATGACGAAACGGGCGACGAAAAATCATATCTTATTCCTTACGGCTATCGTAAGAAATTCAATATGGAGACCGACGAAAACGGCAATCCCGTTTATGTTAAGAAGGGCACAGCCATTACAGAGGGTTCTCCCAACCCGCACGACATACTTGCTATCAACGGTGTCCATGCGGTTCACGATTATCTTATCAAGGAAGTTCAGAGAACTTACCGTATGCAGGGTGTTGACATCAACGATAAGCATATCGAGGTAATCGTTCGTCAGATGATGAGAAAGCTCAAGGTAGAAGAGCCCGGCTCAACCCACTTCCTCCCCGGCGAGCAGGTTGAAAAGGTTGACTTTACTATCGAGAAGAGAAAGGCTAAGCAGGAATGTGAGGCAAAGGGCGAAGAGTTCATCGAGCCTGTTTGCGAGCCTGTGCTTCTCGGTATCACAAAGGCTTCGTTGGCTACAAACTCCTTTATGTCGGCAGCTTCCTTCCAGGAGACGACAAGAGTTCTTACCGATGCAGCTATTAAGGGTAAGGTCGATAACCTTATGGGTCTTAAAGAGAACGTTATCATCGGTAAGCTTCTTCCTTCGGGAACAGGTATGCGCTGTTACAGCGAGGTAGAAAACGAGAGAGTTTATACCGCTTCAACCGAGTCCGAAGAAGAAATAAATGACTAAAAATTAAATAATGCTTGACAACCGAAGGTTTTTAATGTTAAAATCTTTGGTTGTGTGAGCAAAATAAACACTATTTTAATCGATAGAGTTTGTTTTGCTGACACATTGTGTCATAATTTTTTATCGGAGGTGAAAAAATGCCAACCTTTAACCAGCTTGTACGCAACGGAAGAGATACTATCGAGAAGAAGTCAAAGGCTCCTGCTCTCGGTAAGGGACTTAACTCTAAGAAGAACGTTATGACTGATAATGCTTCTCCTCAGAAGAGAGGTGTTTGTACTGTTGTTAAGACAGATACACCTAAAAAGCCTAACTCAGCTCTTCGTAAGCTTGCCAGAGTTCGTCTCACTAACGGAATCGAAGTTTCTGCTTACATCCCGGGCGTAGGCCACAACCTTCAGGAACACTCAGTTGTTCTTATCAGAGGCGGCCGTGTTAAGGATCTCCCCGGTGTTCGTTACCATATTATCCGTGGTACACTCGATACACAGGGCGTTAACGGAAGAATGCAGAGTCGTTCCAAGTACGGCGCAAAGAGACCCAAGGGCGCAAAAAAATAAGGTAGTCAGACCTTAAATTATCAACAGACAGAATCTACCAATTCAGTCAAATGCTATAATTGGTGTATATATATATTTATATGCCTCTTTGCATTGACACCACGGGTTTTGTCACCAGAGTACCTATGATATCATTACTATGAAGGAGGGAAGCGAAGTGCCAAGAAGAGGCCAGATTGCAAAACGTGACGTTTTGCCGGATCCGCTTTACAATTCAAAGCTTGTAACAAGGCTTATCAACAGCGTTATGCTCGACGGTAAGAAGGGTGTTGCCCAGAAGATCGTTTACGACGCATTCGACATTATCGCTGAGAAAACAGGTAAAGAACCGTTGGAGGTTTTTGATGCTGCAATGGAAAATGTTATGCCTGTTCTCGAAGTTAAAGCTCGCCGTGTAGGCGGTGCAACTTATCAGGTTCCGATGGAAGTTCGTCCCGAGAGAAGACAGACTTTGGGACTCCGTTGGATCACGCTTTATGCACGTTCACGTTCAGAGAGAACGATGAAGGAAAGACTTGCTAACGAGATCCTTGACGCAGTCAATGAGACCGGCGCAGCATTCAAGAAGCGTGAAGAAACACACAGAATGGCTGAAGCTAACAAAGCTTTTGCACATTTCAGATGGTAATTTTACCGGAGAATTTTTACGCCGAGTAATTCGGCAATGGAGGATATTATGCCGAGAAAGGTATCTCTTGAAAAAACAAGAAATATTGGTATCATGGCTCATATCGACGCCGGTAAAACAACTACAACAGAAAGAATTTTGTTTTACACGGGTGTTAACCACAAATTAGGTGAAACACACGACGGCGACGCTACCATGGACTGGATGGCTCAGGAGCAGGAGAGAGGTATTACCATCACTTCCGCTGCTACCACCTGCTTCTGGAAGAATCATCGTATCAATATAATCGACACTCCCGGCCACGTTGACTTCACAGTTGAAGTTCAGCGTTCGCTTCGTGTACTTGACGGTTCTGTTACCGTTTTGTGTGCAAAGGGCGGTGTTGAGCCTCAGTCTGAGACCGTTTGGCGTCAGGCTGACGAATACAAAGTACCCAGAATGATTTTCGTTAATAAGATGGACATCATGGGTGCTGATTTCTACAGAGTTCTTGATATGGTTAAGGAGCGTTTCAACTGCAACGCTGTTCCGATTCAGCTCCCGATAGGCGCTGAGGCTACCTTTAAGGGTATTATTGACCTTATCAATAACGACGCTGAGGTTTATTATGATGACCTCGGTAAAGACATTCGCCGTGAGGAAATTCCGGACGATATGAAGGAGCTTGCTGCTAAGTATCGTTCACAGCTTATCGAGTCAGTCGTTGAGCAGGATGATGAGCTCATGGAGAAATATTTTGAAGGCGTTGAGCCGACAGTTGAGGAAATTAAGAAGGTTATCCGTAAGGCTACTATTGCCAACGAGATGGTTCCGATTTGCTGCGGTACAGCTTACCGTAACAAGGGTGTTCAGCCTCTCCTCGACGCTATCGTTGACTTTATGCCGGCTCCCACAGACATCGAGTCCATCAAGGGCGTAAACCCCGATACCGATGAAGAGGAGCAGAGACATTCATCAGATTCAGAGCCTTTTTCAGCTCTTGCATTTAAGATAGCTACAGACCCCTTCGTTGGTAAGCTCTGCTTCTTCAGAGTTTACTCGGGTACTGTAAACGCAGGTACAACCGTTTATAACTCTGTTAAGAACACCAGAGAGAGAATGGGTCGTATCCTTCAGATGCACGCTAACCACAGAGAGGACATTGAGACAGTTTACGCAGGCGACATTGCCGCTGTCGTAGGTCTTAAGAATACAACAACAGGTGACACACTCTGCGATGAGAAGCACCCGATCGTTCTTGAGTCAATGAACTTCCCAGATCCGGTTATCCGTGTAGCTATCGAGCCCAAGACTAAGGCAGGACAGGAGAAGATGGGTATCGGCCTTCAGAAACTTGCTGAAGAGGACCCCACCTTCAAGTGCTATACAGATGAAGAAACAGGTCAGACCATTATCGCAGGTATGGGCGAGCTTCACCTTGAAATCATCGTTGACAGACTTCTTCGTGAGTTCAAAGTCGAAGCTAACGTAGGTAAGCCTCAGGTTGCTTACAAGGAAACCATCCGCAAGAAGGTTGACCACGAAACCAAGTACAAGCGCCAGTCGGGCGGTTCGGGTCAGTACGGTCACGTTAAGATCATACTTGAGCCCAACGAACCCGGTAAGGGCTATGAGTTCGTTAACGCTGTTGTCGGCGGTAAGATTCCGAAGGAATTTATCGGACCTGTTGATCAGGGTATCCAGGGCGCATTGAACTCAGGTGTACTTGCTAACTACCCCGTTGTTGACGTTAAAGTTACTCTTTACGACGGTTCTTACCACGAAGTCGACTCTTCAGAAATGGCGTTTAAGATTGCCGGTTCAATGGCATTCAAGGAAGCTGCAAGACTTGCAGACCCGATTCTTCTTGAGCCCATCATGAAGGTTGTTGTTATCGTTCCCGATGAATACTTCGGCACCGTACAGGGCAACCTTATCGCTCGCCGTGGTGAAATTCAGGGCTTCGAGGACCGTTCAGGCCTCAAGCAGATCAATGCAAGAGTTCCGCTTGCAGAGATGTTCGGTTACGCAACAGACCTCCGTTCACAGACTCAGGGTCGTGGACAGTACGTTATGGAGCCCGACGGTTATAAGCCGGTTCCGAAGAGCGTAGCTGAGAAGATTATCAGTGAAAGAACTAAGAAAGACTGATTATTTCATTAAAAAGGCTTGATATTTTGCCGAATTATTGGTAAAATATCAAGCACAGACAAATACAAAATATTTTCCGTTAATAAAAGGAGGAAATTCCAATGGCAAAGGCAAAATTCGAAAGAACTAAACCCCATGTTAATATTGGTACTATCGGTCACGTTGACCATGGTAAGACAACATTAACAGCAGCTATTACAAAGACACTCGCATCTAAGGGTCAGGCTGACTTCGTTGATTATGCAAACATCGATAAGGCTCCCGAAGAGAGAGAGCGTGGTATCACAATCAACACAGCACACGTTGAGTACGAGACTGAAAAGCGTCACTATGCTCACGTTGACTGCCCCGGCCATGCTGACTACATCAAGAACATGATCACAGGTGCAGCTCAGATGGACGGTGCTATCCTTGTTATCGCAGCAACAGACGGTCCTATGGCTCAGACCAAGGAGCACCTTCTTCTTGCTCGTCAGGTTGGCGTTCCGGCAATCGTTGTATTCATGAACAAGTGCGACCAGGTTGACGATCCCGAGCTTCTTGAGCTTGTTGAGATGGAAATCCGTGAAACACTTGCTGAGTATGATTTCGATGAGAACTGCCCGATCATCAAGGGTTCAGCTCTTAAGGCTCTTGAGGCTACAGACCCCGATGCTCCTGAAGTTCAGTGCATCTGGGAGCTTATGGATGCAGTTGATAACTACATCCCCACACCCGACCGTAAGGCTGACCAGCCGTTCCTTATGCCTGTCGAAGACGTTATGACAATCACAGGCCGTGGTACAGTTGCTACAGGTAGAGTTGAGCGTGGACAGCTTAAGACAGGCGAAGAGGTTGAAATCGTTGGTCTTAAGGATGAGAAGACAAAGTCTGTTGTTACAGGTATCGAGATGTTCAGAAAGACTCTTGATTACGCTGAGGCAGGCGACAACATCGGTGCTCTTCTTCGTGGTGTTGACAGAAAGGGTATTGAGCGTGGACAGGTTCTTTCTAAGCCCGGCACAATTCACCCCCACACAAAGTTCAAGGGACAGGTTTACGTTCTTAATAAGGACGAGGGCGGCCGTCACACACCGTTCTTCAACAACTATCGTCCTCAGTTCTATTTCAGAACAACTGACGTTACAGGTATCATCACTCTTCCCGAAGGTACAGAAATGTGCATGCCCGGCGATAACGTAGAGATGAACGTTGAGCTCATCACTCCTATCGCTATCGAGGAAGGCCTTCGTTTCGCTATCCGTGAGGGTGGTAGAACAGTAGGTTCAGGTGTTGTTACAGCTATTAACGAATAATCTGATTATTCAATAATAACATCTAATTTAAGCTCCCTTATCGGCAACGGTAAGGGAGCTTTTGTGTGTCTTAAAGGCTTGTGGCTGTGTTTACCTGACAACCGCCTTGAAAGCTCTGTTTGACGGCATTGCGGCTGTTTTAAGGCTTTTACAGAACATAAAAAATCCCTCTGCAATATTACAGAGGGATTTAAGCATATTATGTTGTTTTATGCTTTCTTCAAAGCTTTCTTTTCGTCCTTTGAATAGAGTGCCTTAAGGATAATAGGCGTTATAATCGACGATACCATAATAAGCACGATAACGGGCGTAAAGTATTCGTTTGAAATTATGCCGCAGGAAAGTCCCTTTTGAGCGACAATCAATGCAACTTCGCCTCTCGTCATCATACCGACGCCGATTTTCAGTGAGTCGCCGAAGTTGAATTTGCAAGCCTTGCCCATAAGCGAGCAGCCGATAACCTTGCAGATAAGACCGACGATAACAAAGCAAATCGCAAACAGCAGCATTTCTCCCGTTATGCCGTCAATCGAGGTTTTAAGACCGATGCTTGCAAAGAAAACGGGGCCGAAGAGCATATACGAGCTGATGTCCATTTTCTCTGCAATGTAGTTCGAGTCGTGGATACTGCAAAGGATAATGCCTGCAACGTATGCGCCTGTAATGTCGGCAATTCCGAAATATTTTTCCGCAACATAAGCCATACCCAAACAAAGCGCAAGTCCCATAATCGGAATACGTCTTGTGTGAGGCCACATTTTGTCCGAAAATCTGAAAATCTTGTAGATGATATAGCCGAGCACAAATGCAAACAGGAAGAACAAAACAGTCTTTACAATAACCGTAACAGGCTTTGCCTCGCCTCCGTTCATACCGATTACAAATGTGAGCACGATAATACCGATAACATCATCGATAATCGCCGCACTCATAATTGTTGTGCCGACCTCAGTTGAGAGCTTGCCCAATTCCTTGAGCGTTTGAACGGTAATGCTGACGGAGGTAGCCGTCAAAATTACACCGATAAACACAGCTTTGTAAAAATCGGGAGAACCCCACGGCGCAGTACCGTAGAATGCGAAATAGAGCAGCGTACCGCCGACAAGGGGAACGAATACTCCGGAACAAGCGATTAAGAACGCCTTAAAGCCTGTCCTTGCAAGGTCCTTGATGTTAGTACCGAGTCCTGCCGAGAACATAAGAAGCACAACGCCGATTTCAGCAAGCTGGGCTATGAAATCCGTCTGGTCAACGAGGTGCAAAACGCTCGGTCCTATGATAAGACCTGCGATTATCTCGCCGACAACCTGCGGTGCTTTGAGCTTTCGTGCGATTATGCCGAAAATCTTTGCGGCAATTATAATTATGCATAAGCTTTTGAATACCGAATAAGCTTCCATAAAACACATATCCTTTCTTTATTTTTCCGTAGCCCATTATACTCTAAGCATAAGCTAAAAGCAAATAAAAAAGCTAATTTTGTAACATTATATAAAATCGGCGCTATGTTAAGGCTGAATATTGAAAAATTGCAAAAAAAGAGTATAATTATAACAATAGGAAATCCGTTTATGGAGAGATAAAATGAAAAAGTATTTTAATCTTTATAAAAAGCAGTTCATTTTAGGCCCTGCGTTTAAGCTTGCGGAGGCTATACTTGAGCTTTTTGTTCCGATTACTGTTGCAAGTATGATTGACAAGGGAATTGCGGTAGGGGATACGGCATACATTTACAAAATGGGAATTGTGCTTTTTCTGCTGGCACTTTTCGGCGTTCTGTTCGCCGTTGTCTGTCAGTATTCGGCGGCGGTTGCACAGCAGGGTGTCGGAACGCATTTGAGAAATGATGTTTTTGATAAGATAAACTTGATGTCGAGAGAGGATATTGACACATTTACAAGCGCATCGCTCACAACGAGGATAACCAACGATATTACTCAAATTCAGTCGGCGGTTGCAATGCTTATACGCCTTGTTTTCCGTTCGCCGTTTTTGATTGTCGGCTCGCTCATAGCCGCTGTCGGACTTGATGCGAAAATGTCAATAATTTTCTTCGTGTCGGCGTTGCTTGTAAGCGTAATTTTATATTACATTTTAAGCCGTTCGTTGCCGCTTTACTCTCAAATTCAGAGAAAACTCGACAGAGCCGCTTCAATCGTAAAGGACAGCCTTTCGGGCGTGCGTGTAATCCGTGCGTTTTCGAGAACGCAATATGAAAAGGACAAATTCGAAAAGGCGAACGAGGAATTGACCGAGCGAAGCGTTAAAGTCGGCAGGCTTTCGGCACTCCTCAATCCGTTGACCTTTGCGGTTATGAACACGGCGATTGTTTTAATCCTTTATTTCGGCGGAATTAAGGTAAACACAGGCAAGCTCACACAGGGCGAGGTGCTTGCCTTTACAAACTATATGACACAGATTTTGCTTTCGATTATCGTTTTTTCGAATGTAATTGTAATTTTCACAAAGGCAGGCGCAAGCTATCAGCGAATTAAAGAGGTGCTTGACTTTGAGCCGAGTATGACCGACGACAATGCACGCTTTACACAGGCTGACGAGACAAAGCCTGCGGTTGAATTCAAGAGCGTTTGCTATTCATACGGCGAAGCTGATGAAAATGTGCTTACCGACGTTGATCTTTCAATAAATAAGGGCGAAACCGTCGGTGTAATCGGCGGTACGGGCAGCGGTAAAACAACGCTTGTCAGCCTTATTATGCGTTTTTATGATGTTGACAGCGGCGAAATTGACGTTTTCGGTCATGATGTCCGTGATTATAAATTTTCGGCATTGAGGAGCATTGCACATATCGTTCCGCAGGAAAACAGGCTCTTTTCAGGCTCGGTGCGTAAAAACTTGCTTTACGGCGACCAAAACGCAACCGATGAGGATATTGAGAGGGCACTTAGAATTTCACAGTCCGAGGAATTTGTCAAAAAGCTTCCCAACGGACTTGATACCGAGATAAACGAAAACAGTAAAAACCTTTCGGGCGGTCAAAGGCAGAGGCTTTGCATTGCAAGGGCGTTGCTCGGAAATCCCAAAATCGTAATTTTCGACGACTCCTCCTCGGCACTTGATTTTGCGACCGACTCAAAACTTCGTAAAGCCATTCACGACGAGCTTTCGGACACTACCGTTATCATAGTTTCTCAAAGGGTGACCACCGTCAAGAGTTGCGACCGAATAATCGTGATGAACGAGGGCGGAATTTCCGCTATCGGAACGCACTCGGAGCTTTACAAGACGAACGAGGTATACAATGAAATTTGCCTTTCTCAGCTTTCGGAAAGAGAGGTGAATGCACAGTGAAAACGGTAAAAAGACTTTTCAAATACGTTAAACCTTTTACCGCAAATATCGTTTTTGCAGTCATCTCCGCAATCGGCGGAATTTTGCTTTCGCTGTTTGTTCCGATTATGATAGGCGAGGGCATTGACTGTATAATCGGCAAGGATAACGTTGATTTTTCGGCACTTTCAAGGGTTTGCATTGAGCTGTTTGTAATCGTTATCGCCTCGGCAATTTTGCAGTGGATAATGACCTATAACTCGAACAAGCTCTCATACAAAACCGTTAAGCTCTTACGCCGTGAGACAATCGCAAAGCTCAACAGGGTAGAGCTCAAATACATTGACTGTGTACCGCACGGCGACCTTATAAACTCTGTAATAACCGACGTCGATATAGTTTCGACGGGACTTTTGCAGGGCTTTACGCAGGTGCTTTCGGGCATTGTAACGATAGTTGCAACGCTTGTGTTTATGTTTATGATAAACCCGTATATAACGCTCGTCGTTGTGATACTCACGCCCGTTTCATTCTTTATGGCTTCGTTTATCGCAAAGAGAGCACACTCAAAATACACCGAGCAGGCAAGACTCAGGGGCAAGCTTACGGGCTACGCTTCTGAAATGATTGACTCGGCGCAGGTCGTAAAGGCATTTAATATGCAGCAGACCACGACAGAGGCTTTCAGGGATATGAACAACAAGTGGGAAAAGGTCGGAGTTATCGCACATTTCTATTCGGCTCTTACCAACCCGCTTACAAGATTTGTAAATGCGCTTGTGTATGCTGCGGTTGCCGTTATCGGCGGAATTTATGTCTGCGGCGACACTCACGCAATTACCGTCGGTGCGCTGGCGTCATTCCTCGCCTATTGCTCGCAGTACACAAAGCCGTTTAATGAGATTTCGGCTGTTATCGCAGAATTCCAAAACGCCGTGAGCTCGGCTGAACGCATTTTCTCCGTGCTTGACGCACCCGAGCAGGTGAGCGACGAGGGCAACCGTGTTCTCGAAAGTGTCAAGGGAGATGTCGAGCTTCAAAATGTCGAGTTCTCATATACGGACACTAAGAAGTTTATCGAAAACCTCAACCTTTCGGCAAAAAGCGGACAGACGGTTGCGCTTGTAGGTCCAACGGGATGCGGAAAGACTACACTTATCAACCTTTTAATGCGCTTCTATGAGATAAGCTCGGGCAAGATTACGGTTGACGGAAACGATATAACCGAGGTTACCCGTGAGAGCTTGCGCAGTCAGTTTGGAATGGTGCTTCAGGACACTTGGCTGTTCTCGGGCACGATTTACGAAAATATAGCTTACGGAAAGCCGAACGCTACCGAACAAGAGGTTATCGAAGCGGCTAAGAAGGCTCACGCACACAGCTTTATCAAGCGCTTGCCCGACGGCTACAATACGATTATAACAGGCAACGGAGACAATCTTTCGCAGGGTCAAAGACAGTTGATTTCCATTGCGAGAGTAATGCTCTCCGATCCGCCGATGCTCATACTTGACGAGGCAACTTCGAGCATTGATACGAGAACGGAATTGAGGATACAAAAGGCATTTTTGGAGCTTATGGACGGCAGAACGGCGTTTATTGTCGCACACAGGCTTTCGACAATAAAGAATGCAGACAAAATACTTGTTATGAAGGACGGCGCTATCATCGAAAGCGGTACGCACGGGGAATTGCTCGAAAAGGGCGGCTTCTATTCCGAACTTTATAACAGTCAGTTTGCGGTTTATTAAGGAGAATATATGACTTTTTACGAAAATACAGATTCACCCGAGAGAGTTCTGCTCATTTCGGTTGACACGGGCGATTTTAATGCCGAGGAGTCAATCGAGGAGCTTGCCTTGCTTGTCGAAACAGCAGGGGGCGAGGCGGTTGTAACCTCAACGCAGAAGCTGCCGTCCGTAAACCCTGCGACCTATGTCGGAAGCGGCAGAATACAGGAAATTGCGGAAATTTGCCGTACAAATGAAATTGACCTTATTGTTGCCGACGACGAATTGTCGCCTGCACAGCTTAAAAATATCGAGGATTTGACGGACACAAGGGTCATTGACCGCACAATGCTCATTCTTGATATTTTCGCACTCAGAGCGAGAAGCAGCGAGGGTAAATTGCAGGTCGAATTGGCACAGCTTAAATATTCTTTGCCGTTTTTGACGGGTAAAGGTAAAAGCCTTTCCAGACTTGGCGGCGGTATCGGCACAAGAGGTCCCGGTGAGAGCAAGCTTGAGAGCGATAAAAGGCATATGCGCCGCAAAATCTATGCTCTTGAGGAAGAATTAAAGCAGATTGAAAAACGCCGTAACACAATGCGAAGCCGTAGAAAAAAAGACGGCATAATTTCCGTTGCGATTATCGGCTACACAAATGCGGGCAAGTCAACTCTTATGAACAGGCTCACCGACGCAGGCGTGCTTGCGGAGGATAAACTGTTTGCGACGCTTGACCCGACGGCGAGAAAGCTCACACTTCCCAACGGTCAAGATGTAATGCTCATTGACACGGTAGGTCTTGTCAGAAGGCTTCCGCATAAACTTGTCGAGGCGTTCAAGTCAACGCTTGAGGAGGCTAAAAATGCCGATTTGATACTCAATGTGTGCGACGCCTCAAGTGATGAGTGTTCGGAGCATTTGGAGGTTACCGCAAACCTTTTGCGAGAGCTTGAATGTGAGCAAACACCCGTTATTTCCGTTATGAACAAATGCGACCTTGTACCCGATATTTACGATTTGCCGACTCTCGGCAGGGCGGTTATGATAAGCGCATTAAACGGTGATGGAATTGATGAACTGCTTTCGGCTATCGAGGAGGCATTGCCCAAAAACAGGGCAAGGAAAAAGCTGTTGATTCCGTTTGACAAGGGCTCGATAATTGCCGAGATACGAAAAGACGGCGTTATTCACTCGGAGGATTACACCGAAAACGGAACGCTCATAGACGCAACCGTTAACATTCAGTATCTTGAAAAGATAAAGCAGTATATTCAGTAATTAAATAAGCATAAAAAAAGAACACTCGAAAGAGTGTTCTTTTAATATACCCCGCCCGACCGCAGTCGGTGAATAATAACCTGCAATAAAAGCAGGTGGGTACTAAGTCTTCGCCTTTGTATGCTCCCAGCGTCCGTGAAAACGGGAGGTCTGCTCCCGGCGTTGACATTTTAAGTTCCCTATAAGAAAGTGTTGGGTTAATATCAACCGAGCTGTTTGTCGCATCGGGCAGGAATAATATTTTATGCCATAAGCACTTTTTTATTCTTCGTCGTCGTCAAAATCGTAAAGTTCTGCAATTCTCTGCTCAAAAAGATTTCCAATTTCATCAAATTCAGCGTCATCCTCGATAGGCTCAAGGTAAGTTTCGCCGTCATCCTCTTCGACAACCTTCAAAATAATAAGCTCTCCGTCGTCCTCAATAATTTCCTCCGCATCATCAAAAACGGGAGTAAGAGCAACATAGCGACCTTTATCGGTCTCAATTCTGTCAAGCTCTTCGAAAACGTGCTCAACGCCGTCCTCGTCAACAACGGAAACAATGTCGTTACCGTATTCTTCGTTCATCGGAAACACCTCCTAACGTCTATCTATATTTTACAATGTAAACCGATTTGAGTCAACAGATAAATTGTAAATATTCTTTGACAGATTAAAAAATTCGGCAGATAAAGGAACAGCCCATATCCGCCGAAGAAGTCTTTTATTTAATTATCAAGCCTTTTTAGAGCCGATTTTTCTTTCCTCACCATTTTTAATACGCTCAATGTTTGAACGGTGCATAAAGATTACAAGAATTGCAATAATTGCCGTGCAGACAGTCGGTATTTTCCAGTCGCCACGCAAAAGCGGAGGATTGAGAAACGGAAGAAATTTATAAATTACAAATGTTACGACGGGAACGCACACAGCCGAGATAATCGACGAGAGTGAAACCATTTTTGAAGCGGACAGCGTAACGAAAAACGGCACAGCCAAAATCGGAACGGAGATAGGGGACATAAGAGTTGTAACGCCGAACATTGAAGCAACGCCCTTGCCACCCTTGAAGCCGAAGAAAACGGGGAAGATATGACCGATAACCGCACTTGCACCTGCGATATACGCACAGCCGACGGGATTTTCCTTGCCCGAAATCAAGAACAGGGCAATCAACGCCGCTATCATAGGCTTTATGAAATCGCCGAGAAAAACGACAGCCGCCGCCTTTTTTCCGAACGTCCTTGCGGTATTCGTCATACCTGCGTTATTCGAGCCGTAATTCCTTATATCCTTTTTGAATTTTGCTTTTGAAACGATGACGGCAAAGCTCAACGAACCGAGCAGATAGCCGACAACCGCACTTATGAAATATCTGAGCATTATATAAACTCCGTAAATATCGCTTGTATGTGTTTTTTTTAGTTATTATAGCCGTGTAGTATGCGTTTGTCAAATGTGCTTTGTGTAAATCTACGAATATGAAAAAATTGTGAATTTTTTTGTCGAAAACGGTTTACAAGTGCCGTGCGTTGTGCTATTATAATCGCAATAAAAATGTTTACCTTTAATTCGGTACGGGATGCCGGCAAGGAGAACGCAAAACGCAATATCAAATTTTGTGCCTTGTCGAGCTTTGACAAGGCTTTTTTCTTTTGTGAAAACGGAGTAAGAAAATGGAAAACAAGATTATTATTGACAGACAGGCGATGCTCAGGGCTTTGGCTCGTATCTCGCACGAAATTATCGAGCAGAACACTCATGTTGACACCGTTTGCTTAATCGGTATCAAAAAGCGTGGAGTTCCGCTTGCAAAAATGCTCAAGGCTAATATTGAAAAGTTCTCCGATCTCAAGGTTGAACTCGGCGAGCTTGATATTACATTATATAGGGACGATTTAACGCCGAAATATCAGACGCCGCACCTCAATTCGTCGGTTATTGACTTTGACGTCAATGACAAATCCGTGATTTTGGTGGACGACGTTTTGTACACGGGCAGAACGGCGAGAGCCGCAATGGAGGCTATAATCGGACTCGGCAGACCTGCCGTAATTCAGCTTGCGGTAATGGTTGACAGAGGACACAGGGAGCTGCCGATATGCGCAAACTATGTCGGTAAGAATATCCCGACCTCAAAGGATGAATTTATCAACGTAAAGGTTGATGAAACGGACGGTACTACGGAGGTTGTGCTGTCAAAAAAAGGCAATAAGGCGTAAGCCGTAAAATATTAGGAGGAAAAAGAAATGAATCTCGTTTACAACATCAAAGACAAGCCGAAATTCGGACAGCTTATCGTGTTCGCTTTTCAGCAGTTGCTTGCAATCCTTGCGGCAACAATCGCAGTTCCCACCATCGTAGGTAACGGAATGAGCCAGTCCGCAGCACTTTTCGGCGCAGGCGTAGGCACAATCGTTTATCTTCTTTTCACAAAGTTTAACAGCCCCGTATTCCTCGGCTCATCATTCGCTTTCATCGGCTCAATGCTCGCAGCTTTTGCAGGTGCTGTTTCGGTCGAGGCGGGATATGCAGGTATCATCTTCGGTGCACTTTTCGCAGGACTTGTATATGTAATCATCGCAATCATAGTTAAGTTTGCAGGCGTAAATTGGATCAACAAGCTTATGCCGGCAGTTGTTATCGGACCCACAGTTTCGATTATCGGTCTTTCACTTGCAGGCAACGCAATAAGCGACCTTATGAAGGGCAAGGTTGTTGACCTTGAGGGCGCAAGCGTGGCAAGTCCTTATGTAGCGCTTATTTGCGGACTTGTAACACTCTTTACTGTTATCATATGCTCTGTTTACGGCAAGAAAATGGCAAAGCTTATCCCGTTCATTATCGGTATCCTTGCAGGCTATGTTGTGGCTGCAATCTTTACCGTTATCGGTATTAAGACAGGCAATGACGCCTTGAGAGTTATCGACTTCTCGGTATTCTCGGGTATGAAGCTTTTTGCAGTTCCCGATTTCTCATTCCTCACAGCCGCAAAGGGCTTGAGCGCAGTTGACGGAAAGTATATCCTTACAGTTGCGGTTGCATATGTTCCGGTTGCATTCGTTGTATTCGCAGAGCATATCGCTGACCATAAGAACCTTTCATCAGTTATCGACAAGGACCTTCTTGAGGACCCCGGTCTCCACAGAACTCTCCTCGGCGACGGCGTAGGCTCGATAGCAGGTGCTTTCTTCGGCGGTTGCCCGAACACAACCTACGGCGAATCGGTAGGCTGCGTTGCTATCACAGGTAACGCTTCGGTAGTTACAATCCTTGCAACAGCAATTATGTCAATCGTAATTTCATTCTTCGGACCGTTCGTAACCTTCCTTTCAACAATCCCCAACTGCGTAATGGGCGGCGTTTGCATCACTCTTTACGGCTTTATCGCAGTAAGCGGTCTTAAAATGATTCAGGACGTTGACCTCGGAGATAACAGAAACCTCTTTGTTGTCGCAATCATCCTTATCTGCGGTATCGGCGGACTCACACTTTCATTCGGCAAGGTTACTCTTACAGAGGTTGCCTGTGCGCTTATCCTCGGTATCGTAGCAAACCTTGTTCTCGGCGGAAAAGACAAAGACAAGGCTGAGGAAAAGGCTGAAAAGGAAGCAAAATAAGCTTTCAAAAAGGCATAAAATTAACGCTCTTACTAAGCTTTGGCTGAGTGTTCATAAGGAAGTATTGGTTTCTCGCATAAAAATCCCTTATGCTTTTGCCAAAAAGCCTCGCAAGGCGACAGCCTTGCTTCATTTCTCGGCTTCGGCATAAAAGAATTTTTATAGCTACGAAACTGCAACGCACTTCAAAATAATATATTTTTGATGCAAGAAAAGGCAAACCCCGCAGATAATGCTAACGCATATCTGCGGGGTTTAACGAATTATTGTGCAAAAAGATGTTGTTTTGAAGCAAAACTGCCTTATTAACACTCAGCCTTCAATAAGAGCGTTTTTTGGGTTTGTTATTAAAGGACATATACACCCGAGCTTAAAATGACAAATTCCTTTAGTGCCGAGCGAATGTATTTGTAAACGGGCTCGTCAAATCGCTTGTAATCGCTGACAAGATAATTGGAAAGGCTTACCTTGCGTATCTTATTTGACCCTGCGTTGCAGACGAACATCTCTTTCCTGTAAATGCTCAGGGAAACAGGCTCGCTGAAGGTCGTGGAATTCTCAGACCCTATTCTCATACTGAATTTCTTGTGCGGAATTGAGTAATTGATTATCGAGTTTTGAAGCGGAACGGTAGTCCAAAAATAAACGCCGTCGGCAACGGCACCGTTTATAGGACAATCCTTGTAAATCAAATCTCCCGTCCATACGGGCTTGCCGCTTGCGTCAAAAAGTCCTGTTTCACCGCTTGAATACACGACCGCAACGTTGCCGTTTTTGAAAACAGTGGCCTCGCAGGATATATAGTCACCGATTTCCTCGCAAATTTTTGCATAGTTTTCGCCGAATTTATTAAGTTGATAAAAGTCCTTTGTAACGGGAGAAAGCTTGCCCGTTATAACGCTGTATTGAAGAAAGCTGACCTTATAACTTGTTCCGTTGAACAATTCTTTTTGTGAGAGGATAATTCCGTCGGGACAAGGTATAATGTCAAATACTTCAAAGGGAAATATTTTTTTCATTTATCTGCACCGTATCTATATTAAAAAGTTATAATCGTATTATATTATTTTACTTTATTTTGCATAATAGGTCAACCGTAAATCGACAAAATCCGCAAAATTTATTAATCTCTGTTTCCGCCTGTCATATTTTACGCCGTCGTGAGCATAAAATTCACTAAAGGAGTGACAAATATGAACACGGCAATATACTGCTTGTTTGCGGTTGCGGGACTTGCAATAATAGTTTCGATGATAAGGACAAAACGCTTTTTTTCTGTGCTTTTTCTGACGGCGGCACAGGGGATAATCACGCTGTTTGCGGCAAAATATGTCGGCGGATTTTTCGGCATAGGACCTAATATCAACGCACACACGCTGACGCTTTCGGCAATCGGCGGAATTCCCGGCGTAATATTTTTGTTTTTAAGCGCAACAATTTTTAAATGAGTGTTGCAAATTTCGGGATATTCCTGTATAATAGCGATACTGTCAATTAAGGACGTTTAGCTCAGTTGGTAGAGCATTCGCTTGACGTGCGAAGGGTCAGCGGTTCGAGTCCGTTAACGTCCACCACGTCGTCGCAAGCTACATATCGCTTGCGGCGATTTTTTTATCTCCTCGCACT
>ERZ1026772.518-NODE-518-length-28094-cov-7.068833_pt1 | contig 28094 bp, 22 predicted proteins | sample MGYA00380124_ERZ1026772 | MGnify/ENA primary metagenome ERZ1026772 (study PRJEB33269, sample SAMEA4719760) | human gut metagenome | biome: human-associated habitat; feature: organic feature; material: feces | place: Cameroon | collected 2013-10 ...
GATTTATACTGAAAAGGATTGCAAGCAAAAGAGGGGAGGCTGCGGCCTTGAAGTATATCCTGCGGTATATGAAGCCCCTGGCAGGAAGAATCATGGGGGGAATGAGCATCAAGCTCTTCGGCACGGTCATGGATCTGCTGATTCCCTACATTCTGGCGCACATTATCGATCAGGTAACGCCCCGGCACGATATAAAGCTGGTGCTGCTGTGGGGCGGTATCATGATTGTGTGCTCCTTCCTGGCGTGGCTGGGAAACGTGCTTGCCAACCGCGTGGCGGCGGGCGTGGCGCGCGATTGCACGCGCAGCGTGCGGCACGATCTGTTTGACCACATTGTGCATATGCAAAGCCGGGATATCGACCGGCTGACCATCCCATCCCTGATTTCGCGCATGACCACCGATACCTTCTATATTTATCGCATCGTGGGCATCACCCAGCGCCTGGGCGTGCGCGCGCCCATCATGCTGCTGGGCGGCATCCTCATCACCCTGACGATGGACTGGGTGCTCTCGCTTGTGCTGATTGCCATGCTGCCGCTGATGTGCGTGCTGGTGTACCTGATTTCCCGCAAGGGTGTGCCGCTCTACGCCGCGCTGCAGCGCCGGGTGGACGATCTGGTGCGCGTGGTGCGCGAGAACGCCTCGGGCGTGCGCATCATTAAGGCGCTGGGCAAGACCGAGCGTGAAAAGGAGCGCTTTGCCCAGGTGAACACCTCCGTGGCGCAGCAGGAAACGCACGCCTCGGTGATCATGGCCATCAATAACCCCACCATGCAGTTTATCCTCAACGCGGGTCTGGTGCTGGTTATCCTGGCCGGCGCGCAGCGCGTCAACAGCGGCCTGACCGAGCCGGGCAAGATCGTGGCGTTTTTAAGCTATTTCACCATCATCCTCAACGCCATGCTGTCCATCACCCGTTTTCTCACCATGTATTCCAAGGCGCTGGCCTCGGCCCACCGCCTGCAGGAGGTGCTGGATACCGAGCTGGAAGGCAGCACGCAGCCGGCCGAGCCGGCCGAGCCCAACGCGCCGCATATCCAGTTTGACCACGTCACCTTCTCCTATAACCATGTCAGCCCCAACGTGCATGATGTGTCCTTCTCCCTCAAGAAGGGGCAGACGCTGGGCATTCTGGGCCCCACGGGCGCGGGCAAGAGCACGCTGATTCGCCTGCTGCTGCGCTTCTATGACGCCGATTCGGGCAGCATCCGCATTGACGGGCAGGATGTGCGCAGCATGGAGCTGTCCTCCCTGCGCGGGCGCATCGGCGCGGTGTTCCAAAACGACGCGCTGTTCCGCGGCGAGATCGGCGAGAACATCCGCCTGGGGCGCGAGATCACCCTGGATGAGGTAAACGACGCCATCCGCCGCGCACAGGCGGAGAGCTTTATTGAGGAAAAGGGCGGCGTAAACAGCGAGGTGCAGTCCCACGGCAGCAACTTCTCCGGCGGTCAGCAGCAGCGCCTGCTGCTCAGCCGCGCGCTGGCGGGCACGCCCGATATCCTGCTGCTGGACGACGCAACCAGCGCGCTGGACTTTAAGACCGAATCGGCCTTCCGCCAGGCGCTGCGCGAGCAAAGCAAGGCAACCACCACCATCATCATCGCCCAGCGCATCAGCGCCGTGATGCACTGCGATCAGATCCTGGTGATGGAGGACGGCGAAATGCTGGGCCTGGGCACGCATGAGGAATTGATGCAATCCTGCCCGCTGTATCAGGAGATTGCAGCGCTGCAGATTGGAGGTGAGGCGCAATGATGGGCGGCGGCATGGGCGGCCGCAGCAAGTACGGCAGCCCCAATCCCAAGGTGGAAGAAGAGCTGAAACGGCCGCGGCGCGGAATTCTTTTGCGCCTGGGCAAATATCTGTGGCAGATGAAGTGGTTTTTGCTGCTGGCGCTGGGGCTTACCATCGGCGGCAACACCTTCTCCCTGCTGGGGCCCACGCTGTCGGGCAAGGCCATCGACTGCATCGGCACGCAGGCCGGCGGGGTGGATTTTGCCGGCGTGCGCCACTACGCGCTGCTGATGGTGCTGTTCTACCTGGTTTCGGCCATCATGAGCTATTTTCTGTCGGTCACGATGGTGTATGTCAGCCGCAGGGTCACGCTGCGCATGCGCAGCGACCTGTTTAACCACATTGCCGATATGCCGGTGGGCTTCTTTGATACCCATCCGGTGGGCGATGTCATCAGCCGCATTTTCTATGATATCGACACCATCAACACCTCCCTGTCCACGGATGTGGTCAGCATCCTGGCCAGCTTTATCACCATCTTCGGCTCGCTTATGATGATGCTGCGCCTGTCCTCCATGCTGGTGCTGGTGTTTGTCATCACCATTCCGCTCAGCATTCTCATCACCCGCTTTATCACCACCCGCACCAACCCGCTGTTCCGCCTGCGCTCGCGCAAGATGGGCGAGCTGAACGACTTTGCCGAGGAAAAAATCTCGGGCATGAAGACGCTCAAGGCCTACCATCAGGAGGGCAGCGTCACCGGCCAGCTGGACGCGCTCAACGGCGAGGTGGTGCAGGCCTACTATAAAAGCGAGTATTATTCCAGCATCACGGGCCCCTCGGTCAGCTTTGTCAACAACCTGTCCCTGTCGCTCATCAGCGTGTTCGGCGGGCTTTTGTACATGTCCGGCGGCGTGCAGATCGGCGGTCTTGCCATCGCGGGCATGACCATCGGCGGCATTTCTTCCTTTATTATGTATAGCCGCAAGTTCGCCGGGCCCATCAATGAAATCGCCAACATCTTCGGCGAATTGCAATCCGCCCTGGCCGCGGCGGATCGCGTGTTCTCCCTGCTGGACGCGCCGCTGGAAAGCGCGGACGCGCCGGACGCGGTGACGCTTGCCGATGTGCGCGGCGATGTGGAAATGAAGGACGTGAGCTTTGGCTACGAGCCGGGGCGGCTGATCCTTAAGCACCTGAACCTGCGCGCCCGCAGCGGCAGCCTGATTGCCATCGTGGGCCCCACGGGCGCGGGCAAAACCACGCTGATCAACCTGCTGATGCGCTTCTATGATATCAACGACGGCCAGATCACCGTGGATGATCACGATATCCGCCACATCACCCGCAAGAGCCTGCGCGGCGCGTACTCCATGGTGCTGCAGGATACCTGGCTGTTCTCGGGCACCATTTACGAAAATATCGCCTACGCCCGCCCCAGCGCCACCCGCGAGGAGGTCATCGAGGCAGCCAAGGCGGCCAAGATTCACCACTACATCATGAGCCTGCCGCAGGGCTACGACACCGTGATCACCGACGACGGCGCCAACATCTCCAAGGGGCAAAAGCAGCTGATGACCATCGCCCGCGCCATGCTGGTCAACGCGCACATGCTGATCCTGGACGAGGCCACCAGCAACGTCGATACCCGCACCGAGGTGCAGATTCAGCAGGCCATGCGCCGCCTGATGCGCGATAAAACCTGCTTTGTGGTGGCGCACCGCCTGTCCACCATCAAAAACGCCGACCTCATCCTGGTGGTGCGCGGCGGCAACGTGGTGGAATCCGGCACCCACAGGGAGCTGATGGCCAAGGGCGGATTCTACCGCGAAATGTACGACGCGCAGTTCCATTAAAAAGAATTTGCGAAAAACGCGAATTTTCTTGAAATTCCAGCTTGACAATCCCGCCCCGCTGTGGTAATATATCTCTCGCAAGTTAAATTGCTTGCGGGAATGGCGGAATTGGCAGACGCGCATGATTCAGGTTCATGTGTTCGTACGAACTTGCAGGTTCAAGTCCTGTTTCCCGCACCAGAAACCCCTTGATTTTCAAGGGGTTTTCTTCTTGTCCACCCATAACTCACCCATACCGTACCCATTTATGATTTTCCTCCTTCGTTTCCCGACATTCCCTGAATAAAGGCCTGCATCCTGTTTGCACTTTCCTGACGCATCGTCTCTGTGACATGGCCGCAGCGATCCAAGGTAAAAGCTGCGGAATAATGTCCCCTGTTTTCCTGAATCGTCTTGATATCGTCTCCTGCACGGATGGAATTAACCGCGAAAGTGTGACGGCAGTCATGCAGACGATGATGCTCTAATCCTGCATCCAGCGGGTGCATTTCTTTTTGAATCACTCGCGGGATGATGCATGCAGATGTCGGGTTCTTCGTGATATAGTCAATCCGCACAGCTATATCGAGAGCCTTGTGGAGGCAACCGTGAATGTTCTTGATGTACTTTGGACTTAACCCTTTTTCTTGAAGGTCGATATAGAATTTCTGAATTGCGGATGTACGCAGCTTCACCAGAGGTGTATTCCCGAGCGCAGGGACGATGTGTAATCGACATACGGATTCATAATGGCACACTGTACCGGGCTTCACATTGGAGAAATACTGCTTCCGCCAGATATCCAGCCACTGTTCCAGCGTGAGCATGCAAATTCCCTCGCCGGTGTTATCTACCTCCTTCCCAGTGACTTCTTTCTTATCTTTACCTGAATCAGAATCAGCCTGTTCAGTCTGTTTGGCCGACTTCCCTTCAAGGTCGTCCTTTAGACGTTCCATCTTCTCTTTCTCTAATAAATAACTGCCGCAACTCCCAGGCCATTATTGAAAAAATAGATTCCATCTTTGGAACACATACAAAGTTCCGAAGAATGGAGATGCGCGGGACAGATGTATTGATTCGAGAATACAAAAAGAGCCAGGATCAAGTGGAAATTATCGAATTCGTTCTTCGCCAATTATTGAAAGAGCAGATATCTTTCGATGATATCGTAGTCTTGTCTGCCTCTCACTTTGATGGATCGGTGGCTTCCGATCTAACTTTCCCTGTCTCCACGGAACGTAAGAATAGAAAAGGGAAATTACTCCTTTCCGCACGTCTAATTGCTTGCGCTTTTTGCGCTTTTTCTGATGAATCATCGAGTTATTACTTGTTTTTTCTTTTTGTTTCCCTTATAATAATAATTTGTGAAGATAATGCGCATGTCATTTAAACAAAAAGGAGCGGCAGTATGAACAGGTTAATGGTTATGGGCAGTGTAAATATGGATATAATCATGCAGGTAAACAGGATGCCAATGGCAGGTGAATGCATGGTTGCCCAGCAGGTTACAAAGCAGGTTGGCGGCAAAGGCTTAAATCAGGCGGTGGCAGCCGCACGGTGCGGCGCTCAGACAACCTATGTTGGAAAGGTTGGCGCCGATGAGGCGGCCGATGAAATTCGAAAAGTATTATCCAATGAAGGCATTGTTCCTCAGCTCTATCTGTCCAGAAAGGAACCTACAGGAGCCGCATATATCATGCTGGACAGATCTGGACAGAACCGTATTATTGTGCACGGCGGCGCAAACCAGGATTTTACAGATCAGGATATTGCCCGGCTTGAGGAAGCGATTGCTCATCAGGATATGCTGCTGATCCAGCTGGAAACGAATCTCCCATCGATTGAGGGCGCAGTCAAATGCGCGATAAAGCACAAGGTTCCAGTGATTGTGGATGCCGGGCCTGCCAGGCCAGGTATTTTGGAACTGTTTTCAGGGGTTGACGTAGTTAGCCCCAATGAGACAGAGCTTGCCGAATTGCTTGGATGCGAGAAAATCGAACCCGCTGACCGCATAGCAGCCTGCCGAAAAATTTTAAAGCATGGGGCAAAAGCGATATTGCTGAAGTTAGGCTCGGAAGGCTCTTTGTGGGTAACCGCTGACGATGCTATTTTCTATCCTGCATATCGCGGGGTTAAAGCAATAGATACCACCGGCGCGGGGGACGCCTTCACCGCCGCTTTTGCCTGTGCCGTGCTGCATGGAGAAAGCATTGATGCTGCCATCCATCAGGCGACGCTTGCCGGCGCAATAGCAGTTACACGCCGCGGCGCCTTGCGCTCCATGCCAACAAAGAAAGAAATCGAGGCGCTTAGCCAGGAAATCAGTACGGCGGGATAAAAACATGAAAATCCGATGGAAAGATCACTATTTCATTCGCCGAAATAATAGACTGAAGCGCAAAATGGAGCATGCCAACCTATTTGTCCAACCGAAAGCAAAGCATATCAAAAGCTGCTGTGCGTTAATCATGAACCGCTGCGCGTTTATCGTGCTGATTTATGCATTGCTTTGTGCACTGTAATGGTTCTTCTTGGCCTGAACCTGCCGTATGCTTGAATTTACACAGAAGCGCGATGCTACGCTGCGAGTCGTTGCGGCTTTTACCGGCTGGACTCCTTTATCATATCATAGTTCACCAAATTAACCAACTAAGTCCTCATGTTTTGATACAAAGCATGAGGACTTCTTTTTGCGTTTGTAGGCTGATAAACCGTCAGAATACAGGCTATAACTACCAAATATGGGCTATGCGTGCAGGAAATCGATCGACCGGCGTCATGTTGTCAAATGGCAGTTCCCGCTCCCCGCCCCTTTTTAGTCTCCTCATACCCATTTTTCGGGGTCGAAATCAGAGATTTATCATGGAATGCACCCTACTTTGTACGATAGCAGGGTATCGTCCACAATGTGAGGTTTCGTCCAAAGTATCGCAAAATAGCGTAAAATGTCCCCCTGAAAGTGGACACGGTAAAAGTTCAAATCCCTATTCGTGGACAAAGAAAAGACCACCCCCCCCCGAATGGGTGGACAGTGAAAAGAAGTGCCCCTCTGTGCTCTGCCATCACATATCATCCATATAATCCACCAAATCTCCGTGGATTTCAAGGATGTCATCTCTGCTTAGAGCCAACTATAAACAGTACAATATTTTTTAACAACGTTATTAAATCAGGCAAAATGGCCGATTTTTTTTATCGCAATGACAAAATCTAATATTTTTGAGTGCAGATATATTGTGTATAATATACATGGATAAGAGAAAAATTTAAACGGAAGCGAGTGAATATAGCGATGGCTGAACGAACGATGGGATTAGCGCACTCGAGAAAAATTCGTAATACTGTGAGTGGATGGGGATTTATTGCGCCGTTGTTCCTATTCTTTCTTGTTTTCACCGCTATTCCGGTCCTTGTAACCCTGGGATACCTTTGTTTCACGAAGTATAATATCATGGCGAGTCCGTCTTGGATTGGATTAGACAATTTTCGAAGAATGTTGAAGGATCCATCGATCCCAAAGATTGCTTGGAACGTTCTTCGTTTGCCGCTGTATTTGGTTCCAACGCATGTGATTTTCAGCTTGCTGATGGCCTACGGCGTGTATCGCATTCCGAACAAACTTTTTAAAGGGATTTGTCGCACAGCCATTTATTTTCCGGCAATTACGACGACAGCATCTGTTGCGATTGCTTGGGGATATATCTTTAATAAAGACTTTGGGTTGCTGAATTGGGCACTGCGAACGATTGGCCTGATTTCACAAAACATTCCATGGACGACTTCTTCGCGTTACGCCATGCCGGCAATTGTGATTTTCAGTATTTGGAAATTTACGGGCCTGCATTTTATTTATTATCTTATTGGCTTGGAGAACGTATCAACCGGATATTATGAAGCTGCACGAATAGATGGCGCGAATGAATGGCAGATTTTTACCCGCGTGACTATTCCGTTGCTTACTCCTTCCATTTTTTATGTGCTTCTGACCACGCTCATTGGTACAATGCAGGCATTTGACGAGCCTTTCTTTGTGACGGGCGGAGGCCCTGGCGACAATACTCGTACGGTAGCACTGTTTATTTATGAAAAAGCTTTCCAATCGTATGATATGGGCTATGCTTCGGCGGTAGCGGCATTATTGTTTATTGTGATTTTTGCCATGACAGCTTTTCAAATGAAAGTGCAGAATCGTTGGGTCGTTTACGACTGCGAATAAAGGGGGGCGAAGTGATGAATCATGCAAAATTGAAAAAGATAGTGTTCCGCTGTCTCCATTATTTGTTAATGGGTACGATCTCTGTCATGATGCTTCTTCCATTTAGTTGGATGATAGCTACGTCAATGCGAAAGGCCAGCGATTCTTTTACGCTGCCCCCCGCCATTTTTCCGACCATATGGAATGGAGAAAATTATCGCAGAGTGTTTGAAAACCTAAAAATCTGCAAATACATGGCCAACAGCCTGATCGTTACGCTGGGCTCCCTGGTTATCATGGTGCTGTTTACAAGCATGGCGGCTTATGCGTTCTCGAGAATTGAGTTCAAAGGAAGAAACGTGCTTTTCCCGGTTTTACTGGCGGGGTTGATGATTCCCAGTCAATCCATTTCAATTCCTGTGTTTCTAATCATCCGTCAGATGAAACTGATTGATAATTTGTTTTCTTTGATCTTGACGCTGGTGTATTACCCGTTGGGGCTGTTTATGCTTCGACAGGCGATGATGTCTATTCCAAAGAGCTATGACGAAGCTGCTTATTGCGATGGTGCAGGACATATTGCTATTTATGCGCGCATCATTCTGCCAATGACGAAATCTACGATTATGATGATGGTGGTTATGCATTTTATCCGCGCTTGGAACGATTTCTTTAACCCGCTGTTGTTTATTAATTCTAATGCTAAAATGACGGTGCCTCTGGGTATTCGGATGCTGAATACCAGCAATGGAAAAAGCAACATGCCGCTGATGACGGCTGCCGTCATAATTTCGCTAATTGTGCCTCTTCTTGTCTATATTTTCGGGCAGAAATATCTGACGCAGGGTACAATGCTTACAGGACTGAAAAGCTGATGTCCTGCCGAACATAAAAACAAATTGTGAATGCCGGCCGGATTCGCGATTTGTAAATAAATCAAATTGGAGGTTGTCCTAATGAACAGAAAAATGCTCTCTTTACTGCTTGTTTTGGTACTGACGCTTGGCGCGTTTTGCACAACGGCTTTTGCGGCAGACAAAAAAGTGCTGAAGGTTGCGATGTCTTCTGGTGATCTACCTGTCGACGGCACGGCGACGATCGAGAAGATGTTCGCCAAATTTGAAGAAGAGAACGACTGCGATGTGGAACTGGTTATGATCGCACATGACGGCTGGTCGGACTATCTGACCAAGCTGCAGACGATGATGGTTTCCGGTAATGCGCCGGACGTATTCCAGAACCCGCATGAGGGGGGACGCATGGCCAATGCCTTGGGTATCGTTGCCCCGCTGGATGAGTACATTGAAATGCACCCTGAAAAATGGGAAGCATTCAAAGAGCGCTGCCCGGAATGGCTGCTTAACGCGCGACTGGTGGACGGAAAGATTTATGGGCTTGCGGATTGCTTCCAGCGCACAGTAATGTGGTTTAATAAAGACCGTCTTGCCGAAGCGGGGCTTGAGGTTCCGGCAGCGGATTGGACGTGGGAAGAATTTGAACACTATCTGGAAGTGCTGTCCCAGCCGAAGGAAGATGGAACCAAGCAGTATGCTATTGCTATTCCGGATTATTACTTCGTTTATAACCAGTGGCTGTATTCTTTCGGAACGGGCTTCCTGAACGACGAGTATAACGAAGTGACTTTCGACAGCAAAGAATCCATTGAATTGATGCAGTTCCTTGCCGACTGCGTTGCCAAGGGCTATGCGCCGGTTCCGGACAAGAATTACGATTATCTGCAGCAGATGATTGACGGCTATGTTGCAATGACGAACGCCGGTCGTTGGATGCTTAAATACTGCAGCTCCAATGATTTTTACAACGTGGCGGCAGTCGAGATTCCGCACAAGTATTCCGGTCGTCAGGAGTATGCTATTGGCAGCTTTGAGGTGATCAGTAGCACGCCGAATTATGAGCTTGCTTCTGCGTTTGCGTTTTATACGGTGACTGACGATTGGGAGTACGGCTGGGTAAACGATACGGCGAATATTGCGTCTATTACTGGAATCGAAACGACGGATGAGCTTTCCAAACGCGGTTATGTCGGCCAAGAATTGTTTGACCTGACCAATATGCCGGCAGAATCCTACCCGATGCAGAGTCCGGTGGCATTCACTGAAATCAGCAATATTTTTGATCGTTGCTTCTCTTCTGTCATGTCCGGTGAAGTCAGCGCGGAAGAGGCCTGCAAGGCGGCTGCGGAAGAAATGCGCGCGGCTATCGCCCAGTAAAAGGAATACAAATCTACTTGCCGCCGGTGTAGCCGTTGCCGTGTCTGCGCCGGCGGCATTTCAATCAGCAATGGAGGAAAATATGGAACGCATTAAAGTGATCCTGGACACCGATATCGGTACGGATATCGACGATGCGCTGGCGCTGGCATATCTGCTCAATCAGCCGCGCTGCGAGCTTGTTGGAGTTACAACACTTACGGGCCAGGCAGAGATCCGCGCACAGATGGTCAGTGCGATGCTGCATGCTGCAGGACGAACAGATATTCCGATTCATATTGGGGCAAAGGATTGCATCATCATTGAACAGAAGGAACGCTATGCTCCGCAGTCAGCAATGCTTGAGAAATGGCCGCATGATACAGAATTTCCAACGGATGCCATTGCATGGATGCGCGAGATGATTCGAAAATATCCTGGCGAAATTGTGCTGCTTGGAATTTCGCCAATGAGCAATATTGCGCGTCTGTTCCTAAGCGATCCGGAGATTGCTTCGCTTTTGCGCGGCATGTATCTGATGTGTGGAAAATTTTCTGAGTGGGACTTTCGGCCGTGGAGTCATGCACATGTAACTGAGAAAGAAGAGCGCAACAGCGCCTTTGAACCAGCGGAAACCAGTGGCTTTATGGCGGGAGGGGCGCTGGAAATGAACGCGCTGATCGATCCGTATGCCACTGCGATCGTATATCAGCATGCTGTGCCGGTGCATCGCTCTGTCGGCGTAGACATGACGCACCGTGTGACGCTTTCGGCAAATGAATTCCGACGCCGTTGCGAAATGCATCCGATTTTTCGGCCGATACTGGATATGGCAGGCGTGTGGTTTGAGTGCAGCGATCATGTAACGTTCCATGATCCTTTGGCAACGGTGTGCATATTTGAAGATGATGTTTGCAAATTTGCCAAAGGCAATGTATCCGTAGATGTGGATAGCAGAATGCTCAAGGGGTATACGCACTTTCAACAAGACGAGAATGGACGTTGCGAGGTGGCGGTTGATGTGAACCCAAAACGCTTTTTTGACGCATTCTATTCAGTGTTCTGATCTCAGTGAAAAAAGGTTGCAATTATGGAAGGATTGTTATAATATTATTCTGGCGACAGCAGAAAATGCGGGTCAAGGCGGAGCAGAAAGCTGCAAAAATCGGCTGCAAAATCCCGCATGCCAGAAGGAAAAGGGTAGCCTGCGGATGTTCGCCGCAGGCTTTTATGCTTTTCATGAAGCATATGCATGAGGAGATAAATTAGTTGAAACAAATTTGGAAATGGCTTTGCGGCCGCGCAACACAGACATTGAAAATTTATATTCTTATACCGCTGATTTTGATTGTAGTAAGTATCACTGCCCTGGAGAGTTATTATATAACAGAGAAAGTTACAGAGATTGTGCGCCAGCGCGTGTTGGAGACGCAAGGGAAAAGCAATGAGCAGGTGCTTTGCGGGATTGATCAATATTTTCAGGACATTGCCGATATTGCGCGAATGCCGGGCAACAGCATGGAGATTTTGCCGATTTTGCGAAAATACCCGGAAGATGTGACGGCCGTACAGATTTTGACCGATCAGTATACTGCGCAGATGTTTATGTTCCGTGAAATTATGATTCGCAATAATGACTTTGAATCAGTTCTGATTTATCATGAGCGGCAGGATAAGTTTTACGCATTGAGCACAGCCTATTTGATCCAGCGAGACCGTCAGTATGATTTCTCCATTGCACGTCAGGACTATCAAGAGCACTTTCAAAAAGCGCAGGGAAAGGGAACGACGAACTACATATCAGGTGTGCGCCCAAGCGCTATGCTGATTGCGCCGGCCAGCGATTATGTGATCACGTACATTCAGGAAATTCTAATTCCAGCATCGATTCAGCGCATGCCCTTAGGCGCTTTTTTTATCAATATTGACGTCGGTACGTTCAAAAAAATATACGAGAGGTATTCTGCTGATCTGCAGAGCGATTATTACATTATTGACCGTGATGGAAGAATTGTTGCATGTTCAGATAATGGGCGGTGTGCGCAGCCGATTGCGCAATATATCTATTCTCTGAAACTGAACACACAGGAAGAGCAGAGCTGTATGTATGGTGATGTGGTCTATACCGCTTCGCGGGTATCAGAAATATGTGGCTGGCGGGTTGTGAAAGCGGCGAAAAAAAGCACGGTGTTTGCTTATGAACGCGATATTCTCAAGTTTATTCTGCTCGGCACAATCATTTTGCTGTTATTGGAATCCGGAGTGATTTATTTTCTGGTTTCGCGATTTACGCAACCGATTACGTCAATTAAAATCCGTCTCAAGCAGATTACGGAAGGAGATATGAGCATACGCTTCGATGAAGGCGATCAGCATCCTGTGGCAGAAATTCGCGATATGAACATGATGCTGCAGGAAATGCTGGATAAGATTAATTGCCTGATTCGTCAGATCTATGCCGAGGAGGATGAGAAGCGCAAACTGGAAATGAGCGTATTGCAAAGCCAGATCACACCGCATTTTATTTATAATACTATCAGTCGTATCCAATGGATGGCAACCATGCAGCAGGCTAATCAGGTTGCCAGTCTGCTTGGATCGTTCTCGGGAATTCTTTCCTACTGCAGTAGAAATACGGATTATTACGTATCGTTGGCGGATGAAATTCGCTTTATTAAAGAATATATTAGAATTATGCAATTGCGTCTGTTAGGAGAGGTGGAAGTACAATATGATGTTCCATCCGAATTGATGGACGCGCGTGTGCTGCGTCTGATTTTGCAGCCGATCGTAGAAAATGTCTTTTTACACGCGTTTGAAGATGATGGGACAAAAAGGTTCCAATTGATGATTCGATGCATAGGAAGCGGAAATAGCTTGTTGCTGCGTGTGTCGGATAACGGAAAGGGAATCCGCCAAGAGGTATTGAAAACATTGCTGGAAGAAAGAGAACCGCATACGAAGGATTCTATTGCGCTTAATAATATTCAAAAGCGAATCCATAGTCATTATGGTGCGGGTTTTGGCTTGACCGTAGAAAGTGCAGAAGAAATGGGCACCGTGGTAACCGTGAGTTTGCCGTTGCAGCATATCATTCCACATGGGGGACAGGAAAAATGAACGATGCTCTCAAATTAAAGGTACTGGTCGTTGAAGATGAATTACTGGTTCGCGTGGGAATAAAATCGAGCATTGATTGGGAAGAGAATAATTTAATGCTTGTCGGTGAAGCGGCAAACGGGCAGGAAGCGGTTCCGCTGCTGCGCACCTGCCGCCCGGATATTGTGCTGCTGGATATTCGGTTGCCGGATATTTCAGGACTGGACTTATTGCGGATGATTCGCATGGAACTGCCGCAGGCAAAAACGATTATCATCAGCGGGCTGGACGATTTTGAAACCACGCGCGAGGCGTTTCGGCTGGGAGCGTATGAGTACTTTCATAAACCGCGCATTCAGTCGGGCGACTTGTTAAAACTGCTGCAAAATATTCGAGATCGGGCGCTGCAAGAAATGGAATCGACTGGGGTATCGAAAAATGGAAGCCGACGGCAGGCGCTGCAATATGACGTGTTGAGCGACGAAATCTCTGACGAAGTGTTGCGGCAGCTGACGCGGGAAATGTCCATGCGTGCATATTTGATAATGGCGGTTTCATTGCGTGGACTTTATGAAAAACAGCGTCGGCAGTCCGGCTTTAGCCGGGAAATTGCTTTGCACTCTGCCGAAAACCTGATTACCGAAATGACCTCAAAAAGATCTGACGTGCGCTTTTTGTCGGTTGCACCGAACGAGTACTTTCTGCTATGCTGTTCAGATAAGGTGGAGAGCGGACTGAACGAGAACGCGAAAAATTTGTTTGAAACGCTTTCTGGTATGTTGCAGCGATTTATCGACGTTTCATTACAGGGGGGAGCTAGCGCGATACATTATCGGTGTGAAGAATTAAATGCGGCGGTGCAGGAAGCACGGAATATGCATGACCGCTGTTTTGCGGATGGGGAGTCATTTCATTTTTTTGATAGTATTGGTGTGAAAAATAGGGGACAGGCTGAAATATCTGATATGATGAGATATTTGATGGATACGATTCGAAATAGAATGATCGGAGAGCATCTGCTGTGTATGAAACGACTTCTTGCGAAAATGCGAGACGATGGCGTGCCCAATCGAAGAACATTGCTGCGGAATGCGCAGACGTTTATTTCTCTTTTGGATTCGAATTCTAAAGTCCATGAAAAGGACGCTGATCGATTGCTTTTATGCGAAACATCGGAGCAGTTTCTTACATATTATCATGAAATTCTGAAAGAAATACCGATGGACGATGCAATAGAACAACGGGAGGGAAAGGTAGAACAGCTAAAAACCTATCTTAAAGCGCATTATGCCGAGGAAATCTCGCTGCAAGGTCTATCGAAAGAGTTTCATCTTTCTAAATCCTATATCAGCCGCGCATTTAAAGCAGAGACAGGAACAAATCTGTTTAGCTGGCTGAATGAGTTTCGAATTGAAAAGAGCTGCCGTCTGCTGCAGGAAACAAAACTGAAGATATATGAAATTGCGGAGGTTACGGGATTTGGAAGCACTGTAAGTTTTAATTATGCATTTAATCGGGTTATGGGAATTTCACCTTCGCAGTATAAAGAAAAAATTGCAAGGGAAAAGACGGATGAACTGTACCCCATTTGTTAGACAGTGTGATATAATGTCTAACGAATGGGGTGTTTAACTATGCCAAAAGGAGTACCGGATAAGCGGTACACGCCGGAATTCAAAAAATGGTTATGGAAACAATGCAGAAAGAAAAGCTGAGCTACAGTGAAGCGGCAAGGCATTTCGAGATCAATAATCCCAAACGCGTTGCCGCACGGGAGCGGATTTATTTGGAAGAAGGTCAGGCGGGCCTTACAATGGCAAGTTTACACTGCAAAAGTTTGAGGAGTAGGTTAATCCGGCTGAATGAAAACGTTTTTGTGGCAAAGATGAGTGGAATGGTGAGAACAAAAAAAGCAGTCTACAACTGCCAATATGGGTGGCCTCAGAGCCTCGGAATGGGTGATATCATTGGTGTTTTCCCTTCATGTTGATTTTTCACGTCATTTTACCAGGTTACGCCATACCCCTAAAAGGGTTATTTTGTGTTGTTTTTTGTTGCTTTCTATTGTAGATATCGGTTGATTATTTTACCGCATAACGCATGATTTTGGACTGTTTCTGTGTCCCGGGCAGTTCAAGTCCTGTTTCCCGCACCAATCCAGAAACCTTTATGGCTTCTGGATTTTTTTGTTGTGCAAAAAGGCTCCGCAAGCAAAATTTACAAACAAGCCGCTCATTCCGTATTGACTTGCCGCACGGAATCATATATAATTGGATTGCATACCATTTAAGATGTAATCAACAGTATGTCGCCCATCACCCCATTGATAAAGGAGGGTTTATCCCATGAAGAAAAATTGGCTCCATATTTTCCTTGCCGTGCTGCTGCTGTGCCTGCTGATGGCCGCTTCCCCGGCCATGGCGTCGGAGACGACTGAGAAAACAAAAACTAAATGTGATAATTGCCTAAAGATTACAGATTTTATAATTATACGATATATTCCAACGCCCATTTCATCGAAGCCAGACCCTGTGGCCCATTGGGCGGAAGCCAAATGCAAGACATGCGGCAACACGCAAGAATTCGTTCTCGACGATAACCGTAGATTCCATACCGGCGGCACCGAAACGCCCACCTGCACCACAGGCAAAACCTGCGTAAAGTGCCACGCCGAGTACGGCATGCTTGGCCACAACTGGGGCGCTTGGGTATCCAACGACGACAACAAAACCCACTACCGCACCTGCCAGCGAGATGGCTGCAGCGCAACTGATACGGCAAATTGCTCCGGCGATAGCACCGCCACCTGCGTCGTCCTGGGAACCTGCACTGAATGCGGCGGGCAATGCTATGGAGAGCATTCTTTTCCTGAGACCTGGAAGTGGAGTTCGGATCCTTACGTAGAAAGAGACGCTGAAAAGCACTGGCTTCGCTGTATGAATGATGGATGCGTTAATGGAAGAAAAGATGAGACTGATCATCGCTTCGTGCAGGGCAATATGTGCCTGAAATCTGAGGCCACCTGCGTCTCTACGCGTGAGTACTATGTAAACTGCGGATCCTGCTACTACCAGGGAACGGAAACTTATTTTGACCAGTATGGCACAATAAACCCGAACAACCACGACCTCAAGGACTACGCCGCCAAAAGCCCCCACCTGCACCGAGCCCGGCTGGGAAGCCTATGAAGCCTGCACGCGCGAGGGCTGCAAATATTCCACCTACGCGGAAATTCCCGCCTCCGGCCATAGCCTGACCCATCACGCCGCCAAGGCCGCTACCTGCACCCAGCCCGGTTGGGAAGCCTATGATACCTGCTCCCACTGCGACTACACCACCTATGTGGAGCTGCCCGCGCTGGGGCACGATTATCAGGCTGAGATCATCCCGCGCACCTGCGAGGACGACGGCTACACCCTGCACACCTGCACCCGCTGCGCGGATCGCTACGCCGATACCATCATCCCGCACTGCGGCCACTGGTATGGCGAGTGGACGGCCAACGGCGACGGCACGCAGCGCGCGGAGTGTCTGCGCGGCGGCTGCCGCCATGAAAAGACGGTCGATTGTGAGATCATCGAGCTGCCTGTGCTGAATATCTCCCTCTGCCCCGTGTGCGGCACGGTGAGCGACGGCTCCAGGCTGGCGCTGGCCAACGCTTCCGTCAAGATCGTCAGCGGCAGAATCCCGCATGGCGAGCCGCTGCTGCGCCTGGGCGCGCTGCAAGGCGGAGAACGGCTGCTGACCGTGGGCTACGTCTATGGCGGCCAGCTTTCCAAGGCTTCCTGCCAGGTGAGGATCGCCCTGCCCGCCGAGCTGGTAAACGGCTGCACCCTGTCCCTGCTCAACGCGGACGGCACCGAAACACCGCTGGAATATGCCCTTGAGGGCGATTCCGCCGTGTTCACGCTGACCTTCGCCCAGCCCCTGCTGGCTGTGCGGCTGACGCCCGCCCCGTAAAAAACGCATAATGAAAGCCGCTCCATCCAGCCGAATCAGGAGCGGCTTTTTCTTCTTTGTTCAGTTTCCCACAGCCGCGATGTTTTCCGCCGTCAGGGGCAGATACGCCACCGCGATGGGCTCGGTCAGGTCGAAGGCGGCCAGCCAGGCATGGTAGTCCGTTTGACTCAGCACGTCCGTGCCGCCACCCCTGGGCGTAACCAGATATACGCTGCCCGCGCCCTCCGCGTCAATCTGATCGGGATAGGGAAAATCAAACTCCCCATGCTGCAGGGAGCGCGCCTTGGCCCAGGCGTCCACGCTGGCAATCAGCTCGTAGGTTTGCGTATCCGCGCTATAGGCATACAGATTGTAAGGCCAGAAGTCATCGTCGCTCAGCCCCTGATTGTGCGACCACTGCGCCACGGCATAGCCGTTGGCATAGTAGGTAACGGCGGGATACTCGTTCAGTTCCTCCGCCAGCGCGCCCGTTTCGGGATCGTAGCGATACACATTTTCAGTCTGCGAGGCCACAGCAGCCGTCGCAAGATGGAAAATCAGCTCGTCCTGCCCGTCGCCGTCCACATCGCACAGGGCAAAGGCGTTATCCTCCGGCGTGCGTTCCTTCACCGTCAGATCGGCCTCTTCGCCGTTGGGATAGCGATGCTGCTGATACAGCGTTTCCAGCGCCGCGCGATAGGCCGCCAGGCGCAGCGCGCGCTCATCGGCCTGCTCCGCGCAGGCGGACAGGCAGGCGGCAAGGCAAATCGACAGGCAAAGAATCAAGCAAATCAGCTTTTTCATCCTCATAAAAGCCTCCTTTTCTGGCTGCTCTGACAGTATACGCCCCCGCTGTGCTGATTTCAAGGCATCCGCGCGGGTTTTACAATTGCGCCGCGCGCCGCGCAATCCGCCCGAAAGTTGCATTGACAAAACTTTTCCAGCCCATTAAAATATTGTCATCACACAACAGGAGCCGGCACGATGATCACGGTGCTTTTAATCCGCCACGGGCAAAGCGTTACCAACGTTACGCAGGTGTTTACCGGGCATTACGATGTGCCCCTTTCCCCCCTGGGGCAGGAGCAGGCGCGCCGCACAGCAGCCTATCTGCAAAAGAATTTCAGGATCGATGCGATTTACGCCAGCGACCTGATGCGCGCCATGCAGACCGCCCAGCCCACGGCGGCGGCCTTCGGCCTGCCCATCCGCCCCGAGCCCGATCTGCGCGAAATCTGCGCCGGGCGGTGGGAGCGCATGCCCTTTGCGCAGATTGAGCAGGATTACGCCCAGCTATACGATTGCTGGCGGCACGATATCGGCCGCTGCGTCTGCCCGCAGGGCGAAAGCGTGGCGCACCTGTTCGACCGCGTGCAGGCGGCGGTATCGCGCGCCGTGGCCGCGCATCCCGGCCAGACCGTCGCGCTGTTCACCCACGCCACGCCCGTGCGCGCGCTGCAATGCCGCTGGCAGGGCGGCACGGTGCTGGATATGCGCGGCGTGCCCTTTGTGCCCAACGCCTCCGTCACCGCCGCGCAGGTGGAAAACGGCGCGTACCGCCTGACCCTGATTGGCGAAAACGCCTTTCTGGACGATATGAAAACTGCCCTGCCCGACAACGTATAAAGGAGGGATACCCCATGGCGGAGCAGCCCCGCATTGCGCTTTTGAACGATTCCTTCCCGCCGACGATTGACGGCGTGGCCAATGTGGTAACAAACTATGCCCGTATTTTGCATGACGATGGCTATCCCGTCATGGTCGCCACCCCCGAATATCCCGGCGTGACCGATGATTATCCCTACCCCGTGCTGCGCTATGCCAGCGTGAACACCACCAAACTGGTGGGCTACCGCGCGGGCTATCCCTTCAGCGCGCGGGCGGTATCGGCCATTGATGATTTTCACCCCGCTATCCTGCACACGCACTGCCCGGTGGCCTCCACCCTGCTGGCGCGCACGGCGCGCGAGGGCACGGGCGCGCCGGTGGTGTTTACCTATCATACCAAGTTTGATATCGACATCCGCACGGCGCTGAAGGGCGAGCTATTGCAGAATCAGCTGATTACGGCCATGGTGCGCAACATCGAAGCCTGCGACGAGGTATGGACGGTCAGCCACGGCGCGGGCGAAAACCTGCGCTCGCTGGGCTTCCGGGGCGAATACCGCGTGATGGAAAACGGTGTGGATTTCCCCCGCGGCCGCGCGACGGAGGCGGAAATCGCCGCCATTACCCAGCGCCATCATCTGCCGCAGGATCGCCCCGTTTTCCTCTTTATCGGCCGCATGCGCTGGTATAAGGGCATCCGCCTGATCCTGGACGGCCTGGCGCAGGCCAGGGCGCAGGGCGCGCGCTTTACCATGCTGTTTGTGGGCGATGGCACGGACATGGCGGATATCCAGGCGCTTGCCCGCGAAAACGGCCTGTGGGAGGACTGCGTTTTCGCCGGCGCGGTGCGCGACCGCGAGCTGCTGCGCGCCTATTACAGCCGGGGCGATCTGTTCCTGTTCCCCTCCACCTTTGACACCAACGGCATTGTGGTGCGCGAGGCGGCCGCCTGCGCCCTGCCCGCCCTGCTGGTGCGCGGCAGCTGCGCGGCCGAGGGCATTGACGACGGCCAGACCGGCCTGCTGATGGATGAAAACGCGCAGAGCCTGTGCGCGCAGGCGCTGTGGGCGTGCGCGCATCCGGATGAAATCCACCGCATCGGCCAGACCGCGCAGGAGCGCATCTATATCTCCTGGGAGGATGCGGTGCGGCGGGCTGAAAAGCGCTATGCCGATATCCTGGCCGAGCACCCCAACGGCGCAGCACGCCCCCGGCGGGATGTGTTCCCCTTCCTGTCCGACGCGCTGGAGGCCGTCACCCGCCTGCGTGAGCTGAGCGAGCAGGTGCGCGAGCTGCTTAAATAGGACGAGCGGGCGCGGGGCGGGCAGCGGCGGCGGCAATGGGAGCTTCACCCGGCGCTCCCTGCAAGCCTGATGGTATGCTTTGAATGCGGAAGCAGATGGACAAAGCGAAGGTCAAAAAGGAGGATTTGGATGAGACTGTTCTTATGCTCGCACTTTTCAAGCGTAGGGAGCTTGATAAAGGAAGAAATTGAAAACAGGAAAATTGCGTTTATTCCCACAGCCTCGCTGCGCGAGGGCTATACCGGCTATGTCAGCTCGGCGAAAAAGCTGTTCAAAAAATCAGGCGCAGCCGTAACTGAAATGGATATTTCTGCGGAGGCTTATTCAACGATACAGTCTGCCCTTGAGGCTGCGGATGTGATATATTTTACCGGCGGAAATTCCTTTTTCCTGATGGATCAGCTGCGCAGAACGGGAACGGACGAGCTGCTAAGGAGGGAACTGGCAAACGGAAAGCTGATGATCGGCGAGTCGGCAGGCGCGGTTATCTGCGCCCCAAGCATCCAATATATTGAACAAATGGATGAGAAGCCGGAGGATTATTCACAGCAGGACGATGCAGGGCTTGCTTTGATTGATTTCCATGTTCTTCCGCATTATCTTACGCCGCCCTTTAAGAAGGCTACCGAGCGAATCATGGCAGAGTTTTCGGATTTGAATATCCGTCCCATTAACAACCGTCAGGGAATCATCGTGGAGGATGAAGGCTCAAGGGTCGTTTGCAGGGACTGATTTGAAGCCTCCAAGCTGTCTAACTGATAAAGCTGATAAAGGCTGATAAAGCTGATAAAGGCTGATAAAACCGCACAGGCGGATATCCCGCCGCGCGCACGGATATCCCGCCGCGCGCACATTGCATATTGCGGATTACCGCGCGATATGCTATAATATTATACCGCTATGGAAAGGAGTGACGCGCATGGCCCGGCAAAAGGGCGTACATCCCGTAGCAAGCAACCGCCGCGCGCGGCACGACTATTTCATAGAGGAAACCTATGAATGCGGCCTCGCCCTGCACGGCACGGAGGTAAAATCCATCCGCCAGGGGCATGTGAACCTGAAGGAGAGCTTCGCCCACGTCAAGGACGGCGAAGTGCTGGTGGAGAGCATGCACATCAGCCCCTATGAGCAGGGCAACATCTTCAATACCGATCCCATGCGGCCCAAAAAACTGCTGCTGCACAAGGCCGAGATCCGCAAGCTGCAGCAGCTGGTGCAGCGCAAGGGCTACACGCTCATCCCGCTGCAGCTGTACCTGAAGGACGGCCGCGTCAAGCTGGAGCTGGGCGTGTGCGTGGGCAAGCAGCTGCACGATAAGCGCGCAGCCGCGGCGGATCAGGCAGCCAAGATGGAGGCCGCGCGCGCCGTGCGCAATCAGCGCGCGGAGTAACGCGGGGGCGTTCTGGTTTCGACGGGGATTGCGAAGGACAGGATAAGCGAGCCGAGGACCCTGGCCTCGTAAAAACGGGGAAATTAAAATTAACTGACAATAACAGTTACGCTTTCGCGGCCTAATGGCTGCGCGTTGCCCCAAAGCGCTCACGGCTTTGGCAAGCAGCGTCATTGATGTGAGGAACAGGCCCGCCTAAGCTTTGCGGCGAGGCCGGTAAAATGAAGCTACCAAGCCCCATAGCCCGTTCGCAGGCGCTGGGGCAAGGGAAATCCAAAATGCGTCCTGCGCTCGGAGAAAATCCTGTAATTCGGTCTTCGGACAGGGGTTCGATTCCCCTCGCCTCCACCACAGCGCACAGATACGAACCAGAAAGGCTATTTTTAGGAACAGTATTTGTGCTCACATACAAAACAGCGGAAGGGTAAAACCTCCGCTGTTTTGTTGTTTTGGGCTTCATATCAAAGGTGAAATTTTGGGATACCCTGATTTCACTTTTATTTTCATCTGCGCTTCGGCAAAGAGCCGTGGCGCAGTTTTTTTATATAATTCGCGCGCGCACGCGCGAGGGGTGCTTCCTCAGCTTAAAGATGAATGAAATCCATAAAAAATTTGCATTAACTAACGGAAATCCAGGCTCGGCGCCGCCCTGTTTGATAAAGGCGCCATCCAGGCAGAATTGCCGGCAGGAAAGGAGGGAATCCTGATCGTTGCGTCTTAGCTGATCTTCCATCGCCAACGCAAAAGCCCCGGACTGATCGTCGCCGACCGTCCGGGGTTTTTGTTATAGGAATTGCGCGGTTAACCCTTCTTCACATCCATGGTGACGGCGCACAGCAGGCTATCCGGCTGGGGCTGGCCATGTACCGCGCCCAGGAAATCATTGCCCAGCATATCGCAGAAGCTGCCGCTGACGGTCAGATCAGGCAGGCGGCCAACGAGCTTGCCGTCCTCCATCAGGTAGGCCAGCTGCACGGGGGTGGCAAAGTGCCCGTCGGGCGTAGTATCGCCGCCGGAGGCCATGGCCATGTAGATGACCCGGCCAGGCGCCAGCTCCGCCAGGCTGGAGGCGGTAGGATCAACATAGAAGCGATGGAAGCCCAGGCTGGGCACACCGTCATAGGCGGCGGCCGCTGTGCCAAGGTTTTGCAGGCCAAACTGCTCCGCCGACTTCTTGGTGGTCAGAAGGCCCGTCAGCGTGCCCTTATCAATCAGCGTGGGGCGCAGATCGGGCGCGACGCAGCCCTCGTAATCGAAGAAGCATACGCCCGGATGGGTGGCGGGGTTCATATCGTCGCGCAGGGACAGCTTGTCCGAGAAGGCCTTCTGCCCCAGCTTGCCGCTGAGCAGCGACGCGCCGGAAACATACATTTCCGCCACAAAGTGCTGCAGGAAGGTGCCAAACAGGCTGCCGCTTTCCATCACCACAGGGCAGCGGCCAGGCTCAATATCCACGGGCGTGTAAAAAGCGTCGTATTCCTTTTTGAACTGCTCGAGCAGCGCGTCCGGATCAAAGCGATCGCCGCTGTAGCCCAGCGCGGCGTCAAACAGATTGCCCGAGCCGCGGTTCTGCACGATCAGCCCAATATCCACGCTGCGGCCCGAGCTGACCAGATGGCGGCCCAGGGAGTTGCGATATTCGGCCTTCTTATAATCCAGCGTAATCTTATTGGAAAAGGCAAACCGCGGGCAGGCCTCGCCCAGACGATCCAGAAAGCGCTGCATGGCGGGAATCAGCTCGGGCACGGGGATGATTTCGTCCTCATGCAGATCGATCTTTTCCAGCGCGCCCTCCAGATGGCAGGGATAGGGAATGCCCAGCGCCAGCGCCTCTGCGGCCTTTTCGGTCAGCCTTTGCTCGTCCGGCTCGCCCAGGCAGCCGGCAATGCCGATGCAGCCGTTATCATAGGCGCGCACCGTGCCCGTGGTTTCCTCTTTTTCGCGGAAGCTGTCAATCTTGCCTCCGGTCACATTCAGGGTAACGGAGCGGCGGATTTGGGTCAAAAATTCTTTTTCCACGGTGTTCACCTCACTGCACGTTCATGGACGATACGCGGACATAGGGGCCGCCAAAGCCCACGGGCAGGTTCATCTGCTCCATCTTGCCGCAGCCGCCCGTGACAAAGGACAGCAGCTGCACATCGCGGGTCAGACCGTCGATCAGCCCCAGCGTTTCAAATACCGAGCCGGTCAGCACGCTGATCTGCACCGGGCGGCCCAGCTTGCCATCCACAATTTCGTAGGCCAGGCTGGGGGCGATGGTAAAGGTGCTCATGCCGCTGCCATGGCGGATGGTCTTGATATAATAGCCCTTCTTGATGGGGGCGATCAGCTGGTCAAAGTCCAGGTCGCCGCCCTCGATGTAGGTGGTGGTCATGCGCACGATGGGCTCAAAGGTGCAGTCGATGGCGCGGGCGTTGCCGGTCAGCCCTTCATCCAGGGCGGCGGCAGTCTGCGCGCTGTGCAGGCGGCCCGCCAGCACGCCGTTTTTGATCAGATAGTTCTTGCGCGCCTTGGTGCCCTCGTCGTCATAGGGCACATAGCCGCAGCCGGGCACGGAGCCGCACTCGGCAATGGACAGGATGGGCGAGCCCACGGTCTTGCCCAGCTGCCACTCGTCGCGCATGGCTTCATCGGAGAGCATGAAATCGGACTCGGACTTATGGCCGAAGGACTCGTGCGCGAAAACGCCCGCCGCCTCGGGCGAGAGCACCACGGGGTATTTGCCCGGCTCAACCGGCACGGAGCTGCGCAGGAAGGCCGTCTGCTCGGCCATGGCGGCGCGGATCGTCTCGGTCAAGCCCTTCAATTCGTCAAAGCGGGTCGCGCCCTTTTGCCAGTGGCCGGAGAACTTCTTTTCGCCCTCCGCCATATCGCAGGAGAAGGACAGGCCGCAGGTTTGGTAATCATAGGTGATATCCGCGCCCAGGCTGGACTGGAAATGGAACAGGCTGCTGCGATCCAGATAGGAGCCGGAAGGCATGGTGACGCATTTGTCCTCGCTCAGCAGCGGCAGGTAGGACAGCAGCAGCGCCTGCTTATCCTTGGCGGGGATATCGCGCACGGAGCAGCCGGCAAAGCTCAGCACCGTGTCGCGGTTGCGCTCAAAGCGGCGCACGGTGGGATCGTCCAGAATCTGATCGTTGGGCGCAGCGGCGGCGTACAGGCCGTCCAGCGTCTTTTGCAGGTGGTTCAAATCGGTCACGGAGGCGTAATACCACATTTTGCCGTCATAAACCCGCAGGAAGGCGCGGCGCTCCACCTGGCTTTTCATTTCCTCCAAAATACCGGCCTGATAGGAAATGACGGTGCGGCTGCGATCCTCGGTGCGCACATCGGCATAAAAGCCGTCGCGGAACTCAATCATCAAAGGAATCCTCCTTGTGTTACTTTCTTATATTATACAACAATTTGTCAAGCATTGGCTATAAGCATGGGCACGTTTCTTGCCACTCTATAAAAAAGTCTCGCTTAAACTCTTGGGATGCATGAAGGGGCCGCAGCCCCTTCATATGTAATCCGCAGCAGCGACATGCGCGGTGCGAGGAGCAGCCGTCAGGCTGCTTCCTCTGTCATTTTCTGGCCGTGAGCCGTAGGCTCACAAGAAAATGACGTTCCCGATGCAAGTCCGCTTTAGCTGACTTGCATCGTCAGGCTGTCGAAAAAGGTTTTTCGACAGCCTGAAGCGTCCTGAGCCATTTGCTCAGGAACGCTTTTCATGCTATTTACCAATTCTCGCCCATCCTGGAAAACGCCTCGCCCAGGCTGTCCAGCCCCAGCAGGATCAGGTATACGCCGATCATAAACGTGATGGAGAACAGGCTGTAATAGGGCTTGATCAGCATCAGAAAGCCCAGCGCCAAGCCCAGGGAGTTGATAATCAGCGAGAACCAATAGGCCGCGCTGCCCGCCACAAAGCGCACCATGTGCCCATGCGACAGGCGGGAGATGCAGTGCGCGATGAACCAGATGGGGAAGAACACCATCATCGCCCAACGGCCCGCGCCGGGATGCACCATCAGCACCAGGCCCGTCATCACGCTCAGGATGCCCGAGATCAGCGAGATCGTGGGGCCAAAGCCCGTGTGCTTTTCCATCTTGACGTAGAACACGATATCGCCAATGCCCGTGATCGTGGCCAGCAGGCCGTAAAGCACCACCAGGCCGGTCAGCGCGCTCTGCGGGCGGGTGAAGGTGAAAATACCCAGCAGGATCAGCAGAATACCGACAATCAGCTCATACACGCCGTAGCTTGAACGCCTTTTCATTTGTTCTGCTCCTCCTTCCTGGCATCCGCCTCCAGGATGCGCATGAATTCCTCGCCCGTGATGGTTTCCTTCTCGTACAGGTACTGGGACAGTTCGTCCAGCTTGGCGCGGTTTTCATCCAGAATCTTGCGCGCCTTTTCGTGCTGCTCGCGCACCACGTTTACCACCTTGCGGTCGATCTCACGCTGGGTTTCGGCCGAGCAGCTCAGCTGCGCGTCGCCGCCCAGGTACTGGTTGGTCACGGTTTCCATGGCCACCATGTCAAATTCATCGCTCATGCCGTAGCGGGTAATCATGGCGCGGGCCAGCTTGGTGGCCTGCTCGATATCGTTGGACGCGCCCGTAGTGATCTCGCCAAACTTGACCTCCTCCGCCGCGCGGCCGCCGGTCAGGGTGGCGATTTTATTGAGCAGCTCCTCCTTGGTCAGCAGGTTCTTATCGGCTTCCTCCACCTGCATGGTATAGCCCAGCGCGCCGGAGGTGCGGGGGATAATGGTGATCTTCTGCACCGGGGCGGAATGGCTTTGCAGCGCCGCTACCAGCGCGTGGCCAATCTCGTGATAGGCCACCACGTGCTTTTCCTGATCGGACAGCACGGCGTTTTTCTTCTGATAGCCCGCGATGACGACTTCGATGCTTTCTTCCAGGTCGGCCTGCGTCACCTGGGTGCGATGATCGCGCACCGCGCGCAGCGCCGCCTCATTGATGATGTTGGCCAGTTCCGCGCCCGAGGCGCCCGAGGCCATGCGCGCGATGACGTGGAAGTCCACATCGGGCGTGGTCTTGATCTTGCGGGCGTGCACCTTCAAAATGGCCTCGCGGCCCTGCAAGTCGGGCAGCTCCACAGGCACGCGGCGGTCAAAGCGGCCGGGGCGCGTCAGCGCGGGATCCAGCGCCTCGGGGCGGTTGGTGGCGGCCAGAATGATCACGCCGTTGTTGCCCTCAAAGCCGTCCATTTCGGTCAGCAGCTGGTTCAGGGTCTGTTCGCGCTCGTCGTTGCCGCCCATGTTGCCGCTGTTGCGCTTCTGGCCGATGGCGTCGATTTCATCGATAAACACGATGCAGGGCGCCTTTTCCTTGGCCTGCTTGAACAGATCGCGCACCTTGCTTGCGCCCATACCCACGAACATTTCCACAAATTCCGAGCCGGAGATGGAGAAGAAGGGCACGTTGGCCTCGCCCGCGACAGCCTTGGCCAGCATGGTTTTACCGGTGCCTGGAGGGCCCACAAGCAGCACGCCCTTGGGCATGGACGCGCCAACCTCGGTGTATTTCTGCGGGTTATGCAGATAATCCACAATCTCGGCCAGGCTTTCCTTGGCCTCGTCCTCGCCCGCCACATCGCTGAAATGGATGCCCTGGCTGGACTGCACATACACCTTGGCGTTGCTCTTGCCCATGCCAAAGCTCATGGCGTTTTTGCCGCCGGCCTGCTCAATGAGCTTGCGGCTGAGGAACTGGCCCAGCGCCACAAAAACCAGCAGCGGCAGCACGCCGGTAAGCAGCAGGCTCAGCAGGGGGGACATGGTTTTTTCCACCGTGCCGGAGAACTTGGCGCCCGCCTCGTACAGGCGCTGCACCAGCGTGCTATCCTGCAAAGCGACGGTCTTATACACCGCGTCGCCCGCCTTATTGGAAAACAGGATTTCGCTGTCGTCCATCTGCACCTCGCCGATATCCTTATCGTCGATCATGCGCATGAACGTGCCGTAATCCACCTCCGTCACCTGCCGCTCCAGCAGCAGGGGGGAGACGATCATATTGAACGCCAGCAGCACGGCCAGCACCACGCCGTAGTAAAAAATCAACGGTTTCTTGGGGGATTTCGCTTCTTTCATTGCGCGTTCCTCGCTTCCTCTTGTTCGGTCATCTGCGCGTCGATGGCTTCCAGGCTGATCAGCAGCGCCCGGCTGGCCGCCTGCATGGCAAAGTCCAGCGCGTACTCGGCAAGCAGCAGCGCCTGCTCGCTGCTGGGCTGGCTCAGCGCGTTTTCGCGCGCCTGGCTGAGCATGCCGTCCATCCTGCTGAAGGACGCGGCAATATCGCTGGCCGCCTGGCTGCGGCTATGGCACAGGCGATTGCGCAGCGTCATTTCATCCTGCGCGCACTCGCGCCGCAGGGCTTCCTCCTCCTGCCGCAGGGTGGACAGGTTCTCGCCCTCGCTGATCAACACCCGGCTGTGCAGCCGCGCCACACGCTCGTCCAGCTCATGGAGCTTGGCCGATAATATCTCATGGGCCATGCGCTCGCCTCCTTTCATCCTACGCGTATATTATAATGCCCCGTTTTCCCCGCCGCAACGTACAATCCTTTCGCCGTGTATGGACAAATTTGGCAAAGTGTAAAAGAGAGGACGGGTGAGACGAAGGGGGAAAGCAGGAAGCGAACGGAGGAAAGCCTGCTTTCATCCGGGCGGTTCAGGCTTTCTTCTGCCACGGGGGTGGGGCGGCAGTGCCGCCTTCCAGTTTTATTAACTTGACTTTCACGTCACAACGCAGCCTTCTTTG
>ERZ1026772.523-NODE-523-length-27844-cov-7.150779_pt1 | contig 27844 bp, 24 predicted proteins | sample MGYA00380124_ERZ1026772 | MGnify/ENA primary metagenome ERZ1026772 (study PRJEB33269, sample SAMEA4719760) | human gut metagenome | biome: human-associated habitat; feature: organic feature; material: feces | place: Cameroon | collected 2013-10 ...
GGTCGGAAAACGAAAGTAGGAAGAAAACTACTTCGTTTTCCTCCTACTCGATTAAATCATTGAAAATCATTGCCTCCAAAAATCAAGCGTGGCCGCGTCCCGCCTGGGAGAAACACTTTCGGCATATGGAGCGCCTGGATTACGGCTCGTTGTTACGCCTTGCTCTGTATTTTGGCGACTTCTTCTTCAGAGAGCCCGGTGCATGTTGAGATGGTCTGAACCGGAATTCCATTATTTAACATGTTTATAGCGATTTCTCTTGAGCGCTTTTCAATGCCTTCCTCGCGTCCTTCCATACGTCCTTCCTCACGTCCTTTTTTCTTCGCGTACTCGATTTGATTGTATGTGTCCCTTGCCGTCTGCATATTGCTGATGTATTTTTTCTTGTCTTCATCATCGAGACTGGCGAATTCGGCGGCATCGAAGAACCGTTTGAAAATCTTGTCTCTTAAAGCTGCCGGCCGATCCAGCAGTCTTGACAGGTTTTTCAACATGTATAACCATTTGTCCAGATCAGTGGTCAATTCATCCTCGCTCTTGTCGAATTTCGCGACCTCGATGAACACGAACTTCAGTTTGTCCGTCATGGTTTCGCCGGTCGTCCCCTCGCGTAGCCAGTATCGGTGCTCTATCCGGTTGTCTTCCAAGTGCTTGTAATCCAATATGCCTAGGAAGAACACGCCGTCCAACTGGAAGTTCCAAGGCTTTTTTGTGTCACTTTCTTCCTTAGCTAAAGCCTTTTTGCCTTGCTTGAGAATCGGGAAGGATGTGTAAAACAATGCCCTCTCGAAGAAGTGCTCCTGCGCGCCGCGTTGGACTTCGACCAGGAATTCCTTTCCGTCCGATGCTCTGCAAATGACATCGAATACTGCCCTGCGGTCTTTTTCCATAATCCCCAACTGCTCGGTCGGAAGATATGTGATGTCTTCAATGTCGAATTCCGGGAAAATGACTTTCAGGAATTCAATGAGAATGTCCTTGTTTACTTCTGTTCCGAATAGTCTTTTGAAACTCCAGTCGACCATGGGGTCGATGTACCTAGCCTCGATTGTTTCAACCATAAAGGTAAAGTTTTTAATTTATTTAACAAACAGTTGACATCATGATGCGTCATGAAAGCATGAACGACTGCATCAATCAAGGCTGCAATAGTATGCAAAAAAATTTCGAAAACATTGGAAATGTAGGCACAGGAATGCAGATTTTTATGATTTTTATGTCCCGTGGAAGATTTTTATGTGTTTTGTGGTTTTTTATGAAAATTAATTTATGATTTTTATCTGTCTAAAACCACAGTACAAAATTGTAATTTCTCGGGACGCGGCCACGCTCAGGCCCGAAACAGCATTGATTTTCAATGAGTTATAAAACAGGGCGTGGAAACGTGGCCAAAAAATGCCTGCGTTTCCACGCTGCTGTTAAAATGGTATTTGATTATCAGTCAGTTACAAAATATGCCGTGGCCGCGTCCCGACAGCTTGCTCCGGAGGTAATCATGGTGATGTTTGTGTCGACCTTGGACGCGCCCCGGCGGGGGTGAAACCTCTGGAGGTTCGCTTCGCTCATCCCGTCAGGCTGTCGCCTGCCACCCATTCACAAGGTCATGGGCGACCATGCCTCCAGAGGTCCCACCCCAGCCGGGGCTTCTCTGCCACGTGGTATTGCCACTTGACCGTTCCGTACTGGGCGATCACTTACGCGTCCCCGGATTCCGCCTTGCTTTGGAGGACGTTGCGGAAGCATTGCCGCTGATGTGTCTTGACGGTCTTATTCGCAGAACCTTGGTGCTGTGTGCCGATGCCGTTGAGATGCTCCTGCCGGAAGTGCTGCGTGTCATCGTGATAGGGAAGAGCGGGACGTTGGAATTGTATATCAGCACCTCATCGCTGGAAACAGGCAAATCCATGTACTGCATTGACTTGAACGTCGACGGGTAGGTCTTGTTGTTCTCAATGTAATCGAAACTGCAGCCGCTGACGGTGCCCTGATTGCCGTCATTGGCAAGAGCCGCCTCGGCGATTGTGAGCCCGTCCGTGAGAACCAGCTGCTCCCCGTTGAAATCGAAGTTGCCGTAGAAGCAGAAATCTACGTCCTTGTTATTGTTGTCCTGATATGTTTCGAGATACAATCCGTTGAACAACATCCTGTCACTGAATCTGTTATATATCGTCTCGAAAGAATAGTCGTCCATTGGCTGTGCGCTCTGCGAACCGGTTTCCCAGCCCTCCACCTTGAAGATGTAGTTCGGATCCACGGACGATATATTGATGTCGTATGACACCTGGTTTCCTTTCGCATCCTTTCCGGAGAACTTCCACGCGCCCAGCCATCTGTTGAACTCCGCCGATGCCGTTTCCGGTTTTACCGTATAGTCCAGCACGGCATATTCTCCGGTCGGCGTGCCCTTTGACGTTACGCCGTAAGCCACTGCCTTCCAGTCTCCTGAACGCATCCTGTCGAAGAGAAGCTCCATCCCGCCATTGTAGATTTCGCCGTTGTAGTAATTCGGCTCGTCCTGGATGTACTTGGCCAAGTCATTGTTGTACCATGACTTCAGGTTGTTTGCCATCACGATGTCCAGGCAATAATCCTTGTTGTCAGAGCTTTCCACCTTGATGACATCCACGTCCTGTGACACGCCATCCTGTGTATCGACTTTCCTGCCGTCATATTTGATTTTCCATGCCGGGTTCAATGTCAATGCGAATTTGTCGATGTCGAAGGTCGTCCAGACGTATGCTCCGGTCAATGTCCAATCCTTGTTCAGCCCGAATGCCACGGCTACCCATGACTCGGCCGTCAAGTCGCTGAATGTCACGCTGCTGCTTCCTCGGGAAACGAACTCATTGAACGACTTGTTCTCCTGCGCCGCCTGCTGCTTTACAATGCGGGCTTCATCCAGAAGATACTTTTTCATGTCGCTGCCGAAAGTGCTTGTGAACTCGTTCAGGCGGATGACATCTATATAATAGTATTCGTTGCTGATGCTCTTCACGGAAACTTCGGCTGAAAGCCCTGCCGCGTCCGCAGAAATCTTCCAGCTCGGATTTTCGTAAATTTCAATGTATCCGTCATCGGTGCCGGGCCTGCGTCCGGTACCTTCTTCGCTGCATGATATTGTCAATGCTGATGTGACAATGCATGCCAAAAGGAAAAATATCTTTCTCATAATAAAATGTTGTCCGCCATAATTTCCGGCGTCCAGACTTCAAATATAAGAATTTTCAGCGGAAAACAAGTCAGACTCAAACTTGCGCCATGGTTCAGAGGGTATGTTAACTTAAGATGCTTTAAAAGTTTGAAAATTGCAGTTTTTGTCCAATTTCGATATAAAAAATGCCGAAAAGTACCAATCTTGTTTAAATATTTTTTTAAAATGGTGAAAATTTGATTTAAGTATTGTAATTTTGTGCGCTTGTGAATTTTATTCACCACATAAACTAACAAAATCAATTATGTTTAAACACTTGAAGCAAACGATTTTAAGGGCATGCGTGGCACTATTCGCCGCAGGAGCCCTGAATGTCGCTATTCCTTCCGTTGCGAATGCCCAAGAGGCACGGGGAGGAGTGGTTGAAGGTAGAATTACCGATTCCAACGGTCCCGTCGCAGGGGCAGCCGTCATGATTCGCGATAAGGCCGGAGCGGTCATCTCCGGTATTGACGGCGAATACAAACTGACCGGTCTCGAAAAGAATGATGTCATTGTCGTAAGCATTCTCGGCTACAAGGACGCTGAAGCCGCATGGACAGGTCAGAGCATATTGAATTTCTCATTGGAAGTATCAAGCGAGTTCCTCGATGAGGTAGTGGTAACCGCGCTCGGTATCAAACGTGAGGAGAAAACTCTTTCCTACAATGTGCAGAAAGTCACTTCTGACAAACTCACTACAGTAAAGGATGCCAACTTTGTGAATTCTCTCGTCGGTAAAGTTGCCGGTGTGCAGATCAATTCAGGAGCCAGCGGCCCGGGAAGTACCACACGTGTCGTTATGCGTGGTATGAAGTCCATCGAGAAGAACAATACCGTTCTTTACGTGATCGACGGTGTGCCTATGTACAACAAGAGCTTCGGCGGTTCCGGCGGTACAATGTCTACAATGGTCAGCTCCGAGTCAGCAGCCGACATCAATCCTGAGGATATCGAGTCCGTGAATATGCTTACAGGTCCTTCTGCAGCAGCTCTTTATGGCTCCGAAGCCGCGAACGGTGTCATCATTATCAACACTAAGAAAGGCGCTGAAGGTGCCACCAAGGTGACAATCAGCAACAGCACCACATTCTCAAGGGCATACATGATGCCTGACATGCAGGACCGTTACGGAAAGAGCGCAGGATACAACAGCTGGGGTGCAGAACTTCCTGACACATACAGCTATGACCCTCGCAAGTTCTTCAATACCGGTACAGATGTAATCAACTCTGTTTCACTTTCTACAGGCACAGCCAAGAACCAGACCTACATCTCCGCTACTACTACCAACACTACCGGTATCGTTCCTGAGAGCAGCTACGACAGATACAACTTCACCGCACGCAATACTGCCAAGTTTGCAAAGGACAAGCTCATCCTTGATTTCGGTGCAAGCTTCATCATCCAGAAAGACCACAACCTCGTATCGCAGGGTACTTATTTCAACCCTCTTCCTGGTCTTTACCTCTTCCCGAGAGGAGATGATTTCAATGAGGTGCGCCTCTATGAAAGATGGAACCCTGTAACAGGTGTCAAGACACAGTACTGGCCATATTCCGAGGGCTCCCACAATATCCAGAACCCTTACTGGGTGCAGAACCGCAACAATCGTGACATGAACAAGCGTCGTTACATGTACAATGCTTCTCTCCAGTATATTCCTTTCAAATGGCTGAATGTTACCGCACGTGCACGTCTGGATGAGTCCACATATCGCCAGACCACCAAGTACTATGCGACTACATTGACCACATTCGCAGGTGACAACGGAGGTTACATGCTGGACAACATGACCGACAGGTCATTCTATGGTGATATCATTGCCAATGTCGACAAGACTTGGGGTGACTGGAGATTGATCGTGAATGCCGGTGCATCCATCAATGACCAGAGATATGAGATGACCCGCGCTGCCGGTGACCTCATCCTGCCTAACCACTTCGCCACGAACAACCTCAATACTGCTGTCAACTACAAGGGCAACCAGGAGGGATGGCACGACCAGACACAGGCTGTCTTCGCATCTGTCGAGACGGGATGGAACAATATGCTGTTCCTTACCCTCACCGGAAGAAATGACTGGGCTTCACAGCTCGCTTTCACAGACAACAAGTCATTCTTCTACTGGTCAGCAGGTCTTTCGGCAGTCGTTTCCAATATGTTCGAGATGCCTTCATGGTTTACATTCATGAAAGTCCGCGGTTCATATTCACAGGTGGCTTCTCCATTTGACAGATTCCTTTCAAATCCAAGCTACAAGTACAGCGACCAGACACATAACTGGAGCAAGAGCGATACCTATCCTGCTTACAACCTCAAGCCTGAGGATACCAAGTCATGGGAAATCGGTCTCAACGTACGCTTCCTTGAAAGCCTCTCTTTGGATGTAACTTATTACAAGTCCAATACTTACAACCAGACCATCTATGCTCCGCTTTCTGCATCTTCAGGATACAAGAACTTCGTGGCACAGACAGGTAACATCGAGAACCAGGGTGTCGAGCTCGCTCTCGGATATGACAACAAATGGGGTGACTTCAGCTGGAGCAGCAATTTCACTTATACCTTCAACAAGAACAAGGTAAAGGAACTTGCTCATGGTATTCCTGACCCTATCACCGGTCTTCCGGTAGATGTGGACAGAATCGAGAAAGACTGGTTGGGTGCAGCCAACGTGGCTCCTCAGGTGATCCTCCGCGAAGGCGGTTCTCTTTCTGATATCTATATCAAGCACAGAGTGGCACGCGACCTCAACGGTAACGTGGCTGTGGACAACAACGGCAACATCAAGGTTGAAGAAGTGGAGGCATACAAGGCCGGACAGCTTGCACCTAAGGGCAACTTCGGATGGAGCAACAACTTCGGATACAAGGGAATCTCCCTCGGAGTAGTGCTCACTGCACGCGTAGGCGGTCTCGTTTACTCTGCAACCCAGGGTATTCTCGACTACTACGGCGTTTCAGAAGCATCTGCCTCAATGCGTGATGCAGGCGGAATTCCTGTAAACTACGGTAAACTCGGAGCTAAAGACTATTATACTACGATCAGCACGGCTCAGGGAGGTTATGATGCATTCTACCTCTATGATGCCACCAACGTCCGTCTCCAGGAACTTTCATTGAACTATACCTTCCCTAAGAAATGGTTCAACGACAAGCTGAATCTTACATTGGGCGTAGTAGGACGTAATCTTGCAATGATCTACTGCAAGGCACCGTTCGATCCGGAACTTTCAGCTGCCACAGGCAACAACTATTACCAGGGAGTTGACTATTTCATGCTTCCAAGCACCAGAAATTTCGGTTTCAATGTTAAACTCCAGTTCTAAAAAAGAAGAATATCATGAACAAATTAATCAAAGTTCTCGCTTTCTGCGCTATCCTCAGCGTACTTGGAGGATGTACAAAGAATTTCGAGAAATATAATACAGACCCGTATGCAATCAAGAGTTCTGATCCGTCGATTCTCATTCCGACGATGATCGAATCTCTTATGTATGTGCAGCAGAATGACTCCCAGATGATTGACCAGATGGTCGGCTCTCTTGGCGGATACTTTACACTGTCCAACCGTTGGGGCGGTCAGAACTTCGATACTTTCAATGCATCCGATTCCTGGAACAATATTCCTTACGAGACAATGTTCCTCGACATTTATGCGAACTATTTCGAAATCGAGAAGTTCACAGGCGCTTCCGGTCACTATTATGCCATGGCAAATATCCTCCGTGCCGCAGCTATGATGCGTGTCGCTGACATGTATGGCCCGATTCCTTACAGCAAGGTGACAGACGGCCAGATGTATGTGGCTTACGACAAGAACGAGGACGTCTACAAGAGCATTATCGAGGACCTGAAGAATGCTGCATCCGTACTTGCCGGCTATGCAAGTGCATATCCTGACAAGAAGCCTATCGCAGCCCAGGACCCTGTATTCGCAGGAGATTATGCCAAGTGGGCGAAACTTGCCAACTCATATATCATGCGCGCAGCAGTCCGCTCCGGTGACGCAGAAGCCTTCAAGAGCGCTTACGAGTCTCCGTTCGGTTTCATCAATGTCAATGCTGACAATGCCATGATGGACCCGCGCACCCAGCCGAACCCTTATCAGCTGGCCAGCGCATCTTGGGGTGACCTCAGAAGCGGCTCGTCTATCGTGGATTACATGAACGGTTACAATGACCCTAGACGTCCGGCATACTTCACCAAGTCTACAGGCGGAAAATATATCGGAATGCGTTCAGGCAAAGGCTCTTTCGAAAAATCAGCTGTCCAAGGATATTCAATGCCTAATTTCGAGGCTACAGACAAACTTCCTGTTTTCGTAGCTGCTGAATCTCAGTTCCTCATTGCAGAGGCCATTCTTAACGGGTGGATTTCAGGCAGCGCCAAAGATTTCTACGAGCACGGTATCAAACTTTCGATGGAGCAATGGGGTGCTGCAGGCGGATATTCTGCTTATGTAGCTGACAACAGCAGTGTTCCTGCTTCTTATGAGAATGATCCTGTGGGCAGATTCCCTAACTATACCAGAAACACCAAGGTGACAATCGCTTGGAGTGACGGTGCGACCAAGGAGCAGAAACTCGAAAAGATCATCACACAGAAATGGATTGCCAACTATCCTATGGGTATCGAGGCTTGGACCGAGTACAGAAGAACAGGTTATCCTGAGCTCGCTCCGGTTATCGACAACCTTTCAAATGGCGTAATCACCAATAATGCCCGCGGTCTCCGCAGACTCCGTTACTCTTACAAGGAACATACATTGAACAAAGACAATTATGCAGCTGCTGTAAGCTTGCTCGGTGGCAAGGATGACGAGTCCGTAGATCTTTTCTGGGCTAAGAAGAACTAACATTTAAAATAGGACAAATATGAAATTTAATATATTTAAAGCTCTCATTCCGGCTGTTGCGGTTTTCGCTGTGACCGGCTGTAGTGACTGGACAACACCTGAGCCGAAAGAATTCGATAAGCCATTGACTGAAATTACGAAGGATGATGCTTATTATGAGGCGCTCAGGGCTTATAAGAAAAGCGACCACTCCGTTGCCTTCGGATGGTACAGTGAGTGGGGTGAAGGCGGTGCCGCTACTACAAACATGCTTCAGGCAGTTCCTGACTCGATGGATATCATCTCATTGTGGAACAATGCCCATCTTACCCCTACAAAGAAGGCAGACCTTGATTTCGTTACCAAGGTAAAGGGTACCAAGGTGCTTATCTGTTCATTCATTGCTGAAATTGGATGTTTCTACTCACCTGCTGAATATCAGACAGTTCAGGAACGTAAGGAATATTGGGGCTGGAAAGATGGTGACAGTGAAGCTATCCACAACTCCATCATCAAATGGACCAAGACCATAGCCGATTCTTTGAATGTCTATGGTTTCAGCGGAATCGATATCGACTATGAACCGGGTGAGTATGGTGGATCTCTCTGTCGTAACTCTCAGTATTACACTTGGTTCGTAGAGGAGATGGGTAAGTATATCGGACCGCAGTCCGGTACAGACAAGTTGTTCATCGTCGACGGATATTATACGTCCCAGCCTAATGCGGCCAAGCTTGCCAAGTATTTCGATTATTTCGTAAATCAGGCTTATAGGAACAACGGCTCTGGTCTTCAGGGACGTCTGGAATCGACTATCAGGGCGTTCTCATCAGAAATGTCAGAAGAAGAGATTACCAAGAAGTTCATTGTTACTGAAAATCTTGAGAGTGCAATGGACTGCTTGAATGGAGGATACGCTTGGTTTGATGCTACAGGCCATTGGTGGGACAAGAAAGTCATGCCTTCTCTCGTAGGGTTTGCAGACTGGAAACCGGCAAATGGTTTCAGAAAGGGAGGATTCGGTGCATATCGTTTCAGTAATGAAAGGGTGAACACTCCTCCTTTCAAATGGATGCGCAAGGCTATTCAGCAGCAGAATCCTGCTCCGGGAAAAGAAATCATCAAGAAGGACTAATTTTCCGGATGTAATTCAATAAATCTTAAATGAGAATTTTTATGAAAAATATTATTAAATATAGCGCTCTTGCTCTTGTGGCCATAGCTGCATGCAGCTGCAACGATGCAGAATATGGCGCAGCCGGATCAATGGGCGATAAACTTGGCGTCCATGCATACCTCGTGGAAAGCAATGCCAATCCGGGAATTGCGAATTCAGTAGTGACGCTTGAAAATGGTGTCACCAATCTTGCCCTTACACCTTCATTGACCGATAAGAATGATGCTGATGCGGAGTATCGTCTGGTAATTGACAATGATGTATTGGCCCAATACAATGAAACTGAAGGTACAAGTTATGCAGCCCTTCCTGATAAGTTGGTAAAGTTTGGAGCAAACGTGATTATTCCTGAGGGTAAATATTCTCAGGACCCGTTCATTATTTCAATTGATCCTCTTCCGGAAGAATTAGTGGGAACTCCATTTGCCCTGCCACTCCGTATGGAGAAGGTTTCCGGCAATGCAGATGTTACAGGACGTACTGCTACGTATGTGTATGTGATTTCATCAGCAATTGTTGATGATTTGCCTAAGTTCTATGGTGCAGCCGGACTTAGGACTGATGATGCGTTCGACATCCCTCAGTTTACAATTGAGATGCGTCTGCAGATAGCTGATACCTACAATCGTAACAGAGACTTGTTCTTCTGTAATCCTGGAACCGGTGAATTCATGGCCCGTTTCGAGGACCCTCAGTCTGACGAGAATGGTATTAAAGCTCATTCTTTGGCTCAGTTCCAGGGTATCGGTGACTACCTTAATCCGACTATCGCTATTGAGTGCAATAAATGGCAGCACTACGCTGTAACCTTCGACGGTACTTTTGTTTCAATTTATGTGAATGGTACATTTGCAGGCAGAAAGGAAATTGCGGCAAAGGTTGTCAATGAAGGAAAGTTCCCATATATGACTTTTATGGGTATTGGCGGTAACAATGGTTACTGGGCCCCTGGTGATGCCTACTGGGGAAGTTGCCAGACTATGGCGAATGAAATCCGTGTATGGGATTATGCCAGAAGTGCAGACCAGATTGCAAATAGTATCAAGTCGGTGGCATCTAACAGCAAGGGACTTATCGGCTACTGGAGACTCGGCAAATCCAAGAGTGAAGTGCGTGACGGCAAGACATGGTTCAAGAACCTTGCAGGCGATCATCACCAGTTGTATACAACCAAACGTATTACTTGGATTGAGGGTGTATCTAGCGAAGATCTCGCAACACCATGGAATTAATCAGATGAGTTAGCTTAAACGCTATAGTATTTATATGAGGATGCCGACGGATTTTTCCGCCGGCATCTTTTTTCGTTCTATGGGGGTGGCATTCTTACAGATTCTTGTTAATTTTGCATGGATGTCCGGAAACCAGGATTCCGGGCCGTATTTTTTAAAATGACATTGATAATGGCACACGATAGAGAAGAAAAACTGGCGCAGTTCGGGCGCGTGTTGGATGTGATGGACAAGCTCAGGGCGAAATGCCCTTGGAATGGCGCGCAGACTTGGGATACTCTCAGGTCATTGACCGTGGAGGAAGTCTATGAACTCAGCGATGCGGTGATGAAGAAAGACGACAAGGACCTGGAAAAGGAACTTGGCGACCTGCTGCTTCACATTGTATTCTATTCCAAGATTGCCGAAGAACAGGGGAAATTCGATGTCGCGGACGTTATGGAACGGCTTTGCGAGAAGATGATTTTCCGTCATCCGCATGTCTTTGCAGAGGGAAAAGCCGCTGATGCAGAGCAGGTTTCCGAGAATTGGGAACTGATGAAGATGAAGGAGAAGGGTGGCAACAAACGTGTCCTTTCCGGAGTGCCGGATTCAATGCCGCCGATTCTGAAAGCCTATTCCATGCAGGACAAGGCCAGGGGAGTCGGCTTCGACTGGGAACGCCCGTCGCAGGTCTGGGACAAGGTCAAGGAAGAGCAGGGAGAATTCCAGGCGGAACTTGAGGCGATGGCTGAAGAGGAGGGACTGGGCGATACCGTTCCGGCAGGATATACCATGACTCCCGTTCCGGGAACCGCCAGAGACCGCGCCGAAGAAGAACTCGGCGATTTTATGTTTGCAGTTGTCAATGCCGCCAGACTTTACGGACTTAACCCCGATACGGCTCTGAACCGCGCATGTGACAAGTTCCGCCGCCGCTTCACATATCTGGAAGAACACACCCTCAGACAGGGCCGCAACCTTAAGGAAATGACATTGGCGGAAATGGATGCCATCTGGGACGAAGGCAAGGCCAAAGGCCTTTAGTCGCACCAATCCTTGTCGGCATTGATCTGGACGGAATAATCCGGCCAGCGCGCTAGGATGGCATCGGTGATGTCCTGCTTCAATGACAGGATGTCGCGTACGGAAAAGTCTATGACAATGTCGAACGAGATATGGCGCTCCACGGTGTCGATGAACATGCCGTGGACTTGGAGCACTCCGGGGCGCGACATCGCTATGGCTGAAATCGCATCCTGCATCTCGACGATTTCCTTGTTGCCGGTGATTACGGCATAGATTCCTACCGTCAGGAGAACGCTGTATTTCTCATATATTTCACGTCTGATACGCTGCGAAAGGAAATGGATCTGCTCGGCTGTCATTTCCTCCGGAAGTGCCACGTTTACGGCTCCGATCATCTGTTTCGGACCGTAATTGTGAAGCTGGAGGTCGTAAGCTCCAAGCACCGGACTGATTTTACAGATGTCAGCCTTGATGGCTTTCGTCAATCCTGCCGGGATGCGCTCACCCATAAGCTCATTGACCGGGCTCATCAGCATCGTGTAGCCTGACTTGATGACTATCAATGAGATAAGAAGGCCGAGGATACCGTCGATAGGGATATTGTCCAGGCTGTGTCCGAATATCATTCCGCAGATGGCGGCGACCAGAGTGGCGCTTGTTACCAGTGCGTCGAACAATGCGTCGGCTCCTGTTGCTACCAATGATTCCGAATTGACCCTGTGGCCGATGCGTTTCACGAAATGCCCCAGCAGAATCTTCACGAGAACAGCTACTGCCAGCACGATGAGCATCGGCGTGGAATAGTCCGCCGGCTCGGGGTGCAGAATCTTCTTGAATGATTCCACGAGAAACGAACCTCCCGCCAATATGATGATTACGGAGATGAGTACGGCCGTGAAATATTCGGCCCTGCCATGTCCGAACGGATGTTCCTTGTCAGCCGGTTTGGAGGCCAGTTTCATGCCGATGATGGTCACGCTTGCGGAAAACACATCCGTGACGTTGTTTACCGCATCGAGCAAGATGGCGAGGGAATTCGAAAGCAGTCCGATGACTGCCTTGAAACCGGCCAGGAGGACATTGATGCCGACTCCTGCCCAGCTTGTCCGTATGATTGTTTGTTCTCTGTTCTTCATTTCATTAATTGTAGTTTCGGGTCGTATGTGATTATGCCTTTCCTTGACGGCTGCACGCCAGCAGGCCTAGCATTGTGAATAAAGCATTGAAAATCAACAGTTCATAGCTGAATTGATAACCGCCGAACCAGCGCTCGGAATTGAGCTGGAGCACGAGGCAGAGCAGTGGCGCGGCAATCGAAACCCATGGAACGCAGCCGTCGCGAACCTCTCTTCGCGTCAATATCCCGAAGGCGAACATTCCCAGAATCGGTCCGTAGGTGTAGCTCGCGAGTTTATATACGGCATCGATTGCGCTGGTGTTGTTCAGCAGCGAGAATATGATGATAGTCAAGCCCATACATGCCGCCATGATTATATGGACGCGCTGGCGCAATGTCTTCGTTTCCGTTTCCGTACGTCCTTTCGTCCCCAGAATGTCCACCGTGAATGATGTGGTCAATGCTGTAAGTGCGGAGCCGCCGGCAGCGTATGAACAGGACACCAGACCCAGTACGAACAGGATGCCGCACAGGGCAGGAAGGAGCCCGCTTGTCGCCACGGCCGGAAATAATCTGTCACCTGCGGCTTCCGGTATCCGGTATGTCCCGGCGAAGAGGTAGAGCAGTACGCCCAGCACCAGGAAAAGGAAAATCACCACGGTCTGGAGCAATGCGCTGGTGATGATGTTTTTCTGCGAGTCTTTCACGTTGCGGCACGAAAGAGAACGCTGCATCATGTCCTGGTCCAGACCTGTCATCGCTATCAGAGTGAACATTCCGCCGAAGAATTGCTTGAAGAAATATTGCGGGTGGTCAGGATCGTCGAAGTAGAATATGCGGGACATTCCGCTGTCCGCCACGGCATTGCACATCGAGCCGAATGTGAAACCCAATGCCTTGCTGATGAAGATGGTACAGAGGATGATGGATACCAGCATACAGAATGTTTTCAGGAAATCAATCCAGATGACAGCTTTCACACCACCGCGATATGTGTAGGCCAAGAGCACCAGAATCGTCACCAGGACATTGACATTGAACGGCACGCTGAGCGGGGTGAAGACCATGAGCTGCAGGGCGATGCAGACGAGGTAGAGCCTGACGGACGCGCCCAGCATCTTGGAAATGAAGAAGAACCATGCGCCTGTGCGGTACGAGGAGATGCCGAAGCGGTTCTCCAGATAGCCGTAGATGGAGACCAGGTTCATCTTGTAGAAAAGCGGCACCAGCACGAAGGCTATGACCAGCTGTCCTGCAATGAATCCGAGTGTCATCTGCATGTAGCCGAATCCGGATGCCGCGACCATGCCCGGCACGGAAACGAATGTCACGCCTGACATCGCTGACCCTATCATTGCGAAAGCCACGACATACCAGGATTGCTGGCGGTTGCCGCTGAAGAAACCTGCGTTGTCGGCCTTCCTGCCTGTGAACCAGGAGATTGCAAGGATGGTGGCGAAATAGGCGAGTATTGTTATGATGATGATTGCCGGTGTCATGCTATTTTTGTTTTATTTCAGGGTCTATGTCAATGACGGTCACGCGGTTGCCCTCTACGCGGAACCTGATGTCGCATCCCATGAACGGCATGCCGTAAATGCGTCCGGAGTCATGGCTGTATTGGGGTATCGGCTTCTGTGCCAATGTCTTGCGCAATGCGATGAGAGTTTTTTCAGTATCTGTCGTCTTGCTGAGCCCGGTGAATTTCTGCTGGAGTCCTTCCGGAAAATCCACCTCCGCCTCATGCCATGCCGTCCCGTCCGTGAAACCGGAACGCGCACCCTCATGCGCATCCGAATACACCACATAAGGTTTGATGTCATAAATCGGCGTGCCGTCCATAAGGTCCGCGCCCGCGACAATGATTGCCGGCCCTTCGGGGCCATTCAGGTCAATGTCAATGATTTTGGCTGAGGAGAGTCCGAGCCCGTTGGGCCTGAAAGGTGAACGTGAAGCGAAAACGCCTACGGACTTGTTCCCGCCTAGGCGCGGAGGTCTGACGGTCAGGCTCCATTTGCCTTCATTGCCGGAGAAACCCCATATAAGCCACAGGTAATCAAAGCCTTCCAATCCGCGTATCGCTTCTTCTCTGGCGAATTCCCGCGTGAACACGATTCTTCCTTCGAGTTCTTCCACCACGCCGCTTTGGCGAGGGACACCGAACTTGGAGGAAAACGGTGAGCGGAAAAATGCCACCGGAGTTATGTTTTTGTCGCCCTGCATACTGTCTCTTTCGATGCAAATCTTTCAAAGATAGTCATTTTTTCATTATCTTTGATGCCATGAAACATGGGACTTTATCGCTTGCCGGAGCGCTCTTGGCTGTGGCAGCATTGACATTTATTCCTTCCTGTCACAGAAAGGAAACGAAAATCATTGAAGAACAGAAAGATACCGTTTATCCGCTGGGCTTCTGCACCGATTCTTTCGCATTGGCCGAAGGCGTGGTGAAAAACGGCGAGATTTTTATGGGGCTGATGACTCGTCTGGGCTTGACGCCGAAGCAGACGATGGATCTGGTGTCGGCGAGCGATTCTGTTTTCTCGCCGGGGAAGATGCGCGCGGGGAATCCGTGGCAGGCGTATTATACGCTGAAGGATTCCACGGAGCAGGTTCTGGAGTTTGTCGTGTACAATGAGAACAAGATAGACATGACGGTGTTCAAATGTACGGAACCGTTTGGAGCATGGAAAGTTGCGCGTCCTGTGGACCATGTGAGGAAGTTCGCTGACGTGAAGATTTCATCATCGCTCTGGAATGATATGCGTCGTGCCGGAGCGCCTCAGATGCTGATTCTTCATCTGGAGGATATCTATGCCTGGACGGTGGATTTCTTTTCCATTCAGCCGGGCGACCGTTTCAGCGTCATGTATGATGAAGCGTTGTGCGGAGGTGAAGTCATTGACATTGACACGGTTTATTACGCGGAATTTTCTCATGGCGGGAAGTGTCTTCCTGCGATTCGGCTGGATCAGGGGGATGGCGGCAATGTTTATTGGAACGAGAAGGGCGAGAGCATGAAAAAGGCGTTCTTGAAGGCGCCGCTGCGCTTTTCCCGCATCAGTTCTGGTTTTTCATATCGTCGCAAGCATCCGGTGACGGGGAAAGTCAAGGCTCATACCGGTGTGGATTATGCGGCTCCGACAGGTACGCCGGTCATGTCGATCGGTGACGGTACCGTCATCAGCAAGGGTTGGTCAGGCGGTGGCGGAAATACCGTGAAGATCCGCCATAATTCTGTCTATACGACTGCATATCTGCATCTTTCGCGTTATGCTTCCGGTCTTAAAGTCGGTGACCGTGTCCGTCAGGGGGATGTCATCGGTTATGTCGGCGCGACCGGAGTGGCTACAGGTCCTCATCTGGATTTCCGTGTCTGGAAAGGAGGTTCGCCTATAAATCCTCTGACCATGGAGTCGCCGAGCGCCGAGCCTGTCCGTCCTGAAAATCTGCCGCTGCTGGATTCGTTGTACAAGACGTTGTCGCTTCAGCTTCAGGCACTTGTGGAGGCAAAGGATTCGGTGGCCGTGAGAGATTCGGTAAAAGCTTTATAATAATATGACGAAAGAAACGGCAGCCCTGTTGAAACAATGGGCGGAAACCTACAATGACAGGCGATATTTTCAGGAAGACCCGATAATTTTCCCTACGCGTTTCGCGGAACTGATGCGTTCCGGCCGGTGCGGCCTGAAAGACGTGGAGATTTCGGCGATTTTCGCGGCTCATTTCGCATGGGGGCGCAGGTCAATGATTGTACGTGATTGCTCCCGGCTTTTCGATGAAATGTCTTGGAAATCGTACGATTATGTGATGCGGGGAAGTTGGCGTGACGACCCCGTCAGCATTCATCGTACCGTGAAATGGAGCGAGGTGGCGGCGATTTGCGCGCGGTTGAAAAGCATCTATGTCGGGCAGGATAGTCTAGAATCATTGGGCGTTTCCGAAATCAGGACATTGGTTTTCGGGCAGAAAGAAGATGCGAAGGCGCCGAACAAGAAAATCAACATGCTCCGGCGCTGGATGGTCCGTGACGACGGCAAGGTGGATCTGGGCCTGTGGAAGAACATTTCCCCTGACGAGCTTCTGATTCCCTTGGATGTCCATGTCTACACCCAGGCTGTGGAACTTGGTCTGACTGCCCGCAAGCCCAAGGATATCAAGACCGTCCGGGAAATTACCGATGCCTTCAGCGACATATTTCCCCACGATCCTTGCAAAGGCGATTTTGCCCTCTTCGGTTACGGCGTTACCCATGGGAAGTAGAATAAAACATAACGTATAATGAAACGCATAATCACAGTTATTGCACTAATGATGTCAGCATTGGCATCGGCATTCGCACAGAACGGACAAATCGTTGATGAAAATTGGCTCACGGAAAACTATACCCGACGCGAAGTCATGATAGAAATGCGCGACGGAAAACATATCTATACGGCCATCTATGAGCCTGTGCAGCAATTTCTTGAGAAACTTGGCAAGAAGGCCGGCCCGATTATGCTGTTCCGTACGCCATACGGACTCAAGCCATACGGTCTAAAACCCGGACAAATCGAAACGGAGGGCAAGGTCGAGAAATATCCTGGCGGAATGAAATGGGATATGGCGAATTATGCGGCTGAAGGATGGATAATCGTGCAGCAGAATGTGCGAGGAAAATTCCTCAGTGAAGGTGAATATGAAAACATGAGACCTTATGTGTCGGGACCTGATGGCGCTGCAGATACGGTTGTAGTGAAAGGCGTGGTGCAGGTGGACGATGCCACTGACGTGTACGATTCGATTGAATGGCTGTTGAAGAACACGAAGAATAACGGCAATGTGGGGGTGAAGGGCGTCTCATATCCTGGATTCTACACCACTCTGGCAGCATTGTCCCGCCATCCGGCAATTAAGGCTGCATCGCCGCAAGCTCCTGCTACTGACTGGTTTATGGGAGACGATGCACATCATAACGGAGCCCTTTGCCTTGCGGATGCTTGTCGTTTCGGGTCAAGTTTCTATCGTCACCGTCCATGTCCGTCGACCGAACGCCTCGGAAGTATTCTCAAAATTGACAAGGATCTTTACGACTATTATCTTGGGAGGCCGTTGAAGGAACTCGACGCATTCCTCGGCGACAGCCTGCGCTTCTGGAATCAGATGATGGAACATCCTGATTATGACCGCTTCTGGAAGGACCGGGACCCGAGCGCGCACTTGAAGGACATAAAGATTCCGATGCTTGTAACCGGTGGCTTCTACGATGCTGAAGACTGCTACGGCGCTTTCCGTACATATAATATGTTGAAGACAATGTCTCCGGACTGTGAACTGTATCTGGCTGCCGGGCCATGGTATCACGGCGGATGGAACAACCGCACGGCAAACCATCTCGCGGACGTCTGGTACGGCGAAAAGTCTGGTGCCTATTATCAGGACAGTGTGGAGTTCCCGTTCTTTTCATACTATCTGGAAGGAAAAGGCGTGAAACCTGTCCGTGTCAATGTCTGTCCTTCGGGCGAATCCATGCGCAGCGTAATGGAGGGCCGCTCTATGGCGGAATTCTGGGAAAGCTATGACGTATGGCCTCCGAAAAACATGAAATTCAACAAGCTGTACCTGTCCGGACATGACTCTCTATCCTTCAGGTCAATGACTTCCGCACCATCGGAAGGCACGCGGACCATAACTTCCGACCCGGCATCTCCAGTTCCTTATATGGACGTGAAATCCACCGATCGCGACAGGTCCTATATGGTTGCAGACCAGAGCTTTGCATCAGTAAGGAAAGATGTCGCCACATATCGTGGCGCTGAATTGAAGAGCAATATCCATGTCGCAGGTCCTGTCAAAGTAAGAATGGACCTCGTGCTGGACTCGGAAAATGGGGGTAAGCTTGATGCGGATGTCATCGTGAAACTCATTGATGTACGTCCTGACGGCTATCAGATGCTGGTGCGCGGCGATGTCATGCCGCTCCGCTTCCGCAACGGCTTCGGCAAACCAGAATCCGTGAAATCCGGCAAGCGGGTCACCGTGGAATTCACGATGTGCGACATTGACCATCATTTCGTTCAGGGGCATTCCATCATGGTGCAGGTGCAGGGAAGCTGGTTCCCGATCATTGCCATGAATCCGCAGAAATTCCTGAAGAATCCATATGCGGCAGAATCCGCTGATTATCAGAAAATTGATATGACCATCCGCTCCGTGGATTCATATCTGGAACTGCCTGTAGTGCAGGAATTCTAGTTTCGCGAAGTCCTTGCGCCGAATTTCCAGCCGAGGCCCAGCATGAGGTTGTTGGGGTCGTGGAATTTGCGCAATTTGTAGCCGATGTGCAGGAACAGGTGCTTCGTGATGTGGGCCTTGAGGGCTGCCAGCTGATAGAATCCTGTCATGTCGCGTCCCTTGTAGATGACATTGTGACCGAAACCGATTGCTACGGAGAAAATCGGCATCGTCAGTTCTGCGCGGAGCGAAAGGCCTGCCGCAATCTGCTCCCGCAATGCCGGTCTATAAAACTGTATACTGCCGTCATCTCTACGTTCAACAGCCACGTGGTCGAAGACATTGGCACTTTCGTCATACTGGATATCGGCAGAAATGCCTGCCTGGAAGCAGCGGCTGACCCTGTAAAGAGGATTGATATTTATCCCGAGAATCCCGAATTTGCCTTTGGCAATCTCGGCCTGGCCATTGTAAATCATGCCTTTGGCCCTGACGGAACCGTAGATGACGGCATCGACGGATAGTCTGTCAATGAATCTTTCCTTGTGCCGGATTGAGGCTTTTAAAAGACTGCTGTTCATACCGTTACGTCCGGCATTGCCGAAACCGTAAACCGCCCCGAGCCTCGCGCCAAGACAATTCACGCCGGCGTTCGGATACTTCGTGTTTCCATTCGAAAAATGTGTCAGGTCAATGCCTCCGTTCAATGAAAGTGAAGGGGTGACCCGCCACGTCAGCATCAGCCCGGCATTGATATATGCGTTGAACTTGGAACCTACGACGGTGTTCTTGTCATTTGGCCTGTCTGCGCTGTCTGAAGTTCCTGACGAACCGAACGGGCCCTCGTACGGATGCCAGCCATAAGAAATGCCGAAATTCCACTCGTAGTCCAGTGAAAGTTTCGGTCCGATGTCTGCAATCCTGGCTCCCTGAAAAACATATAAGGCAACAGGGGTGCCGATTTCCTCGTGGTCGAAAAATGTATTGCACGCAACTCCAATGCCTTGATATGCAGTGGGATGCAATAACCCCTCACGGCTCCATGACGGAAAAGTGAATGCATATTTCAGGTGGAAGGATGCAGCGCTGTTCAAACGATGCCCCTGATAATTCTCTCCGCGAAAAAAATCATTGGTCGGGATCAGCCATGCCCCACGCGTGTCTATACCCATTCTATGCCCGAATTTTGAGGAATCCGGAGCTGATTCCATTCCGTAAGCAAGAGGGAAGGCAAATGCTTGCAGGAGGACTGCAGCGGCGGTGATGAGGGTGAGGCGTATATATGAAGCGGAAAAGTTCATTGTCAATGATAAATTGTCCAAATTTATATTATTTCTCCGATTTGCACAAGCCGAAAAAATGCTATATCTTCGTAAACTTGATATTGAGGAGAATTTTGGATGTTTAATGCTGATTCCATGATGACCAAAGAAGAACTTGTCACTAAAGCCAATAATATATTGTCTGAAGAATTTGAGGCGGATATCATTGATATGCAGCCTGATGCGCCACTGATGGAAGTGCTGGACCTGGACAGTCTGGACATTGTGGACATCGTGGTGCTCGTCGAAAAGAATTTCGGTTATGTCATGAAGAAGGAAGACTTCGCCGGAATCCGGACATTTTCCGATTTCTATGACTTTCTTTACGGAAAGATTTCAGGGGCCGAAACCCGTCAGTAAACATTGGACCTATGGCGGAACAATGGCAGGGAAAATCCCGGGGAGGAAAGACCGGCTATCAGATATTCATTTTTCTGATAAGGCATTGCGGCGTGAAGGCCGCATATTTCCTGCTGTTCTTCGTCGCCCTGTATTTCATTGCGGCAGCACCTTCCTCGACAGCCGACATCTGGCGATATGCACGGAAAATTCTCGGTTACGGCAGGCTGAAGTCGACGGCTTTCATTTTCCGGAACTACTTTTCCTTCGGACAGTCAATCATTGACAAGGTGGCGATATCTTCCGGATTATCAGATAGATACAACTATAAGTTCGAGGATTTCGACTTACTGAAAGATGCCGTCGAGGCAGGACGTGGCGCGATTATAATCGGTGCGCATTTCGGCAACTGGGCTGCGGGCGAACCGTTTTTCAAACGGTACGGCACCAAGCTGAACCTAGTGATGTATGACAATGAACATGCTGATATAAAGGAAGTTCTGGAAGAAAACCAGAAGTCCGACGCCCCGTTCAAGATAATACCTGTGAACAAGGACAATCTCGCGCATATCTTCATGATAACCGAGGCGCTGGACAGGGGAGAACTGGTATGTTTTCTGGGAGACAGGTATGTCAATGAAGAGAAACTCATGACATCATCGTTGATGGGGCGCGAGGCCAAGTTCCCGTTCGGCGTATTCCATCTGGCCGCGAGAATGCGTGTCCCGGTGCTGCTCTATTTCTCCGTACACGAGCCGCACATGACCTATCGCTTCTCATTTTCAATGATTGATCAGCCCGAGCGCCGGAAAGGTGCGGAAAACATTGTCCTTGAACAGTTTGTACGGGCATTGGAAAAAGAACTTGCAGCGCATCCTGAACAATGGTACAATTACTATGATTTCTGGGGATTGCGAAATAATTGAACCTCTGATTATTATGGACAAGAAATATAACGGGTACAGGATGTCGGCCGCTGATGCCCAACGAGTTGCACATCAGATTGCATTTGCGCCGATTGTCTTTCAGGTCAGCCGCCTGATGATAAAATATGGTATTTTTGCCATGCTGGAAGAGGCGGGAAGAAAAAATCCTGCCGGCCTTACCATCGCTGAAATCTCTTCAGCGTCAGGCATTTCAATGTACGGGACCAAGGTTCTTCTGGAATCTTCTCTCACGGCCGGAACGGTATTTTACAACGACGGTCGTTTCACTATTTCCAAGATAGGGTGGTTCCTGCTGAATGACCCCATGGTGAAAGCCGACATTGACTTCAACCATGACGTGAACTATAAGGGCATGTTCCATCTGGACGAGGCGATTCAGACAGGGAAACCTGCCGGGCTCAAGGAACTTGGAAACTGGTCGACATTGTACGAAGGGCTCTCCTCATTTGAGCCGGAAATCCAGAAAAGCTGGTTCGGATTCGACCATTTCTATTCGGACAATTCTTTCGAAGAAGCTCTGCCTCACGTGTTTGCGGACAATCCCGCCGGTATTCTCGATATCGGCGGCAACACCGGAAGATTTGCTTTGAAGTGCGTTTCCGAATACGCTGATGTCAATGTTACTGTCATGGACCTGCCTCAGCAGATCGGTATGCTGGAGAAAAACATTGACGGTAAACCTGGAGCTGAACGGATACATACCCACGCGGGCGACCTGCTCAAGCCGGAGACGGCGATTCCTGGCGGTTTCGACGTGGTGTGGATGAGCCAGTTTCTGGACTGCTTTTCCGAGGAACAGGTCGTCAGCATATTGTCCCGCGTCGCGAAGAGCATAACTGCTGATACACAGGTATTTATCATGGAGACATTGTGGGACAGGCAGAGGTTTGACACAGCCTCGTTCGACTTGGCGCAGACCAGCGTCTATTTCACGGCGATGGCGAACGGAAACAGCAAGATGTTCTTCAGCGGGGACCTCGAAAACATGATTGGCAATGCCGGTCTGAAGATTGTGGAAATCATTGATAATCTGGGATATGGACATAGTCTTATCCGTTGTGTCCTGAAATGAAATGCTGAAAGGAAAGGTTTACATGTCAGCCGCGGCGATGATAACTTCGCTGGGTGAAGGCGTGCAGCGGAACATGGATGCGGTTCTGCGTGGCGAAAGCGGCGTGAAACTGTGCACGGATCCGCGCGTCACGCAATCTTCCGTGATGGCAGGGATAATTCCCGAGTCAGTCTATAAAGCTCTCCGCGTAAAGTACGGCGAAGAGTATACTCGTGCGGAACTCCTTGCAGCTGAATGTGTCAAGAATGTTTTTGCTGACGCTCCGGACGGCAGGACGCTGATGATCATCGCTTCCGCCAAGGGCAATGTTTCCCTTCTGGAAGGCCGATGCGGGGAAGGACCTCGGGTTCCGGCAGATGACGACCCGCTGCTTTTCGGGCAGATGGCATCCAGAATCGGTGCGATGACTGACTTCCCGGCTGCGAATATCCGGGTCATTTCCAATGCCTGCATCTCCGGCGTTTCAGCCATCGTAATCGCCAGAAGAATGATACTTTCGGGTGTTTGTGACAATGCTGTCGTAGTCGGGGTAGATACACAGAACCGGTTCATTACCAGTGGTTTCGCTTCGTTCAAATCATTGAGCGACGAGGTCTGCAGGCCTTATGACGCATCGCGCTGCGGCCTGAATCTGGGCGAAGCATGCGGGGCAATCCTTCTGACAAGGAACCGCCTTTCCGGCAGTGACGTGGCGATTTCAGGTGGAGCGATAACCGATGATGCGAACCATATTTCAGGCCCGTCCAGAACCGGTGACGGATTGTATTTCGCAATGCGCCGGGCCATGGATGAGGCAGGGGTGCTTCCGCAGCAGCTTGATATGTTGCAGATGCACGGCACCGCCACGGCATACAATGATGAAATGGAATCGAAGGCAGCCTCGCTTGCCGGACTGCAAGATGTTCCGGCCCAGAGCCTCAAGCCGTATTTCGGCCATACGATGGGCGCATCGGGAGTCATTGAAACAATCATTGCCGCAGAGGAATTGAAAAGAGGTGTCTGTGCCGGAACGGCAGGCTTTTCCGAATTGGGTGTGCCGATGCCGTTGAACGTGTCCGCCGCGAACCGCGGATTGGGCGAAAACGCTGTCCTTCATTGTCTTAAAACTGCTTCCGGATTCGGCGGGACCAATGCTGCGGTGGCGTTGGAATCGGGCGATAGTGGTGACGGCGAAGTCGGAGTATCGGTGGATATTGATGTCCGTGAATGCAGGGAGGTGGTAATCGGCGACGGCAGCGTGAAGGTGGACGGCGAAGTTGTTTTTGCAGATGAAAATGCTGATTATCATGCGTTTATCCGAGATGCGTTCAAGGCCGGGGGAGGGCAGAACATGAAGTTCTACAAGATGGATGATTTCTGCAAGCTGGCATATGTCGCTGCTGAGAGGTTGTTGGAGGGCATTGCCTTCGGTGAGGAAGAATGCGGAATGGTTTTGTCTGGCCGTTACGGCTGTCTCGATACGGATATGAAACATCAGCAGATTATTGATAGTGAGGGAGATGCTGGCGCAAGTCCTGCTGTTTTCGTATATACTCTGCCGAATGTGGCTGCAGGTGAAATATCCATCAGGCATCATGTCAAGGGAGAAAATACATGGTTCTGGTCGGATGACAGGCAGATGCGCGACATCCGGCAATATGCCGGAATGATGATGGCTGCACAGGACCTGAAATATTGTATAATAGGATATTCCGACAGCATTGCAGGCAAATATGAGGCTGTGTTCAAACTTCTGGAGCGACAGAACTGACATCTTGCAGTTGCAGCGGATTATGGCTATTTTTGTGAGAATTAATTTGAAATCTATATGGACGAGCTGATAGAAAAACTGAAAGCGCAACTCATTGACGCGCTGAACCTCGAAGAGATTACGCCTGAAGACATTGATCCGGAGGCTCCGCTTTTCGGCGAAGATGGCCTGGGCTTGGATTCGATTGATGCTCTGGAGATTATACTCCTTCTGGATAAGGATTACGGCATCAAGTTGAAGAATCCTGCCGAGGGAAAGCAGGTGTTCTATTCGGTCAAAACGATGGCCGACTGCATCAGGGCTAATCAGAACAAATAATCTTGAGCCGGAATGTATACGTGAGCGGAGCCGGCGTGGTTTCGGCTGCCGGGGGCAATCTTGGGGAAACTGTCTCCAGTATGCTCCGGGGATATTCGCGTCTTGCCAAGCCGGAACGTATCGAAACACGTGTAGATTCCCCGGTAGGGGAGGTGCATCTGTCTGATACTGAGCTTAAAGCGGAACTTGGTATCAATCCGGATGAGATTGTAAGCAGGACAGTTCTTCTGGGCCTGAAGGCTGTAAAGGAGGCTGTCTCGGATGCCGTTTCCAGAGGTGTCAGGACAAATGACAGAACTGTCTTCATATCAGGTACTTCCGTAGGAGGAATGGACTTGAGCGAAGTGTTCTGGTCGGCGCATCGTCAGAATCTGGAGGAAGGAAATGCGGAACTTCTTAAAATGCATTCGCCCGGTGCCGTGACTTCTGCCATGGTGAAATTCCTTGTGAACCAGGATATTATAGATGAGCCGTCCCTGGTGTCGACCGTCAGTACTGCATGTTCTGCCGCCGGCAATGCCATAATGCTGGGAGCCAGAATGATACGCCATGGTATGGCTGACTGCGCCATCGTCGGCGGTGTGGACTCCTTGTGCCGTTTCACATTGAACGGCTTCAATTCGCTCCGCATCCTGGATCCGGAAATCTGCCGTCCGTTCCGTGAAGACCGCGCGGGTCTCAATCTTGGTGAAGGTGCAGGTTATCTGGTACTTACGGCTGAATCTGATCGTCCTTACTGTAAGGTTTCGGGCTGGGGCAATGCCAATGAGGCGTACCATCAGACGGCCAGCACGCCTGAAGGAATAGGGCCTGGATTGGCAATGAAAGCCGCATTGGAACTTGCGGGACTGGAACCGAGTGAAATCGGCTTTGTGAATACCCATGGTACCGGGACTCAGGTGAATGACCTTGCCGAAACCAATGCCATGTTGCGGGTCTTCGGAGGCTGCGTTCCGCCGTTCAGTTCCGTAAAGCCGTTCATCGGGCATACGCTTGGCGCGTCCGAGGGAATAGAAGCGGCTTTGGTCTGCAAGGCATTGGAAACCAATGATTTCGGGTTTATGCGACAGGTGAAGTGGGGGAGACCTATTGGCGAAACCGGTCTGGTGCCTTATGACGGAATCGGGTTGTTGCATGCGAATCATGCCATGTCTTCGGCATTCGGTTTCAGCGGCAATTGTGTATCATTGATATTTTCCAGAGTATGAGCAAGTTGATGATAGTTCCGGAGAAGCCATGTTATATAGCCGGTGCGGCGGCGCTGCCTTTGTCCGCGGCTGAACCTGACTATAAACCGGTGATAACCGATGCCAATTTGCGGCGCCGTATGGGGCGGCTCCTGAAAATGTCCGTATATTGCGGCTTGCAGGCGCTGGGTGATGTTGCATCCGAGGAAGTGGCTGGTATAGTGACGTTTACGGGGATGGGCTTCATGAAAGATACCGTCTCTTTCGGCAACAGTATTTATGACCGTGACGAGGAACTTCTGAATCCGTCGCCTTTCATGCAATCCACTTTCAATACAGCATCCGGCTATATTGCATTGATAAGAAAGATAAGGAGTTACAACACCACCTATGTCCAGCATGCGTCCGGTTTCATGGCATCATTTGCCGATGCCGTCATGCTTCTGGATGAACATCCGGGGCAGCATGTGCTTGTCGGAGGATTCGACGAGATTACACCGGAAGTGGATGTGCTGCGCCGTCGTCTGGAGCTGTATCGTGCTGACAATGATGATTTTATGCCTCTCGGTGAGGGTGCCGGCGCCCTGCTTCTTTCTTCAGCAGGAGGCTCTGCACGGATTTTGGGCATGGCTCCGGCGTCCTGTCCTGTGGATGAATTCGTTTCAGCATGTGCCGGACACGGGACTGTTTACGATACAGTCCGTTGCAGCGGCCTTGTTTCCGAATATGGCGCTTTCGGGTCAATGCTTCCCGTCATCATCGCTGACCGCCTCTCCACTAATGGTTCCGGTCCGATGACCCTGTACGTGGACGATGTCAATCCTGACGGCGTCATGGCATTGATTTCCAATGATTTTGCATTGTAATTCCCTATGTCGGCGCTCGTTATCATCTGCATTGTCCTGTCTGTCTGCGGTTTCCTTTTCTGGGCATCCGCAAGTATCAGGTCTGGCGTGTATCTGAAGGCTTTTTGTCGTGAACGTACAACCGGGAAAGTAGTTTATCTGACCTTTGACGACGGCCCGGTACGAGGTGAACGATATGCCGATGTTTTGCGCAATACGACTTGCACCACCGGGGTCCTGGACGTTTTGCGTAAACATGGGGCCCGCGCAACCTTCTTTATCATAGGCAAGAATATTTCCGGAAACGAAGATATTGTCCGTCAGGCGCTTGCAGACGGACATAAGATAGGAATCCACTCGTGGGGTCATGAGAATATGTTTCCGCTTTACTCTGCGTCGCGCATGACCGAGGATATCCGGCGTTGCAAGACAGCTCTGGGAACATTGTCCGGCACCGAGGTCCGTCTTTTCCGTCCTCCGTTCGGCGTGGTGAATCCCACGATTGCCCGCTCCGTGAAACGCCTCGGACTCCAAACTGTCGGCTGGAGCATAAGGAGTTTTGACACAATGTATTGCAACCGCCCAGACTGGGAATCCCGCGTGGCTGACCGCATCATGCGCCGCCTCCATCCCGGCGCCGTCATCCTCCTCCACGACCGCCTCACCGCCGCCCCGTCGCTCCTCTCCACCCTCCTCGACCGCCTCTCCGCCGCCGGCTACCGCTTCGACCGCCCGCTGCCGAGGTAGGTTTGGTTCTGCTACGGGTCGCTGAATTGCGTTGTGGGTGCTACGCCTACACCGTTTGCTAAACCTGGACCCTTTGCTAGACCTGGACCTTTTGCTACGCCTGTTTTTTTTGAACAAGTTGACAGCCTGTTATTTGGATAAATATCTGTGTGTTAATGAATTGCGCAAACAAGTCCCTGCCAAGTCTCATGAAAAAACATGGGACTTGGCATGGCATCTTGTTGAGTGTAACGTTTCTAATAACCTGATAATCAGTAAATAATCCGAATTATGAGAGCTATTCCCTCCTGCCAACTTGTTCAGTTTTAAGAGGCAGAAACAGCTCCGGAATATGTAAGTTGACGTTTGCAAAAATAGTCGTCAGCCTGCGATAATCTGTGAAAAAATCTGTATATTCGCAGATGTCCCCCTGTGGGGATGACAAAGAAATAACACGTGCCTTAGTTCGTTAAAATCGCCAATTCTATCGAATGTATATACGAGGCACAGCGGACAGCCATATATGGGTTGTCTAGTCTGTGCGTATATACTGGTGTTTGGC